>Ga0207714_1001668_pt1 | contig 14195 bp, 13 predicted proteins | sample PonA232FremontCA_2_FD_187270 | JGI IMG/M metagenome (GOLD analysis project Ga0207714, IMG submission 187270) | Marine sediment microbial community from Fremont, CA, USA - Pond A23 Sediment 2 (SPAdes) | ecosystem: Environmental > Aquatic > Marine > Unclassified | place: USA: Fremont, California... | reverse complement strand
GGAGCGGGAAAAGCTGGGCAGCACCGGAATAGGCAACGGAGTGGCCATTCCCCACGGCAAGATGGAGGAATTGGAGAACATTGTCCTCGTAGTGGGGCGTAGCCTTCAGGGGGTGGATTTCGATGCCCTGGATCGGGAGCCCTGCACCATCGTTTTCCTGGTTCTGGCGCCGGAGAATGTGGCAGGGACCCATTTGCGCCTGTTGGCGCACATATCCAGACTGCTCAAGGATCCCGACTTCCGGGAGAGCTTTATGGAGGCCAGCGACCGGGAGGGGCTCTACTCGCTTCTGCAGAGCGCATGATTCTGCCGGCTCGGTGCCTTTTGGAGCCCGGAGTCGTAGCCATTCAGGGGGCAGGATAGGCGGACTGCAAAGCCTCAGAGAGCATTTTTTCTCACCACAGAGGGCACAGAGGGCACAGAGGGCGCTGAAGAAGCGCAAAGAGACATTCCTTGCTTCGCGGTGAGGTGCCGCAAAGCAAAAAGGGCTCAACCCCGGTGTGAAATCAATCAGGACTCAAGCTAAGCGGAGCTCTATTATCCTTTGCCCCGTCTCAGGGCAAAGGATAAGGCTTCTTCCTCGGCCCCCCCTCCGCGTTCTCCGCGCCTCGGCGGTGGGCTACCCTTTCTGCGCAGAAGCGCAGAACGACACCCGTGAAGGCTTACCCGGAGACAGCGCGGAATGGACCCAGAGCGGCAAACAGCCACGGAAAGGGAAAAGAGCTTGAAGCAACAGAAAAAACAGATCCTGTTGATTATCGTAACCGGCCTCTCCGGTGCCGGAAAGAGCACGGCCCTGAATGTGTTCGAGGATCTGGGGTTCTTTTGCGTGGATGGTCTGCCCTCCGGCATGATCGACAGAATGGCGCACCTTTTCCAAAAGGAAAACCCTGGAAATTATCGAGGGCTGGCTCTGGGAATCGATGTGAGGCAGGGAAATTTGTTGCGGGACTGGGAACAGTCCATGAAGCAGCTCAGCAAGCAGGGCATTCAGCCCCAGATCCTGTTTCTGGAGTCGAGCCTGGACAAGCTGGTGCAGCGCTATGCGGAAACGCGCAGGCCGCATCCCCTGGCTTCCGCCGAGCTTGGCCTGGAACAGGCCATTCGCAAGGAGATGGAGCTGCTCGAGCCCTTGCGCAAGGAAGTGGACCTGATCCTGGACACAACCGAGTTTACCCTGCACGATCTCCGTCGGGCGCTACAGCGGAACTGGAGTTTTATGACCCAGCCCAGCATGGGGCTGCGGGTGCACTTGCTCTCCTTTGGATACAAGTACGGTGTTCCCAGAGAGGCGGACCTGGTCTTCGACTTGCGCTTTCTGCCCAACCCCCACTTCGAGCCGGAATTGAACAAGATAAGCGGCAAAGAGGACGTCGTCCGCGAATACGTTTTCCAGGATGGAGTCGGGAGCGAGTTCAAGCGGCGATTCCTGGATTTTTTGCTCTATGTCCTGCCGCTGTATGCCCGTGAGGGCCGGTTTCGCGTGGCCGTGGCCCTTGGTTGCACAGGCGGCTTCCATCGTTCCGTGGCAGTCGCGGAGGAAGTCTATAGCGCCCTGCTCGAGGAACAATACAGTGTTTCCCTGGAACACAGGCATCTGGAATTGGGATGATCGGAATCGTTTTGATTACGCATAACGCGCTGGGGCACACCCTTCTGCAGACGGCAGAGGGGATTCTGGGCGAGCTGGAGAATTGCATCGCGATTTCCGTGGATGGCGGCAGCAGCATGGATCAGGCGATGACCGAGATCCAGCAGCGCATCCGGGAAGTGGACCAGGGCGAGGGCGTGCTGGTGCTCACGGACATGTTCGGCGGAACGCCCAGCAACCTGAGTCTGTCCCTTCTGGAGTCCGAGAGGCTGGAGGTGATTACCGGAGCGAATCTGCCCATGCTGCTCAAGATCCTGCACAGGACGGACGCGGATCTGGAAGAGCTCGCCAGCGAGGCCAAATCCGCGGGGCGGCAGGGCATAGTTGTGGCCGGGGAAGTCATGAAGAGAAAGATCAACCATGGATAGACTGCCGATCTGGGTCCGTATCGACAACCGGTTGGTGCACGGTCAGGTGATCGAGAACTGGCTGCCCTACTGCAAGGCGAAGAGGCTCATTGTGGCCAATGACACCCTGGCCTGCGACGAGCTGCAGCAGGAGATCGTGAGCCTTGCTGTTTCCGGCAACGTGGGGCTCGTGTTTACCCCTGTGGACAAAGCTTTGGAAACCTACTACAGCCTGAACAAGGTCTCCAGACCTCAGGACCTCTTTTTTCTCTTCGCCACATGTTCCGACGCCCAGAGGGGCTACGAAACCGGGCTTCATTTCAAGGCGGTCAATATCGGTAACCTCCACTATGCGCCCGGCAAGAAGCAGGTCTGTGAGCATGTGGCTCTGGATCAGTCGGATCGCGAATGCCTTCGCTTTTTCCAGGAGGAGGGCGTGAAGCTGGATTTTCGCTGTGTGCCCAACAAGCAGGTCCAGGTGAGTCTGTCCTAGTGTAACCATCGGAGGGCAAGATGTTGAACCGTAAAGGCGCTCCGGTTGAATCTTGCTTCGCAGTAGCGGCTATGCCGGCTTTTCAAGGGGGAAGGGAGGATGCCAGCTCAAGAAGAGCTAACCGCCAAGACGCCAAGGACGCCAAGAAAGAGTTTTTCCTTTGCCGGGTTGACGGCAAAGGAAAAGGCTTCGCCTTGCGGCGCAGCTTTTAACTTCTGATCGTGAAGGCCAAATTTTGCCTTGCGGTCTTTCCCGCACGGCAAAACCTCTTCCCTTGGCGACATCCTTTGCGGCCTTGGCGACTTGGCGGTTCAAAGAGCACGCCATAGGCCTGATGGGCGATTAACCCTGTAAGTACTTACGCTTGAAGCAAGCTCTTGAACGCTAATGTTTTAGCCGGTTCTTGAACCCGGGTTGCCCCAACTCTAAATTCTGAATTTCCTGAAGGGATACGCGGAAAGCGTCAAGCCACCTCGAGGACGCGATGCCGGAATTGGCAGGAACACTTCTGGTCCTAATCCTTGCGGGTTTTTTTTTGGCCTGCTTGCGCTCTTCCGCAACGCCGTCCATGTAGGATTTCTGGACAGGCCTCTCCTCATCGGGATTCTCTTCGCCCTGATCTTTGAACCCGACCTCCCCTTCATCGGAATCGGAATTTTTTTCGAGCTCTTGTGGCTCGATCTCATACCCGCCGGAACCTATATCCCCCCGCATAGCCAGCTCGCCGCCTTCGTCTGCGCCGAAGCCGCGGCATTGCTCCAGGTACATGATCCTGAACGGGTGGTTCCACTGCTCCTGCTCGCCCTGCCGGTTACTTGGCTCGGGAGCCGTGTAGAGTCCGCCCATCGGGGCCGCCAGAATGCGGTTCACGATACCCTCGTGAGCGGCGTTGGCCCAACGGAGACGGACGGAGGATCTGATCCCAGCCGCTTCGTCCTGCGCTCCCTGGGCCTCTATGCTGCGATCCAGGGCTGTGTATGCCTGATTGTTTCCCTGTGCATCTATTCACTTGGTGCTGTTGTTCTCACCTATTGGCCCGCGCAATACGGACCGGGTTGGCCCGAAATCTGGGGCGGGGCGTTGTTGGGCGGCTTGCTCGCCCTGCGCCTGAAGAGGGCCTACTGGTTTGTAACTGCCTGCGTCATCGCGATTTTTGCAGCAACCTGGTTGGGGGCAATTGTATGAAGGACGGACCGGAATTTGTATCCGTGCAGAACTTGGCAGGTGAAGTATCTTGTGCTAGCTTGCACAAAGTTTTGAGGGAATACGTGTCTGGATCGCAAAAAATACATTCGGAGGAGGTTGGTTATGCCAGCGTATGTTGTCGGTCATAAGAGCCCGGATACGGACACCGTGTGCGCGGCCATCGCCCTGGCGGATCTGAAGAGCAAGCTGGGCACCGAGGCCAAGCCCGCAGCCCAGGGCAATGTGAATGATGAAACCAAGTTCGTGTTGGACAAGTTCGGGGTCGACTACCCGGAGCAGATCGAGAGTGCGGCAGGCAAGCAGATCTATCTGGTTGACCACTCCGATCGCTCCCAGAGCCTGGACGATCTGGACCAGGGCGAGCTTATGGGCATTGTGGACCACCACAAGCTCGGAGATATTACCACGCCCAATCCCATTGAGATCTGGGCCTGGCCCGTGGGATGTTCCTGCACCGTGATCAAGGGGATGTACGATTTCTACGGGGTGGAGATCCCCAAGAACATCGCCGGCATCATGACCTGCTCCATCCTGAGCGATACGGTCATCTTCAAGTCCGCAACCTGCACGGACGCGGACAAGAAAGCGGGCGAGGAGCTGGCCAAGGTTGCCGGGATCGACGATCTCCAATCCCTGGGCATGGACATGTTCAAGGTGAAGTCCGCGATCGAGGGCACCCCCATCCGGGACCTCGTTCTGCGCGATTTCAAGGACTTCGACATGAACGGAAACAAGGTGGGTATCGGTCAGCTCGAAGTCGTGGACCTGAGCCTGCTGGATTCGGTCAAGGACGATCTGGCCAAGGAAATCAAGACCATGAAGGGCGAGGGGAGCTACCACAGCGTGTTCCTGCTTCTGACGGACATCATGAAGGAGGGCTCCCAGATCCTCATCGCCTCCGACGATCCGCAGGTCGTGGAGAAGGCCTTCGGGGCCAAGCCCGACGGCGAGCAGGCCTGGCTGGACGGCGTAATGAGCCGCAAGAAGCAGGTGGTGCCCAACTTCGAGAAAGGGTTCGCCAGCTAGTTGCTGAGCTGAAAATCGATGTAAAGGCCCGGCCCGATCCTATTCGGCGCCGGGCCTTTTTAGTTCACCGCGGAGGGCGCAGAAGGTTTGCTCACCACAGAGGCACCTCGGTTAAATCCTGCTTCGCAGGGCCGGCTTTGCCGGCATTTAACCAGGCAGGCAGAGGACGCGGAGGAGGCGCTGAGAGAGATTTTTGCTATGCGGTGAGTTCCGCAAAGCAAAAAGGGCTCAGCCCAGAGCTTGAGGGGCTGACTATTGGCATGGCTTTCTTGAGTTTAACTGCTTGAGAAGAATGGAACATTGTTCGGGCAAAGCGGAGCTCTGTTATCCTTTGCTCCGTCTCAGAACTAAGGATAATATTCTCTTCTCCGCGCCCCCTCCGCGCCTCGGCGGTGGGCTCTTCTTTTCACCTACGGACGCTTCTCCCACTTCGGCCTGGTCTTCCAACGTTTGTGCATCCAGAGCCACTGTTCCGGATATTTTCGCACCATGGCCTCCACCTCGCGGGTGTAGAACGCGGCCACCTGATCGACTTTTTCCCGAAGCGTTCCTTCAAGTTTTTGGGTGTCCAGCGGCTCATGATTGTGGATTACATAACCGGCGCCATCCCGCATCATGAAAATGGGCCAGACTATTGCCCGTGAACGGAGGGCGAGCAGGGCGGGTCCCATGTTCACAGCGGCGTAGTCCCGGAGAAAGGGGAGGAAGACGGATTGGCTGCGTCCTGAGTTGTGATCCACGAGGAAGCCAGACAACCCGTTCTTGCTCAGACAGGAACGTACACGCGGAGCAGCTTCCTTGCTGGAGACGATTTCCACGTTGTTCTTGGCCCGGAAATGGAGCATCATTTCCTTGAGGGCCTTGTTCTTGGGGTGACGGACCACTATCTGACAGGGGCGTTGCGGGAAATACAGGGCGATGAATCCGGACAACAGCTCCCAGGCCCCCAAATGACCCGTTATCGCGACTATGGGCCTTTGTGTGTGGATGATTGATTCCAGCCTTTCGGGTTCCTCGATCCGAATCCTTTTTTGCATGAAGCGGTGGTCCACTTTGCGGGAATGCAGCAGCTCCAGAAAGGATCTGCCGGTGTGCTGGAAGTTGTTATGCACTAGAGCCCGGCTTTCGGCGGTGCTGTAGCCGAGATGGTGTTCCAGGGCACCGCGAGCTATGCGGCGTCGACCGGGAAAAAGCTTTATGAGCCTGCCCAGGAGATTCCCGGAACGAGCTAATGTGCGCGGGCCACACAGGCTGACCAGAAAACCGAGTGATTCAAGAATAGGGCGCGTCATAGGATGTATTCCTCAGAGGCACAGATTGAATCAGTGCGCAATCAGAAGATCTATTGGGACAAAGCAGTTTCCAGGTGCGCAAGGATATTCTGCGTAGCTCCCTGGTTTTCATCCACGACCTCACGGGCGTTGCCGACCATCGAGATCCGGGTGTCCGGATCGAGTGCCAGTCGGCACAGGGTATCGTCGATTTGTTCGGCCTCATCGAGCTGAATAAGCCCTTCGCGTTCCAAAAGGAGACTGCTGATCTGGGAAAAATTGAACAGATGGGGGCCGGTAATCATGGGACGTCTCAGTGCCGCGGGTTCCAAAAGGTTGTGCCCCCCGGTGGGAACAAGGCTGCCCCCGACAAAGGCAATGTCCGAAGCTGCGTAGTAGAGTGGCAGCTCACCCATGCTGTCACCGAGATAGACCGAGCAGGGTTTGTCCGGAAACAGGCCCTGACTGCGGCGATGCAGGGTAAAACCGTGTTTGCGGCACAGCCCGGCTACGTGATCGAAGCGCTCAGGGTGTCTGGGCACGAGCAGGAGCACCGCATCGGGGATGTGCTGTTTGAGGGCGGCGTGGGCGCGGAGAAGGTTTTCCTCCTCACCCTGGTGCGTGCTTGCACCGATCCAGACCATCCCCTGTTCTCCGTGAAGTTGTTGTCCCAGCTGATACCCTGTATCCACCGCTTCCTCGGGAAGCTGGATGTCGAATTTGATGTTGCCGCAGACTCCGATCTGCCTCTCGGATGCGCCGAGCGCAAGGAAACGGTCCTTGTCAGCCTGGCTCTGGGCCAACACGGTGACATCGCGAAGTAGCTCGCCAAGGAATCCCCGTATGTACTGATAGTTTCGAAAAGAGGACGGAGAGATGCGAGCATTGGCCAGAAACAGAGGAATCTCTCGACGTGAGCACTCACGAAAGATGTTCGGCCAGATCTCGGTCTCCATGACAACGGCCAGTGCGGGTTGAACCGCATCGAGAAAGCGGGGCACGGCGAAAGGGAAATCGTAGGGTGCGTAACAGTGCCGAACGTTTGAGCCCAATTGGTCCTGAACTTGCTGAGACCCTGTCGGTGTGGTCGTTGTAACCAGTATTTCCCGATCCGGGAAGCGTTCCATCAGTTGTTTGAGGAGTGGAACCGCGGCCTGAAACTCTCCCACGGAAACGGCGTGGAGCCAAATTCCTCCTTTCCGGCATCGAAACGGGAGATGTCCGAGCCTTTCACTCCAGCGGTGTCGATACCCCGGAGATTTCAGGCCTCTTAGCAGGAGCCTGCTGAAAATCAGCGGAAAGAGTCCTGATATCAGGGTGTTGTAAGTGGTATGCAGGAGTCTGGCTGTATTCATGAAAAAAAATCGTTGCTGGGGTTCAAGAAGTTTCCGGCAGGATTTCGAGGCCGAAACGGTCTGCAGTTTTCTGTCTGAGCTCCCGGTAGAGATCAAGCCGTAATTTGTTTTCGAGCCATCTGCGCGTGGTCTCGGTAAATACCGAATCGAACTTGGAGGTGTTACTGACCACGGTGGTGCTGGTGCCTTGCTTCCAGGTTTCCTGACCAAGAATAAAATAGGAACCGTGAGCCATTTGGAGCATTTGGGGCTCGAATGTGATTCCCATCTTCGAGCAAAGTGCGTGCAGCACGGTCTCGGGATCTCGGGTAAGATCCTCGTAGATCAGAGTGCTGTGTCCGGCCAGATCCTTGCAGGCATAGGCCTTCCGGACTGCCTCGTTCCAGAGCCGAATACCATATTCGAGATTCATCTGTTTGTCGAACTTACCGGGATGGCGCAGAGCCCGGAGATAGATGGAGGCCACGACATCCCGGCCGTCTCTCAGGATATGCACGAAATGGGACGCTGGAACATCTCGCAGTAAAATATCGGCGTACTTGAAATGACGCGGGGTCTTTTCTACCCAAATATTCTTGCCCTGTTCCAGGGCGAGGCAGTCCAGGGAGGCGACGATCTGAGCCATGGACCCTTTCAAGGTGAGGCAAGTTTTGAGGTGGCCCAAGGAATAGTGCTTCGATTGAGCCAATCTTTGCAGGGCCTTCCTTTCCCTGCCAAGAGACAAGCCGAGGAAGGAGGGAGGAGTGCGACGGCGCATGCCCAGAATCCTCAGGAAAGCTCCTGTTTCCGGGAAGGTGTGGATGTATGGATGACTCGCGAGCAGGCTCTGGAGGAGGGTGGTTCCGGAGCGTGAGGCGCCTGCGACGAATATTCGTTTGGAAGTTGAGCTGTGTGTAGCCTGATTCATATGATGCGCTTTCATGTATTACTGAATACGAATTTCGTGAATTGGTTTCCTGTTTCAGCCAGCAGGCGCGGAAGATACCGGTTTCTGCAGAGCCATGCAAGCGGAGGAGAAGAGATTGGTAGTGGGGTGAGAAAGACTTATAAGTCGGCTTGTCCGTTTGAAAACGATGTCATCTTTTGTGGTTTTTTTTCGTATTTAACAGTCTGTTAACGGATCCAGTCCAAGGGGTCTTCCTCAGATGTGGGGAGTGTTTTGTCGCGCTCGATGAACAGGTTGAACCAGATGGCGAATTGCATGAGAGACCATACCTCTCTAGTCAGTCCTCCCTTTAGCCTATGCCTTTCGAGGAGCTTTGCTACCTCCTGATGGCGAAAGTATTCTCTAATGCCCCTGTGTCGCGGGAGAAGCTCGCAAAGCCCTTGGAGAAAGGATCCCGAGAGCCAGTCTCCTACCGGGACGTGGAATCCGGATTTTTTCTTGTGTAAATAGTCCCGGGGCAGGTACTGTTCCGCCCATTGGCGCAGGAAGGCCTTGCCCTGTCCAGAGCGGATCTTGAGCTCGTCCGGCAGGGCGAGGCCGAAACGAACGATCCGGTGGTCCAGGAAGGGGACCCTGCCCTCCAAACCGAAGCCCATGAGCATCTTGTCCACCTTGAGCAGCAGGTTGTCCGGCAGGGCGGTGGCAATGTCCGTGTACTGGCGTCGCTGCAACCGACTCCAATTCCTCGGCGTTTGGCCGTAGGCGCTGATGAAGGGATCTCGGAATTCATTTTGTACGGCACGCAACTCAGGGCCATAGATTCGTCGCAGCCATTTATCCCGCATCTGGCTCCTGGTCCGGAATCCTCCGCTCCCGGGTGATAGCAGACTTTTTATCCAGCTTTCGATGCCGCCCCTATATCGCCCGTAACCAGCAAAGACCTCGTCCCCGCCCTCACCGGTAAGGACTACCTTGAGCTCTTGTGAGGCCTGTTCCGCCAGATAGGTTGTGGGTAATTGGGCATAGTCCCGCATGAGCTCGTCTGCGGTCCAAATGGAGTAGACGATTCTGCGGAAGAGGTCCTGCTGGTCGATGTGGATAGGGGTATGTTGCGTGGGGAACTTGCTGGAAATGAAGGAGGCTTCCTCGAGCTCGTCCCGCATGGAGGTGTCCTTGTACCCGATGGAAAAGGTGCGCACCGTCTTGTCCTGATAGCGGTGTAACATGGCCAAAAGGACAGCAGAGTCCACTCCTCCGGAAAGGAACAGTCCGTAGGGAACATCCGAGCGAAGATGTTCCTGCAATACTTGCGGGAACAAGTGGTCGAACTCCTCCTGCGCCTGGGCATAGCTCATCTGCCTGGGCTCTGTAGTGAGGGCAGACCAGTATTCAGAGCTTTGTATGCTCAGGTCGTCTTGAACCAGAAGCATTTCACCTGGCAGAACTCGATATACGCCACGGACAATGGTTTCCGGGCCGGTCTGGAACTGGTTCTGCATGAACTGGTTCAATCCGGAAATGTTGATTTCCGGGGAGTGGTCCAGGAGGGGCAACAGCGCCTTGATCTCCGAGGCGAAGACTAGCCTGTTCCGGCAAAAGGCGTAGTACAGAGGTTTGATCCCCAATCTGTCCCGTGCCAGCAACAGACGTCGTTCGTTCCTGTCATAGAGAGCAAAGGCGAACATACCGTGCAAGGAGTGGACGCAGTCCGCGCCGTAGACCCGGTAGGCCTGCAGGATACACTCGCTGTCCGAATTCGTGGTGAATACGCATCCCCTTTCCTTCAGCTCCTCGCGAAGCTCAAGGTAGTTGTAGATCTCTCCGTTTGCGCAGAGGCTTAGGGTCCCGTCCGCACTGTGCATGGGCTGGTCGCCGCTGGATAGATCGATGATGGACAGCCTGGTGTGGGCAAGGGCGACGTCCCCGTCGAGATGGATGCTCCGATTATCCGGACCGCGATGGGCAAGCAGCGGAATGATACCTGTGATGTCTTCTCGTTCCGCAGGGCCTTGTCCGCTTCGTTTGAGGATTCCGGCTATTCCGCACATATATTTGCTATCTCAGTGATTGTGTCACGAAAAAAGATGGGAAACGAGTACAGTTTTTCAGAAACTAATGACCCTGATGAGACATTGATCTCGTATGCTTCTGTGGAGAATCGCGAAAAATCATCGGTCCGCTTCCTTCGAAGGGGTATCATTAGAGTTTGCAAGCCCCATAGCCTCAAGATATTTCTGAACGCTTTTTTCAACAGAGAAGGGTTTTGCGCCTCGTCTTTGTTTTTGGGGGTCCGGAGGATTTTGCAGGCATCGATACATTGCGTCAGCCAATTCATGCGGCGCATCAAGTGGGACGAGCTCCCCATAGGTTCCGTCTTGCAAAATTTCTCGCGGACCGCTGGGGCAATCTGTGCTGACGACAGGCAGCCCCAAACCCAGCGCTTCGGCTAAGACCACGGGAGATCCTTCATAACGGGAAGTAAGGACAAATACGTCTGCAAGGCGCATGTGTTTGTAGGGGTTTTCAACGAATCCGGAGAGCATAACATCTTCCTCGATGTTCATTTCTCTGGCTTCTTGGCGAAGGGATTCCCGTTGCTTGCCATCTCCGAGAATGAGAAGGCGACATGGCATACTGCGGCGCAAAATGGCAAAGCCCTGCAATAGATAAGAGAAGTTCTTCCTCTTGCTAAGCTCTCCGACACCGAGAACCACAGGATTCTGTTTCTGCATCAGACATGGGTCTGCCTCATTCTCGTCTGCCAAGCGATGCATGGTGTTGGAGATGATGGGACTCGGAATGGGTCGGATTCGTTGTGGATGGACGCCGAATCGATAAAGATCCCTCGCCGCGCCTTCAGATGGAGTAATCACTGTATCAGCCAGGTTATGGAAATAGCGCAGCGAGATGCGCCTCGTCTTTCGCTCAAGCCAGCCGCGATTTTCGAGATCCCTTGAGACGGTGGTCCCTATACGGACTGCAAGGCGTGTGTCTGTTCTCGCCAGAGCTCGCGCCCAGATGGCAGTAAGATTTACCTTTTCCTTGTCCGTGAGAAGGACAACAGGGCGGCTTTTGCGAAGATAGCGGATAAGTTCCGGTAGGCTGCTGTAAACATGGGCGGTGTTGAACTGTATTACGTGGCAATTCGCTGGTGGGCTGGATATATAGGGGCCGTGCTTCCGGATTGTGAGCAGATCGACATCATAGCCCAAGTCACAAAAGCCGTGAACGAGATTTTTGATTACCGTTTCCACACCGCTATGACCGGATGTTGCGGCAAAAATGGCGACTTTTCGGGGATCGCCGGATTTATTCGACTCCATGTATCCCAAAAGAATTATTTCCTGTCAGGAAGAAGAATGTTTAAGTATTTTTGAGCACTTGTCTCGACGTAGTATTCGGATACTGCGGCCTGGAGGCGTTCTGGGCCAGGAGGGTCATTCAGGGTTTCCAGCATGGCTTCAGCCAATCGTTCTGGATCATGTGGAGGAACAAGGGAGCCATAGGCTCCGTTTGCAAGGATTTCTCTCGGCCCACTGGGACAATCAGTGGAAACCACTGGTAGCCCGAGTGCCAGGGCTTCCTTAAGTGCATTGGGCGAGCCTTCGGAGGCGTAAGAGCTCAAAACGAAAAGATCGGCTCTGGACATGTAGGCATAAGGATTTTCAACGTCTCCGGGGAGATCCATATGCTGAGCGATGTTTAAATCCTCGGCAACTTGAAGATATCGGGAGCGTTCAGCTCCCTCTCCCAGAAGAATGAGACGGCAGGGGATGTGGGTTCGGACTTCCGCAAAGGCCTTTATGAGAGTGGCAAAATCTTTCCGCCTGGTGAAGCGTCCAACCCCCAGAATTACAGAATGATCCCGCTCTGGGGATAACCACGGGTGTGCAAGCGGTTCATTGGCAAGCTTCTGAATTTCTCTAGGGATAGTTGGATTGGGGACAGAGGCAACCTTGGGCCTTGCTCGAGGATTGATCCGAATAAAGTCCTCGGCAACACCGTTTGATACGGCAATAATGGCGTCTGCCTTATCGTAGAGACGACGCAACGGGAACAAGTGCTTCCATCGTTGCCAACTGGATTTGCCTGAAATACTGCTGGACACGTGTCCGGACAGGCGGAGAATCAGACGGCGTTTGTTGTGATAGGGCGCTATCCTGTGGACTAACAGGGACAAATTGATGGCCTTATGCCGGATGGCAAGGATGGCATCTGGTTTATGGGTGACAATGTAGTGAAATAGACTGAAAATAGAGCTGTAAACATGCTTGCGGTTCCAACTGTGTATACTGACTCTGGAGGAAAGGCGTTCAGGATAGGGGGACTGTCCTGCGACCACGAGGATGTCAGTCTGGATACCATGCAAGGTTAGCTCGTTGGCCAATTGAACGGTTATGTTAGACACTCCGCCGCTGGGAGAAAACTTGGAAACGATGGCTATTCGAGGTTTTTGGAGTTGCATAATGATTAATCAAAAGAATAAAAGAAATTTAGTTTACTTTTTAATTTGTTGTTAACAAAAGTAATATCTTCATTGTTGAGATAGTTTACATAATTTCCAATTTTGCCTTCGCGGGTTTTGAAGGAATGCGGATCCTCTTTATCTTTGGGCTGGATCCAAAATTCATTATAAGCATAATTTTCTTCCATCTTTTTCATATTGTTAAAGCTGTAATGAGCTATAATATTTTGTAATAATTTTGAGTCAATTTTGTTAATATTTAGGAAATAAAGTAAATTCTTCATGGAATCGAAAGGGTTAGTGTTTAAATCTTCATATTTCATTAAAAGAAAGTTTTTTACATAATTTTTATTATTTCCCCATATATTGTAAAATTTAATTATTTTATCTAGTGGACTTTGCGTTTGGTGTATAAATTCATGGATTGTACCATCAAAATTTTGCGTCCTTTTAAGCTCATGGTAGTAAAGTGATACAATAATGTCTCGTGGATCACGTACTAAAAAAATAATAGAGGAGTTCTTATAAGACTTTTTATTACTGGATATTTCCTCGATGTTGGACTTATGAGGATCACCATCATGAGATACTTTCAGTTTGGGAATGCCAAAAGCGGAGCTTGATATTTTTTTTAGTTGAGTATCTTCATACTTAGCTAAATTAAAGTGATGCTTCAGGTAGCTCCCTATCATGAGACGAAGCCAAGTGCGACCACATTTAGGAAAAGATATCAAGTAAGCTTTTCGAAAATTCATAAATAAATAATCTAAGTAAAAAAACATATGAATGGAATGTGGGTGGTTAAGATTAACAGTAAATAATGCAGATAAGCTTTTGTGAATATTAAGAAAGCATATAATAAATACAGTAGATGTTTACACAAACAAAATTAATATCTAGGTAAGGGGTATCCATAGTAAGACAAAGGTAAGTTCCATTTTTCTTGCAAAATACTGTTAGATTCTGAAAAACGTGATACAATCCATTTACGAGTAGAAGCATCCATATGTACAGCTTGGTTCTTTTTAAAAAAAGATAACTTTCCTAGTTGCTTGAATAATCTGTTTTGCACTCTATGAAGTCCAGGGATTTCAAAAAAGTAATGTTTGTCTGGTACGTTTCGCCAAGTAAAGTGATTTAAGAATCTTTTTATTGGCAAAAAACTTGAAGGAATGCTTTTATTCATTGGAGAGAAGTCTAACATGTCTATGTTAACATCTAAATTTAAATTATAAGCAAAATTTTCAATGAATTGTTTAGGATTTTCTATAAACGATTCGAAGGGAAATACCCAAACATTTTCGTGTCCAAATATATAGGAATAGTGTTGCACTAATGCTAGGTAGTCAAAATGGTCCATGGAAAAATGCGAAGCATAGCGTAAACTATACTGAGAATTTCGTAGTGCGTATTCTGGAAAGAAGTATTGTCTAGGACGCCAAGTTCCTCCTTCCATGATATACTGAATATAACAAGATGCAATTGATGTAATCTG
>Ga0207714_1001667_pt1 | contig 14196 bp, 15 predicted proteins | sample PonA232FremontCA_2_FD_187270 | JGI IMG/M metagenome (GOLD analysis project Ga0207714, IMG submission 187270) | Marine sediment microbial community from Fremont, CA, USA - Pond A23 Sediment 2 (SPAdes) | ecosystem: Environmental > Aquatic > Marine > Unclassified | place: USA: Fremont, California... | reverse complement strand
GTCGGGTCGGTCACTTCGTCGCGATTCTCACCCGCGAGTGGCTGGCTGACCTTCTCCGTCGGTTCGGTAAACTCCAGATTCGTCAGTTCACCGTCCTCGGTAACGTTGGTCGGTGTCCCGCCGGCAGCGTCAGCACCTGCCCCGTCGGTGATGACCGTCCCGCCGTCAGCCGAGGATTCGGACGGCGACTCGGGCGCGGCTTCCGTGTCCGATTCGCAGCCACAGCTCGGTCCACAGCTGTCGTCGGTCGACTGCTCTGGAATCGACTCGGTCTGTGTCTCTGTTCGATCCGTTTCCTCGGACATCGGTGGGACACTCGTCCCCGAACTGCCCGCGTCCGGGACACCCGGAAGCGGCGACCCGTCTGCCAGCCGATCGTTCGAGTGCTGTTCGCCGACGCCCAGATCCTCGCTGGCGAAGCCCGGGCCGTCTTCGACGAGTTCTGGCTCTTCGTCAGTCGCCATGGGCAACACCTCCGGAGACGTTGGCATCGGCAGACTGCATGACCGAGCGCAGTCGGTCGTTGTCGACTCGACGGCACCACTCGTAGAATCGCTCTCCCTCGTGGCGTTCGTCGGCGTAGGCGTCGAACAGCTGTTCGAGTGCGGGGATCACCGCGTCCGCGGGGACAGCGTGCTCGACCCAGTCGAGGAACTCGTTGTCGGTGCCGAGTGCACCGCCGAGTCCGAAGTCCATCCCTTCGACGAGGTTGTCGCCTTCCTCGTTCGTCGTCCCCTCGGGGTCGTCGACCTGCACCGTCTCGCCACGGAAGCCGATATCCGCGATCTGTGGCTGTGCACAGGAGGCCGAACAGCCCGACATGTGCATCCGGACCACATCGAGGTCATCCGGCGTGTCGATGCGTTTGTCCAGCGCTTTCGCCCAGCGGCGAACCCGGTTTTTCGTCTCGATGATGCCGTAGTTACAGAACTCCGAGCCCGTGCAGCCGACTGCGCCGCGGGAGAACGGCCCCGGATTCGGTTTGTACTTGCGGGCGAACGGCTCGTTCATCAGTTTGCCGACGTTCTTCTCGGGGATGTGCGTAACGAGGAAGTTCTGGTCGGTCGCGAGTCGGACCGAGGCGTCCTCCGTGCCGTACTTCTCTGCCGCGCGAGCGGCTTCGGCGAACTCGTCGCCACCCATCCGGCCGGCGATGACGTTGAAGCCGACGTATTTGAGACCGTCTTTCTTCTGGTCGTGGACGCCGACGTGGTCGCCGACGTAACCCTCCGTGAGATCGACGCCGCGGGTCGGGAACGCCACACTCGCGCGATCGCGGACCGCCTCCTCGAATTTCTCCGGTCCCATCTGCTCGACGAGGTACCGCATCCGGCAGACACCGCGGTTGTGTCGGTCGCCGAGTTCCTTGAACGTCTGCGCGACTGCGCGGCAGTACTCGACAGCATCCGCCGGCGGAATGAACATATCCTGCGACGAGGCCATCCGTGGACCGTCCGAGAGTCCACCACCGACCTTGGTATGAAAGCCGTACTGCCACTCTCCGTCGATTTCCTTCTTCGCGGGAGTGAGCCCGATATCGTTGATCTGCGACTGGCTGCAGTCGTGTTTGCAGCCGGTGATCGTCATCTTGAACTTCCGTGGGAGATTCGAATACTCGCGGTTCCCCTCGAAGAAATCAGAGACAGCGTCGACGACAGGTTGCGCGTTGAAACACTCGTGGCCGTCGAGTCCGGCGGCGGGACAGCCGAGCACGTTTCGTGCGCCGTCCCCACAGCCGCCGATGGTCGTCAGCCCGACCTCGTCGTACATGTCCCAGATCTCCGGGACATCCTCGATTTCGATCCAGTGTTTCTGGATATCCTGGCGCGTGGTGATGTCGAGATAGGCATCACCCCAGATGCTGTTCTGTTCCTCGCCACCGTACTCTTCGGGAGCACAGGCGTACTCCGTGGCCACCTCGCCGATGACTTCGGCCTGCTCGGGCGTGAGATAGCCGCCGGGGACTTTCGTCCGCATCATGATGTAGCCACGCTGCACGCCGTGGGTGTACATCCCGGTCCACTTCATTCGTTCCCAGACGCCCTCGCCCTCGCGCTCTTCGATCTCGTCGAAGGTGAGCCCCTCCTCTGCAAATTCCTCCACCAGCTCGATCATCTCGAGCGGGTGTTTCTCCTGTTTCCATTGTTCGACTGTATTCATATTGGATACCTCGTCGGCAGCGACAGCAACTGCCGCTCTTACCCACTGGTATATCCACGGCTACTTATCCACCTCCGTCTCGGTGAATACCGCCACACTTCCCCTCTACCGGAAGTAATTGCCTCTTGTACGCCCGTCATACTGAGCGAAGAGGCACTCGACTACCGGCATGTCCGGTGGTTTACCGGTTGTGAGGCTGGGGAAAACGGGCTGGCGGCACCCAGATACCGGAAACCTTTTCTGGTACTGTGTGGACCACCCCGGCAATATCCCGAATCGAACGCAGTCTGTAGATTTTGCTCACACCGAGACCGGACCAGATGTGGTTCTTCCAGATCAGGCGATTACATGACAGAAATACGTTATTTTTCCGTACAGGAAGCAGTCGATTTCGTCGGTCCCGGCCGGGATAGGCTGACAACAGGATCTTACCAGCGAAGACCCCTCCAGTCGTGCGATTATCCGCGACTTTTTTCCGCAGTAGCAGTGCCTTATAGAAGTCCAGAGTCGTTTTCGGAAATAAAACCGCTAGCAGTGAACGTTCCGATGGAATTTTAAAAGAGAACTGGGTAGTATCTCATATGCCGCATACTTGCCGTAACTGTAAGCGCACATTCAGTTCAGAACTCGAACTCGATCTTCACCAGGACAACTGTGCCGAGGGAGATCTGTTCTGTGACCGGTGTGGGGAGCGGTTTTCAGAGCGAAAGGCCACAACAGACGGATGGCACTATCGGTGTCCGACAGACGACTGTGATGGAAAGGGAATCGGCGAGGAAATTCACAAAGTAACCGACGTACGCCTGCAAACGCCGTAGAACCGGAGCAGTGGGGGCTGTTCGTTCTCCGATCGCGTTAGTTGTTTCTAGCTGTCTCGCGGTGAGGCCCACCTGAACTGACTACACCGTTTCGTACGCGCCGAGTCTGGTCCCGTCGAGCAGGTACGCCCGGCCGTCGACCATTCCATCCGGCAGGAACGGGGAGAGAAACGCCTGGCCCTCGACGTTGATCCAGGTTCCACCCGACCGGTCGTTGAACGCTGGAAACACCACGAGTGTACACTCCCCGCCGAGTTGTTCGTCGTAATGGTCCTGGAACCCCGAGAGTGCGAGTTCCCCGCGGAGCCAGACGCGCTCGATTCGACTGCCGCCGACGCTATCTTCGAGTCGGACCACCGGGTGTTCGTGTCCGACGCAGATGACTTTCGCCTCGAAGAGGTCGACTGCGGGCCAGGTGTGGCCGTGGACGAATCCGATCGGGCCGATCCGGATGCCGCCGGAGGGGGTAACCGTTATATCGTGGTCCAGTTCGTCGAGAAACGGTTCGATCTCGCCGTCGTGGTTCCCCTTGACGAGTGTCACCGGCACGGTCAGCGCCTCGAACAGTTCCCGGAGTTCTTCGCGTTCGGTCTCCCAGGGCGCTCCGATCGCGTGGACGAGATCGCCGAGCACGACCAGTCGATCTGCGCCCGTCTCCGCAAGCAACCCGAGGAGGCGCTCCCGACGGCTATCGGCCTGACTTCTGATCTCGACGCCATCGCTCTGGAGTACGGTCTCGATACCGGCGTGGTAATCAGCGATGATCAGGAGGTGCTCCCCGTCGACGGTGGCGGTGGCCGCCCGTTCGTTCGGGACCGGTTCGACGTCCATTAGATCGGTTTGAGCAGGCTGTCGTCGGGTTCGTAACACTGCCCATCCATCAGTGCATCCTGGATCGCATCCTCGACTGTCTCGCGGTCAGTGCCGTACCGCGCGTCCATCTCGGCGATCAGATCCTCCCTGTCTGCACCGTCGCCGGTGTCGAGTTCACCCATCAGTTCGACGACGGCTGCCTGGAGATCCTCCGGCTCCTCCTCGTCCGGCTCGTCTGTCTGTTCGCTGTCTGCGGCCGGCTGCTCTCCGGCTTCCGGTTCTGGCTCCGGTTCGCCAGCAGTGTCTGTCGCTTCATCCTGCTGGTCGGACGTTTCGGGGCTCTCTGCAGCACCGTCGGCTGCATCCGCTTCGGTGGCCTCGTCGGGCTCCGATGTCGGCGGCTCGTCGGCGATCTCTTCCGGGGTCTCGATTCCGGCCTCGCCGGGCTCGTCGACCTCGGTCCCCGTCTGGAACTCGGTGCCGTACTCCTCTTCGACCTCTTCTCTCGTTTCGTCTTCGAGTTCGAACTCCTCCGGTTCGAAGTCACCGAGATCGTCGGCGTCCTCGGCCTCCGACTCCGCCGCAACTGAACTCTCTGTCCCGTCTGCTGTGGTCGCCTGTCCGCTGGCCGACTCCTCTGGTGACGCTGTCTCGGCAGTGCCAGCACTGGCAGTCGACGGCTCTTCGGCCTCTGCAGGTGGCTCCTCGGTGGTTTCCGGCTGTTCCGTAACCGGTTCCGTCGAGTCAGCAGTGGCCGGTTCCGTCGACTCAGTGCTGGCTTCCACCTCACCGGAACTGCTCTCTGTCCCAGTAGTCGCCGAGCCAGTTTCTGCATCAGCGGTGTCGGCCTCCGTCGACTCCGCAGTCGTTTCGGCCGGCGTCGATTCGCTGGCTGGTGTCTGCTCCGCTTCCGCGGTGTCGGCCGCTCCTGTGGTAGCTGTCGTCGACGGTTCTTCGACGTCGACTGCGACCCGTGCCACGAGTTCGGCGGCAGTCAGCTCACCTGCAGCGTCGGGTGCTTTGCTGTGGGCCGTGATCTCGTCTTTCTCGTCCGCAACGACACGGGCAGTGTCGAGTGCCATCTCTCGCAGTGCATCGAGATAGGTGGGTGTGGTCTCGTATTCGGCGAGTGCGAGTTCGATCCCGTGTGCGAGTCCGTCGTCTGCACCCCGCTCGACGAGCATCTCGCGCAGCCCCTCGCCGGTGTTCAACGTCATCGCGTGGGCCATCCAGCCGATGCGCTCGGTCGTCTGCTCTGCGGCCTGAATCACCCACCGGTCGCGGGTTTCGGCGTCGACCTCGCTGATCGACTCCGGTCGGATCGACGTGAACACCTGATCGCTATCCTCGGGCTGGAAGGTGCGTGCCTTCCCGGTGACGGCGACGAACATCGGCGGCTCGGCCCGCTCCAGAAACGCCTGTTCGTCGGGCTGGTACTGGCCGGCATAGAGCACGAACGCACCAGTCGGATCGACGACCCGGGCACGCAGCACGTCCTCGCTGACCTCTTCGATCTCGGTGAGGACGCCCACGACGAAAAGCCGGTTCGCCCGCGCACCGGTCGGCGTGACGACGTAACTCGGTGCGCGCTCCTCGTCGCTCTCCGAGAAGGAGAAATCGGCGTCGTTGAACTCCGCGGCGAAGATCCGGTACGCGACTTCGCGCCGCCCGGCACCGCTTTGCTCCGAGTCGCTCATTGTTCCACCTCGGAGAGGAACTGCTTTGCACGTGTCGCCGGATCTTCGTCGTGTTCGTCGAAGGTCGAGGCTTCCAGATTCGCGCCGTAGTCGTCGATCGTCAACGAGCCTCGGACGACGTACTCGTGGCCGACGACTTTCGATGCGATCTCCTCTGCGACGACCTCACGGTCCATCGCATCGCGGGCGTGGTCCATCGCCGCCTCCAGATCGCCGCCGTACACCTCGGCGGTCAGCTCCTCGTCGAGAATGATCGTCACCGTTCCGGTGCCATCGTCGAGGATCGCTTTCGTCCGGAGGTCGTCTTCGCCGTCGACCTCGCCGTGGCTGCGACACTGCCCGTTCTGTGTCACGCGGCCACACTCCGGACAGCGTTCGATCAGTCCAGAGCCGTCGCGGATCGCGACCACGTTGCCGACGAGTTCGACGTCGTACAGCCCTCCCGTGGCGATCGCGTCGCGGATCGAGTATCTCGGCGCGGTGGAAGAGACTTCCACTGGCTGGTCGAGTCCTTCGACGGTCGAAAACTCCGAGACGTTTACCGACGGCACACCCCGGAACTCCCGGATGAACGTGTTCTCGATCCGGACCGAGGCCCCCTCTTCGATCTCTGCGCGGGGCTCCCAGTCGGTGAATGGGAGCCGTCCGCTTTCGTCGCCGAGTTCGCCGCTCAAGATCTCTGTTTCCCCGTCACGACCGTTGATCGTCTTCGTCTCACATTCGAGGACGGTGACCTCGACGTTGATGCCACGGTCGCCCGGTTCGAGTTCCGCGAGCGTCGCGTCACCGCCGACGTCGAACGGGACCGAGAGCGTGGTCTCTTCGCGTTCGATATCGGTGGACTCCCCGAGATTTAGCTCGGGTTTCTCGTCCCACTCGCGGACACCAGCGTTGCCGATGGTGATCGTTTCGCCCGCTTCGAGACCGAAATCCTCCCAGGCGGTGTAGGATATCTTCCCGGTTTCGTCGGCGAGTTCACCCTCGAAAATGACGTGGTTGTCGCCGTTGTACTGGATCGAACGCTTGCCCACCGACAGCACGCGCACCGTCGTCGAGACGTTGCTGTCGCTCGTGGTGATCTCGTCGATCTCTTTCGTCGCTATCTCACTGCTTCCATCGCTTCCGTCCCCGTACTTCCGCCGGAGGCTCTGTTTGGCCTCGTCGACCGGGACGCTGTAGGACAGCAGGTTCTCTAGATCGGCTTTGACCTCCTCTTTGTCAGCGCCGAGGTCGGAGGCGAGCTCCTCGGCATGGTCTTCGAGCTCCATACGTCGAGTTGACGCCGCCCCCACTAAAATCGTTAGCGTTCAAATCCAGCCGTGATTACAGTCCGGGCACGCCGAACGCTTCGAGGTTCTCGATTCCGAGGGTAGCCAACAGGACGAGGACGAAAAGCGCCGCGAGCCACGCCACGGCGGCGACGATGCCTGCCCGGATCCAGCCGACTCCGTACCGCAGTCTGACCACGTAGATCCAGACGAGCAAGCCGGCAATCGAGGCCGGCAATCCACTGATCCCGAACTCCGAGAGTCCGAAGTCGACGATCGCCCACGCGATTGCACCGAGCAGCGCAGTCAGCACTGCGTGGGAGTAATCGCGGGACGCAAACGCGATTATTGCACCGACGTGGATTGCGAACCCCCCGATCAGGAGGCTGACGGCAAACACCACCAACGAGGCGTCGATTCCATGTCCTGCCATACCAGTATTTTCAGATCAGCGAACAAAAAATAGTCTGTTTTGCTCGGCTAAGAGAGTTCGAACAATACCCTGGTGTCGCTATTCGTCCGGTTCGATGATCGTTGCTTCGATCCCGTAATGCTCCAGTTTGTCGCCCTCCTGGTAGACAGATTCGAATTCCATTATTATCGTCGGTGAGACACCGCGACCGAGGTTGAGTTCCCGGCTCTTCGTCCATTCGTCGCCCTCACCGTCCGGCGGGTCGTGACGAAGCGTCGCCTGTAGCGTCGCCTGCCGTCGATCGGGATGCCTGTTCTCGACGACGATCCGGGCCCCAATATCTGCTGGATACTCGTTCTGCCCTCCCAGGGCATCTGCGATCCGTAGATTCGTCGTCACGACGAGTAGCTCACCCTCCTGATCGTTCCCGAGATACTCGCCGAACGCCTCGGTACAGCCCGACAGAAAAACCGTCGCAGCGCTCGCGAAAAGTGCCGTAAACTGTCGCCGTGAGAGTCGACCCATCTATCTCTTCTAGGCTGTTAAGAAACTTGTACGTTCCGAGATCAGGACCACAGCAGTCGATCCGGCTACGCGTTCCACTCCTCGCCGCTCGCCAGATCGACTGCGCTGTCTTCTTTCGACGACGGGCAGAGATCTTCGAGGACACAGGCTTCGCAGTCGGGGTTGCGCGCCGTGCACACCTCGCGACCGTGGCTGATGAACAGATGTGTCAGCTGCTGCCACTCGTCGTTGGGGACGATCTCCATCAGTTCTTCCTCGATCGCTTCCGGTCGTTTCTCCTCTGTAATGCCGAGTCTGCGCGTCAGCCGCTGGACGTGGGTATCCACGACGACTCCTTCCACGATGTCGTGGCCGTGCTGCAGGACAACATTAGCTGTCTTGCGCCCGACGCCCGGCAGATCGGTCAGCTCCGACATCGTATCCGGAACTTCACCGTCGTGTTCGTCGATTATCTTCCCTGCGGCTGTCCGGATGTACTCCGCTTTGTTGTTGTAGTAGGTTACGGAGTTGAGATCCTCGGCCAACTCCTCCTGATCGACAGTCGCGTAATCCTCTGCAGACTGGTATTTCTCGAAGAGATCAGCGGTCACCGTGTTGACGCGTTCGTCGGTACACTGGGCAGAGAGGACGACTGCAACCAGGAGTTCGAGACGGTTCGAAAACCGGAGTGAGATCGTCGTGTCGGGATACTCGTCGTGCAGGCGGTCGAGCACTTCGGCGATCTGTTCGTCGCGACTGTCGAGCGCAGTTCCCATAGAGCCCGTTCAGACCGGGCGCGGTATCATTGCGTCGGTTGCGATCATCCGAAACTCACGTCGTCGATTGGGACTATCCGAGACTCACGTCGAGATACAGCATGACCACGACACCGGCCATCACGCCGAGTGTGGCGATCCGCTCGTATCCCCGAGTGTGGGTTTCGGGGATGATCTCGTCAGAGATGACAAACAGCATTGCCCCTGCAGCGAACCCCATCGCGTACGGGAGTAGCGGCTCGACCTGAGTCACCGCCACCGCGCCGAGAAGCGCGAGTGGTATCTCGACGACGCCGGATCGCAGGCCGGCGAACACCGCGTAGCTCCGTCGGTCCAGTCCGGCGTTGATCGCTGCCACCGAGACTGCCAGCCCCTCGGGGATGTTCTGGATCCCGATGGCGAGCATCAGCGCGATTGCGTTCTCGATATTCCCCGAGCCGAAGCCGACACCCACAGCCAGCCCCTCGGGCATATTGTGGAGCGTAATCGCCAGAATGAACAGGATCACGGGTTCGAGTCGCTCCCTGTCCACCGGAAGCGAGGTGTTCGGATTGGCCTGATCCGATCGTCGCCTTCCCGTGAGCAGGTAGTGTGCGTGCGGGACGAGTCCGTCAGCCTGATCCAGAAAGATGGCGCCGAGAATAACCCCGACGAGCGTGGGGATCGGGTTCCCGCCGGAGTACTGCTCGATCCCGGGAATGATGAGACTCGTGAAGGCTGCAGCGAGCATGACGCCGGCTGCGAATCCGAGCGCGCCGTCGAGGGCTCGCTTGGACGGATTGCGCCAGACGAGCACCAGCGACGCGCCGAACAGATTCATCCCGGCGATGACGATCCCGCCGACCAGCCCCTGCATCACTGGACTCTCCCCGGCGATCCGGACGAACAGCTCGATTACTGAAACCATGGTCTCGTCATCTCTCCCCCAGATGGTCGGCGAGTAGCATGTCTCTCATCGACCAACGTCTTAGCGTTATGTCGACAGCCTACAAATAACACACCGGTCGCCAACGGACGGAAAGCTCACTCGAAGGGGTTCTGGAGCCACTCCTCGGCGAACTCGATGATTACCGCCGCGAATATATTCTCACTCGTCCAGAAGGCAACTTCGGTGCTCGCCTCGGTATCGGAGTAGGTGCTCAAAAGCAGCGTTTCCCCGTCGACGATGAGCAGTCGCCCAGTACTGACGTCCATATCTCGCTGTTCGGGGATCTTGTACCGCTGGATTGCGCTGTCGTCGGGTAAGGAATCGAGAACCGACTGATCGACGCTTGCAAACATGACAGCGACACCGTCCCGGGCAGCCGCTTCGAGCGCAGCCAGCGTCTTCTCGTCACAGAGGGGCTGCCTGTCTGCTGCGTAGAGAATCCGGTCGTCGGCGTCGTCGATCAGCTCTGCGGTCCGGGATTTGATCGCATCAGTGGTGTTCACGAGCCAGATCGACTCGGTTCGCTCCTCGTGTTCGTGGGTGTTCTGGACTGTCTCGAGATACTCGAACGCTTCTGCACCGGTCTCTGCGAGCTGATCGAGCAGGTGTTTCCGGGCCTGTTCCAGCGGGACCGGTCGGTAGACAGTCGGTGTCGACTGCTGAGTTTCGAGCAGACCGCGCTCCTCCAGTCCGTCTGCAGCGCCGTACACCTGCGACCGCGGGACATCTGCCACCTCGCTGATCTCGCTCGCTGCGCCGTGGCCGAGTTTCTGGAGCGCGATAAACACCCGCGCCTCGTAGGTGGTCAATCCCAGCCCTTTCAGCCCCTCGACTGCCTGATCCTGATTCATTGATTCGGTCGCCGTGTCTGTCAATGGTCGTTGGTCCTGTTGATTCTTCTGGTACCCGTGCAGTCGTCCACACTGGCGTGACGGCCTGTTTCTCGGGGAGAGACGGTGTACAAACACTTTTTGATGAGAGTTACTAAATGCAGACGTAATGATTCCATCCGTAGCGCTCCAGTCAGGGATGACTGCAAGTATTATTGCACTCATCCTCTTCCTGCTCGCTGTCGTCACAGCGTACAACAGCGTTGTAATTGTGAAAGCGTACGAGAAGCGCGCCTACACCCGGTTCGGGAAGTACCAGGGGCTGCTCGAACCCGGTCTGAACTTCGTGTTGCCGTTCGTGACGAAGACCTACAATTTCGATATGCGAACGCAGACCCTCGACGTCCCCCGCCAGGAGGCGATCACGCGGGACAACTCGCCGGTGACGGCCGACGCAGTCGTCTACATCAAGGTGATGAACGCCGAGAAAGCGTTCCTCGAAGTCGACGACTACAAACGGGCTGTCTCGAATCTCGCCCAGACGACGCTGCGGGCCGTGCTGGGTGACATGGAACTCGACGACACGCTCAACAAACGCCAGGAGATCAACGCCAAGATCCGCCGCGAACTCGACGAACCCACCGACGAGTGGGGGATCCGCGTCGAGAGTGTCGAGGTCCGCGAGGTCAACCCGAGCAAGGACGTCCAGCAGGCGATGGAGAAACAGACCTCCGCAGAGCGCCGTCGCCGTGCGATGATCCTCGAAGCACAGGGTGAACGCCGGAGTGCGATCGAGGAAGCACAGGGTGACAAGCAGTCCAACATCATCCGTGCCCAGGGTGAAAAGCAGAGCCAGATCCTCGAAGCACAGGGTGACGCGATCTCGACCGTGCTCCGGGCGAAATCCGCCGAATCGATGGGCGAGCGAGCCGTCATCGAACGCGGGATGGAGACTCTAGAGGAGATCGGCAAGGGCGAGTCGACGAAGTTCGTCCTCCCGCAGGAACTGACCTCCCTCGTGGGCCGATACGGCAAACACCTCCAGGGCAGCGACACCAGGGAGAACGGTCACGTCCTCGAAGGGATGGATTTCGACGAGGAGACCCGCGAGATGCTCGGTCTCGACGATATCGAGGAGATAATCAGCGAGTTCAGCGACGAGGAAGATGTCGTCGATATCGAGCAGATGGAAGAGGAGGCCGCGGCCGTCAAACACGGCGAGAGTCAGGCTGATATCAAAGACCCCGAGGAGATCATCGGCGAGACAGACGAACTGAACGTCGACGGTGAGGGGGCAGACGGTACCGACGGCAGCAACTAGTCCGGACTGCAGCCGTTCGACTTGGGGAGAACTTTCGACCAGCAAGGGGCTGCCAGTAACGAAGTCGTTTTATTGTTGCTCCCCATTACCTGCCAGTAATGGGCCGTGACTCGGAGGTCGACCAGTCGAAGCGGGCAACCTTGCGTCGGTTCGCTGCCCTGGGTGCAGCGAGCCCGCTGGTCGGCCTCGCGAGCGCGGACGAAAGCGAGAGCGACACGCCGGACGCGATTGCGGGCTACGTCTCCGCGACACCTGGCGCGCACTTTTCGAAGATCCGCGACGATCTCAAACTCGGCACCGGCGAGAGCCAGCACCATCTCCGCGAACTCGAATCGAAGGGTGTCGTCGAGAGCAGAAAAGACGGGGATTACCGCCGGTACTTCCCCGCGAACCGGTTTACCGAGTTCGAGCAGGTCGTCTTCGGCTACCTCAGGCGTGACACACCGCGGGGACTCCTGATCACGCTGCTCGAAGCGCCCGAGGCGACAGCCAGTGATATCGCAACGGCACTCGACGTCTCGCGGCCGACCGTGAGCCGCCACGCGGCACAGCTCGAAGAGGCAGGCATCCTCTCCCGGACGGACGGCTACAGTATCGTCGATCCGGAGACCGTGTTGCTCTTACTCGTGCGATACGACGACTCCTTCGGTGCGGATGCTGCCAGACTGGCCGAATCGGCAGCCAGTCTGGTCGAGTACACCCCAAACGAGTGATTACGCGGTAACCATCCAGGCTCTACTACGCGGTGACCATCCAGGTCGTGCTGGAGGAGTAGCCCCACTTTTCGACCGAAATATCGAACTCGCCGCGCTGGATCGCCGTCATGTTGGTCCCGACCTCTTTGGCGGACATGTCGAGTTCGTCCGCGATAAGGCGTGATTTGAAGTACGTCTGCTCGTCGGCGTTTGCTTTCAGGAATTCGAGAATCCGGTGTTGTTTCTCCGAGAGGCCTGCCTGTGACGCGTCGATGGTTGCGCTCATACAGCAATAGAGGCCTCCACCTCGTATAGCCTGTTTGGTACGAACGGGTAACAGCCTGCCTTCGTGCGGTTTTTCGGTTCTATCTGTCGTGGTAGCTGTCCAGCGTTCGCGGAGTGGTACGACAGGAAAACAGTCAGGTGTCTTCGTCGATCGCTTCACCGACAGCGAAGTTCGATTTGACCTCCGTCACTTCGACCTTGACGCGTTCACCGATGTCCGTGCCGGGGACGATGATGACGTAGCCGCGTTCGACGCGTGCGATCCCGTCGCCCTGTTTTCCGATGTCTTCGATCTCGACGTAGCGGATTTCTCCCGGTTCGACGGGTGGCTGTGGCTCGTCCGGCGCGGTCTCTTCGGGTTCGGTCCCTTCCTCGCTGGAATCCGGTGCGATGAGCGCAACGCGGTAGGTTTCCCCAGGTGTCACAGAGCCAGTTTCGATCTCACGACGCGGGAGTTCGACGACGTATTTTCCATCAGCTTCTGATACATCAGCACTGAACAGACAGAGTAGGTCATTCGAGATTTCCAAGTGTAGTAGACCTCCGTGCGACAGTAAGGGTCTCCGCGCTCAAAGTATTTACCGGTCAGACCATTCTTTGCGACCCGGCACTGTCCGTCACCGGATCGAACCGTCGGGAGACTTCGCACCCTCAGAATCGTGGACGACGATCTCACCGTCGGGGGGATCGGCTGGCTCGTAGACGTCCCGGACGTCGATCGCTTCTTCGAGTTCCCTGATCGCACGCTCCTTGAGGGCCCCGGCTAGCTCTTCGGCCTCCGCCCGGGAGATGTCCCGTCCCAGCCCCTCGCACTCGTGGGCGCGAACCATCCCCTCCTGATCGACAGCCTCACCCATCGGCTGGCTCGTCCCGCCGAGTGCGACACTGAAGGGGTAGGTCTTGCAGACCAGCGGTCTGTCGCCGTAGATCGTACACTCGCCGCCGCCCGACTGCTGGCTGTCAGTGGGCGCTTTCTCGCCACTTGCAGCATCCGATTCGTCGTAGAACACACAGTCCCCGCAGGCGTCAGTCTGTAACGCCCACTCGAAAGTCTCGCCGCTCCGGCCGTCCGCCCCCTCCGTGAGTCCGTACGGCATCGGACGGGCAACGTCACGCCAGTCGTAGGCCTCCCGTTCCTGAATTGCGCGGATTTCGTCCGGAAACACGGTTGCCGTGTGGGGCTCCGACTCGGCATCTGTGCCATCCGAGTCACACTCTGCAGCTTTGCAGCAGGCGCCACAGCGGGTACACTCGAAGCCGATCGATTCGATCGCGTCGGCGAGATCGTCGACCGACAGCGAGCGTGCGCGGTCCAGTTCCGTTTCGAGTGAGTCCACACAGCAGTATACGTGGCTCCACCCAAAAGGTCGTCGTCCGGAAGGACTTACCAGTTCGCGCTCTACAGTGTCCCCCGTGAGCCGCCGCCTGCTCAAGACACAGCCGATCGAGGTGACCGAGAGTGGCCATCTGATCGAACTGCTCTACGACGACGGTACAAACGACGAGCTACTGATCTGTGCCGGCCACGGTGGTGCTGTCGAACCGGGGACCGCCGAACTCGCGGTCGAACTCGCGACGGACCTCGACCGGGCCAGTTGCTGGGCGACGCTCGGCTACGAGGGAGAGGGCAGCGCCTTCGACAGCTGGCATCCCCCGTCGACCGCGATCGATCCCGAGAGATACCCGCTG
>Ga0207714_1001666_pt1 | contig 14202 bp, 10 predicted proteins | sample PonA232FremontCA_2_FD_187270 | JGI IMG/M metagenome (GOLD analysis project Ga0207714, IMG submission 187270) | Marine sediment microbial community from Fremont, CA, USA - Pond A23 Sediment 2 (SPAdes) | ecosystem: Environmental > Aquatic > Marine > Unclassified | place: USA: Fremont, California... | reverse complement strand
GCAGGCGCCGGGCGAGTTCGATGTCGGTTGCGGGATCCGCGCCCGCCGCCGGACAGGCAGCGAGCGCCTCCTGGCGTCCCAGGTCCGCCTTGGTGTATCCGGCCGCGGCCGTGGGGCGGGTTTGCACCCCCGGAGCGAGCGCGCCGCGGCGAAGGTCGCGCAGCAAGGCCCCGATGTCGTCACGTTCGCGCAGGCTGGTGCAGACGTTCGGCACCACCCCGTGCTTGCTCAACGCGTACCCCGACGGCGCCATGAAGCGGGCCCAGGTGAGGGTGAGTTCGCCCTCGTTGGGCAGGCGCAGCACGGTCTGGACCGTGCCCTTGCCGTACGAGGTGCTGCCCAGGACAAGGCCGCGGCCGCTATCCTGGAGGGCGGCGGCGACGATTTCCGAGGCGGATGCGGAATCGGCGTTGATGAGCACGATCAGCGGCGCGCTCTCCGCAGCGTCGCCCGCCTCGGCGTCGAAGTACTGATGGCTGTCCGGATGCCGGCCATGGGTGGAGACGACCTGCCCGCGGGCGAGGAAGATATCCGCGACCGTTACCGCCTGATCCAGGAGTCCGCCCGGATTGTCGCGCAGGTCCAGGACGTAGCCCGCCAGCCGATCGCCCAGATCGGCCTTTGCCCGGGTGATGGATTCGCGCAGGGTTCGGGCGGTGCGCTGGTTGAACCCGCTCACGCGCAGATACGCCGCGTTGCCGCGCGCTTCGTAGGTTACCGTGCGCGGAACGATGTGCGTGCGGTGCACGGCGATCTGGCGCGTCTCCTGACCGTCCGCCTGCTTCACCGTAAGATGAACGTCCGTGTCGACCGGACCGCGCAGGACTTCCGCGCCGCCGTCGCGCGGGATGTCCGTCGCCGGCCGGCCGTTGACGGCCGTGATCAGGTCGCCCCGGCGCAGACCCGCATCCGCGGCGGGCGAGCCATCGATCACGGACATCACCTCGATGCCTTCGGGACGCACACGGATGTGGACGCCGATGCCGCCGAATCCGTCGCGATGCGCACGATTGTCCGCAGCCTGTTCGGCGCCGGCGTAGCGCGAGTAACGGTCGAGGTGGGCGACGATGCCGCTGAACACGGTTTCGTAGATGCCCGAGGCCGGAGTCGTCTCGACGGCCTTGGAGTAGGTCCGGGCCCGATCGATGACGTCCGCCGTGAGGTCGGCCCAGGCGTCGGGATCGGCGCGCGTGGGCAGGGGAAAGCTGCGCGACTGTCCCTTGTACGACAGCACCACGCTGGCGTTCTTTCGCTGAACGCGGAGGCCGCGGTCGATGGCGGGCAGCCGCTTGAGCCCACCCAGCGCAAGCTCCGCCAGCGCGACATCCTCGATATAGATGTCGGCGATGTCTTGGTAGCCGACGGCGAAAAGCCGCTCGGCGCGCTGCTGGTTGTAGCTGGCGTAGGCGGGACCCAGGTCCCGGCCCGCGCACGCGACCACCACGATCCCGAGGCAGATGCCCAGCGCCCGTAAGCTCCGCGTCCACATCGCCCGGCGTTTTTCGTTGCGTGTCCCGGCTGTCCGGTGCGCACGCGCCGCTGCCGTCATGCCGCCCCCAAGTCCAAACATGCGGCGATGATAAAGGCATCGCTGCCGGCGCGCCAGAGGAATGGCGTCCTGCTACCGCGAAAGGAGGGGCGCGCGCCGCGCGGGCGGCAGTTCAGCGGCGCTTGCCGGATTTGGCGCCGGCCTTCGCCTTGCCCTTCGCGGCCGTTTTGGTCTTGGGCGGCGCGGCCTTGGTCTTTGCTTTTGTTTTCGCCTTGGCCTTGCCTTTGGTCTGTTTTGCTTTGGCCGCGGCGGCGCGTGCGGATTTGCTGCGCTGCGCCGCGTGCCGCCGCCGGCCCTTGCCGGGGCCGCCGCGGGCGATGGGTTCGCCGTCCGCCAGCTCGACATCGGGGCTGGCGCTCTCCTGGACGGCCACCATGTGCAGTGTGATTCCGCCGGTCATCGGGTCCGCCTCGGCGAGCGCGACGGTCACCCGGTCCCCCAGGGAATACACCCGCTGCCAGCGGTCGCCGATGAGACAATGATTCGACTCGTCGTGGCGGTAGTAGTCGTCGGGCAGGGTGCCGATGGGCACGAGCCCGTCGGCGCCGCTGTCGAGCAGCGTCACGAACAACCCGAAGCGGGTCACGCCGTTGATGCGCCCGTCGAAATGCGCGCCCGTGCGCTCCCGCAGGTAGGCGGCGGTGAAGCGGTCGAGGGCGTCGTACTCCGCGCCCTGGGCGCGGCGCTCGGTCTGCGAGATGTGCTCGCCGATCTCGTGGAAGCGCTCGCGCTCGCCGGGCCCGAGGCCGTCATCGCCCAGTTTCAGCCCGTCGATCAGGGCACGATGGACGAGCAGATCGGCATAGCGGCGGATGGGCGAAGTGAAGTGCGCGTAGCGCGCCAGGGCCAGGCCGAAGTGCCCCAGGTTGTCCGGACTGTAATAGGCCTGGCTCTGGCTGCGCAGAATGAGTTCGTTGACCATGGGCGCCTCGGGCTGGCCGCGCACGCGTGCCAGGATCTGCTGGAACGCCGAGGGGTGCCCGATCTGGTCCATGGCGATGTTGATGCCGAAGGTATCCAGGGTCTGCTTGAGCGAATCGATCTTGTCCGGGTCGGGCGACTCGTGGACCCGGTACATGCACGGCTGGTTCTTCGCTTCGAGCTGCTGCGCCGCGGCGACGTTGGCGCAGATCATGAACTCTTCGATGAGCCGGTGCGCGTCCAGGCGCTCGCGCGCGACGATGCCGGTGACCTCGCCGTGGGCGTCCACCAGGACCTGCTTCTCCGGGATGTCCAGGTCGAGGGTGCCGCGCTGTTCGCGGTGGTGGAGCAGGGCGGCGAAGGCGTCGAACAGCGGGTCGATGACCGACTCGCGCAGCGGCGCGGTGGTATCGTCAGGGTTGCCGTCGCGCGCTGCCTGCACCTGCTCGTAGGTCAGGCGCGCGTGTGAGCGCATCAGCCCGCGCGTGAAGCGTTTGGACAGCAGCCGGCCATGGGCGTCGATGCGCATCTCGGCGGCGAGGCAGCCCCGGTCCTCGCCCGGGCGCAGCGAGCACCAGCCGTTGGACAGCGCCTCGGGGAGCATGGGCACCACCCGGTCGGGGAAGTACACCGAATTGCCCCGGTGATAGGCGGTCTTGTCCAGGGCGCTGCCGGGCTGGACATAGTGCGCGACGTCGGCGATGGCGACGATGAGCTTGAACCCGCCGGGGTTCGCCGGGTCGTCGTCGGGTGTTGCCCAGACCGCGTCGTCGAAATCCTTGGCGTCGGCGCCGTCGATGGTGACCAGCGGCACGTCGCGCAGATCCTCGCGCCCCGCGTGGGCGACCGCCCCGGCCTGCTCCGCCTCGTCGAGGGCGCGCTGGCCGAAGTCGAACGGGATGTCGTTCTCGTGGATGGCGATCAGGCTGATCGCCTTGGGCGAGTCCGTGTCGCCCAGGCGCTCGACCACGCGCACCTCGCGCATGCGCATGCGCGGGTGATGCGGCTTGACCTCGCAGAGGACGAAGTCCCCCGGCTGCGCGTCGCCGGCGTCCGCCGGGCGCAGCACGTATTCCTGCTTGACCCGCTTGTCCGTGGGCTGCAGCCGGCCTTCCTCGCCACCGCGCTGGTACACCCCCAGGACGCGCTTGGGGGCGCCGCCCAGGACGCGGATCGGCCGGGCCTCGTAAACCCCCGGCTCGATGCGGTTGAGCTGGGCGAGAACGCGCGTCCCCGTGGTCACGGTGGGCGCGCCGGGCCGGTCGGGGGCGACGTAGATGCGCGGCGGCGCGCTCCGGCGCTTCCAGGGGATCGGTTCACCCAGAAGCTCGCCGTCCGCGTCCGTCTCGGTGATCTGGACCACGCTCACTTCGGGCAGCGCGCCCGCGGGGCGCACGCGGCGCTTCTCGCCGCGCTCGATTTCGCCCGCTTCCTCCAGGTCCTCGAGGATTTCCTTCAGGCGGATGCGCTGCTCGCCCTTGAGCCGGAAGTGCGTGGCGATCTCGCGCCGGCCCACGGGCTGCGAGCGGCTCTCGATGTAGCGAAGCACCTCCGCGCGCGTCGGCAGCTTTCCGGCCGGCGCGCCCTTGGCCTTACCCATGCGTGTTCTCCAGGTGCGCGCGGATCAGGCGCCGTCGTCGGATTCCCACGGTGGGACGGTCGTGTCGGCCGTGTCCCCGTCGCCGGCGCCGGCCGTGTCCGTGGTGCTGGCTGCGGCCTTGCCGCTGCCCTTGCCCGCCGCTGAGCGGCTCTTGCCCGCGTTCGTTCCCTTCTTGGCACCGCCGCTGTTGCCGCTCGCGGCTTTCTTGCCCCCGCTGTTCGACCCGGCTGCTTTCTTGCCACCCTTGGTGCCCTTCTTTGCCGCCTGGGCGTCGAGCAGCTCCACCGCTTGCTCCAGGGTGACGCTTTCCGGATCCGTGCCCTTGGGCAGGGACGCATAGAGCTTGCCGTGCTTGACGAAGGGGCCGTAGCGCCCGACCCCGGCGGTGATGGGATCGCCCTCGCGCGGGTGGTCGCCCACGGTGATCTGCTGGTTGTTGCGTTTGGTCTTGGGCGATTCCGCCAGGAGCGTCAGGGCGCGGTTCTCGCCGATGGTCAGGACATCGTCATCATCGCCCAGCGAGACGTAGGTACGGCCGTGCTTGACGTACGGCCCGTAGCGGCCGATCCCCGCCTGCACCGGCGTGCCGTCCTCGGGGTGCTTGCAGATGTCCCGGGGCAGGGCGAGCAGCTTGAGCGCGTAGTCCAGATCGACCGCCGTCGCGTCCAGGCCCTTGGGCAGGGACACGCGCTTGGGCTTGGTCTTCTTGTCGCCTTCGCCGAGCTGGATGTACGGCCCGTAGGGGCCGGTGCGCAGGGTTACCGCGTCGCCCGTCTCCGGGTCCTTGCCCAGCTCGCGCGGCCCCTTGTCGCCTTCCGGCGGCGCCTCGCCCGGCGCCGGCGCGATCAGCGGGCGGGTGTACTTGCAATCGGGATAGTTGCCGCATCCGATGAAACCGCCCGAGCGGCCGATCTTGAGCCCGAGCCGGCCGCCGCAGTTGGGGCATGTGCGCGGATCGGCCTCGGGATTGTCGGGATCGGCGGGGAAGAAGTGCGGGCCGAGGTCGCGGTCCAGGGCGTCGATGACGTCGGCCATCTTCAAGCCCTTGGTCTTCTCCACCTCGGTGGCGAACTGCTCCCAGAAGTCGCGCAGCACTTCCTTCCAGTCGGCGCGGCCGCCCGAGATATCGTCGAGCTGCTCCTCCAGCTTGGCGGTGAAGTCGTATTCGACGTAGCGGTCGAAGAAGCTGGTCAGGAACGCAGCGACGAGCCGGCCACGGTCCTCGGGGACGAAGCGCTTTTTCTCCAGGCGGACATACTGCCGGTCCTGGAGCACCTGCAGGATCTGGGCGTAGGTCGAGGGCCGGCCGATGCCCAGCTCCTCCAGCCGCTTGACCAGGCTCGCTTCCGTGAAGCGCGGCGGCGGCTGGGTGAAGTGCTGGTCGGCCGTGATCTCGCGCCGGTCCACCGTCTGCTCTTGTTTGAGCGGCGGCAGGCGCTTGTCGTCCTCATCCTCGCTGCCGGGCTCGTCCTTGCCCTCCCGGTACAGGCGGTAGAAGCCGTCGAACGCCAGGGTGGAGCCGGTGGCGCGCAGCGTGGCCAGATCGTGGTCGACGGCGATATCGGCGGTGACCTGATCGAGCACGGCGCTGGCCATCTGGCTCGCCACGGTGCGCTTCCAGATCAGGGTGTAGAGTTTCAGGCCGTCGGCATCCAGGTAGCTGGCCACACTGTCCGGGTCGCGCGCGACATCGGTGGGCCGGATGGCCTCGTGCGCCTCCTGCGCGTTCTTGGCCTTGGTCTGGTAGTTGCGGGCCGAGCCGGGCAGGTAGTCGCTGCCGAAGCGGCGGCCGATGAGGTCGCGCGTGGCCGACAACGCCTCCTGGGAGATCTGCACGCCGTCCGTGCGCATATAGGTGATCAGGCCGACGGCCTGGCCGTCCATGTCCACACCCTCGTAAAGGCGCTGGGCCACGCGCATGGTCTTGGTGGCGCCGAAGCCGAGCTTGCGCGAGGCGTCCTGCTGCAGCGTCGAGGTGGTGAACGGCGGGTTGGGATTGCGTTTGGCCTGCTTGCGCTCGACCGAGCGGACCAGGAACTGCTGCGCGCCCTCCAGTTTCGCCTTGGCGTCGTGCGCCGCCTCGGCGTTGGGCAGGTCGAACTTTTCCAGTCGCTTGCCGTGCAGATGGGTCAGGCGCGCCTTGAACGTCTGGCCCTGTCCGGCGTCGAGCAGGGCGGTGACGCTCCAGTATTCCTGCGGGCGGAAGGCCTCGATCTCGGCCTCGCGCTCGGAAATCAGGCGCAGCGCCACGGACTGCACGCGTCCCGCGGACTTGCTTCCGGGCAGCTTGCGCCAGAGCACCGGCGAGAGGTTGAAGCCCACCAGATAGTCGAGCGCGCGTCGGGCGAGATAGGCGTCGATGAGTTCCTGGTTCAGGTCGCGCGGATGCCGGAAGGCCTCCGTGACGGCGTCCTTGGTGATCGCGTTGAAGGCGACGCGCTTGACGGCCGTGCCCGACAGCGCCTGGCGGCGGCGCAGTTCCTCCAGGATGTGCCAGGAAATCGCCTCGCCCTCGCGATCGGGGTCGGTGGCGAGGTAAAGAGCGTCAGCCTGCTTAACCTTCTGCGCCAGCTCCTTGAGTCGCTTGTCCGCCTGGCTGTCGACTTCCCAGTGCATGGCGAAGTCGGCGTCGGGCTGGACGGAGCCGTCGCGCGAGGGCAGGTCGCGGACATGACCATACGAGGCCAGGACCTCGTAATCCCGGCCAAGATACTTGTTGATCGTTTTCGCTTTGGCAGGTGACTCGACGACGACGACGTTCATGCGCGGTCCATACCGGGTCAGCCACCACCGGAAGCCGGGCGCAGGGCCCGTTCCGGACACCTCACGTAGGGCCCGTCTGGACCAGCGCGACCCGGTTCCCTGGGTGACGTTCACAGCGACCGGCCAGCTCGAGTTCGAGCAGGACCATGGTCACGATCGAGGGTGAGAACTGGCATTCCCGCATGATCTCGTCAACCGCAACCGGGGCGGAGCCCATAAGCTCGGTGACCTCGCGGCGCGCCGCGTCGAGGGTCACCTCGTCCGGACTGGCGCCGCCGGTGCCCGTCGCGTGAAACCCGTCGTCGCGGTGTTCGGCCGGCCCCGGTGCGGCCTGATCGCGCAGGACGCGCAGCACGTCGTCGGGCTTCTCGACCAGGCTCGCGCCCTGCTTGAGCAGGCTGTTGCAGCCGCCGGAACGCGGATCCAGTGGACTTCCCGGAACGGCCATGACCTCGCGCCCCTGCTCGCCGGCGAGCCGGGCGGAGATCAGCGAGCCCGAACGCTGCGCCCCCTCGACCACGACCACCCCGCGCGCCATCCCCGAGATCAGCCGGTTGCGCCGGGGGAAGTGGCGTGCCTGGGGTTCCGTGCCGGGGGCGTGCTCGGCGAGGAGCACGCCCCGCGCGGCGATCTCGTCGTAGAGAGCCTCGTTTTCCGGTGGATAGACGACGTCGATGCCGCCGGCCATCACGGCCGCCGTGCCGCCGTCCAGGGCACCGGCGTGCGCGGCCGCGTCGATCCCGCGCGCGAGCCCCGAGATCACCAGATAGCCGTCGGCCGCGAGGGCGGCGCCCAGTTCGCGCGCCATGCGCCGGCCGTTCGCCGAAGCGTTGCGTGCCCCCACCAGGGCCACGCCGGGTCGCTGCAGCAGGACCTCGTGCCCCTGAACGAAGAGCAGCGGCGGGGCGTCGTCGATGGCGGCAAGGGCGGGGGGATAGGCGTCGCTGCCCAGCGCGAGCACGGTCGCGCCGCGTGCTTCCAGGTCGGCCAGCTCGCGCTCCGCCCGGCTGCGCGAGCAGATCTTGACCGGCCGCTTGCGGCCGCCCCGCTTGGAAAGCTCCGGCAAGGCCTCCAGCGCAGCGCGCGCGCTGCCGTAGTGGGCCAGGAGGTTGCGGAAGGTCACGGGGCCGACGTTTTCGGACCGGATGAGGCGCAACCAGTCGAGCAGATCATCGCGGCTCAGGGCAGGACTTCCGGTATCAAACATGCGCGCCATGATAGGCGATTGCGGCGCTGCGTCAATCCGCGACGTATGGGTGGGCGACGGCCGCGCCGGTGATGGTCCGCGGGGATGGTTGACGAGCACGTCCGAAGTGATGGACGTGTCCCGGCAAACCGGGTAAAGTCGCGTAGCCGGCGAAAAGGGCTGCGGTTCCCGGAAATGGCGTGGTTTTCTCTAGAGAAGCACGACATCGATTCCGCGCTGATCGATCAGCTTGAGATCTATTGGCGCGGCAAAGCGAACACGGACCGGCTGCCCGCCCGCCGCGATATCGAGCCCGCCGATCTTGTGCCGGTTCTGCCCTACCTGCTGCTCGCCGAGATCGAACGGGCCCCGTTCCGCGTTCGGTTCCGGCTGGTGGGGACGCAGGTGGTGACGCAGTCGCGCAGGGATTTCACCGGCTGCTACCTGGACGAGCTGAGCTTCCACGACAACGCGATGCATTTCGGCGACGTCTACAGCACGGTGGCCGCGCACGCCGCGCCCGTCTACGGGGTGAGCGAGATGCCCTGTATCGGCGACGGTGTCATGGGCTTTTGCTTCGCGGTGTTTCCGCTCGCCGAGGATGGGCGCACGGTCAGCCACGCCGTCGCCATCGAGGACTATCGCAGCGTCACCGAACTCGAAACCGGGGGCCGCTCGGACGCGCACGTATGATCGGGTGCAATGGCCCTCAGCCCGAACGCTGCCCGATCTTGCTCTCGCGGCCCCGGAGCAGGCGGCCGATGTTCTCCCAGTGGCGCAGCCAGACGATCACGGCGATGACGATCGCGTACTGCACGAGCTGAAGGTCGTGCATCAGCCACCATGCGAAGGCCGGCGCGGCGGCCACCGACACCAGGGCGGCGAGCGAGGAATAGCGCGTGACCGCGGCCACCGCGAGCCAGGTGGCGCACGCCGCCGCGCCCATGGGCAGCGCCAGGGCGAGGTGGACGCCCAGCGTGGTGGCGACGCCCTTGCCGCCGTGGAACTTGAGCCAGACCGGGAAAAGGTGGCCCAGCACACTGCCGTAGGCGGCCATGAGCGCGATGTCCGGACCCCATTGCCAGGCCACGAGCACCGCCGCGGCGCCCTTGCCGGCATCCAGGATGAGCGTCGCCGCGGCGAGGTCCTTGCGCCCCGTGCGCAGGACGTTGGTGGCGCCGATGTTGCCGCTGCCACGCGCGCGCAGATCGCCCAGCCCGGCGAGGCGTGTGAGCACCAGGCCGAACGGAATCGACCCGATAAGGTAACCCAGGAGCAGGGCGACGGCGAGATAAGGGCCGGCGTAGGCCCAGGAGATCGGGTCGGGCATGGGGCGCGCCTATTCGCTGATGGCGAAGATGGTGCGGCCGTCCACGACCGTCCGCAGGACGCGGCCGTGGGTGGGATGGTCGTCGAACGGCGAGTTCTTGCATTTGCCGCGGAAACGATCCGGGTCGATGGTCCAGCGCGCGTCCGGATCGAACAGGATGAGGTCCGCGGGCAAACCGGGTGCCAGCCGGCCCGCCTGCAGGCCCAGGATCTCCGCCGGGCCGGCGGTGAGGCGGTGGAGCAGCGACAAAAGGCTCACCCGGCCCGTGTGGACGAGGTCGAGGCTCAGGCTGAACAGCGTCTCCAGCCCGGCGATCCCGTCCGCCGCAGCGGCGAAGGGCAGGCGCTTGGAGTCCTGGTCCTGGGGATCGTGATCCGAGGCGACGGCGTCGATGGTACCGTCCGCGATCCCGTCGATGAGCGCCTGCCGGTCGGACTCGCGGCGCAGCGGCGGCGAGGTCTTGGCGAAGGTACGGTACTCGCCCACCGCCGCTTCGGTCAGCGTGAAGTAATGCGGCGCCGTATCGCAGGTCACGGGTAGACCGCGCCGCTTCGCCTCGCGGATCAGCTCCACCGTGCGCGCGGTGGTGATGTGACTGGCGTGATAGCGCCCGCCCGTCATCTCGATCAGGCGCAGGTCGCGCTCGACCAGGATGACCTCGGCCATTGCCGGGCTGCCCGCGAGCCCGAGCCGGGTCGCCAGGGCGCCGCCGTTCATCACCCCCGAGGCGAGGGTGGGCTCCAGCGGATGCTGCAGGATCACGGCATCGAACGCGCTGGCATAGCTGAGTGCGCGGCGCATGGTCTGGGCGTTGCCCACGGCCGAAACGCCGTCGGTGAAGCCGACCGCACCCGCCTCGCTGAGCAGCCCGATCTCGGTGAGCTGCTCGCCGGCGCAGGCGCGCGTCAGGGCGCCGTAGGCGTAGACCTTGACCGACTTGGCTTCGCGCGCCCGGCGCGCGACGAACTCCAGCCCCGCCTCGTCGTCGATCACCGGATCCGTGTTGGGCAGACAGATCAACGAGGTGATGCCCGAGGCGGCCGCCGCCGCACCGGCGCCGCGGATGGTCTCCTTGTGCTCCCGGCCGGGCTCGCCGAGCTGGCTGCGCATGTCTACCAGGCCGGGGGCGAGGCAGGCGCCGCCGCAGTCCACGTGAAGCGCATCCTCGGGCACACCGTCCGCGAACAGCTCCCGGCCCACGGCGGCGATGGTCTCGTTTTCCGTCAACAGCCCGCCGGAGGCATCGAGTCCCGTCGCCGGGTCGAGCAGGCGGGCATTGGTGTAGGCGACGCGGCTGGGCGTGCTCGGGGCCATCGTCTCACGCGGCTCCTTCCAGCACGGGGCGGGTCAGGGCGTCGAGCACGCCCATGCGCACGGCCACGCCCATCTCCACCTGCTCGCGGATCACCGAGCGGTCGATGTCGTCCGCCACTTCCGAGTCGATTTCCACGCCGCGGTTCATCGGCCCCGGGTGCATGATCAGCGCATCCGGCTTGGCGCTCGCCAGCTTAGCGTAGTCCAGGCCGTAGAAACGGAAGTACTCGCGGATCGAGGGGACGTAGGAGCCGCGCATGCGCTCCGTCTGGAGGCGAAGCATCATCACGATGTCGCAGGCCTCCAGGCCGGCGCGCATGTCCACGAACGGGGTCACGCCCAGCGTCTCGATTCCCGAGGGCAGGAGAGTGGGCGGCGCGATCACGCGCACGTCCGCGCCCAGCGTGCGCAGCAGATGGATGTTCGACCGGGCCACCCGGGAATGCGCGATATCCCCGCAGATCGCCACACGCAGCCCGGCCAGGCGGCCCGTGCGCCGGCGGATGGTGAGTGCGTCCAGCAGCGCCTGCGTGGGGTGCTCGTGGCTGCCGTCGCCGGCGTTGACCACGGAGCAGTTGACCTTTTCCGAAAGCAGCTTGGCCGCGCCCGAGTCCGGTGCGCGCACGATGAGCACGTCCGGGTGCATGGCGTTCAGGGTCATGGCCGTGTCGATCAGGGTCTCGCCCTTTTTGATCGCCGACCAGTCAACTTCCATGTTGATGACGTCTGCGCCCAGGCGCTTGCCCGCAAGCTCGAACGACGTGCGCGTGCGCGTCGAGGATTCGAAAAACAGGTTGATGACCGTGCGGCCGGTCAGGAGATCCGAGGTCTTCACCGGCGCGCGGTTGACGTCGACATACCCCTCGGCGAGATCGAGCAGGTCCACGATCTCGGCCTGGGTCATCCCGGCGATTCCGAGCAGGTGCGGCGGGGTGCGGGCGATCATCGGGCGCGGACTATGGCACTCGCCCCGGCGAGTCGCAAGGCGCATGCGGCAGCCGCTGTGCGCGCCGCGACGCGCCTACGTGAGAAGCGCGAGCACCACGGGGAGCGTTACCAGCGAGGCGGCGGTCTGGGCCGTGACGATTCCCGCCATGAGGCTGGCATCGCCGCCGTGTTGGCGCGCCAGGATGTAGGACGAGACGGCCGTGGGCGATGCCAGGAAGAGAATCGCCACACCGGCGGTCAGGCCCTCCACGCCGAAGAGATGAAGGACCCCGGCGCCCAGGAGCGGCACCCCCAGGAGCTTCAGGGCGGTATTCTGGGCGATCAGGGGCGCGCGCTGCCACGCCGCGCCGAGGTCCAGGGCCGCCCCCACGCTGAGAAGGCCGACGGGCAGCGCTGCCCGACCCAGGATCTGGACGACGGGGGCAACCACCGGCGGCAGGCCGATACTGGCGCCGTTCAGCGCAATGCCGGCGAGCGCGGCGAGGATGAGCGGGTTGCGCGCCAGGCTGCCGACCAGGCCCAGAACGCCCGGTTGGCGCGCGCTGCCGTAGTGCGCCAGCGCCAGGACGCCGATGACGTTGACCGTGGGCACGAACACGGCGACGGCGATGGCGCCCACGGTTACCCCCGCACTGCCCCAGAGCGCGCTCGCCACGGCCAGGCAGATGAACGCGTTCATGCGCGTCGCGCCCTGGATGAGACTGGTCAGGCCCGGGCCGTCGATGCGCAGCACCGGTCGCGCCAGCACCAGTAGGCCCGCGATGCCCAGCAGGGTCGCCAACAGCGCCAGGGTCATGGGCAGCACGCGCAGCCCTGCCAGGTCCGCCGTGGCCAGCGTTTTCACGATGAGGGCGGGAAACAGCAGCGTGTAGCTCAGCCGCTCCGCAGGTGCCCAGAAGCCCTCGCCGGGGAAGCCCCGCCGGCGCATGAGCGCGCCCAGGAAGATCAGCAGAAAGACGGGCAGGATCGCGGCGACGATGGCGAGCATAACGGGTTTGCAAGGCGATGCTTCGTGGCGGGTCGGGATTCGTCAGATCCCGGCCGGCGTGAGGCACGTGTCGCAAAGGTGACGTACGCTTACTCGGTCGCGTCGCCGCCCGATGCAGGGTTCCGCCCCAGCGCGTCCAGCGCGCCCTGGAGGATGTAGGCAGCCGCCATCTTGTCCACGACCCGGCCGCGCTGGGCGCGCTTCATCTCGGCTTCATCGATCAGGAAGCGCTCGACCGCGGCCGTGGACAGGCGCTCGTCCCAGAACGCGATGGGCAGGGTATACCCGGCCTTCTCGATGAGGTTCCGGGCGAACTGCCGCGTCGCCTGGCAGCGCCGGCCTTCCTCGCCCTTCATGTTGATGGGCAGGCCCAGGATCAGCCCCGTGATCTCACGCTCGCGGCACACCGCGGCAAGGGCCTCCGCATCCCGGGTGAACTTGGTGCGCTTGAGGGTGTCCACGGGCGAGGCGACGCGGCGATCCCGATCCGAGACGGCCATGCCCAGCGTTTTCTCGCCCAGGTCCAGGCCCAGCACACGCCCCCGCGCGGGAAGCAGGCCGGGAAGCTCGTGGACGTCGACGACGGGCATGGCGCTTCCGGGAAGGGTGCTCGGATACACGACGACCGGCGCGGGCAGGCGGCCCGGCCGGTCGCCGGCGCGTCGCAGCGCGCGCGGAATCGCGGATCAGCGCGAATAGTACTCGATGACCAGGTTGGGCTCCATGGTCACCGGGAAGGGGACGTCCGCCAGCTTGGGCGCGCGCATGAAGGTCGCCTTGAGCTGGTTGTGGTCCACCTCAATGTAGTCCGGGACGTCGCGCTCGGCGCTTTCCACGCCCTGCAGGACGAGGTCCATGTCCTTCTTGCGCGGGTCCACCTGGATCTCGTCGCCGTCGCGCACGTTGTACGACGGCACGTTGACGCGCTTGCCGTTGACCAGGACGTGGCCGTGGTTCACGAACTGCCGCGCGGCGAAGACCGTGGGCACGAACTTCGCGCGGTAGACGATGGTGGACAGCCGGCGCTCCAGCAGCTCGATGAGGTTCTCGCCGGTGTCGCCCTTCCGGCGCACGGCCTCCTCGTAGTAGTGGCGGAACTGCTTTTCGCCGATGGAGCCGTAGTAGCCCTTCATCTTCTGCTTGGCCTGGAGCTGCAGGCCGTAGTCGGAGGGCTTCTTGCGCTTCTGGCCGTGCTGTCCGGGGCCATAGGGGCGCTTGTTCACCGGGCTCTTGGGCCGGCCCCAGAGGTTGACGCCGAGGCGCCGGTCGATCTTGTACTTCTGCGGCTTGCGCTTCGTCATGGCGCAGGGGCTCTCCGTTTGCTCGCTGTGCAGGATGTCGCGCTCTGTTGTCCCGGTAGTCCCTGCCTCGCCGCGGATCGCGATCGTCGTGCCGGCGAGCGGGCGGGGCGCAGCCCCTGACGGCTGTCCCACGTTCCCAGGAATGAAGTCGCGATCCTGCACACTGACGGGGACGCGTCAAGGGGCGCTGCCGCCGGAATCGTCGGTGCGCCGACGCGCGCGCTGGGTTTTCGGGCCGAGGGTCAGCGCGGAGAGGATGCCGTGCAGGGTGTCCACTTCGCCGCGGGTGAGGTCGTGGCGGG
>Ga0207714_1001665_pt1 | contig 14203 bp, 8 predicted proteins | sample PonA232FremontCA_2_FD_187270 | JGI IMG/M metagenome (GOLD analysis project Ga0207714, IMG submission 187270) | Marine sediment microbial community from Fremont, CA, USA - Pond A23 Sediment 2 (SPAdes) | ecosystem: Environmental > Aquatic > Marine > Unclassified | place: USA: Fremont, California... | reverse complement strand
CGGGGCAAGTAATAAGTCGGTGCATCCTAATCTCAGTACATGAGAACGAGTAGTAACGGCTCAGTCGGTGCTTCAATCTTGACCTTTCTGACTGTAGCTCTAATCTGCGCCGGACTCTTAACGGGTATCGCCTCCGCACAGGGACAAATCGAGATATCCGAAGCAGAAGACCTGACAGAAGTTTCCGTGGAAGGTAACTACATCGTCGTCAACGACATAGACGCCTCGGGTATCGAGGACTTCGAACCCATCGGAGACGAGGAGAACAGATTCGTCGGTAGCTTCGACGGCGACGGCTACGTAATCTCCGGTCTGACGGTAAACGGTTCGGACTCGGAACACGTCGGTTTCTTCGGATACGTCGGCTCCGAAGGTACGGTTACAAACGTCGGTCTGGAAAACGTGGAAGTAACAGGCGGTGACTCGACAGGCGGTTTAGTCGGAAGGAACGAAGGTGAGGTACGCAGGTCGCATGCGACGGGTTCGGTCGAAGGTGCCAACAACGTCGGCGGTCTTGTCGGACGCAACATCGAGAGTATCTCTGAGTCTTACGCATCCGCGTCAGTCGTCGGTGAAGACCGTGTCGGCGGTCTTGTCGGACGCAACGTCGGGAGTATCTCGGAGTCATACTCGGCTGGTTCTGTCGAAGGTGTTTCAGCCGTCGGCGGTGCTGTCGGAAGCAACGTCGGCGAGATAACCGACACGTACACGACGGCGGATGTCGAGGGTGACAGAGGGATGGGAGGTCTGATAGGTAGTAACGTCGCAGGTACGGTCGAAAGAACGTACGCGGGCGGCAGCATGGGTGCAGGTACCGCCTCAGGCGGTCTGATAGGAACCAGTAACACTGAGGTCATCGACTCGTACTGGAATACCGAAACCCTAAGCGAGGGCGGCTTCGAAGGCGGTGTAGCCCTAACGACGGAAGAGATGACAGGGGATGCCGCCGTTGGTAACATGGATTTCGACTTCGAGGAGGTCTGGGAAAGTAGAGACGGTGACTATCCTGTGCTCGCATGGCAGGTTCACGGGTACGGGAACCCACCCGAAAACGCCGATATCAGCTTTGGTGACGGAGAAGAGGAAAAAGAAAACGAGGAGGAAGAAAACGAGACGGAGAACCAAACCGGCTACCAACCACCCGGTCAAGGGCTGCCCGGATTCGGTGTTGTCGTTGCGGTCTTAGCACTCTTGGTCGGCGGCGTCGCTTTACGCACGAGACGGTGAGTTCCTGTCGATATAAGGAGTACCCCGCCGGAACAGGTATCCTCGGAAAACGCGACGGAAGACGGGTCGGGGTGCCTTTCGGGAACAGAGGTATGGTGGGTGGGAAGGGGTATGGGGTAGCTCCATGGACAGCGGGTGGCACCGGACAGCCGCTTTCGTCGCGTCCGAGCGGGGTGTGCGTCCCACGGAGGTTCGACAGCCGTAGACTGCCGGATTTCCCGTCGGACATCTTCACCTACGGGGGCTTTTTTCAAAGAAGTTTCGTAAGCCAAAATATATTTTTTAGTTACCGAATCCGTCGGCGTCCTTTTCCGTCATAGATAACTACCACCGGCGGTTATATCTTTCATGGACAGAGACTACAACGTTATCGTCGCGGGTGCAGGACCCGCAGGGCTTCAGTGCGCCCGCGACGCCGCTGCGAGGGGTTACGATGTCGCCGTTTTGGAGCGCGAGGGCGAGGACGAGTTCCCGAGCACGAGCAACAAATCGACGGGCGGCACATTTCCTTCGATGATGGCGTCTTTCGGTATACCCGACGACGTGGTGATGAAGTTTACCGACAAGGTCGTCTTGGAGTCGCCAAACTCGCATTATACACAGGAACATCCCGGCGCGGTCTTAGAGTTCGCCGACTTCAAGAAGTTCTTGGTCGATGACGCACGCGAAAAGGGTGCGGAGTTCCTCTTCGAGACACAGGTTTCGGAACCGCTCGTCGAAGGCGGAAAGGTGACGGGCGTCCGATGTGCTGGCGGCGACAAACTGACGGCACATCTCACCGTAGACGCAACAGGACCGGGTGCGGCTCTCGCACAGAAGGTCGGTGTCGTCGATTTAGAAAGAACGAATCAGGCTGTAGGTGTCGAGTACGAGTACGAAGGCGTAGATCTGAATCCGGAAGAAGGCGGATACGCCGACCTGCGCGGCGCGATGATGCTACGTCTCGACCACGGTATCGCGCCGGGTGGCTACGCCTGGATATTCCACACGGGCGGGGACACAGCGAAGGTCGGCGTCTGTTACATACAGAACGAGCGTTACCACGACTTCGACGATGGGAATACGATAGACGACTACCTCAACGACTGGCTCGAAGACGACCCGCGTTTCGAAAACGCCGAACGTATTGGCGAAAGTCACCACAGGGGTTCTGCACACATACAGGAGCCACAGGGTATGAGCACGGGTGGCTTCATGGCTGTCGGCGACACTGTGCCGTCAGTTGACCCTGTCTGGGGCGAAGGCATAAACAAATGCATGAGGTCGGGGCGGATGGCTGCTGTGACAGCCGACACGTGTCTCACGGCTGGCGTCGATGTCTCTGCGGAGGCTGTTTCGACCTACGACGACCTGTGGCACGAGGAGGTCGCACCGCGTGTCGGTTCACGTCTCACGATGACACGGCTTCTCTACCTTGTCTCTAACGACAGGTACGACAGACTGATGCGTGACCTGAACAACGCCGACGAAGATACACTCAGAAAGGCAAACAACGGAAGCAAACGCGCAATAATGAAGCTTCTACATTTAGGCGACATACCGACTCTTTTGAGGTTCGGTAAACAGACGGTAAGAGGATAACGCTACCTCTCGGTTCTGCTGACGCCCGTAATCTCGAACGCAGCACCTTCGTTCTCGGCTTCGACGACTTCCATATCCCATCCGTGTGTCTCGGCTACCTGTTTGGCGATGTACATACCGAGACCCGTTCCGCCCTCTTCCGTCGTGTATCCCGGATCGAAGACACGGTTACGTTCTTTTTCTGGTATGCCGGTTCCGTTGTCCTCGACACGGAAACCGTTTCCTTCGGGGAGGTCGCTGACAGTGACGGTCACATCGTCGCCGCCGTGTATGACAGAGTTACGGAGCATGTTCTCTAACATCTGTCTTAGCTTGCCTCTGTCAGCCATGACGGCTTCTTCAGCCTCAACGGTTAGCTGTGCGTTTTTTGTGTCGATGTTCTGCCAGCATTCCTCTACGACATCTGCGATACCGACGGGTTCTATCTCGCCCGTCTCGTCCACGTCACGTGCGAGCGAGAGAAGGTCGTCGATTATCTCTTCCATACGGTCAACCGCGTTACGGCAGCTTTCGAAGTGTTCAGCATCCTCCGTCTCCTCGGCGAGCTGTAAGTTGCCTCTCAGAACCGCGAGCGGGCTACGCAGGTCGTGCGAGACAACACTTGCGAAGTCATCGAGACGTTCCTTCTGACGCCGTAGACGTTCCCTCGACCTCTCGCGTTCGAGTTCGTAGCTGACCCAGTTAGCCATCAGTTCGACGAGCGTGCGTTCGAAGTCTGTGAAACTCTTTTTACGCGGCTCCGTATCGGCGAAACAGAGCGTACCGTACATCTCGTCGCCGACGGTGAGTTTCGCGCCTATGTAACAGCCGAGTTCGAAGACCTCGTAGGCTTTATCGCCTTCCCACCCTTCGTTCGGCGCGTCCCGAACGGTTAACAGTCCGTCCTCTTCGAGCGTCTTGCGGCAGTAAGACTGTTCTAAGGGACAAGACTCGCCCGGCTGCAGGAGTTCGTGGGTGCCGCGTGCGTGCGTGACGGTCTGTGTCTCCGTTCCCTCGTCGATATCGGTCACGAAGGCGTACGGAAGACCGAGTCTGCTACGGCACGATTCGAGCACCATCTCTATCTTGTCCTCGAAGGACACGTCGGGGTCAGCGGTTATCTCGTAGAGTTCGCGTACAGCCTTGTTGTTGCGCAGAAGCTCCATCTCGCGCTCCTTCCTCTGTGTAATGTCACGTATCGCACCCCTGAGCCTCACGACCTCGCCGTCTTCGTAGACAGGCTCGCCACGTGGACGTACCCAACGTAGTTCGCCGTTGGCATTTATAAGACGTATCTCTTCGTCGAAAGGTTCGCCTTCTTCGATACATCTTTCGACCACTTGTTTTATAACATCCCTGTCGTCAGGGTGGTAGAAATCAAGACCTTCCTCTGCGGTTGGTTCATAGTCGTCGGAAACACCGTGTATCCTGTACGTTCCCTCCGTCCAGCGTTGCTCTCCCGTCTCAACATCTACCTCCAACCCCCCCGTGTCGGATATGCGCTCGGTCATACGTAGCAGGTCTTGGCTACGTTCGAGTTCACGTTCGCGCTTCTTCATTTCGGTTATGTCGCGTACACTTCCCCGGATACAGGTTATCTCGCCGTTCTCACGGACAGGCTCACCGCGAACGTGTACCCATAGTAATTCCTCGTCCAGGGTTATACGTAGCTCCTCGCTGAAAGGTTCACCGTCTTTTTGACAGTGCTCAAACGCACGTCTGATCACCCCCCTGTCTTCGGGATGGTACGATCCTATAGACTCTTCGACAGTAGGCTCGTACCTGTCGGGCATACTGAAGATTTCGTACATCCCCGCAGTCCACCGTATCTTACCCGTCTCTATATCTGCTTCCCATCCGCCTGTGTCGGCTATCTGTTCGGTTCCTTTTAGAAGCCCTTGGCTGCGCTCCAGTTGTTCTTCGTACCTTTTCCTCTCGGTTATCTCACGCGAGTTGACGACGACGCCACCGGCTTCGGTTTCGCGCTGGTCGCTACCCGTGACTTCCAGCCAGACATAGGTGCCGTCGTCGCGCTCGTAACGCACCTCCACACCATCGATTGTGTCTTCAGGACCCTCCAGGAGTGTCATGAACTCGTCAAGGAGTCTTTCGCTGTCTTCGGGGTGCACGTAGTCGAAGGCGTTGTCGCCGACACGTTCTCCGTGTTCGTGTCTCAGGATACGTTGTGCGGAGGGACTCTGGTACAGTATTGTTCCGTCCTCGTCGAGATGTGTGATTATATCGGACGAGTTCTGTATGAACGCCTCGTACCGTTTCAGTTCCTGTTCACGTTTCTTTTTCTTGGTTATATCACGTATGCTGACGACGACACCGCCGAACTCGGTGTCAGTCTGGCTGACTGCGGCAGCTTCGAGCCAGACGTAAGAGCCATCTTCGTCCTCCGCTCTGAGTTCGACTTCGTCGGCTCTGTTTTCTGAGTCTTCGATCAGGTTGCTAAACTTCTCGAGGACTTTGTCGTGGTCGTCGGGGTGTATGTACTCGAAGACATCGTCGTTGAGGTTTAAACCCGGCTCATGCCCGAATATACGCTCCGTGCCGGCACTCTGGTACAGCATGGTGCCGTCCTCGTCGAGATGCATTATCACATCCGAGGAGTTCTCTATGAACGCCTCGTACTTTTCGAGTTCTTTCTCGCGTTCCTTTCTCTCCGTTATTTCACGTATGTTGACGACGAAACCGCCCGTCTCCGTCTCTCTGTGGTCGGTTCCTACGGCTTCGACCCAGACGTACGACCCGTCGGCTTTACGCACACGGAACTCAAGCTCACCCGTATACCTGTCGGGGCTGTTCATTATGTCGTAGAACTCCTCTACGACAAGCTCTCTGTCATCGGGATGCGCGTACTCGAAGACGCTGTCGCCGACCGTCTCGCCGTGTTCGTAGCCGAAGACTTCCTCCATCGAAGGGTTCTGATAGATTATCTTTCCTTCCTCGTCAACATGGGTTATGACATCAGACGACATCTCAACGAATGTCTCGTACCTTTTCAGTTCCCTCTCACGTTGCTTCTGGTCGTCGATGTCCATGTGCACGCCGACAACACGTTTCGCCCTTCCGTCCTCACCGCGTTCGACAGCCTGTCCGACCGTACGTATCCATTTTTGTTCGCCTTCCGCGGTACGCATCCTGTACTCGGCTTCGAACCGCTCCGTCTCGCCCGCTACGTGTTGTTCGAGCTTTCTGTTGACCTCGGGCAGGTCTTCGGGATCTGCGTTTTCCTCGCGGAACTCCATGTCGTAGTCGGAGTCCTCGGAAGACATACCGAGCATCTCCGCCCATCTGTCGTTGTACTCGACTTCGTCCGCCTCAACGTCCCAGTCCCAGACACCAAGCTTCGCACCTTCGACGGCTAAGTCGAGACGTTCCTTCGTCCTTCTAAGCTCCTCGTCGCGTTCCTTGCGGTCTGTTACGTCACGTGAAACTATGAGGAAACCACCGAGTTCTGTGTCGCGTCTGTCAGCGACGGACGCCTCCAACCAGACGTTACTTCCGTCCACATGCTGGAACCGGTACTCTGCGTCCTCTATGCTCGTATCCGGTTCCTCTAAAAGTCTGGAGAACTTATCCATAATATGACCCCTATCCGCTATATCCACGAACCCGAAGACGTTGTTGCCGACCGCCTCATCGGAATCGTAGCCTAAGATACGTTCGACAGACGGACTCTGGTAGAGTATCGTTCCGTACTCATTGACGAGCGTAACCATATCGGAGGTGTTCTCGACGAGTGCTTCGTACCTTTCGAGTTCCTCTTCGCGCTCCTTACGGTCGGAGACGTTACGCAGACTTACGACGACTCCACCGACCTCCGTGTCGGTCTGGTCGGTTCCTACGGCTTCGACCCATACCGACTCATCGTCTCCGCGCACCGCTCTGAACTCCGCGTACGCAGTCTCCTTGTCCGGGTCACTCAGAAGGGAGGTGAACTTGCTCATGACGTACTCCCTGTCGTCGGGATGTACCTGCTCGAAGATATGTCTGCCAACGTTCGTCTCGGGTTCGCTTTTTAGTATCTGTTCTGTACCCGGACTCTGGTACAGCAAGGTACCTTCCTCGTCGAGGTGCATTATCACGTCCGACGAGTTCTGTACGAACGCCTCATACCTTTCGAGTTCCTCCTCACGCTCCTTGCGCTCGGTTATGTCGCGGGAAGTACCGAGTATCTGAGATATCTCTCCTTCAACCTTGACAGGCGAGATACTCGTCCTGTAGGTTTTTTCGCCCGCAGGCACGTTCAGTTTCTCATCGTAGCTGACCGATTCACCCTCTTCAAGACACCGGCGGTACCGCTTGGTTATACTCGCACCCTCTTCCTCACCGAGAATCTCCTCGGGTGTTTTCCCACAGGCTTCGTCTTCGGTGACTCCGACGTTTTCCTCGTAAGCCGGATTTAGACGGGATATCACGAACTCCTCTCCGCCGTCTTTGACATCGACGAGAAACATCGGATCCTGAACGTTCTCGAAGACCGTGCTGTACTCCTCCGAGATACGGCGTATCTCCTTTTCGCGCTCCCTTCTCTCGGTTATGTCGGCAGAGACACCGCAGATGGCGTATGGCTCGCCTTCGTCATCGAAGACAGGTGTCTTGAGGGTTAGCAGGGCGCGTTCACCTTCCGAGGTGGGTAGTTCCTCTTCGAACTCGGCTGTTTCACCGTCTTCGAAAACCTTTCTGTCCGTCTCTTTAAGCCGTTCAGCCACCTCTTCGGGAAACACGTCGCGGTCGGTAGTCTGAGTTACCTCGTCTTCGTCAACCCCCATCATCTCCCTGCAGTTCTCGTTCATGAGAAGATACCTGCCCTCTGTGTCTTTCATGAAAACGGAAGCCGACACAGTGTTGAGAACGGCACGGAGACGTTTCGTCGTCTTGCGTAACTCCTGTTCGCTTTTCCGCATACTCACCGAGTTCTCGATACGGTTCGCAAGCACCGTGTACTGCTCGGTGCCCGGCTCCTTCTGCAGGTAGTCTGTAACACCCGCCGAGATTGCGTCGCTTGCGACCTCCTCGCTACCTTTCCCCGTAAACAGAATAAAAGGCAGGTCGGGATGGCTATCGCGTACCTCCTCAAGAAGTTCCAAGCCGTTCATACCGGGCATATCGTAGTCGCTCACGACGCAGTCAATTTCTTCTTCATCCTCCAGACGTTCGAGTGCATCCTCTGCGCGTGTCTCCGTTTTTACCTCAATATCGTCGTCTTCCTTTTCGAGGAACTCCGCAACCATCTCGCCGAATCCGGGTTCGTCATCCACATGGAGAACATCTACTGTGGCTCCTTCCATCGGTGTAGCCGTTGCCAGCATACTATCTTACTCTACCGTCTCGGATATCCAGCTAGCTAAGTTCGAGAACTGTTTGCTGTCCACCTCTTTCCTCATATGTCCCGTCTCTTCGTCGGACATCGTCTCGTTGGGAAACTCGGAGATCGGTGTTCCTGTAAAGAATACGAAAGGAACCTCGGGGAAGTTCTCTCTCACAGCCGAACGTAACTCCATGCCGTCCATCTTCATACCCGGCATACTGCAGTCGCTTATTATGCAGTCGTACTCTTCCTCCTGTATGCGTTTTAATGCCTCAACCGGGTCTACCTCCGTCTCTACGTTGAGTTTTTCGTTGTTCTTTTCGAGATAGATAGCCGCCATCTCAACGAACTCGGAGGAGTCGTCCACATGCAACACATTTATCTCCTTCTCTTCCGACGTTTCCTCTTTTTCTCCCTTTTTTGCCTGTTTCTTGCTTTGTGTTCCGCTCATAAAAATAACTCCATTCCGCCGGTGCCCCTCGGGTTCACCGACTCATCTTTCGTTTTCATCGTGACGTTTTAACTACAGCCCATGGGTGTAAAGAGAGTCCTGCTATATAGATAAGCTCTGCCGGGAATCGTTTTATTTGAATGTTCTTCAATGAGGCTCCCGGGAGAAGGCTATCCGCTTGACCGGGGAAGCCTTCTCTATCTCTCCGTGTATCTCCTCGCGTTTAGCTTCAAGAAGTCCCACGCCCTTCGTCCTTGACATGTCATGGTTGGTTACGACAGAGTCAACTCCGTTGCTCCAGATGAGAGATGTTCGGCATTTCTTGTGCGTCCGTCTCGGTGACAGTCTCTACTCCGTCGCCCCCGGATAGAAGAAACTAATATGGGGAAAAAGCCACCGCTCGTCTCAAGGTATAAGCCGGTATGAGTAGACAGGTCTATAAAAATTTACACCCGTGTGACAGACAGATACTCACTCGGTGACCTGTTCTATACGCGTCGCAAGATCGGAGAACCTTCTCGGGTCTATCTCTTTCTCCATATGGGTTGTTTTTTCGTTCTCGACGGCTTCCTCTGGGAACTGTGACTTCGATGTGCCTGTAAAAAAGACATAAGGCAGGTCGGGATGTTCGGAACGTACCTTCTCGTGTAACTCGATGCCGTCTAACTCCATGTCGGGCATGCTGCAGTCACTTACGACGCAGTCGAACTCTTCCTCTTCGAGACGACCCGGGACCTCCGCGGGGTCTACCCTTGTTTCTATCTCGAAGTTTTCGTTGTTCTTACGCAGGAACGTCGAAGCCATCTCTACGAAGTCCGGCGAATCATCTATATGGAGTATCCTGACACCGCCGGATGGCTTCCCTCCGTCTTCGTCTGTGTCCGCTCCCGCGTCTGTTCGGCTCATTTGTACTTCCATGTATGTTGCCCGGGGATATAGTCTATGTCGCTTAACTGATAAACGGATATTCTGAGAATTCTATTTGAATAATCTCCTGCGGTCGCTACTCCTCGAAAAGGAGGTTCAGAAGCTTGCTCTGTCCGGCTTTTATATTTTCGGTGACTGTCGGCTGTGTAACACCAAGCTGTTCTGCGATTTCCTGACCCGTACTTTCGCGCGGTGATTCGAAGTAACCGCTGTAGTAAGCCGTCTGTAACGTCTCTAACTGTCTCTCTGTCAGCTTCTCCCTGAGTTCGCCCTTGAAGCCGCTCTCGGTCTTGAACTCTTTCTCCTTCGTTCGTGTCGAAAGAACCTCGACATCATCGTACTCGCCCTCGACCATCGAGACGAACGACTTGACGGAGGCGTATCTTGGTAGCTCGACGAGTATTTCGGCTCTGTCTTCGTCCGCTGTCATCTCCATCAACGTCCCGCTTCTGTCGAGTATCTGGTGGAAAAAGGATATGTCGCCGACGAGTGAGTAGACCTCCGCGTCGTCGCGCGTCGCGATGTGGCTGTACGAAGTAATGAGTGGCGTCGTCTCCGCTACCTCGTTGATTACTGCGCGTCTTTCCTCGGAGTCCTCCGTGTCTTCGCATCTAACGGAGACGTAGACACGGTGTGGACCTTCCTCCTGTGTCGTCGCGTTCTCGAAAGCCACGGAGCCGTTGACAGCCGAAGCGAAACGGACAGCCGGGAAGACAGGGTCGGAGACACGGAAACGTACCTCTGTCACACGGTCGGAGACGAGTGCGGTCTTCGTTTCGTACGTGTTTATCGCGTGTCCGACGATGTTTCCGATGTCCTTGACAGTAGACCAGAGATGGTCGTCTTCGTCAGCCGTCTCGGCGGAGTAGACCGTAAGAACACCGTACATCGAAGACTTGTGCAGGACGGGAACACGCATAACGGATCGGAAGCCGTAACGGAGAGCCTGCTCCCTCCAAGGTTCGAGAGGCGGCTTACCGCGCAGGTCGCCGACGAGGTTTGGCTCCCTCCGACGCGCCGTCTCCTTCGCCATCGCCGTCCCGCCGTTGTCTTCGAGCCTTTCTAAGTACTCGTTGTCCGTCGAGTACTCGGGCACCATCTCGTCGCCCGACTCGACGTACTCGCCTATCCACGCGAACTCGACGAAGGGCGAAGCGACGAGACGCCTGCAGGCAGCCTGCTCTATCTCGGTGCGTGTCGTCGCGCTCAGAAGCTCCTGACTCGTCCCGCGTATCGTCTCTATCATCTCCTCTAGTTCGTCTGCGCGCTCCATGTACTCGTCGAGTCTTCCCTCTCTGTGCTCGGCGACCTCCCGGCTTTCGATGGCTTCGAGACGGAGGCTAACGAGTGTGGTGACCGACCGTGTCAGCGTTCTTTCAAGCTCAGTCGGCTCGTTCTCGGACGGTATGAAAGCGGTAACCGCGCCTTTTTTACCGACAGGCACCGAGACGCATGCCGATGAGTTGTCGGGAAAAGCTTCCGGGAGAATGTCGTCAGAACTCCTGTACGCCGAACCGTCGGAGTACGCCTCCCAAGCTAGCTCCTCCGTCTCTCTCAGAACTTCCTTGGGATCGTTAATTTCGTCCGCCGAAACGTACTCATTGGGCGACAGACCTGACCCGTCTTCATCAAAGTTCCAGACGGCGACGAGAACGGAAGAGCAGAACTCCGAGACTTTGTTGACGAGGAGTTCCATGAGTTCGTCCTCGTCTTCCGTCGAGCTGACTCGGTCAACGAAGGCGTCGAGTGTCTCTGTGTACCGGCTTTGTACTTCCATCTCGGGGTCGGAAAGCATCACTTTATAATAATGTGTTCGCTGATATATCAAGCTTAGGGACAACTCGATATCGGATATTTAACTGCGCCCCACATGATGATAACAGCCTACCCTGCTCGTATTATGAGGATGTGAGACATCCCAACACAAAAGCGGTTCCTAACTGCCCATATGGCAAAAGAAGAGACGGGCACGCGAGGCGAAGGACAAATCAAAGAAAGATTCGAGACGGGGTTCGACATCCGTGTGAGACACGTAGCCGTCGTGGTCACAGTAATGTTATCCTTCTTGGCACTCTACGAAATCCCGTCCTTACGCCTCCTCCTTTCACAGCCCGGCTCGGTGTCCATCGTGGTCGCCGTCGCAGTTACAGCACTCGTCCCAGCCTTCCTCGTCTCCGTCTACGTCCGCGTCTCTAACCCCGACGAGGCTGTACCCGTAGGGGTTCTGGTCGTGGTCTTCTGCATGGGTGCCGTGGTCGCTGTCCTCGCCGGAACCCTAAACGGCTTCGTACTCGGACGTTTCCGTGCACTTTCCGTCTTCTCTCTTCCTCTTTTCTTTTTCCTTTTCGTAGGTCCCGTCGAGGAGTTGTTAAAGCTCGTCGCTGTACGTCTCTATCCGGGTGCGCGTCTCGACACGGCGACGAAGTACGCTGTTCTCGGTGCTTTCGCGGGTCTCGGCTTCGCGTTCTCGGAGAATATCTTCTACGTACTCAACAACGTCGTCTTCGGATGGGAGAACGCCGCGGGTTCTGTCGCGGGACGCTCAGCCGTCAGCCCGTTACACGTCATGATGACGACGGTCGCGGGTTACTACTTAGGCAGGTCGGGTCTTGGTGCGGGAAACGGTCTTTTCGCCGTCGTCAAAGGACTTACCGTCGTCTCCGTCCTTCACGCGACGTACAACACGGCTGTGACCGTCTTCGAGAACTCGTCGTGGACAGGTAGTCCGGCTGTCGAAGGCGTCTTTCTCGTCCTTTTTTTTACAGCCGTGGTCTACGCCGTAGAAGGGCTGGTACGCGGAACGGAAAACGACGTTTCCGGAACGGTTAACGAAGATGACAGACGGAGGAAAAGACCGGCTGACTAAACGTCCATCTCGGCTTCGAGACCCGGCGACCGCGCAGAAAGCTCCTCAGAAGACCTCGTCTCAGCCATCCTCCTCGTGTGTATATGCTCTTCGAGGTTCTCGCCCGCGATTTCGGCGATGTAGTCGAGCGACCTCGCGTGCACGCCGAAAGGGGTACCCGAGAAAGTCGAAAGCGTACCTTCGAGCGTACCCGGCTCGTCGTACTTCTTGTTGTTCAGCTCTTCGAGACTCAGTCCGCGCATATGTTCCATAAGCTCCAGACGTACATCCTCGGTTATCCATCCGAGACGTCTGTAGTACTCCAGAACGTGTTGCGCTCCGCCGGCACCGAATGTGCCGCTGAGGTATTCGAGCCACTCTAACACGACTTCGGTGTCTCTCCTCCCGACTCCTATCTCATCAAGGTAAGGCTTGCGTCCCTGCATATGTACATGTACCGTCTAACAACACTTCAACCCTAATCCGGTATCGAGTTCCGATTCAGCAGTCGATATCCGTCTACACGCCCATCAGCGGACCCACGAACATCTTCGTAACCGTCGCGACTACAGCACCTATCCAGCAGAGCGCGACGAAATGGACGAGACCCGAGACAGGGTGACGTCTGTCGATGAGACGTACGGCTACCGACGAAAAGAAGGCGTTGAGGAGGACGAAGATGAGAAGAAGGAGTTCTATGAAACCGACGTTGTAGCTACCCGTGCTGAAAAGCGCGGTCGCCGTTTCGAAGTCCACATCGGAGATACCTTCGGATATAGTCACCATCTGCTTCGTTATCTCGAAGCCGACGAAGGACGCGAACACGACCGCCGCGGTTATTCCGTACAGGACACCCAGAAACGTCATGGTAGCCTGTGCCCTCTTTTCTCGTACCCTAACGACCTCCTCAAAGTTCTTGGATATGACGAGACCAAGCGTCTCGGGGTCGCCTCCCATTCTTCTTCCTATGACGTACATGTCGCCGAACTTGTGTATCAGATAGGAGCCTGTCTCAGCTGAGAAAAGGCTCCAAGCACGCTCGGAGTCGACGCGTACGTTGAGGCGACGGTACAGCGACTCTATGCTCTCGGTCAGTTCGCCGAAGTCCTTCCTTCGGAGGGTTTCGAGTACGCTCGCAGTCGACGACTGCTTGACGCTCTCGACGCTACCGAGTGCGCGTATGAAAGCCGAGAAGTCCTCGTCTCGTTTCTGTACCTTCCTGCCTTCCTGACGCATCCTAAGACCCGGTAACGCGAGAGGCGTAACGGCGACGCCGAGCCATATGGGACGCGGAACAGTTCCGGGGAGAAGACCGCCGGTAACACCGAGGTAAGCGACAGGGGCGGTCAGGGCTGTAAGCGCGAAGCCGACGACAGCTTCCTTCCAGATAAGTCGAACCGGAGAGCCGCGTTCAGTCGTTCTGCACCACAGAGGGTCTGTGGGCGAGACGGAGTTGACGAGAACCAGAAACGCGACCTGCAGGACGCAGAACATCGAAACCACGCCGAGTACGAGAAGGACGGGCGAAACGTCGATGAGTATGGGGATGACGGTTGCGAAGACTAGGATGAACGAGACAGCAAGCATGAGCGCGACGTACATCTCCTTCAGAACGTCAAGCTTTCGAAGATCCGACTCGTACCGCACGACAAACTTCTTTATGAAGCCCTCCTGCTCGTTCGTCAGGAAGTCGGAGACAGGCTGTCCCGCGCCCACCGTGTACGCGAGCCTGTCTAAGAAGTCCGAAAGCAGGTTCGAAGGTGTGCGTTTCGCGCGTCTCCTGCAGGCGTCGTCTAGGCTCTGGTTGAGGCCGTCGACGAGTGCGACGACACGCCCCATCTCGTCGGCAAGCGCGTTGTACTCGTCCATATCG
>Ga0207714_1001663_pt1 | contig 14209 bp, 16 predicted proteins | sample PonA232FremontCA_2_FD_187270 | JGI IMG/M metagenome (GOLD analysis project Ga0207714, IMG submission 187270) | Marine sediment microbial community from Fremont, CA, USA - Pond A23 Sediment 2 (SPAdes) | ecosystem: Environmental > Aquatic > Marine > Unclassified | place: USA: Fremont, California... | reverse complement strand
CGCAAGACGCTGGCCGCCCATGAAGCGGACGTACTGGGCTATGCCACCGAACGCGCGCGGGCCACCGAGGGGTTGCGTATCATTGGCGACGCCCCCATGAAAACCTCGGTGCTGTCTTTTCTGCTCGACGGCGCCCATCCGGGTGACGTGGGCACCCTGCTGGATCAGCAGGGCGTGGCCGTGCGCACCGGGCACCATTGCTGCATGCCGCTGATGGAGCGTTACGGTATTCCCGGCACCGTGCGTGCCGCCTTCTCGGTATACAACACCCGGGACGAAGTGGATGCCCTCTTTGACGGCATCGAGAAAGTCAAGACCTTTTTGTAGAACGGCGCGGCACGGATGCCGTCCGGTACAATGCTGGAATGAAAGCGCAGTCCCGAATCGGGAGGTTCGATATGAGCGTGGAAACCTTTGCCCCGGCCAATGCCCGGATCACCATGACCGAAGAAGCGGCGCAGCAGGCGCGGGATCATCTTGCGAGCTCGGACGCCGTTGGGCTCAAGCTCGATATAACCACCTCGGGCTGCTCGGGCTATATGTATATCATGGACTATGTCACCCAGCCCGCTGAACACGACCGCGCCTTCCAGGTGAGCGGCGGCGTGACTGTCTATGTCTCGGAAGAGGCGCTGCCCCTGCTCAACGGTACCGAGATCGACTGGGTCACCGAAGGTGTCAACAGCTTCTTCAAGTTCCGCAATCCCAATGCCGAGGCGGAATGCGGTTGTGGTGAGAGTTTCTCGGTGGGTGTCTGATGACCGAACAGGCCAACACCGTGGTAGTGCAGCGCGACGTGCCCGCGCGGGTCGTGCCGGACGGATGGCGGACCACGATTCCCGAAAGCAGTTTCGTGAATGTGCAACAGGCGCTGGGCGGCACCTTTACGGTCATCTATGACGGTCAGATGATGCGCATCGACGGCGTGGACGCGGATGCCATCAACCGCGAGCCGCGGGCATTTTCCTTTGATCCGCCGCGCGACGACGGCCGTCCGCGCGATGAGGATCTGTGGCGTGTGCTGCGCACCATCTTTGACCCGGAAATCCCGGTGAATGTGGTGGATCTGGGCCTGGTCTACGGCTGTGACGTCATTGAACGCGACGGCGAGAATGTGGTCCAGGTGCGCATGACCCTGACGGCGCCTACCTGCGGCATGGGGCCCGTGCTCGTGGGTGACGTGGAAGACCGCCTGGCCCTGGTGCCCAATGTGGACCAGGTGGAAGTGGAACTGGTCTTCGACCCGCCCTGGAGTCGTGAGATGATCAGCGACGAGGGCCTGGTGGAGCTGGGACTCTTCTAGAACTGCGGAGCGAGGACAAGGCATGGGCGAACAAGCCTTTGACATGAACAGCGTGCCCTTCGGTGCCGGTGCCGATATCACGGCGGAGGACGTGGTGGACACGCTGTCCTTTCTGGACGACTGGGAACAGCGCTACGCCTACATCATCGACATGGGCAAGCAGCTCCCGCCGCTGCCGGACGAGCTCAAGACGTCGGAGCATTATGTGCACGGCTGTCAGAGCAATGTCTGGCTGGAAGCACGCTACGACGCCGCCGACGAGCGCATGCGTCTGGCCGTGGACTCCGATGGCCTGATCGTCAAGGGTCTGGCCGCACTGGTGCTGTCTGCGCTCAACAATCAGCCGCCGCAGAAAGTTGTTGAGTACGACATGGAAGGCTTTTTCGAACAGATGGATCTGATCCGGAATCTGTTCCCGTCGCGCGGCAATGGCCTGCGCGCCATGGTCGCGCGGATCAAGCAGGAAGCCGAGGCGGCCGCCGCGGCCTGAGGCGTTTACCCGGCTGTCACGCGGGTACCGCCCGCAGGCGCTGGACGACTTCGCAGATGTGATCCCCTGCCGCCTCGATGTCCGTCAGGGTGGTCAATCGCCCCACGGAAAAACGCACGGAACTGTGCGCCAGCGCGTCGGAAACGCCCATGGCCCGCAGGACATAGGACGGTTCCACCGTGGCCGAGGTGCAGGCCGAGCCGGACGACACCGCCACCCGGTTCAGGGCGGTCAGCAGCATTTCCCCGTCCACGCCCGCGAAAGCCACATTGAGGTGCCCGGGCAGTCGGGGGGCGCTCTCCCCGTGGACATGGATATCGTCCAGAACCGAAAGTTTTTCACGGAGCTGGTCGCGCAGCTTCTCCACATGCCGGTAGTCTTCATCCATGCGCTCACCGGCCAGCGCCAGGGCCTCGCCCATGCCCACCACCTGGTGCGGCGCCAGGGTACCCGAGCGCAGGCCGCGCTCGTGCCCGCCACCGTGAATCTGGGGCTCCAGGCGCACCTGCGGCGAGCGACGCACATAGAGCGCGCCCACGCCCTTGGGTCCATAGATCTTGTGCGCGGACAGCGACATCAGATCCACGGGCAACGCCGACACATCAATGGGCAGCTTGCCCAGGCTCTGGGCGGCGTCCACATGGAACAACACGCCCGCCTCACGGCAGACCCGGCCGAGCGCGTCGATATCATGGATCACGCCGGTTTCGTTGTTCGCGTGCATCAGCGAGACCAGCAGGGTGTCCTCGCGCAGCACCGAACGCACGCGCTCCGGGGGCAATGAACCATCCGGATTCGGTTCCAGCCAGGTAATTTCGAAGCCCTCGTCTTCGAGCCACTGGCAGGGGTCCACCACCGCCTTGTGCTCGGTGGTGCAGGTGACGATATGACGACCGTGATGACGCAGCGCCCGCGCCACGCCCTTGAGCGCCAGATTGTCGGCCTCGGTGGCGCCACTGGTCCAGACGATTTCGCGCGGGTCCGCGCCGATCAGCTCCGCCACCTGGCCCCGGGCCTGTTCCACCGCCTCCTCGGCGAACCAGCCGTAAAGATGCGACCGCGACGCCGGATTGGCAAAGGTGCCGTCGGCCGTGAGATAGCCGGCCATGCGTTCTGCCACGGCCGGTTCCACCGGCGTGGTAGCGGCATAATCAAGATAGATGGGCTGGCTCATGAATCCAGCGTGCTGACCGACAGGCGCTGCTCCCGGTCCTTCTGGCGTTGCGCCACGGACTGGATATCGCCACGCGCGACCAGGTCACCAAGGCTGATACCACTCAGAAAGGCCTGGATCTGGTCGGACAGATCCATCCACAGATGGTGGGTCAGGCAGGTTTCACCCTTCTGGCAGTCGCCCTCGCCGCCACAGCGCGTGGCATCCACGGACTCGTCCACGGCACCAATGACCGCAGCAATATCGATGCCGTCGGCGTCCGCGCCCAGTCGGTAACCGCCGCCCGGGCCCCGCACACTGGTGACAAGCTTGTGTCGACGCAACTTGGCGAAAAGTTGCTCCAGATAGGAAATGGAAATGCCCTGGCGTCCGGAAATATCCGCCAGCGACACCGGGCCCCGCTCGGCATTCAGGGCGAGATCCAGCATCGCGGTTACCGCATAGCGTCCCTTGGTGGTCAGGCGCATGACAAAACCCTGCAAGTAGTGTGACCTTTCACAGCGTACAAAGCCCGACCAAAATGGTCAAGTATTGGCCGCGCCGATCGAGGAGCGAGGAGCGAGGAGCGAGGAGCGAGGCAGAGTCTAAAGCCATGAAACCGCGTCAATGCGGATGTTGTGTCTCGCGCCTCGAACCTCGCGCCTAGCTCCTATTCTGTTCCACCCACCGAATTGAAGGACTCGTCGTCGAGTTCGGGCAGTTTCTCGCTGCAGCCTTCCAGGCCGTGGCGTTCCATGACCTGGCACATGGTGTCGATCTTGCCGTCCACGGCCTGCATGTGGTCCAGCAGGGCGTGAATGGCCTCGGCCACCGGGTCGGGCATGTCGCTCACGCCATAGGCCTCGAAGCCGATCTTCTCCGCCATGGCCTTGCGCTGGCGCTCCTGTTCGGTGTCCGGTTTGGGGACTACCTTGCCGGGAATGCCCACCACAGTGGCCCCTGCCGGCACATTCTTGGTGACCACGGCGTTCGAGCCCACGCGGGCACCCTCTTCCACCGTGAAACCGCCCAGCAGCTTGGCACCGGCCCCCACCACCACATTGTTGTTCAGGGTGGGATGACGCTTGCCCTGCTCCCAGCTGGTCCCCCCCAGGGTCACGCCGTGATAGAGGGTGCAGTCGTCACCGATAATGGCGGTTTCGCCGATCACCACGCCCATGCCGTGGTCAATGAAAAAGCGCCGGCCGATCTCCGCCGCCGGATGAATCTCGATGCCGGTAATCCAGCGCGCCACCATGGACTGCCAGCGCGCGAGCAGCTTGAAATTGCGGTGCCAGAGCCAGTGCGCGATGCGGTGACTGATCACCGCATGGAGTCCGGGATAGGTCAGCAGCACTTCCAGACTGTTCCGGGCCGCCGGATCCCGGTCAAAGGTGGAGGCGATATCCTCGCGAATTCGGTCAAACATCGGATTTCTCCCGGCGCAACTTCTTCTCCACATTGGCCAGCACCCCGCGCAGGGTACTGATTTCCGTGCGGTCGGGCCGCGCGCGCAGAAAAAGGCGCCGCAGCCGCGTCATGGCCTGATTGCCCTGCCCGCTGCGAAAGAAGCCGGAGGCCTCCATCACCTGCTCGAGATGCGACAGAAAGCCTTCCGTTTCCTCGCTGCTCGCCGGTGGCTCATCCCAGGCCATTTCCGGCAGGGGCATGCGGTGCGGCAAGGGCCGTGCACCGGCTTCCGCCAGGCTGTCGCCCAGCACCCCCAGCCGGGCTTCATAGGCGAGCAGCTGCACGGCCGCCGCTACATTGAGCACACCGTATTCCGGATTGGTGGGCAGAGCCACATGCAGATGACAGCGGTGCAGTTCGTCATTGGTCAGGCCCGCGCTCTCGCGCCCGAACAGAATCGCCACACGTGCCGACTCGGGCTGATGCGCCAGTTCGCCGCTGAACTGCCGCGCGGTGATCCGTGGCCAGGGAATACGCCGCCGCCGGGCACTGGTGCCCGCCACCAGGGTGGCGTCGCCCACGGCCTCGTCCAGATCCGCACAGACCCGGGCCTCCGCCAGCACATCACCGGCGCCGCTGGCGCGGGACGTGGCTTCTGCGCTGGGGTATTCGCGCGGGCGCACCAGACACAGATCGGACAGCCCCATGGTTTTCATGGCGCGCGCGGCCGCCCCGATGTTGCCGGGGTGGCTGGGTTCGACCATGACAATGCGAATGCGCTCAAGCATGCCGGTTCCGGTGGGCAGGAAGAGGCGGGCATGGTAGCAAAGAGGCCCAAACCCTGTCTCTCACCCGCCCCGGTATGCGGTGGTCCCCGCATTCCGTTCACAAAGGGCGATTCATACCGGCTGTTCTGCTAAACTGCGCGCCCGCAAACGAGGCCGGTGCCTCGGAAACGGCACAGTTCTTGGCAGATTTCGGGATACGCAGATGCTGGCTCCGCAATTGAACATCGCCCTGCGCGCGGCGCGCTCGGCCGGCGACATCATCCGCCGAGCCAGTGAGGATCTGTCCGCGCTCAAGGTGGAAACCAAGGCCGTCAACGACTTTGTCACCGAGGTGGATCACGCCAGTGAACAGCGCATCATCGAGGTTCTGCGCCGCGCGTACCCGGATCATTCGCTGCTGTGCGAGGAAAGCGGGCTCACCGAGGGGGATAACCCGGACTGGCAATGGGTCATCGACCCGCTCGACGGCACCACCAATTTCATCCACGGCATTCCCCAGTACGCGATTTCCATGGCGCTGACCTACCAGGGCCGGCTGGAACACGCCCTGGTCTACAACCCCATTACCGAGGACGAGTTCACCGCCACTCGCGGCCGCGGCGCCATGCTCAACGGGCGGCGCATCCGCGTATCGGGGCGTACCCGGCTGGACAACAGCCTGGTGGGCACCGGCTTTCCCTTCCGCCCGGGACAGATGGACCATCTGGACGCCTATCTGGGCATGTTCCGGGATCTGGTCACCACCACGGCGGGCGTGCGCCGGCCGGGCGCGGCGGCGCTGGATCTGGCCTGGGTCGCCGCGGGCCGTTATGACGGTTTCTTCGAGTACGGACTGAGCGAATGGGATATCGCCGCCGGCACCCTGCTGATCATCGAGGCGGGTGGTCTGGTTAGCGATCTGCGCGGCGGCCACGACTACCTCAAACACGGCGGCATCGTCGCCGGCACCCCCAAGGTCTTCAAGGGCCTGCTCCAGACCATTCAGCCGCATTTGACGGCTACCATGAGATAAGACGAAAGCGGAAAGAAGAAAGTGGAAAGCGAAGGAACCGGGGCGCCGTCGGCGCCCCGGTCCTCATTATCTTTTAGCTTTCGTCTTTCGGCTTTCGGCTTCGTCAGACGTTGAACCGGAAATGGACGATATCGCCGTCCTGGACGATATAGTCCTTGCCTTCCAGGCGTAGCCGGCCGGCATCCTTGGCGCCCTGTTCGCCGCCCAGTTCGATGAAGTCCTCGTAACTGGTGACCTCGGCGCGGATAAAGCCGCGCTCGAAATCCGAGTGAATCACGCCCGCCGCCTGGGGAGCGGTGGCACCGCGAGGCACGGCCCAGGCGCGGACCTCCTTGGGTCCGGCGGTGAAATAGTTCTGCAGGCCCAGCAGCTGATAACCGGCCCGGATGACCCGGTTGAGCCCGGGTTCCTCCATGCCCAGATCATTGAGAAACTCGGCCTTTTCCTCTTCCTCCAGTTCGGCGATCTCTGCTTCGATGCGCGCGCACAGCGGCACTACGGCGGCGTTTTCCGCCTCGGCACGCTCGCGCACGGCATCCAGCGCCGGATTGTTCTCGAAACCCTCTTCATCCACATTGGCGATATACATCACGGGCTTGAGGGTGAGCAGGTTCAGGCTGCGCACGCGCTTGTGCTCGTCGGCGTCCAGTTCCACCAGCCGGGCCGGCTGACCTTCCTCCAGCGCGGGCAACAGCTTGTCCAGCACCGCCAGCTCCGCCGCCGCGTTCTTGTCGCCGCCCTTGGCCGCCTTGCCCGCCCGGGTATGGGCCTTGTTCACCGTGTCCAGATCCGCCAGCGCCAGTTCCGTATAAATCGTGTCGATATCCGACACCGGCGCCACCTGGCCGGAGACATGGGCAATGTTGTCGTCCTCGAAACAGCGCACCACATGGGCGATGGCATCGGTTTCGCGGATATTGGCCAGGAACTGGTTGCCCAGCCCTTCCCCTTTCGAAGCACCACTAACCAGGCCGGCGATATCCACGAATTCCATGGCCGCGGGGATTACCTTCTCCGGCTTGACCAGCTCGGCAATGCGATCCAGGCGCGGATCGGGGACCGGCACCACGCCGGTATTGGGCTCGATGGTGCAGAAGGGGAAGTTTTCCGCACCTATGCCCGCCTGGGTGAGCGCATTGAACAGGGTGGATTTGCCCACATTGGGCAGGCCCACGATACCGCAATTGAAACCCATGAAAGCCTCCGCTTGATCAGGGCGCGCAATGCTACGCACCGCGCGCACGAAACGGAACCGCCCGCGCACCCGCCGTCCATCATGACGATCCGGTGACCTCTATTGACAGACCCGGGGTGCGAAGGGCTCACTACGCGCACTTGTGCAGTGCCGGCCCCGATTCCCGGGGACGCCGGCACCAACCCGGAGCCGGCAGGAGCCCGTCATGAGTCATTCCCGCGTCCTGTTCCAGTTTCCGGTTTCCCATTACTGTGAAAAAAGCCGCTGGCATCTGAGTCACAAGGGGCTGGAATTCCACGAGCGCAACCTTTTGCCCGGCCCGCACCGTTTTTTTACCCGGCGCTATGCCGGCATGGACACCCTGCCTGTCTTGCGCGACGGCAGTGACTACACCGGCGATTCCTCCCGAATCGCGCTCTATCTGGAAAAGCACTATCCCGACGCCCCCCTGATCCCGGAGGTGGGGCAGGGACGGCGTCATGTCCAGGAACTCGAAGACCAATTCGACCGGATCGGGCTCCATGTGCGCCGCTGGCAATACGGTCATCTGCTGGATCAGCCCGATGTCATGGAAGCCATGCTGGCTCCCTTCCGCGGCCCGGCGTGGTTCAAGCGGATTCTGAGCCGCATTGCGCGTGAGCGCGTGCGCAGTCTCTATCAAGTAGATCCGCACAATGTGGCCCAGTCCGAGAAACGCGTGCTCGACGGCATGGAGCGGGTGGAGCGACTCATCCAGGGGGATCCGCAACGCTATCTGCACGGAGAGCGCCTGACCCTGGCCGATGTCACCGCCGCGGCCATGCTCGCCCCGGTCGTGCGCCCGCCGGATAGCCCCTGGTCGCTGATACCGGAGGCGTCCATGCCCAGATCCATGCGACTTTTCACGGAAAGGGCCCGCGCGCGCCCGGCGGGGCAATGGGTGCTGACACGTTATACCCAGGATCGTCACCCGGTCGTGAACCAGCTGGAAGCGGCCTGAAATAGCGGGTCACGGACTTGACAGTACCCGCCCGCTGCCCGAGAATTTCGCGCCTCTGTGGGGCTACGTAGCTCAGTTGGTTAGAGCACAGCATTCATAATGCTGGGGTCGGTGGTTCAAGTCCACCCGTAGCCACCATCTCCTTTTCCCTTTTCCCCGCGCGCCTTGCCCGCGCCGATTGCCGGCTGCGGTCGACGCCGTTCGGCAACTCCTGGCGCCTGTGATTTTCACTGCACCCATAAGGGTGGAAACGGGATCGTGCTGCTTCTGGCCGGCGCGCCCGGCGTCACTCCGGAATCAGAGCCAGCTTGCGCGCACGGGGCCATTGCTTGAGTTCGGCCTCGCGCCGGCAGGCGGAGGCCCGATCCGTGGCGGGCTCGGTGTAGACCAGGGTCACGGGACGCCGGGCGCGCGTGTAGCGCGCCCCGCCAGCGGCGTGGCCATTGTGCTCATCCAGCCGTCGGGACGGGTCACGGGCCACTCCGGTATAAAGGCTGCCGTCGCGGCAGCGCACCATGTAGACATACCAGGCATGCGTTCCCTCCATGGGCTGGTATGATGCCAGCACCGCAACAATAACGGGAGCGCCACAATCATGATCACCTATCTCTACTGGCTGCTGGTAGGCGCACTGGTAGTCGCCGCGCTCTTCGGCATCGGCGTTCGATTGCAGCGCTGGAAGCCCGCCCTGATCACGGCGCTGGTAGTGCTCATCGGCGGCTCCGGTCTGTACTACTTCTGGCTGGAACAGATGTTCGTCAAGCGCTGGGGCGGCACCATGACTATCAAAATCCCCGAGGATCAGCACCACATCCATGCCACCTGGAAGCAGGACAACCTCTGGATCCAGAATTACGACCCGGAAACCAACACCTGTGTGTTCAATGAATATTCACGGGGCAATGTGCTTGAAGGCCGGGTTCGAATCCGGAACTGCGACCCGATACATCTCAGCCCGTCGGGAACCCGGGGCCAGCAGGAGTCAGACTGATCATTTCGGGGCACTAAATGTAAGTAAGTGCTTGCAATGAATTGCTGCTGGGACTGATTGGGAAGCTTTTTCAAGGCAATTCGGCTGGACTTTGGCCGGCTGAATCACTACAGTTAGCGCCCGAAAATTACCGTGGGGTGAATGCCTCTGCCCGGACAGGATGCCGCGACCGCGCCCGGGTCGCCGGCGCCTGACTTGCCAGCGCCCTGGATTCGGCAAACCGGTTCGGCCGGCTTCACCGGCCGGCGTCCGCGGGGCTCAGGGACCCGGCAACAAACTCCACCGCATGATCCGCATTACTTTCCAGGGGGCCGCCCGTTTGCGGCGACGATTGACGCCGCCCGCCCGTGGGTTGGGTCTGTGGCGGCGAGAGCACAACAGGGAGCACACGCATGCAGTCAAAACCCTTCCTCCGAGCCGTCACTGCGTTGACGACCGGGCTGATCAGCACCCAGGCGCTGGCCGCCGACTGGACGGAGCGCTCTGACATCAATCTGCGCCCCGGGGTCACCGAAATCAGCCAGGATGTGCACGACCTCCACACAATTATTCTGGCCATCGTCACGGTTATCGGTGCGCTGGTATTCGGCCTGATCCTGTGGTCGGCGATCCGCCACCGCCGTTCACGCCGCCCGAAACCGGCGGATTTCCATGAAAACGTTTACCTGGAAGTGCTCTGGACGGTGATCCCGTTCATTATCCTGGTGGCCATGGCCATTCCGGCCACCAAGGTGCTTATCGACATGGAAGACACGGCTTCCAACGCGGACCTGATCGTCAAGGCCACTGGTCACCGCTGGAACTGGAGCTATGAGTACCTCCAGTACAAGGACGAGAAACAGCTGGATGTCTCCTTCTTCTCCAAACTCGCCACCCCGGAAGAGGCCTACCAGAATCCGGTCCTGGCTTCCGGTCTCTTCCCCTATGGCACGGCCAGCGACAAAGCCGGCCAGCCCGACCCGGAGAAGAAACCCAATTACATGCTGGAAACGGATCAGCCGCTGGTGATCCCGGCCGATCAAAAGGTCCGCTTTCTGGTCACCTCCGCGGACGTCATCCACTCCTTCTATGTGCCGGACTTCGGCATCAAAAAGGACGCTATTCCGGGGCTGGTCAATGAAACCTGGACCCGTGTACCGGCCAGTCAGACCGGTACCTATTACGGCCAGTGCACCGAGCTTTGCGGCAAGGGCCACGCCTTCATGCCCATTGAAATCGACGTGAGGCCCAAGGGCGAATTCGAGTCCTGGCTGGCGCAGAAGCAAAAAGAAGCTGCCGCCGCGCCGGATCTTACACCCTTTGCCGATGTGGATGAGGCGGTGGAACTGGGCGAAACGGCATACAACCAGAACTGCGCCGTCTGTCACTCCCAGGACGGCACAGGTGGCACCGGGCCGTCCTTTGTGGGCTCGGATCTGGCCACCAACCCGGACCGGATCGACGAGCATATCGATATCCTGCTCAACGGCCAGAATGCGATGCCGAGCTTCAAGGCTCAGCTGACGCCGCGTGAAATTGCCGCGGTCATTACCTATGAGCGCAACGCCTGGGGCAATGACACCGGTGATCTCATTCAACCCGAAGACGTACAGTAAGGGAGGGGATGGCAATGACCTCGGTTGCAGCAACCCATGAGGATCACCACGATCACCATCACGCCCCGACCGGGTGGCGACGGTGGCTTTACAGTACCAACCACAAGGACATAGGCACGCTCTACCTCTGGTTCAGCTTTGCCATGTTTCTGGTCGGTGGCCTGATGGCCATGGTCATCCGGGTGGAGCTCATGTACCCGGGCATGCAGGTCGTGGCACCGGATTTCTTCAATCAGATGACCACGGTGCATGGCCTGGTCATGATTTTTGGCGGCGTCATGCCCGCGTTTGTGGGCCTGGCGAACTGGATGGTGCCGCTGATGATCGGCGCGCCGGACATGGCCCTGCCGCGGATGAACAACTGGTCTTTCTGGATCCTGCCCTTCGCCTTCGCCATCCTGCTGTTTTCGGTGCTGATGAGCGCTTTCGGGCCCGGCAATCCGCCCGCGCCCAATTTCGGCTGGACCTTCTACGCGCCGCTGTCAACGGAATACGGCCCGGCCAGTACCGACTTCTTTGTGCTCTCCGTTCACATGATGGGCATCTCGTCCATCATGGGCGCGATCAACGTCATCGTGACGGTATTCAACCTGCGCGCACCGGGCATGACGCTCATGAAAATGCCGCTGTTCGTGTGGACCTGGCTGATTACCGCCTTCCTGCTGATCGCGGTCATGCCCGTACTCGCCGGCGCGGTCACCATGGTGCTCACGGACCGACACTTCGGCACCGCCTTCTTTGACGCCGCCGGGGGCGGCGATCCCGTGCTGTTCCAGCATATTTTCTGGTTCTTCGGCCACCCCGAGGTCTACATCATGATCCTGCCGAGCTTCGGCATTATCTCCTCGATCGTACCGACCTTTGCACGCAAGCCGCTGTTCGGCTATTCCTCCATGGTGTATGCCACGGCCTCCATTGCGTTGCTGTCCTTCCTGGTCTGGGCCCACCACATGTTTACCGTGGGCATGCCGCTGGCCGGTATGCTGTTCTTCATGTACATGACCGTGCTGATCTCGGTGCCTACGGGCGTGAAGGTGTTCAACTGGATCGCCACCATGTGGCGGGGCGCCATCACCTTCGAGCTGCCCATGAAATGGGCCCTGGCTTTCATTATTCTGTTTACGATAGGCGGGCTTTCGGGGCTGATGCTGGCCATGACCCCTCTGGACTTCCAGTATCATGATACCTATTTCGTGGTCGCCCACTTCCACTACGTGCTGGTCCCCGGTGCCATCTTCGGCATCTTCGCCGCCGTCTATTACTGGCTGCCGAAGTGGTCGGGCGTGATGTACGACAAGTTCTGGGGCGAGGTGCACTTCTGGTCCTCGCTGGTTTTCGTCAACCTGCTGTTCTTCCCCATGCACTTCGTGGGCCTGGCGGGCATGCCGCGCCGCTATGCCGACTATGCGCTGCAGTTCTCCGACTACAACTGGTGGATTTCCATCGGCGGCTTCGGCTTTGGCCTGAGCCAGCTCGCGCTGCTCTATGTGGTGCTCAAGTGCGCGAGCAAGAAGGGTGAGGCGGCACCCGACAAGCCGTGGGACGGCGCCGAAGGTCTGGAGTGGACCGTGCCTTCGCCGGCACCCTTCCACACCTTTGAAAAGCCGCCGCTGGTCAAGTAACTGAACAAGGGGCCCGCCCGCGCGGCGGGCCGGGGATCCGGGAGTACATTCATGAGTGAACGAACCGAAGAATACTATGTGCCCGAGGGCAGTCCGTGGCCACTGGTGGCCTCGGTCGGGCTCTTTCTCATCGCGGTAGGCGGGACCAACTTCATTCAGCAAAGCACCGCTTTTGGCGAAACCCTGGGTAATGAAGGCAACTGGGGGCACTGGGTCCTGGCCGCGGGCGCCGTCTGGATGATCGTGACGCTGTTCTACTGGTGGCGCGACACCATCCGGGAATCACTCGGCGGGTTGCACAGCGACCAGATGGACATTTCGTATCGCCAGGGCATGCTCTGGTTCATCTTCTCCGAGGTGATGTTCTTTGCCGCCTTCTTCGGCGCGCTCTTCTATGTCCGCTGGCTGGTGGTACCCTGGCTGGGCGGCGCGGGCAGCAATGCCATGACCCATGAGCTGCTGTGGCCTTCTTTCCAGGCCATGTGGCCACTGACGGAGACCCCCTCCGGCGAAACCACTCAGGCGATGGGCGCCTGGGGTTTGCCGGCGCTGAACACCGCCATTTTGCTGGTCAGTTCCATTACGCTGACCATCGCGCACCATGCGCTGCTGGAAAATGACCGCAAGCGACTGATCATCTTCCAGGGCATCACCATCCTGCTGGGGCTTGTCTTCCTCTTCTTCCAGATCGAGGAATACATTCATGCTTATCAGGACATGGGGCTCACCCTCGATGCGGGCATTTACGGATCCCTGTTCTTCATGCTGACCGGCTTCCATGGCCTGCACGTGACTCTGGGCACCGTCATGCTCATCGTGATGTTCCTGCGCGTGCTGAAGGGCCACTTCAGTCCGGACAACAACTTCGGCTGGGAAGCGGCGGCGTGGTACTGGCACTTCGTGGACGTGGTCTGGCTATTCCTGTTCGTGGTCGTCTACTGGCTCTGACGACAAGGCTAACGTCAGGAAAAGGGGTGCCTTTCGGCGCCCCTTTTTCGTGGCATCGTTGATACGCTTATTGGCTGGACTCTTCGGGCGAGATCTTTTCGCCCTGACGCTGGGTGGGATTGACGTCGTGCGGCTGAACCCAGCCCATATACATGGAAAACAACAAAAACAGGAAAACGGCCGCTGAAAAGCCCACACGCCAGGCCAGCGCATGCATCGTCTTGCGGCCCCCGCTGTCGTTGCGCACCAGCGACATCAGGGCACGAAACAGGGCCACCACGGCCGCCACCAGCAACACCAATACAATCAGCTTGACCCACCACATGATTCGCTCCCGCTAGTCCAGGCCATTTCTTTGCTACAATAGGCGCTCATCATAAAGCAAAGCAGCCCCTCACGGCGCCCTTCATGGCCATGCCTTGTTTTCCGGAGTCCGTTCGACACACACGCTGGCTCGTGTTCGCGCTGGCCGTGCTGGTCACGGCCGCGCTCGCGGGGCTGGGCCTGTGGCAACTCGACCGGGCCGGGCAGAAAAAGGCCATGGTTGAGCGCATGAATGAACGCACGGAAGCACCCGCTCGTGCCGTGGCGCGTCTGACGCCCATGGACGATCCAGGCCATTATCCGGTCGACGATCGCGGCCGCTTCGACAACGAGCGCTCCGTGCTGGTCGACAACCGGATACGAGACGGCCGCGCGGGCTATCATCTCCTGACGCTCTTT
>Ga0207714_1001661_pt1 | contig 14215 bp, 11 predicted proteins | sample PonA232FremontCA_2_FD_187270 | JGI IMG/M metagenome (GOLD analysis project Ga0207714, IMG submission 187270) | Marine sediment microbial community from Fremont, CA, USA - Pond A23 Sediment 2 (SPAdes) | ecosystem: Environmental > Aquatic > Marine > Unclassified | place: USA: Fremont, California... | reverse complement strand
GCACAAGCTCGTGGCCGACATGGTCGATGCTCCCGAGCAGTTGGCGCACGAGGGCGGCACCCCTGACGCTGCCCGCACTGGCTAGGGCATGAGGAGGTCAGCCGGCACCAGCCTGCGTCCCCGATAGCTCGCGCGAGCGGACCGGGCGCCGGAAGCGTCAGTCGAGCGCGAGAGGCGGTCAAGGTGCGTCCTGATGCCAGTGAGCTGAAGATACAGAGCGTGATGTGGCGCGTCGCGCACTTCGGCGCTGTCATATCACGCTTTGGTTATGACTCCGCGCCAGGTCGCGGATCGCCGCCGCGACCTCGCCGGGAGCCTCCTCGGGGCTGAAGTGTCCGGTGCCGGGCAGGGTTTTCAGATTTGCGCCGGGAATGTCCGATGCCAGGCGGTGGGCACAGGCCACCGGCTGCCAGCGGTCTTCATCGCCCCACAGGATGCGGACCGGCGTTCGGAGCTTCGCCAGTGCCGGTGCGATCTCCTCGGTGTAGCGGCTGTCGTAGTGGCGAACTTGATGGTGGAAGAAGGACACCTTCCCCATCGGGCCGCTCAGGGGTGACAGGTACGCTTCCAGCACCTCACCCGTCATCACCTTGGGATCGTGGACCGTCATGCGCAGCTGGCGCGTCAGCATGCTTCGGAAATCGGCTTCATCCATCGCCGTGTAGCCGGCGAAGTGCTCGCGGATGATCGCGCGCCAGGTTTCCGACGGCCAGGAATCGTAGCTCACGCTGTCCACCAGCAGCAGGGCGCGCAGGCGCTCGGGCCGGTGCGCGGCCGTGCGCAGGCCGACGGCGCCGCCGATGTCGTGGGCGATCACCACGGCCGTTTCCAAGCCCCAGTGGTCCATCAGCGCGTCGAGCAAGCTTTCCTGGCCGGCGACCGAGGTGTCCGCGGCCAACGGCCGCTCCGAGGCGCCGAAGCCGAGCAGGTCGAAGACGTGAACGCGCAGGCCCGCCTGGACCAGCGGGGGCACGACGTTGCGCCAGATCACGCTGTGCGACGGCGTGCCGTGGATGAGCACCACGGGCGTTCCGTCCGCGGGCCCGTGGACCCCCGTGGCGATGCGGTGGCCGTGGATCAGCGCGTTGCCGGTGAGCGGCGTTTCGATCGCCATGACACAACTCGCTGTCGTCGCGTGACGGTGCCGCGACGATGGCCGAACGCGATCGCAAACGAAAATGACGCCGCGTCATGCGATCGATCGTGCGATGTGCGACCGGCCCCTCGTTCACAGACGGCGGCGCGCCCGGCACACTGTCCACGGTGCCAGCCCCTCGGGCCCACCGAGCCGACGCCAACGACTGGGAGATGAAAATGCACCGCTTTTTCGCGGCGATGGCAATCCTCGCGGCGGCCCTGCTCGCGGCCCCTGCGCCGGAACCGGCAGCGGCCGGCGACGAGCCGATCGCGCAGAGTCGGGCGTTCAGCGACGACACGCTGTACCGCTTCGCCAAAGCCGCCATCAACGTGCGCAACGTCTTCTCCCGCAACGCCGACGCGCTCAAGAGCGCCCAGGGCAAGCAGGAAAAGAAGGCGATCGAAGAGAAGATGCGCACGGAGATCCACGACGCCGTGGACAACGCGGGTATCACGGTGGAGCAGTATCGCAAGGTCAACGAGGCCATGAGCGAGAATCCGAAGCTGCGCCAGCGCATCCTCCAGCTCGTGGAGAAGATGCGCGGGAGTTCGTAAGGCGCCCGCGCGGGGCTTGCCGCGCCGCGCCGCCGCTTCCACGCTGCCCGGTGGTTGGCACACGCAAACGAGGTGGACCCGTGACGGTAACGCTCCAGTTGAACGACGTTGCGGACCTGACGCGGCGGGCGCTGCTCGCCTCCGGCCTCACGGCGGCCAACGCGGAGTCGGTGACGCGCTCGGTCGTGGCGGCGGAGCGCGACGGCATTCACAGCCACGGCCTGGCGCGCCTGCCCACTTACTGCGAGCACGCGCGCTGCGGCAAGATCGACGGCACGGCCGAGCCCGCGCGCAGCCAACCGCGCCCCGGCACGGTGCTGGTGGACGCGCGCGACGGCTTCGCCCATCCCGCGATCGACCTTGGTTTCCAGGTGCTGCCGGCCGCCGCTCGCGAGGCCGGAACGGCCGGCATGGCGGTGACCAACTCGTACAACTGCGGCGTGGTCGGCCATCACGTCGAGCGGCTGGCCGAGCAGGGGCTGGTGGCGCTGGCCTTCGTCAACGCGCCCGCCTCGATCGCGCCCTGGGGCGGTTACAAGGCCACCTTCGGCACCAACCCGTTGGCCTGCGCCGTGCCGCGCGCGACGGCCGCGCCGCTGGTGATCGACCAGTCCTCCAGCGTCGTCGCCAAGAGCGAGGTCATGGTGCACAAGCAGAAGGGCGAGCCGCTGCCCGAGGGCTGGGCGCTCGACGCCGAGGGCAATCCCACCACCGACCCCGAGGCGGCGCTCGCCGGGGGCACGATGGTGCCGGCGGGCGGCTACAAGGGCGCCAATCAGGCGCTCATCGTGGAGGTCTTCGCCGCCGCGCTGACGGCGAGCAGCCTGTCCATCGACGCCTCCTCGTTCGCCAGCAACCAGGGCGGGCCGCCGGAAACCGGCCAGTTCTTCCTCGCCGTCGATCCCGGCGCCTTCGCCGGCGCCGTCTTCGCCGACAAGCTGGAACGCCTGATCGCGGCGATCAGCGAGCAGGAGGGCACGCGCCTGCCCGGCCAGGGCCGGCTCCGGGCACGGGCGGAAACGCCCACCTCGGGTGTGACGATCAAGCGGGATCTCCACGACAAGATCCGCGGCTACGCCGAGGGGTAATGCGGCCCGGCCCATGTAGGGCGCCTTCCCGGCCCGAAGGGCCGCAAGGCGCCGAAGACACGGCGGCATGCACGCCGTTCGGCGTGGATGCCGCCCTACGGCGATGCCGAAGCGTTTCGCTATAAACTCAGCCCGTCGGTTCGCCGACCCTGCAGCCGTCCTCCCGGGCGGCTTCGCACAGCCATTCCCACAGCGAGACGGCCAGGCTGCGGGCAACGATCACGTCGGCCGTGGGAGACGAATCGGCGACGTGAATCGCCACCGAAACGTGGCCCAGGGCGGTCAGACGCACCTCACCCGGCGGGAATGCATCCGGATGCAGGTCCACGGCGCAGCCCTTGGCGAGCACGCGCCGCGTGGCCGGCCCGCTCAGCCGGACGAGCGTGCGGCCCATGCTGACGTCCACGACGCCGGCGTCGGCTTCCCCGAGCGCGTCGCGCAGCTCGCGTTCCAGATCCCAGCCGTGCGTGCCAGGCCGCATGACCAGCCAGCGCGCCGGGCCGGCCCAGAGCACGCTCGTCGTGCCCCCGGTGGCGGTGGTGTCGGGGCGCGCCGGGACATCGACGCCGGTGGCGGTGGCGAGTGCCGTGCGCAGCGTCTCGCCGTCGGAGTCCCACGCGGCCACCTGGACGAGCGCGACGCCGCGGCGTTCCGCCAGGGTGACGCCCGGTCCGCCGACTCCGTGACTGCCGAAGCTGCCGGGCTCGTAGACGGTTTCCAGGGCGGAATGCGCGTCAGGCATGGAGACGTGTCCCCTCGGGATCGACGAAGACGGGGCTGGTGACGCGGGCGGCGACGGTTTCGTCCAGCAGCGGATACTGGGCGTGAACGACCTCGCCTTCGCGCTCGCGCCCGCCCTCGACGAACGCCAGCGCCACCGCGTGCCCCAGCTCGGGGCTGTGCGCGGAGGACGAGATGTGGCCCAGCCGCGCCGCCGGGGTCTCGGGCTGCTCCTCGGCGGTGATCTGGGCGCCCGTGCGCAGCTTGCGCGCGCCGTCCACCGGAACCAGCCCAACCAGCTCGGGCCGCGGCTCGTTGTGGAAGGCGTCGCGTTCCAGGGCGCGCCGGCCGACGAAGTCCTTCTTGCTGGACAGCATGCGCCCCATGCCCAGGTCGCCGGGGCTGGTGCGGCCGTCCAGCTCCGGCCCCGCCGGGTGCCCCTTCTCGATGCGCAGCACGCCCAGGGCTTCCGTGCCGTAGGGGGCGATGCCCGCGGGCTCGCCCTCGGCCATGACGCGCTCCCACACGGCGCGGCCGTGGTCGGCCGGCACGGCCAGCTCGTAGGCCAGTTCGCCGGAGAAGCTGATGCGGAAGATGCGCCCCGGCACGCCGGCGAGCGTGGCCGTGGTGACGCCCATGAAGGGCAGCGCCTCGTTGCTCACGTCCACGTCCTGGGCCACGAGCGCCAGCACCTCGCGGCTGCGCGGACCCGCCAGCGCCATCGTCGCCCACTGCTCCGTCACCGATGCGAGGCTCACGCGCAGCTCCGGCCAGTCCACGGCCAGGTGGCGCTCCAGGCGCGCCATGACCGGCCCGGCCTTCGCCGTGGTCGTGGTCATGACGAAGTGGTCGTCCGCCAGACGAGAGGTCGTGCCGTCGTCGTCGGCCATGCCGTCCTCGCGCAGCATCATGCCGTAGCGCGCCTTGCCCACGGGCAGCCGCTTCCAGCCGTTGATGTAGACGCGGTTGAGGAACTCCGCCGCGTCCGGGCCCTGGATGTCGATCTTGCCCAGGGTGGAGACGTCCACCAGGCCCACCGCGGTGCGCACGGTGCGCGCTTCGCGTTGCGTGGCATCGAACGCCGTTTCGCCCGGCTTCGGGTAGTATTGCGGGCGCAGCCACAGCCCGGCGCTGGTGAACACCGCGCCGTGCTCGGCGTGCCATTCGTGCATGGCCGTGCGCCGCGTGGGCTCCAGATGCTCGCCGGTGTCCTGCCCCGCCAGCGTGCCGAAGGTGACGGGCGTGTAGGGCGGGCGGAAGGTGGTGGTGCCCACCTCATCCATGGAGTCGCCGCGCAGCTCCGCCAGCAGGCCGTGGCCGTTGACGTTGCTGGTCTTGCCCTGGTCGGTCGCCATGCCGAGCGTGGTGTAGCGCTTGAGGTGCTCGACCGAGACATAGCCCTCAGCGTGCGCAAGCTTGACGTCCTTGGCCGTGACGTCGTTCTGGAAATCGATGAAATGCCGGCCCATCGACCGGCCGCCCGGAATCGCCCAGAGGGCGCGAACATGCGCCCGGTCCTCGCTGTCGCAGGCGGGGCGATCGGGCGCGGTGCCGCTGCCGTGCCCGGCGGCGTGGGCGGCGTCGGCGCCGGCCTTGCCGCCGTCGCGCAGGCAGTCCGCCAGGTTGAGCGTGCCGGCCGCCGCGCCCGCCGAGCGCTCCGCCTGCTTCGGCTCGCCGGGCACGAAGGCGCCGATCTTGTCGGCGTAGACGGGCCGCCCGCCAGCCTGGGAGTGCAGGTGGACCGCCGGGCTCCAGCCGCCCGACACGGCGAGGAGGTCGCAGGCGATGCTGCGCCGCGGCCCGTGGACCCGCGTGCCGTCCTCGCTGAGCGGCATCACCTCCGCGCCCGAAACCCGCTTGCCGCCACGCGTGTCCACCACGGCGTGGCCCGGCAGCACCTCGATCCCGGCCTCGCGCGTGCGGCGCATGAGGGCGCCGCCGCCGTCGGAGCGGACGTCCACGACCGCGGCCACGGCCAGCCCGGCGGCGTGGAGATCGAGCGCCGTCCGGTAGGCGCTGTCGTTGTTGGTGAAGATCACGACGCTGCGGCCGGGCGCGACGGCGTACCGGTTGACGTAGGCGCGCGCCGAGGCCGCGAGCATCACGCCGGGACGGTCGTTGTTCGCGAACACCAGCGGGCGCTCGATGGCCCCCGTGGCGTGGACGACCCGGGCCGCGCGCACGCTCCACAGCCGCTGGCGCGGCACGTCCGGGTCGGGCTCAGCCAGATGGTCCTGAACGCGCTCCGCCAGGACGACGTTGTTGTGGTCGTAATAGCCGACGGCCGTGGTGCGCGGCAGGACGGTGACGTTGGGCGCGTTGACCAGCTCGGCCGCCGCCTCGGCCGCCCAGTCCCCGCCGGCGCGGCCGTCCACGGACAGGCGCTCGCACCGCAGCCAACCCCCGAACTCCGCGTTCTCGTCGACCAGGATGACGCGCGCGCCCGTCGCCGCCGCCGCCTTCGCCGCGGCGAGGCCCGTGGGACCGCCGCCCACCACCAGCACCTCGCAGTGGGCGTGCATGCGCTCGTAGCGGTCGGCGTCGGGTTGCTCGGGGCTGACACCCAGGCCGGCGGCATTGCGGATGAAGCGCTCGTAGACGTGCCACGCCTTCTGCCCGCCGCCCATGAAGGTCTTGTAGTAGAAGCCCGCCGGGAAGAGGGGCGACAGCAGGCCGGTGAGCGCGCCCACGTCGAACGCGAGGGATGGCCAGCGGTGCTGGCTGTGCGCCACGAGGCCGTCCGTCAGCGGCGTCATCGTGGCGCGCGTGTTGGGCTCGTAGCGCGCGCCTTCACCCAGACCGACCAGCGCGTTCGGTTCCTCGGACCCGGCGGTGAGGATGCCGCGCGGACGGTGGTACTTGAAGCTGCGCCCGACGAGGCGCACGCCGTTCGCCAGCAGGGCCGACGCCAGGGTGTCGCCGGGATGGCCGGTGAAAGTTCGTCCGTCGAAGGTGAAGGTCAGCCGGCGCTCGCGGTCGATCGCGCCGCCACCGCTCAGGCGGTTGGGCTGCTGGCTCATGACGACCCGTCCGGTGTCAGCCTCGCCTGGGGGTCGCCGGTCGCCAGCACCTCGTGGGTGACGGTGTCGCGAACGGCCTTGAACCAGGCGCGGCAGCCGGCGCTGTGCTGCCACAGCTCGGTGTGCGGACCCGCCGGGTTGTCGCGCGTATAGATGCGGCCGAGCCAGGCATCCAGGGCCATGGCGTCCGGGTCGGCTGGGCGCGCCGCCGCGGCGTCGCCGCCGTAGGTGAACTCGGCGTGGTCGCGCTCGCCGCACCAGGGGCAGCGGATCAGCATGATGGGTCTCCTAATGGGCGGCCGGCCGCGGGCCCATGCCCTTCTCGTCGATGGCGCGGCCGGTCTCGAAGCGCTCCAGCGTGAACGGCGCGTTGAGCGGGTGCGGCTCGTCGCGCGCGACCGTGTGGGCGAACGTCCAGCCCGAGGCGGGCGTGGTCTTGAAGCCGCCGTAGCACCAGCCGCCGTTGAGGTAGAGGCCGCCCACCGGCGTCTTCGCGATGACGGGGCTGCCGTCCATGGACATGTCCACGGTGCCGCCCCAGTGCCTCAGCATGCGCAGCCGGCTCGCGGCCGGGAACAGCGAGGTGAGCGCGCTCGCCAGGCTCTGCACCACGGGCAGGTTCCCGCGCGCGGCGTAGCTGTTGTGGCCTTCCAGGTCGCCGCCGAAGACCAGCTCGCCCTTGTCCGTCTGGCTGACGTAGAAGTGCGCGGCGCTGGTGGTGACCACGGTGTCGAGCATGGGCTTGAGCGGTTCCGACACCACGGCCTGGAGCGTGTGGCTCTCGATGGGCGTGCGGATGCCCGCCATCCCGGCCAGCCGCGAGGTGTTGCCCGCGACCGCAATGGCCACCTTGCCCGCCCGGATCGGGCCGCGCGTCGTGTCCACGCCCGTGACGGCGCCGCCCTCGCGGTGGATGCCCGTGACCTCGCAGTTCTGCACGATGTCGACGCCCAGCGCGTCCGCGGCGCGGGCGTAGCCCCAGGCAATGGCATCGTGGCGCGCCACGCCGCCGCGCGGCTGCAACAGCCCACCGACGACGGGAAAGCGCGCGTTGGCCGAGACGTCGAGCAGCGGCGCCCGGCGCGCCACCTCCTCGCGCGAGAGCAGTTCGGCATCGACCCCGCCCAGGCGCATGGCGTTGCCGCGCCGGGCGAAGGCATCGAGCTGCCCTTCGGTGTGGGCGAGGTTGAGCACCCCGCGCTGGCTGAACATCAGGTTGAAGTTCAGCTCGGCGGACAGCGACTCCCACAGCTTCATGCCCCACTCGGTGAACTGGATGTTCGGCTCCAGCATGAAGTTGGAGCGCACGATCGTGGTGTTGCGCCCCGTGCCGCCGCCGCCGAGCCAGCCCTTTTCCAGCACGGCGACATTGGTGATGCCGTGCTCCTTGGCGAGGTAATAGGCCGTTGCCAGGCCGTGGCCACCGCCCCCGATGATGACGACGTCGTAGGACGCCTTGGGGTCGGCGTCGCGCCACGCGGGGGCCCAGCCATCGTGCCCGCGCAGCGCCTGGCGCAGCAGCTGAAATCCGGAGTAGCGCTGACGCACGCGTGGTTTTCCGGCATCGCGGGGACGGGCGGGGCGAAGGGGCTGGGACACCATGCTCGCGGCTTTCCCGTGGTGGCGTGGGTCTGCGCGCAGCGGCGGGGGCGCACCCGCCGGCAGCCTCCCCACCATGACCTGCCAACGGCACGCGGCGAGTCAACCGCGCCGACACGATTTGCACCCGACCGCGCGGGTTCGCGCCATTCGATTGGGTCACCGGCGGAGTCGTGTTTAATCGATTGATGAATCGTCTTCATCGAACCGCCCTGTGGCGGTCCGTCATGCGGCGTCGTGCTCGGCCGTCGCGGCCTCCACCAGCCAGTCGATCAGCGCCTGGGTCTCCGGCGTCGGTGTCGTGGCGGCCGGGTGGACGAGATGATAGGCGCCCGGCGGGCGCATCGCCGCGGCCAGGGGCCGGACGAGCTGACCCGCCTCCAGGAAGTCCGCCACGAGGTGCCGCCAGCCCAGCGCGACTCCCTGCCCCGCCACGGCCGCCTGGATGAGCAGCGTGTAGGTGTTGAACAGCAGCCCGCTGCGCTCGCCCGGCGGCACGCGGTCCTGGGCGCGGAACCACTGGCCCCAGTCCACCCAGTCCGGATAGGCCACGTCCAGGTGCAGCAGCGTGTGGTCGGCAAGCGCGTCCACGCTCGTCAGGCCGGGATGGCCGCGCAGGTAGGCGGGGCTGCACACCGGGAAGATCTCGTCGGCGAACAGGCGCGTCGTCGCCAGTCCCGGCCAGTCGCCGTGGCCGTAGCGGATGGCCGCGTCCACGCCCTCGCGCACGGGATCGACGTGGGGATCGTGGGCGGTCAGGCGCAGCTCGATCCCGGGATGGGCCTCGCGGAACGCAGGGATGCGGGGCATCAGCCAGAACGTGGCGAAGGCCACCGAGGTCGCCACGGTCACCTGCGCCGAGCGCCCCCGCTGGCGCAGGTGATCCGAGGTCTCCGCCATGCGCTCCAGGCTGGCGCTCACCGCCGCCTGCAGGCGTTCGCCCTCGGGCGTCAGGCGCAGCCCGCGGTGCAGGCGCTGGAACAGCCGCACCCCCAGATCGTCCTCCAGGGTCCGCGTCTTGCGGCTCACCGCCGCCTGGGTCAGGCACAGCTCGCCCGCCGCCTGCGTCACCGAGAGATGACGCGCCACAGCCTCGAAGGCCACGAGCGCGCTCAGCGGCGGCAGCTTCCGGTTCAGCGTCGTCATCGCGGCCCCGCCGTCTTGTTGCACCGCAACATTACACAGGCTCAAGCGAACGATGCGAATTCATGCCGTTCACCGACGGTCGAGGATACGCCAGTGTTTTCCATGCAAAAACACGCTGCGTGCCTGTTCCGCGCGCATCGAGGGAGGTCATGCCATGCCACACACCAACGCGTACGCGCCGCAGAGCGGCACGCACGCCGACCGGTTCCCGGCGGCGATGTTCGAGCCGGCGAAGCGCCCCGTGGCGGAAGCGCGCGGGCTGCCCAACGCCTGCTACGTCGACCCGGCATACCAGGCGCACGAGCGCGAGCAGCTGTTCGCGCGCACCTGGACCTGCATCGGCACGGCCAGTTCGCTGCCCCGGGCGGGCTACGCGCGGCCGGTGGACATGCTGGGTGTCCCGCTGGTGATGGTGCGCGACCACGACAACGGCGTGCACGTCTACCACAACGTGTGCAGCCACCGCGGCGTGAAGCTGGTGAGCGAGCCCATGCGCGCGCGGGGGCGCCTGCGCTGCCCCTACCACTGCTTCTGCTACGAGCTGGACAGCGGCGCGCTGACGGCCACGCCGCACTTCGGCGGCCAGAACATCGACGAGCACCCCGCCCTGGACCGCTCGCAGCACGGCCTGAAGCCGGTGCGCAGCGCCGTCTGGGCGGATCTGGTGTTCGTCAATCTCGCCGGGAACGCGCCCGAGTTCGCCGAGCACGTGCACCCGCTCGCCGAGCGCTGGGGGGCTTACGACCTCGGCCTCATCCGCCACGGCGGCGAGGTCGGTGGGTCGATGGACTTCGACGTGGGCACCAACTGGAAGCTGGCCGTGGAGAACTACTGCGAGAGCTATCACCTGCCCTGGGTCCATCCGGGCCTGAACAGCTACTCGCGGCTGGATGATCATTATACCATCGCCGAAGCGAGCTACGCCGGGCAGGGCGTGACCAACTACGCCCCGAGCGACGATGCCCCGCTGCCCAAATTCCCCGGTCTCGACCCCGAGCAGAGCAAGGCCGCCGAGTACGTCGCGCTCTTCCCCAACGTTCTGCTCGGCATCCAGTCGGATCACTTCTTCTCCATCTGGCTTGAGCCGGTGGCCCAGGACCGCACGATCGAGCACCTTAATCTCTACTACGTCGGCGACGAGGCGGTGTCCGACACCTACGCCGAGAGCCGGCGGCGCACGATCGCGCGCTGGGAGGAGGTCTTCGCCGAGGACGTGGACGTCGTCCAGCGCATGCAGGCGGGGCGCCACTCGCCCGCGTTCCAGGGCGGCTTCTTCTCGCCCGTCATGGACACCGGCACCCACGCCTTCCACCAGTGGGTGGCACGGGCGATGAGCGAGGACGCGCTCGACGCCGCCCCGGCGGTGGCGGCGGAATAAGGGCTCTTGCCGCCATGGGCGCGCGGGCATCGGGTGTTTCCATGGTCGGCGCCGGTTCCGACCGGCGCCGGCCGGCACGCGCCGATCCGGCCCCGTGCGGTTGCCAGCGGTGGGCGGCCGTGTCGAGCCCGAGGGCACACGGCGTCACCGAAGGTGCACGCGTCGCGCATCCGCCTCTTGGCGCGTCATTTTTTCAAAACCAACATACTGTCCTTGAAGGTGCACGCCATCTGCGCCACGCTAGACGCGTGCTGACGAACCAGAAATACACGGCTCCGCTTCCGGGGTGCCGTGCTGGATGTGTGTCGCTCGCCGTATGGCGTTTCCGGCGAATTGCAGCCGCGATTCCGTTTCTCCGTCGGAAATCCGGAGTCGATGGTCCCTGCATCGGCCGGGCGGACCAACGCCCCGCGGCGGCCGGCGCGCTACCCAATCCACAAACGGGAGGCTTCACCATGAAACGTATCATCAAATTCGGCCTGGCCGTTGCCTTCGGGCTTTCGGCCGCGGGCGCCGCCCAGGCCCAGGAGGTCACCATCGGTCACACGACCTGGACCAGTAATCTGATCACGACGCACATCGTGAAGACGGTGCTGGAACAGGAGATGGACCGTGAGGTCAGTCTGCTCCAGGTCGACCCGGCGCCGCTCTACAAGGGCGTGGCCAGCGGCGACGTCGACTTCCACACCGTCGGCTGGCTGCCGAGCACGCACTCGGACTACTATGCCGACGTGAACGACGACGTCATCAGCATGGGCGCCATCTACACGCGCGCGCGCCTGGGCTGGATCGTCCCGGACTACGTGCCGGAAGACCAGATCAGCTCGATCCACGACCTCAAGAACGACGGAATCAAAAAGAAGCTTGACGGCACGGTCACCGGCATCGGCCCCGGCGCCGGGCTGACGCGGCTGTCCAAGAAGGCGATGGACAAGTACGGCCTCAAGGACGCCGGCTACAACCTGGAGATCTCCTCCGGCGCCGGCATGACGTCCTCGCTCAAGCGCGCGATCGACAACGAGGACTGGATCGTCGTCACCGGCTGGAGCCCGCACTGGAAGTTCGGCCGCTGGGACCTGCGCTACATCGACGACCCCAAGAACACCCTGGGCAAGTTCGAGCACGTGGACATCATCGCGCGCGAGGGCTTTTACCAGGAAGATCCCGATGTGGGTGACGTGCTGTACCGCATGCAGATCCCGATCGCCGACGTGCAGGCCGCCATGTACGACGCCGAGGAATCCTCCTACGCCGAAGCGGCCCAGGCCTACGTCGACGCCAATCCGGACCGCGTCGACTACTGGGTGAGCGGCGAGCACAACTGATCCGGCGCCACCGTGCGCACCCATCGGCCCGGCCGCCGCGCGCGGCCGGGCTTTTTTATGCCCGGGCGCACGGCGCGCACCCCAAGCATCGGGGGCGGAAACTGAACGCGATTTCATTTTGAAATTGCTGTCGTTACAAAGTTTTATACTTGATAATTCAAGGATCGACAAATATCGTTTCCTTACGTTGCCGTCAAGCAACCGATCGGGACGCGGCGTTCGCCGCTGCGCTCACCCTTGGAAACGAGGAAACAGGGCGAATCGCACCCGTTGGCGAAACCACGCAACCAAAAACACGACGGCCTGCGGGGAGTTCGACGACAGGGAGCCACCATGAAAATCCCGTACGACAATCCGCGCATCCACCTCTACACGCGCATTCAGAAATCGCCGTTCTTTTACGCCTCGCGCCAGCACGGTGTTCAGTCTTACACCGTCTGTAACCGGATGTACCACCCGCGGCACTACGACGACATGTTCGCGGAGTACTGGAAGTTGGTGAACGACGTGACGCTGTGGGATGTCGCGGTCGAGCGGCAGGTGGAAATCACGGGCCCGGACGCCTTCGCATTCACCAACATGCTCACGCCGCGCGACCTGACGAAGTGCGAAGTCGGGCAGTGCAAGTACCTGCCGATGACGGACGAGCAGGGCAAGATGGTGAACAATCCCGTCCTCCTGCGGCTGGCCGATAACCACTTCTGGCTGTCCGTCGCCGACGGCGACGTGCTGTTGTGGGCGCGCGGCGTCGCCGTGCATTCGGGCATGGATGTCCAGATCACGGAGCCCGACGTGGCGCCGGTGCAGATCCAGGGCCCCAAGGCCAAGGACGTCATGCGCGATCTCTTCGGCCCCGGCATCCTGGAGCTGAAGTACTACTTCATGACCGAGGCCACGCTGAACGGCATGGACGTGGTGATCTCGCGCACCGGCTACACCGGGGAGGTCGGCTACGAGATCTATCTGCGGAACGCCCGCCGCGACGGGACGGCCTTCTGGAACACCATCATCGAGGCCGGGAAGCCCCACAACCTCTCGCCCATCGGGCCGTGCCAGATCCGCCGCGTGGAGGCCGGGATTCACAGCTACGGCTCGGACATGGTGATCTTCAACGATCCCCTGAATCCCTTCGAGCTGGGCCTGGACAAGCTGGTCAACCTCAACCAGGAGCAGGACTTCATCGGCCGAGCGGCACTGCAACGCATCCGCGACGAAGGCGCCTCGCGCAAAATCGTCGGGATCGAACTCGGCGGCGATCCGCTCGTCGGCTACATCGAGGACTACCTGCTGGTCCACGATGGCGACACCCACATCGGCTACGTCACCTCCGCGTTCTGGTCGCCGCGGCTGGCGAAGAACATCGGCTACGCCCTCGTCCCAGCCGCCCACGCGGAGACCGGAACCCGCCTCCGCATCACCAAGGCGGCGGGTGTCGTCGACGCGAGCGTGGTGCCCATGCCCTTCGTCGATCCCAACAAGGAAATCCCGAAGAGCTGACCTGACCGCGGCCGGGTGCCTCCGGCGCCCGGCCGCATAACCAGAGTGCAACCCCCGCCTTCCGCAAACCGCATGTGACCGGCGCCGCCGCACAAACTATGGTTATCCAGGATGGCGGGGCGCACGGTCGCCCCGCGTACAGGCAGCGAGGTCCGGAATGCAGACACACGCCGACGTGGTGGTTATCGGCGGGGGCGTGGTGGGGTGCAGCGTGCTCTACCACCTCGCCAAGGCCGGCTGGTCGAGCCCCGTCCTGATCGAGAAGTCGGAGCTGACCGCCGGCTCCACCTGGCATGCCGCCGGGGGCATGCACACGCTCAACGGCAACACCAACGTCGCCGCGCTGCAGAAGTACACCATCGACCTCTACCGCCAACTGGAGGACGAATCCGGCCAGTCGTGCGGCATCCATCTGACCGGCGGCGTCATGCTGGCGGACAGCGCGGAGCGCATGGACGTCCTGCGCCAGCTTCACGCCAAGGGCCGCTACCTGGGCCTGGACACCGAGCTGCTGGATGCGGGCGAGGCGGCGCGGCGCCTGCCGCTGATGGACACCCGGCATTTCGTGGGCGCGCTCTACGACCCGCTGGACGGCCACGTCAGCCCGGCCGACGTCACCCACGCCTACGCCAAGGCGGCGCGCAACCGGGGGGCGGTCATTCACCGCCACACTTCGGTGGACGCCATGCATCAGAAGCCGGACGGCACCTGGCGGCTGGAAACCTCCGCCGGCCCCATCGACTGCGGGCA
>Ga0207714_1001660_pt1 | contig 14216 bp, 12 predicted proteins | sample PonA232FremontCA_2_FD_187270 | JGI IMG/M metagenome (GOLD analysis project Ga0207714, IMG submission 187270) | Marine sediment microbial community from Fremont, CA, USA - Pond A23 Sediment 2 (SPAdes) | ecosystem: Environmental > Aquatic > Marine > Unclassified | place: USA: Fremont, California... | reverse complement strand
CTGCTGGATCAGCTCGACCAGCCACTCGATCGCGCCGCCGACGTCGATGGTGATTGCTTGTTCAAGACCAATATCCATGACTCAGCCCGTCCTATCCAGTGTCTGGAGCAGCGAAGATTTCGTCACAGCGCCGAGGTATTTTCCGTTGGCATCCGCGACGGCAACCGGAGCACTCGACTTCGCCACCTGATGCAGAACGTCGGACAGGCTGGCATCCGCTGCGATCCCGGCACTGTCCTGCACGAAGGCGTCCTTGACGGTGCCCGACTTCTGGCTCGCCGCGTTGAGACTGTCACGGCTTGCCAGACCCTGGAACGTGCCTTGCTGGTCGGTGACGACGGCGGCTTCCTGGCCATTGCTCCGCAGCGTTTCGAGCACGGTCGCGGCGCTTTCCGCGGCGTTCTCGCCGACATGGACGCTGTCGTTGCGGCAGATGTCGCCGGCGGAGAAAACCTGGGTGACGTCGACGCCCTTGAAGAAAGCGCTGACGTAATCGTCGGCCGGCTGGGTAACGATCTCCTCGGGTGTGCCGATCTGGACGATGCGACCGTCCTCCATCACCGCGATGCGGTCGCCGATGCGCATGGCCTCGTCGAGGTCGTGAGTGATGAAGACGACCGTTCGCCGGCTTTCCGCCTGAAGGCGCAGCAACTCATCCTGCATCTCCGTGCGGATCAACGGGTCGAGCGCGGAGAACGCCTCGTCCATCAGCATGACGGTGGGATCGTTGGTGAGCGCGCGCGCCAGGCCCACACGCTGCTTCATGCCGCCGGACAGTTCCGAGGGGTAGCTGTTGGCGTTGGCCTTCAGCCCCACGGCGTCCAGCGCCTTCAATGCGCGGTCGAAGCGCTCCTCGCGCGAGATGCCCGCGACATCCAGACCGAACGAGGCGTTCTCGACGACGGTCTGGTGCGGCATCAACGCGAATGACTGGAACACCATCGCCATCTTGTTGCGCCGGATCTGGATGAGCTCGCTCTTGCTCATCTGGGCGATGTCTTCACCGTCGATCTCGACGCTCCCGAAGGTCGGATCGATCAGGCGGTTCAGCATGCGAACCAGCGTGGACTTGCCCGAACCGGACAAGCCCATGACCACGAAAACTTCGCCTTCCTTGACGGAGAAGTTCGCATCCTGGACGCCAACGGTGTTCCCAGTCTGCTTAAAGATTTCCGTTTTGGAGTTTCCCTGCCGGACCATCTCGTACGCTTGCTCCGGCCGTGGGCCGAAAATTTTGTACAGGTCCTTACAGACGACCTTGTCATTCGTCATCGAGGAACGAGCCCCCTATCCTGTCCTTATTGTGTCGGCTTCCGAGATTGCGTCAGCCCGCGCCCCTGTCCGGCTGACAGTTTTGACGACGTAATGCGCAACATCTCCCCGTCGATCGAACGGACAATCGCACTCTCTCTGGGCGGCGGAGCCTGTGCTTGTCAAGGCGATCCGGCGCGACACTAGCGCACTGGTATCGCGATGTACACGCCGCATTGCTGAGCGCTGCACGACCTTCGCCGGCCGCCGCAAGCACGGGGTGCGGGCAACCTCAAGCCGGTCGCGGCACGCACGAGGGGGGTGCCGGCGCGAATCGTTCCGTGGGCGAATTTTCGTGAAGATCGGATTAAAAAGATTGCAGACCGCAGATTTGTGACTCGCAAGCGCGCGGTCGCCCGTGGTAGTCTATATGGGCAAGTTGAGTGAGGCTCGAAGAACTGGCCGGGGGTGCCCAGAGGGGTGCCGGGGCGCTCACAGGATGAAGGGGACGATCCGCGCACCCGGCACGATGCTCCCCTTCACGGATAGGTCTCTGAGGGGGTCGTGATGGAGAACAAGATCTTCGTGGCTGATGCGAACCGCCTGTGGCGGGACGGCATCCGCCGTATTCTGGACGGTAGCAAGTTCGAGCTTGCGGGCGAAGCTGACAGTCTTTCCAGTCTGACACAGGCACTCACCCAGACCGCGGAGGCGCCGCACCTGGTGGTGGTCGACGTGGACATTCTCAATGACGATGTCCCGTCGAGCATTGAAACGGTCCGGCGGTACGCGGGCGAGGGGCGTGTCGTGGTGCTGGCGGGCCGGGACAAGGCGTCCGACCTGCTGGATTGCTTCCGCGCCGGCGTGGACGGTTGCCTGCTCAAGGACATCGCCAGCCCGGCACTGCTCGAATGCTTCGACGTCATCCGGCTGGGCGAGCGGGTCTTCCCGCCGGAGCTGTTGACCATGGTGATGGACAACCAGCAGCCCTTCTCCAGCGCGGTCCAGGACCGTTCCGGCTATGCCCGCCTGTCCGAACGCGAGCGTGAGATCCTCGCTTGTTTGGTGAGCGGGCATTCGAACAAGGCGATCGCCAACAATCTGCGGGTGACCGAGGCGACGGTGAAGGTTCACCTCAAGAGCATCCTGCGCAAGATCAACGTCCAGAACCGCACACAGGCGGCTATTTGGGCGTTGCACAACGGGATCAATCAGCCGCCCGCGGCCGTGACCGGCGAGTCGTCGGACTTGCCCCGACCCTGATCCGCCGCAAGCCGTGGCAGTATAAAGGCCCGGCGGGCGCGCCCGCCGGGCCTTGTTTCGTCCGCGCCCCGCCGCTTGGTGGCCCGTATCCAGCGCCCGGACCCGCTACTGGTTCATCGTTTCGAAGAAGTCCGCATTGGTCTTGGTGCGGCGCAGCTTGTCCAGCAGGAACTCCATGGCGTCCATGGACCCCATGGGCTGCAGGATGCGCCGCAGCACGATCGTCTTGTTGAGGCGCTCCTCGTCCAGCAGCAGTTCCTCGCGCCGCGTGCCCGAGGGGCCGACGTTGATCGCCGGGTAGGTGCGCTTGTCGGCCAGCTTGCGGTCGAGGACGATCTCGCAGTTGCCGGTGCCCTTGAACTCCTCGAAGATGACCTCGTCCATGCGCGAGCCCGTGTCGACGAGCGCCGTGCCGACGATGGTCATCGAGCCGCCTTCCTCGATGTTGCGGGCGGCGCCGAAGAAGCGCTTGGGCCGTTGCAGCGCGTTCGCGTCCACGCCGCCGGTGAGCACCTTGCCGGACGAGGGCACCACGGTGTTGTAGGCGCGGCCCAGGCGCGTGATGGAATCCAGCAGGATGACCACGTCCTTCTTCGCCTCCACCAGCCGGCGCGCCTTCTGCAGCACCATCTCGGTCACCTGCACGTGGCGTTGGGCCGGCTCGTCGAAGGTGGAGGACACCACCTCGCCGTGGACCGAGCGCGCCATGTCCGTGACTTCCTCCGGGCGCTCGTCGATCAGGAGCACGATCAGGTAGCACTCGGGGTGGTTGGTTTCCACCGCGCGCGCGATGTTTTGCAGGATCATCGTCTTGCCGGCGCGCGGCGGCGAGACGATGAGCGCGCGCTGCCCCTTGCCGAGCGGCGCAACGAGGTCGATGACCCGGTTGGTCATGTCCTTGTCGCCCGGCACCTCCAGGTTGATCTTGTCCTGGGGGTACAACGGCGTGAGGTTGTCGAAGTTGATCCGGTGGCGCAGCAGGTCGGGTGTGTCGAAGTTGACCCGGTTTACCTTGAGCAGGGCGAAGTAGCGCTCGCCCTTGTTCGGGGAGCGAATCTCGCCTTCCACGGTGTCACCCGAGCGCAGGCCGAAGCGGCGGATCTGCGAGGGGCTGACATAGATGTCGTCGGGACCGGGCAGGTAGTTCGACTCCGGCGAGCGCAGGAATCCGAACCCGTCCTGCATGATCTCCAGAACGCCCGAGCCGTAGATCGAGATGTCCTGCTGAGCCAAGCGCTCGAGAATCGCGAACATCATCTCCTGCTTGCGCAGGGTGCTCGCGTTCTCGATGTCCAGTTCCTCGGCATACGCGAGGAGGTCGGCGGGCGATTTCGCCTTGAGGTCTTGCAGATTCATGTCGCTTGAAACACTGCGTTCGACGATGGCGGGGGAGTGGCGCTCGACGGCACACGCCGTCCGCGCGGAGATAAGGTACGAACCTAGGTGGGCTGGCGGGAGGGCAGCGTCAAGTTGTGACGCCCGTTTCCGCCCGTGGCAAGCCCGGGGATCGCCCGGCCGCGTGATGCCGACCCCCGCGATGGGGCCTCGCAACACAGCGTAGACGCACGATGCCGGACACGCTGCGGCGGCGCAAGCTTCTCCGCCACCGCCGGCAGCCATCGTCGCATCCGCGGCGGGCGGGCACCTCGTTCAGGTGCACGGTCATTCGAATTCGATGCAATTTCGATCGCTCAATTTCAATATGGTTTTCCAGCTTAATGGATTCAGGGATAACCAAGCGAATTTGTCGTAAGTATTAATACAAATATTGGTCGATCTCGATTTCGAAAATCGATTTGATCTTAACGCGTCATTAACGATTTCGGGGTGAGTCTGCACCTGACGGCGCGGATGACGGAAAGCCGCGACGCCGCGCCCGGATGAAACCTCGGCTATCCAAGGAGCGAACGCCATGTTCACCACGATCAAGAATCTCCTGCGCGACGAGAGCGGCGTCACCGCCATCGAGTACGGCCTGATCGCGGCGCTGGTCGCCGTGGCCGCCGTCGGCGCGATGGAGACCCTCGGCACCGGCATCAGCGACATCTTCACTCAGGTCGAGAGCGATCTGAACACCAGCTCCTAATACGGGCTGCGCGCAACCGTCCGCACCTTCGGGGTTCACCGAAAAGGTGCGGACGGATCGGTCGTGGCCGTCCCACGCAGGTTCGGGGAGGCGCCGTTCGTGGCCGCAGGACCCTTGGCGTTCTCACTTGCGATCGGGTTGGCGGTCCTGGTGCTCGCGGCGGCGTGGTGCGATACCTCCGCGCGCCGGGTGCCGAACGCGATTTGTGGCCTCATCCTGGCGGGATACCCGGCGATCTTCGCGACGGCGGCGGCGCCGCAGCCAGTGTGGGGCGGTGTAGGCGCCGGAGCGGCCGTCTTTGCCGTCGGCATCGCGGTCTTCGCCGCCGGCTGGCTCGGCGGCGGCGACGTCAAGTTGCTGAGCGCGCTGGCACTCTGGGCGGGCCCGGCGCACCTCGCCGGGTTCCTGCTCATCACGGCGCTGGCGGGCGGGGTGCTGGCGCTCGCCGCGCTCGTCTACGCCCGCCTCGTGGCCGTGGTGCCGGCCCTGGCGGTCGGCAGTCGCGTCACCACGCAGATGACCCTGCCGTACGGCGTCGCCATCGCGTGCGGCGGAATCTGGGTCGCGTCGACCCTGATCGGCGCGGCTTAGGCGCCGGTCTGCGCGGGGCCGCCGACGCTGCACGCGGCGGCCATTCATGCCGTGACGGCGTCACGGAAAGGAGGGTGCCATGCGCATCCGAGTGATCCTCCTCCTGCTCATCGCGTTCGGCGCGGCCAGCGGCGCGGCGTATCTCACGCAGTCGTGGCTGAACGCCGAACGTGCGGCCCACGCCGAGGTCAAGACGGACCGCGAACCCCGTGCCAACCGAGTCAAGGTCCTGGTGGCGACGAAGGATCTCGGCGCCGGGCGGATTCTCAAGAGCGACGACCTGCAGTGGCAGGCGTGGCCCGAAGGCGGCCTGTCCGACAGCTACATGCTGAAGAGCGAGAAGGCTGATCGGGATCTTCAGGGAACCGTGCTGCGCCGCTCGCTGCCCCAGGGCACGCCGGTGACCGATCAGGTCGTCGTGCGGCCGGGCGACCGCGGATTCCTGGCGGCCATGCTGGGGGAGGGGATGCGCGCGGTCAGCGTGCCCGTGGATGCCGCGTCCGGGCTGGCGGGGCTGGTCTATCCCGGGGACCGCGTTGACGTGATCTTAACGCACGAGATCGATAAAGATCAGACGGATGCGAAGATCGAGCGACGCGCCAGCGAAACCGTGCTCAACGACATCCGCGTGCTGGCGCTCGATCAGCGCACGGCGGACGACGAGGGCAAGCGCACCGTGGCCAAGACGGCGACGCTGGAGGTCACCCCGCGGCAGGCCGAGCGCATATCGCTGGCCAAGCGCATGGGCACGCTCAAGCTCAGCCTGCGGCCGGTGACGGGGGAAGACGGCACATCCGAGCCCGCGCCCTCGGCCACGGCGGCGAACCAGATCAGCCGGCTGGTGCGGGTTCCGGACGGCGAGGAGGAGGCGGACCACGAGGTGAAGGTGATTCGGGGCAACGCGACGGACAAGCGAAGCTTCGAGACCGGATCGTGATGGCCGTGCGCGCGCTCGGGCGCGGTCTCGCGGCGCTCGCGATCGCCTGTGGTCTCGCGGTGCCGTCCGCCGCGCAGGTGGTGGACGAAAGCACGCGGACCGTCGGGCTGACCCCCGACGCCGCGAAGCTCGTCCGCCTGGACGCGCCCGTTTCCAGCGTCTTCGTCGCCAACCCGGAGATCGCCGACGTCCAGGTCAAGTCGCCCCGGCTGGTTTACGTCTTCGCCAAGAAGGTGGGCTCGACCACGCTTTTCGCCGTCGGCGAAAACGACCGCGTGGCCGCGAGCTACGAGCTGGACGTCACGCACGACGTGGCCGGCCTGACACGCGCGATCCGCGAGATGCATCCCGACCAGCCGATCGAGGTGCGCTCCGTCGAGGGCTCCCTGGTGCTCGGCGGGACCGTGGACGCGGCTGTGGCGGCAGAGGACGCGCGGCGGCTCGCGGAAGCCTTCGCCGAGGACGACGCGATCATCAATCGCATCGAGGTCAACGCGCCCACCCAGGTGAACCTGCGGGTCCACGTGGCTGAAGTGGGCCGCGACATCACCGAGTCCTACGGCGTGCGCTGGGACAACATTTCGGAGGAGATCTTCGGCGAGGTTTTCCGCTTCATGGGTGGCTCCCTGACGGGCGCGGCCGGCTCGTTCACGCTCGGCGCCGCCGGCAGCGGCGGCGGGACGGAAGCGTTTCTCGATATCCTCGCCGAGGAAAACCTCGTGCGCGTGCTGGCGGAGCCGAACCTGACCGCGATGTCGGGCGAATCGGCCAGTTTTCTGGCCGGCGGGGAGTTTCCCATTCCGGTCGGTTCCGACACCGACGAGGGCACGACCGAGATCGAGATCGAGTTCAAGGAGTTCGGTGTCCAGCTCGACTTCACACCCGTCATCCTCGACGACGGGCGCATCAGCCTGAAGGTCAACCCGGAGGTGAGCGAGCTGAACTTCGCGGACGGCGTGGAGCTCGCCGGCACCCGGGTGCCGGCGATCGACACGCGCCGCGCGTCCACGACGGTCGAGCTGGCGAGCGGGCAAACCTTCGCCATCGCCGGGCTCTTGCAGCAGCAGCGCCAGCAGAACCTGCAAAAGCTGCCCGGACTGGGCGACGTGCCGGTGCTGGGCGCGCTCTTCCGCTCGCAGGAGTTCCAGAAGGGCCAGACCGAGCTGACGATCATCGTCACGCCCTACGTCGTCGAGCCGTCCTCGGCGCCGAACCTGGCCTCGCCCGCCGACGGCATGCCGCCGCCGAACGACATCGAGCGCATCTTCTTCGGCCGCTTCCACGGCGAGATGACGGCGCGCCAGCAGCGCGCGCACGCCAAGCTCAAGGGCCGGGAGTTGGCCGGCCCCGCGGGGTTCATGCTGGAGTAGCACCATGACCGGGCTGCGCTGCCTCGCCATCTGCCTGTGCACCCTCGCCGCGGCGTGCGAGGTGCCGACTACGGCGCCCACAACGAGCGCGCCCGAGCGGCACGGGATCGAGGTGGCGCGCACCCGCTACAGCCACGCCGTCAGCTTTCCTTCGGGCGACGCCGACCTCGGCGCGGACGAACGCGCGGCGCTGCGCAGCTTTCTCGCGGACGCCGGAACCCGGGCGAGCGACCGCATCGTGGTGACCGCCGCGGGAGTCGCGGAAAGCGATCTGGCGCCCGACCGTCGGAACGCGGTGCTGCGCTACCTGCGGCGGCTGGGCTACCGGCCGGCCGACCCCACGGCCGAGGGTCGCGGCCACCCGCTCCCGGATGCCGACGCGCTGGTACGGGTCGTGCGCTATCACGCGCGCCTGCCCAAGTGCCCCGACCGGAGCCGCACGCGCGTCAGCGATTTCCACAACCTGTCCACAAGCGATTTCGGCTGTGCCACGGCGCACAACCTGGGCCGCATGGTCGCCAACCCGCGCGATCTGCGGCGCGGCCGCCGGCTCGGGCCGGCCGACGCCGAGCGCCAGAGCAAGGCCGTCGCCGATTACCGGAAGGGTAAGCTGCCGGCGCAGCGCCAGGGAGGCGACGAGGGCGGCGGTTTCGAATTCTCCGGCGACGCGGCACCCGATCAGGGCAACGGAGGCGGCGGCGGATGAGCGTGGCGAAGCTGGGAAACGCGGCCGAAACGGCGCCGGGCGAGGGGGAACCGTTCGCGGCGTTCGTCGCCGACGACGCCAGCGCCGACGCGGCGACGGCGGTGGCGCGTCAGTGCGGCTGGGACGTCGGCGAGGTGCGCCGCGGTGATCTTTCGGTGGCGCTTCGCCAGCTCGGCATCGTGCCGGCCGCCGCGGTGACGGTCGTGGACCTTGGGGATGCCGCCGCCTCGGAGCAGGCGCTGAGCGCCGTGGGCGACCTCGCGGCCGCGACTCGCCTCGTCGTCGTGGGTGGCCACAACGACATCCAGGTCTATCGCCGCATCGTGGAGGCCGGCGCGGCGGACTACCTGGTCAAGCCGCTGGACGCGGAAACGCTGGCGGATGCGATCACCCGCGCGCAGCAGCGGGCGATCGGCACGGCGGCGCAGGCGCCCGTCGAGCGCGGGCGCTGCATCGCCGTCACCGGCGCGCGCGGCGGCGCCGGGGCGACCACCGTGGCGGCGAGCCTAGCGTGGCAGATCGCGCGGACGCACGCGCGCTCGGTGGGCCTGCTCGACCTGGATCTGCAATTCGGCAACCTGGCGCTGTCGCTGGACGCCGAGCCCGGCTCGGGCTTGCGGGAGGCCGTGGAGGACCCCGAGCGCGTCGACGAGATCTTCATCGACCGCACGGCCGTCAGCCTCGGAGATCACCTGGACCTCCTGGCCGCGGAGGAGTCGCTGGACGACGTGCCGGTCGCCGCCGACACCGCGGTGGCCCAGCTCCTGGCGGCGCTGCGCGAACGCTACAACCTCACGCTCGCCGACCTGCCGCGCGCGCTCGTCTGCCGCCAACCCGACGGGCTGAAGCAGATCAGCGAGCTTGTGCTGGTCACCGACCTCTCGCTCACGGGACTGCGCGACACCAACCGCCTGCTGCGCTTCCTGGCGCACCAGCCGGGCGCGCCGCAGCTGCACGTCGTTGCCAACCGCGCCGGGCGCGGGTCCAAGGGCCAACTCGCCGTCACCGAGATGCGGCGCGAGCTGGAAAGCGATCTGACCCGCACGGTGAGCTTCGATCCCGAGGCCACGGCCAAGGCCGAAATGGCCGGCAAGCCCGTTCCCGCGGCCGCCCCGAAGAGCCGCGCCGGGCGCGACCTCGACCGGCTCATGGCGGATCTGACGGCGCCGGCCGGCCCGCGCCGCCACGGGCTGCTGGCGCGCCTGCTCGGGCGCTGAGGCGCGGCGCTGGGGTGAATTCGGCCAGGGTGGACTCACCCTGAGCGGAAATTTTGCCCGTTTGTCGGGACCATGGGGCTTCGTTCCGCAGGCTTCGCGAGCAAACCTGCGTGGAAACAGCTCTGGGAGGTGCGCATTGGCCGAGGACATGCCGCCCGACTCCGGCCAAACCGTCGGCGCGACCGATGCGGCGGACGGCGGCGGCGCGAGCGACCGCGCCCGGCTGCTTTCGCGCGTCGGCGCCATGCTGCGCGAGCGCGTGCCGCCCGAGCGCGCCGTCGAGTCGTCGCGCCGCGACCTGGCGCACGAGACCGGGCGCTGTCTGGACGAAGTGCTGACGGACGCAGGGGCGGAGGTCACCCTGCTGGAGCAGCGCGACCTCATCACGGAGGCGCTCAACGCCTATCTCGCCGAGCTGGCGGCGCACGGGCCGGCGACGCGTGAGCGCGGCGAGCCCCAGCCGGACGCGGTGCAACCGGCCGCACCCGCGCCCGAGACGCCCCCGAGCCAGCCCACGAGCCCCGGCACGCACACGGATGGTCAGGGCGGGACAAGAGGAGACGGTGAGGGGCGCCAGCGCAGCCGCGTCGCGAGCGCCAAGGCGTCGGTCCAGCCCGTGGTGATGGAGCGCATCGATGTCGCCGTCGCCGCGACGCTGCCCTCGGAGGAGCTGGAGCAGCAGATCGGCGAGATCGTCAACGAGGTGCTCAGCGAGCAGCGTATCCAGCTCAACCTGACGGAGCAGCGCCAGCTCGTCCGCCTGCTTGTCGACGACATGCTCGGCCTCGGACCGCTGGAGCCGCTGCTGGCGGACGAAAGTGTCACCGACATCATGGTGAACGGGGCCAAGCAGGTTTACGTGGAGCGCCAGGGCAAGCTGGAACTCACCACTGTCGAGTTCCGCGACGACCAGCACGTCATGAACATCGCCACGCGCATCGTCACGCGCATCGGCCGGCGCATCGACGAGTCCAACCCGCTGGTAGACGCGCGCCTGGAAGACGGCAGCCGCGTCAACATCATCGCGCCGCCCCTGGCAATCGACGGTCCCTCGATCTCCATCCGCAAGTTCGCCCAGAAGCGGATCACGCTCGAGGTCATGGCGCGCCAGGGGAACATCTCCCAGGCGCTGTCGCACCTGCTGGGCATCGCCACGCGCTCGCGCCTCAACATCCTCGTCTCGGGCGGCACGGGCTCGGGCAAGACGACGCTGCTCAACGCCATGTCGCGCATGATCGACCACGGCGAGCGCATCGTGACGATCGAGGACGCCGCCGAGCTGCAGCTCCAGCAGCCCCACGTCGTGCGCCTGGAAACCCGACCGCCCAGCCTGGAGGGCGGCGGCGAGATCACGATGCGCGATCTCGTGCGCAACGCTCTGCGCATGCGCCCCGACCGCATCATCCTGGGCGAGGTGCGCAGCCAGGAAGCGCTGGACATGCTCCAGGCCATGAACACGGGCCACGAGGGCTCGCTGTCCACGGTGCACGCCAACTCCCCGCGCGAGGCGCTGACGCGCCTGGAGAACATGGTGGCGATGTCGGGCGTGCAGCTCCCGCCCGCCGCCGTGCGCCAGCAGATCGCCGACGCCATCCACATGATCGTGCAGATCTCGCGTATGCGCGACGGCCAGCGCCGCGTCGCGAAGGTCAGCGAGGTCGTCGGCATGGAGGGCGACGTGGTCACCACCCAGGATCTCTTCACCTTCGCGGTCGACGGCGAGGCGGCCGACGGCCGCCTCCAGGGCCGCTTCGAGAGTTCCGGGCTGCGCCCGCACTTCACGCCGCGCGCCGAGTACCACCGCCTGGGCAATGCGCTGCTGGAGACGATGGGATGCCGGTAACACCCTCGCCCGCGGTCATGGCCGGTGCGGTGTTCATGTGCACCCTGCTGTTCGTGCTCGCGGCGGGCGGCGCGGTCATGGCGGCGAACGCGGCACGCTTCAAGCGCCGTCGGCTGGCGCGCGCCGCGGGCGGTTCGGCGGTGGCCGCGGCGGCGGGCGGCGCCGAACGCGATTCGCGAAGCTTGCGGCGCGCCGTGCCGGGACGCTTCCAGGCGCTGGAGCTGGCGCTTCACCGGGCCATCCCGGGCAGCCAGGGCATCCAGGCGCTGCTCGCGCGGACGGGCGCGGCCGTGCCGCTGTCGACGTACCTGCTCACGTGCCTGGCGGTGGCCGGGCTGGCGGCGCTGCTGGCGCGCCTCTCGGTAGGACTGCCCTGGGGAGTCGCGGTGCCGGTGGGGCTGCTGGCGGGCTACGCGCTGCCCCGCGCGGTCACGGGCTATCTCGGGGCGCGGCGCATCAACGCCTTCATCGCCGAGCTGCCGGATGCGCTCGACGTCATCGTGCGCGGGCTCAAGGCGGGCCTGCCCATCAGCGAGATGATCGGCAATGTCGCCGACGACTTCGAAGGGCCGGTGGGCACCGAGTTCCGCCACGTCGCCGACACGATGCGCCTGGGCAACACCCTGGAAGATGCGCTGTGGGACGTGGCCTCGCGCATCGAGGTCTCGGAGTTCTCCTTTCTCGCGGTCAGCATCGGCCTGCAACGCGAAACCGGCGGCAATCTGACGGAAACCCTGCAGAACCTTTCCGACCTGCTGCGCCGGCGTCAGCAGATGCGGATGAAGATCAAGGCCATGTCCTCGGAGGCGCGGGCCAGCGCCTACATCATCGGCAGTCTGCCGTTCGTCATCGGGGCCATGATCTACCTCGTGAACCCGGACTACATGTCCACGCTCTTCACCGAGCAGGCCGGCCACTACATGCTCGCCGGCGCCGCGCTCAGCGAGGCGACAGGGGTGGCCGTCCTCATCAAGCTGATGCGGTTCGAGATATGAGCGAGCTTCTGGCGGCCATGGGCGGTCCGGTCGTGCTGGTCTCCCTGGCGGCGGGGCTCAGCGTCTTCGCCGTCGTGCTGGCGACCAGCCTGTTCGCCGCCGCCCGGCGGGAGCGCTTCAACCGGCTGCGCCAGGCGGCGCTGCGCGACGGCGGCCGGGTGGCGGCGGCGGGCCGCGCCGGTCCGCAGCGCGACGAGCTGGTGGCGGCGGTCCGCCCGCTCGTCGACCGCTTCAACGTGGTGAAGGAGCGCCAGGTGCGCGCGCTGCGGCACAAGCTGGCGCAGGCCGGCTGGCGCTCGCGCGACGCGCTGACCCTCTACATGTTCGCCAAGCTGGCGCTGCCGGCGGGCTTCATCGCGGTCGCCGCGCTCGGGCTGATCGTGGTGGCGCCCGAGAATACCAGCGTCGTCATCCAGATCGGCGTGGTGCTCGCCGCCGGGCTGGCGGGGAGCTACCTGCCGGAGGCGGTGATCCAGCGCCGCGTGGAATCGCGCATGACCAACATCCGCACGGCGCTGCCGGATGCGCTCGACCTCATGGTGATCTGCGCCGAAGCGGGGCTCAGTCTGGACGCCGCCATCGCCCGCGTGCAGCGCGAGATGGGCGAGGCCTGCCCGGACCTGGCGGACGAGCTGCGCGTCACCTCGCTGGAGCTGCGGTTCCTGCCCGACCGGCGGCAGGCGTTCGAGAACCTCTCGCGCCGCGTCGATCTGCGCCCCGTGCGGGCGCTGGTGAACACCCTTTTTCAGACGGAGAAGTTCGGCACGCCGCTGGCCCAGGCGCTGCGCGTGCTCGCCAGCGAGCAACGCAACGAGCGCATGCTGCGGGCGGAGGAAAAGGCAGCACGTCTGCCCACGATCATGACGGTGCCGCTGATCGTCTTCATCCTGCCGGCGCTCTTCGTCGTCATCCTGGGCAGCGCCGCGCTGGATCTCATCGAGGTGTTCGGGTCGATGTGACCGTTACGTGCTTTGCGCCAGCACGGCCATCGACGCCGGCTCACCGCGCACGCGCACGGTGAACTGCCGCGAGACCGTGAGGCCGGCCGCGTCGGCGGCCTCCGTCAGCGTCTCGCCGTCCCCGGCGAGCACCACGCCGCGCCACCCGCTCGGGGCGGCGGTGCGCGCGATTTCCGACATGACGGCGCGATACAGCCCCGGCGTGCCGTCGGCGTCGCCGAACTGCTTGCCGAACGGCAGGTTGGCGAGCGTGAGCGTCACGGCGCCGTCGGGCAGGTCCAGTTCACGCGCGTCGCCGGGTTCGACGCTGGTGTTGGCCAGATGGGCAAGGTTGCGGCGTGCGGTCTTCACGGCGCGGCGGTCGGTGTCGACGCCGTACAGCTCCGCTTCCGGCGCGTACGCCCCGGCCTCGGCGAGCAGCGTGCCGCTGCCGCAGACGGGGTCGAGGATGACGTCGCGCTCGCGCGGCTTGCCCTGGAAGGCCATCGCGGCGGCGACCGGCGGCGGCAGGCTGCCCTCGCGCTCCGCTTTTCGCTGGCCGCGGCCGCTGACGGCACCCGCTTCGCGCTCGCGCAGACAGATGTAATAGGCGGCATCGACGCAGAAGACGAACACCGTCGCCGAGGCGCTCTCGTCGATGCGCAGGCCGCGCCGCCCCAGCTCCTTGCTCAGCCAGCGCGTGAGGTCGAAGCGGTTGAAGTGTGCGCCGTCCACGCTGACCGCCGGACGCCAGCGTGTGCCGCGCGGCTTGAGCGCGGCCGCCAGGCGGTCGAGCTGCTGCGCCGATATTTTGTAGCGCCCGAAGACGAGGCAGCGGTGCACGTCCTCGGCCACGCGCAGCTCGTCCGCGCCCGGAAAACGCGGCGGCTTGGGCACGAAGACGATGTCGTGGTTGCGCTGCCACACGAAGTCCACGCGCGCCTTCGCCGGGATCACGCCGGTGTGCCGGCCCTCCGCGCGCAGCACCCGGGCCAGGCCGGGCGCGCAGCGCAGCAGCA
>Ga0207714_1001659_pt1 | contig 14222 bp, 13 predicted proteins | sample PonA232FremontCA_2_FD_187270 | JGI IMG/M metagenome (GOLD analysis project Ga0207714, IMG submission 187270) | Marine sediment microbial community from Fremont, CA, USA - Pond A23 Sediment 2 (SPAdes) | ecosystem: Environmental > Aquatic > Marine > Unclassified | place: USA: Fremont, California... | reverse complement strand
TGGGCGTCGCTCTAGTTTGAAATCACTCGCCACAGAAATCGAAATACTTTCGAACGTATCTGTAGAGAAAGTAACGATGAAATCTTCCATTCTCCTATCGATTCTTTATTTTTGACACCATTATTTATGTTTAGTATTTATATAGTAAAGAATGTCTGATTCACATTTTGATTACCTCTTGGAAGTTCTTTCTCGTTCCACAAACGGCGAGTCGTTCCAAATGAGACTTATCCGAGGCGTTCAAATTCGGTTATCGATGTTATGAAATCAAGCGCCTCATCTTCTAGCTTAACATAACCTCATAGTGCCGGCAAAGCTATATGTACAATACTGATTTAATCCAACTCATGTCTAACCGGGATACGTTCCGGGATCTTGACCTTCCGCGTGTGATAGATACCGCAGATACAGAATTTGTCTCTGAGTTCTATACGCCACTTCTTTCCCGGGCAGTCAGATACGACCGTGGAGTCGGATTCTTTTCAAGTAGTTGGATCAAGTCAGCTGCCCGGGGAATAGCTGATCTCGCAGAAAACGGTGGTGTTGCCCGATGGATAACAAGCCCAATTCTTGGAGAAGATGATTGGGAAGCGATTAAACAAGGAATAGAAGCGCAGACAGACGGCGCGTTAAGAGAATCTCTTGAAGACCAAATTACAGATCTCCGATACGACCTAGAATATCACACACGAAATACTATTGCCTGGATGATTGCGGATGGACTCCTCGAGATTCGGTTTGCTATACCAAAAGGAGACCTATCAGGTGATTTTCACGACAAATTTGGCATCATGGAGGATTCGTCGGGTAACACCGTCGCCTTCCATGGCTCGCAGAATGACAGTGAGACTGCGCTGTCAAATTACGAAGCGTACACTATCGATTGTGATTGGCTCAGTGACCGAGATGCAGAGGGTGTTCAGCATCAAAAAAAACGGTTCGAAAGGCTCTGGCAAGGTGAGCTTGATAATGTTGAAATTTATTCGATTCCGGAAGCAACCAAAGAGGAGATCGCGAAACTCCGAGACGATGACTATCGCCCCTACACAGCTCCTGAAGAGGAAGGCAGCGAGATAAAACTTCGACCATATCAACAGGAAGCAATCGATGCCTGGCAGGGGAACGGTCAACGAGGACTATTTGAGATGGCAACCGGGACGGGTAAGACGTTTACCGCACTCGCTGCGACAGAGGCTGCGTTCGATCGACCTGACCCACCTGAATTGGTCGTTATCGCAGTCCCGTTTACTCACCTTGCTCCCCAGTGGGAGGAAGAAATAGAGTTGTTCGACATCGGCAGTCCCACATACGCCTACGGGACTGATAACCCGGACTGGAAGGACGACCTATCCAAGCTAATTTCCAACCTGAATTTGGGAGTAACTGACCAAGGAGTGCTTCTCACGACACACAAGACACTCTCAAACGAATATTTCCGCCAGCAAATTCAGAAACATCGAGGAACTTCGCTTTTGATTGGTGATGAGGCACACCATCTTGGGTCGGATCATCAACAAGGTGGCCTTCTCGTTGACTATGACTATCGTATCGGACTTTCTGCTACGCCAAAGCGCTATTTCGATGAGGAAGGCACCGAATATCTTCTTGATTACTTCGGCGGGGTAGTATACGAGTATACACTTGGAGAAGCGATTCCCGAATTTCTCACCCCGTATGAGTATCACCCGATTATTGTTGAACTAACTGCCGAGGAACTCCAGGAATATCGTCAACTCTCCCATCGCCTCGCAAAAGTCGCACACAACGATGATGCCGATGAGGAAATCCGGGAGCGGTTGGCACAGAAACGGGCCAATATAATAAAGTCAGCCGAGAATAAATATGGCCAACTTCGTTCCGCTCTGAACAGGCTGGATCCCGTTGACCATCTCCTAGTCTATACAAACTCTGAACAGCTTGAACATGTTCAGGAGATTCTCAACGCAGAGGGACTGATACAGCACAAATTCACCTACCATGAAGACAGTGATGAACGCGAACGGATCTTGAGTGGGTTTGAGGACGGCGAATACGACGCCCTTGTAGCGATGAAATGCTTGGACGAGGGCGTTGACGTCCAGGCGACCAAACAAGCCATCTTGATGTCAAATACTGGTAACCCAATGCAGTTCGTTCAGCGTCGTGGCCGTGTGCTTCGGCAGTTCCCTGGAAAGGAAAAGTCGACTATTTTTGACTTTATTGTTGTCCCAACAACCAACCCGGATGCTGAGCTAGCGGATAGTGAGAGAGGGATACTCGAAAAAGAACTCCGGAGATTTGAGGAGTTTGCTGCGAACGCGATAAACGAAGTCGAAGCCCGAAACAAGATCGGTCACCTTCAAATTCAGTATCAGATTTCTACCGACAGCGAAGAGCAATAACTTGTTGCTATGCTTATCTATATTCTAAAGTTATAAGTGATACAGAATAGCACCATCTTGGTATGGAAAGAGAGGACGTTAATGAACTTATCCTCCAGAAGGTTGATGAAATTGATGACGATCAAGTCCGAAATTTTGTAGAAGATGTTCTACGATTTGAGCGAGCAGAACTAGACAAACAACAGCCCCACTACAAAAATGACTTCGGAGATTACCTCCAACGATATATCGACGATTGGGAAAGCAAGGACCACAACAACTAATGTCTCGACTTGAAATCCGATCCCTCACACTCGAGAATTATCGACAGTACGCAGGCGAGAACGAGATCAAACTCCAAACGGAGGGCGATAAAAGTGTTAACGTTATTCAAGGAGAAAACGGGGCGGGAAAGTCTAATATCCTCAACGCGATAACACTCTGTCTGTATGGAAAAGAGAGTCACATCGATGAAACCAAAGATAACGAACTCGAATCTTATCCTTACGTAAATCGGAAAGTACTCGACAAAGTGGGAGATAATGAGACCGCCGAGGGGCGGATTGAAATCACTCTGGGGGAAGACGAGCCCGAGTATATATTTTCACGCAGTTTTAAAACTGTCAAGCTGAACGGTGGCGGTTTTAGTAGCACCCACAGTGAACTTCAACTAAAAGAAAAACGTGGCGGCGATTGGAAATCTGTTGAGCATGTTAGCACTCGGCTGAACCAGATTCTCCCGGTACACGTTCACCAGTATTTCCTCTTCGACGGTGAACGACTGGACGAATTCTTCGGTGAAGGGTACAAGGAGCGGGTGAGAGATGGACTTCTCGATGTATCTCATATTGAATTGCTCGAAAACGGTATTGGCCATCTCAGATCTTTTGCGGATGACTTCGAGAAAGAATTGTCTGACGTGGGGGATGCTGCTGAGAGGAAACGGAACAGGTACGAGAAAGCTAAGGAGAAGGTCAACAATCTAGAGCAGGATCTGGAGCAAACGAAAACGAACATCGAAGAGACCAAAGACAACATAGCTGAAATTGATGAGAAGCTCCAAGACAGTGCTGATCCCGAAGTACGGAAGAAACAACAGCGGAGAGAATACCTCACTGAACGACTGGACGATATCCGGAGCGACATAGAGGAAGTTCGAAAAGAGGCTAGTCGTGAGCTCGTGAAGGCTGGACCGCCCCTATATGCGGTTAAATCCCTCGAATATACGTTATCTGAACTTCGAGAACTCTCTGAACAGGGGAAACTACCTCCGAAGATTCAAGACACATTCATTGAGGAGCTTCTTGAAAAGGGCGAGTGTATCTGCGGCGAAGAACTGACTGAAGACCACCGGGAACACCTCCTTAGCCTCCAGCAAGAGATGTCGACTGTCGTCGAAAACAACCTCGAAGGGAAGATGGCGATCCCGGGAATACAGCAGGATGGACAGGAAGATGTAGAGAAGTTAATTGAGAAACGTCAGAAGTTAGCCGAGCTGGAAGAAAAAGAGCGTCAGAAGAATAAAGAGCTGAATGAGATCTCCGAGCAACTCAAAGCGCATGATATCCCAGAGGATGTGGATGTCCAAAAGCAGGAGAAATTGCGAAGTGAATTCGAGGACCAGCTAGAGGATCTACAGGAACAAAAAGGAAAACTCGAAGTCCGTATTGAGCAGGCAGAGGAAGATCGAGACGACAAAAAGAAGGCGTTCAACGAGGAGGTATCCAAGGAGGAGAAGAACGCAGAGGTACTAAAGAAGATTCAGTTTATTGAGTCATCTCAAGATGAGCTTGAGTCGATGAAAGATGATATCGTCTCGTCGGTTCGTAAGGAGATCCAGACAAAAATGGAGGAGTATTTCAATGAGATAATTTGGAAGGAAGAAGACTACACTGTCTCTCTGACCGACGAGTATCAAGTGCGTGTTGAGGGGCCGCGAAATGATAATAAAATAGGATCGCTATCTGCTGGAGAGCGGCAGGTATTGGCCTTCTCGTTCCTTGCCGCACTGACGAGTGTTAGCGGGTTCAACGCCCCATTAGTAATCGACACGCCGCTGGGTCGGATTTCGAGTACTCCGAAGCGCCGACTCGCCCAGAACCTGCCCCAGTACATCGATGATACCCAGATGACCTTCTTGATGACTGACGAAGAATACACGGATGAGGTCCGAGTAAACATGAAACCTCATGTCTCAAATGAGTACAAGCTCAACTTTGCTGACGAAGTGACGGAGGTGATCCCCTATGAGTGATCAAATTTACGAGGAGACGAGTCCAGGACGTGACTATTACATCCAGGAAGACAAGCACGAGCTCTACAAAGAACTCCAAGAGAGCGAAGACTCTCCGTTTACTGAAGCTGAACTGAATGAGATCTTCATATTCGCTGTAGCATACGGATCACGTAAGGCAGGTCGAACTCCAATCGATGGAAGTGGGCGCGCCCTGTTCAACCGAGGGGCCCTCAATGACCAGACACTCTGGCTGATTCGTTCTATTGCCGTTGCCGAGGAGCGAACTACGGATGTGCTGATTGACAGGAAACAAGTCAAAGAAATTGCCGAAGAATACGCAAATGGGGGTATCACTGAAATCCACAATAAGGTGTTCGGGCCAGGGGATCCGTTGGTTGAGCTGTCCGACGACGTTATCGAACTAGCCCAAGAACAGAACTCGGGATAAGATAGCATATGCCTTCTTGGAAATCAGTCAGCCTGGGACGGGAAAAGGTTGAGATGATGTTTCATTCTTCCAGTTCTGGAGAATTTGAAGTTGGTTCGAGATATGGAAGTAAAGATGGAGATGGCTATCTCACTCTAGTACGGGAAGATGACGTTTGCTGGTATCAGCGTCCTTCAGACCCCCGTTCTGTCGGGGTATCTGACGCCGGGGATGTTGTCGTAGCGGATTGGATTAAATATGGGGAGTCAACAGGCGCTACCATCTCCGTTATTGACCGAGACCAGTCCCATATTTTTGAAGAGCATATGGATGTGAGTTCCCCCACCGTAGATATTTCACCAGATGGCGATCTCATCGTTCTGTGTCCTTATAGAGAATCAGCCCGTATTCTCGATATCCGAAGCGATACAGAAGTCGTTCGTCACGAGTACGATATTGCTGACCGATTGATTCCTAGTTGGATTACTGTCGATGGAGACCTCCGAGTAGAATTCCGCCAAAAAACTGATGAAGACCCCCTCTATCGCATCGATATTTCCGGGAACGTAACCTGGTCTAGTGATTCATTTGAGTCACAACAGTATTACGAGGTCGTCACACTTGATGAGTCAATCTCGTGGACTGACGTTATTACAGATTTTGCGTCCGATTACGCAGATAGTGATGACGCCAATCTCAAAAACACAATCGCGAACACAATTGGCGACGCACGGCTGGTTGACGCAAATCGGAGTACATTACAAGAAGTCATTAGCGCACTTACGGGAGTTCGAAGTACCTTTGCAGATAACGAAGCACACGAGAAACTCATTTCTCAGGTCCTGGGAGAAGCCTATTATCGACTGGCCAGTGACCTTCGCTCAGGCGTGTCCGTCGATGACGAGTTTTGGCAGCTAATCGAGCAATCAGCAGCGGAATACCGCACAACCCTACCATGGTATGAGGGGAAGCAGGGACTATCCAAAGCGCTGCGGCTCCAAGCCAACCAGTATGCCAAGCAAAATCGGAGTGGAGAAGCGCGAAGCTGCTATGAACAGATTGAGTCACTGGAGTCACGATTCAATGTCAATTTGCTCAGTACTGGCGATAAAAATAGGCTCGAAGAATATCGTCAGGAGAACGTGTCTACCACGGAACCAAAAGAAACTGGAAAGCTGATTCAGCAACCACAATTATCTTCATATGAATAGTAGTTCTTCCTTGGATATCGACCTCGACAAAGAGTACGTTTTGGGCTTAATTGATTATCTATCTCGACCCTCGTTGGAACCATACCCAACGACGAATGGATATGGTATTGATACGAGTGTGCATGTCACGTTGCGTAAATCCGAAATTCTACTTGGGGTAGTAAGTCAGTTTCTTGAGAATGAGGGAGTTGAATATCGATACAAACGACAAGATTCAGAGGGGATTCCTGAGCGAATTTTGATAAACAAGCCCGAAGATATATCCACACTACGCGGCCTTGGTGAGGGAACATTCATTCAGATTGCAGAACGTCTGGAGTATCTCGTTGCTGTAAATTGCGAGTATGGAGGGAAGACGATAGCCGGGAATGAAGAACGTTTTTGTAGACTGTATAAACCCTGGGCAGATATGCATCCGTACTGGAAAAGCAAGAAATACACTCTCGACTTTTTTGAGGAAGAATTTGATATAGATATAGATAATATAACTGACGGTTTCGAAGCTCCTGATCCAAAATATCCAGAATCAATCTCAACGGAGTATGTTGCGGGAGCCTTCGATGGAAGTGGCATGGTATCTCTGTTAATTAATAAGCAACCGGTCAATAATACCGGCCATGGAATGACTCTCTCAGCACGAATTACTATTTCTAATCCAAATATACGAGTAAAACCAAACTTTATTAGATATTTTCAGAATCACAGCCTTGAACCTGGTATCTCGGAGAGGGAGAACCGCCTCGAAATTCGGTTCGATTCTGTCGATGAGGTTAAAAAATTCATCGAGGAAATCGGTGGAAGCACGATGTATTTATACAGTCTCTGTGAATTGTTCCATGGCCAACTGATCCCTGCATATAGAGACCAATATCACACGACTAAAGAGGGCTTCTTAGATATGGTCCGAGCGTTCGAAGATGTCGCACCTGAAAGACCACGGGCACAGTACACTACGGAGTATTTTGAGGAAAAATGGGATCTTGAAGAGCCAGAATAAGTCCATACCAATTCCCTGCTCTTTCTAAGCGAACTCCCCCGTTAGCAGAGAGATAGTGTTTGAAGATTAGCTACCCGCAACACCACCCTGTTCCCGGAGAAGCGTTGCTACATCCCCGAGACGCTCCGATTCCTTCGGGAGGTTCTCGAGCGCCGTATCAAGATCGACCGCCAGCGAATACTGGTTTTCGTCTCCACGACCCCGACCCTGCCGCTTATTAAGCACATTCGTATCGGCGAGATCGTTGAGCCGATCACGGAATCGCCGGTTCGAGAGGACGTTCACATCGGCGTACTCACAGAACGTCTTGTACTGAGTGTAGATCGGTGTCGTCGTCACGGGTGTGTCGTCGTGTATTCCGTGATACGTAACCGCCATGAGCGCGAGCATTCGTTGATTCGGGAGTGTCTGAATCCCCGATTCGATAGCCTTCGTCTCAAGGAAGTCTCGTGCTTCGCGCACGTGCCCCTCTGTGACGGTCGTCTCTCCCCTATCGTCGGCAAACCGGGTCGCACGGAACAGCAGACGGATCGCCTCGCGGGCGTCGCCCGTATCCTGTGCACCTAACGCAGCGGCAAGCGGAATCGTGTCGTCGCTCAGAATCTCGCTTTGGAGATGCTGGTAGTCCTCGATATCGTCCTCGAAATACGTGTCCCGAAGGGCACCGACGGCACGCCGTGCGAGGATGTTGCGCAGCTGATCGGCGTCATAGGGCTCGAAGCGAACCTCGTCCTCGCCGAGGCTCGACCGGACGTCGGCGTCGAGGTTCTCGCGGAACTGGAGGTCGTTCGTGATCCCGATGAGCGAGAGGCGGACCCCGTCCGGATTCGACCGTGGGAGTTCGTAGAGGATGTAGTCGTCGTCGCCAATGGCATCGATCTCGTCGAGGACAACGATGACCGTCCCGCCGACCTTCTCCAGGTTCTCGATCACCATGTTGAGGAGAGTCTTCCGCTGGTGACCGCTCGGGAGTTCCTCACCGGGGCCGAATCGCTTCTCACGGAGTCGCTTGACAAGATGCGTCAGGACGTGATAGGAACCGTCCATTCCCTTACAACGAATGTGAACCACAGTGAGGCCCATCTCAGAGTCGTCAGCGTACTCCTGAAGTTGGTCGGTCTTGAGACGGATTCCGACTGTCTTTCCTTGACCAGATTGACCGTATACGATCAGGTTGAGCGGCGTTGAGCCCATCGTCGCTGGACGGAGGGCGGAGTGGATCTGATCGAGTTCGGCCTCGCGCTCCGGCAGCGACTCGGGCTGATACGTCTGCTCGTTAGGGTTGAGGACGTCCATATCCTCGAAGATTGTGTCCTCGTCGCCGAACGCCTTCATACGTTCCCGTTTTCAGGTATCACAAATAAAACCCCCGTGTCCTACATGTCTTTCTGTCTTATATACGGGGTAGCGTCCTGAACACTGTCGTTGATTCTCGTACGGTTCTACTGCACTTTGGCTGGAAGACGGGGACAGAGGGGGGTGCGTCCAGCAAACCATCGAGACAGTCAACTGGGAATCCAGTTCCGTGGCAACGAGGCACGATCCCAGAACCGCCCCTGCATCTCGAACAGCGATCATGGTCATCGCCTCCGGACCAATATCCGGGGCAGGGGGGTACGTCCGGCAACGAGTCTCAAATCACTCGTCACTATCAAATTGCGATGTGACCTCTTGGATACCCTCGTCGGTGTCTCACCCCACCAGTAATGGTGTACTGGATAGGTCCACGCGAATCGTTCATAATGAACCCATCACTCCGTCTTCGAATCACCATCCACCGTCGTGAGGCCAACATGATACTGCTACAAGTCAAAGAACCCCACAGGATGAGTTGCTTAGCTGGCGACCTTCCAGACGCACTTGCCATCAAAGACACCAAGCCGGATCGACACGAGATAGTTCGACTAGATCTGCAGAATCAAGTGGGACTCGGCGCGTATCTTGATGGATACTCATCGATCCTTTTTGTGGTTTTATTTGTTATACCCTTGTAATATTAGATATGGTGACTCGAGAGCAGGCAGTCGCTGGCGGATCCGGTGGATTCGCAGTTCTACTAGGATTGGGAGTTGCAGGAGTCGATCCGTTCACTGCAGTTCTGGCGGGGGTCTTCGCGTACGCTGGTAGTTTTGATCCAATTCTAGGCGAGGCGCTTTCCATAGCCGGGAACTCGATATCGTCTGCCAAAATTGCATCAGACGGCCTCAGTATTCAGCCGGTTCTGGAGATCCTTCCGACAGAAGTTCTCAACATAATATCAGGACTCATCCTAGGAGCAGCAGCCGTATCTCTTTGGATCGAAGTTACAGGAGACGGCTCTTTGCGTAGCGAGTGATGCTAGTGTTTGAACGACATTATCAGTGTGATAGACGCACTACGTGGGCATCCTACGTAGCATCGTCTTGTTGGACGCACCCCCCTCCCCCAGTATCTAGTTTGAACTCCAGGCTCCGCGAACTTCCCTATTGGAGATTAGTTTCAGGAGTATACTGCATACAAAGCGCGAAATTTGTAAGATACCGTCTCAAGAACTCATCTGCAAATTATTTCATGACAGCGCCAACAACGTGTCACATGGAGTTTATTCGGTCTGACTCGAAAGACGTTCGAATCCGTGTTCATCTCCGTGCCGGAAGTATGGATGGTGATGACGTGGTTGCCTACGAGGATGTGGATGAACTGCCCGACGACGCAGCGACTCGAATACAGCAGATTCTCGATAATCACCCTCTCGAACGATATCCAGTGGGAGCGTATATTGGAACATTAGCTCCACCAGGACTCAAATCGAGACAGATCCGACATCCAGATGAGATACTCTCCGAGCCATATCCAAGAGATATTGAATTGGCTGAGTTTCCGCCTGAAGAAGACCAACTATACAAGTGGTAACGTCCTGTTACCCGCTTCGTTGTCGTGGTTCCCAGGGATGTAGTACACTGGGACCCCCGCATCGTGGGTTCGGCGGGTTTCCTCACGAACGTGGTCCCTGTCTTCTCGGGTTATCTCGTGGTCAAACACGTCGCCGGCGTGGACAACTGCATCGGCATCGAGGTCCCGAGCACGGGCGAGACTCCGAGTGAACGTCTGTCTGTTGTCGACCTCTTGGGCCCACAGCGGTTTCATATTCGATGCTCGATGTCGATACCCGACGTGTGTATCGCCAACGACGAGGAGACGTAACCGGTCTGAGGCAGCTGTAACCCGCTCAACAGCAAAATCCACGTTCTGTGGATATGTAGTTCCGGACCTGAGGCCTCGATGTATCGTTTGGCTCGGCCATCCCGGATCGCATATGTGGCACCGATCTCCCACTCGGCCGTTACCTCGTGTGTCTCCCAGGTAACGACCTGTAGCTCCACCCCATCAGCATCGATTGCGATGAGTTCCACATCCCGAGGAGGTACTGGGTTGGTGTCGATGTCGCGGATCGTCACTTCCAGCGGACCCGTTACGGACTGATTGTGCCGGAGGCCGCTAGTGGTCTCCACGGAGCATGCCACTCCGGATATCTTGTTAGTTCTGCTGATAGTGGCGACCAGACCGAGTTTGGGTATTCCTCCAAGCTAGTGGGCGTCCAGAACGAATTGATCGAACCAACGCGTCACTGTCGCGCGAGAACTTTCCCGCCACAAACACCCCGATATTGATGCGCTCCTCACGAGCGGAGGAACCTCTTGCCGGGGATATGAAACACCAATCTCGGCGTGCTGTATAGCGATTTGGCAAGATGGATCGTTCGTCGATATGAATTGGTAGCTAGCCTGTGATTCCGCGTCTATAGTTGGTAACCAGACACAAATACGGAACCATAATTGGCAACAGAATAGTCTATTCGATCAAATTAATGCCAGAATTGTAGTCTGGTTTGTAGTAATTAGTGAATATAGACCCTCTAACCACCAATTCTGGCCAACCTATATCAGTAAGTTCGATCTGCGCACTGACGTGACCAATCGCACTGAATCGGTCGCCGCTCGTGTCGAACCGGACTCGAAGACCAAACTCACCCGCGCTGCCGAGGAGTGTAACGTCACCGTCTCGGCATACCTCGAGAGCGTTATCGAGGAACGCATCGACCGGAACCCCCGTGATCTTCGAGCACTCGAATCGTCTCCTCCCCGAGATCCTGACCGGACGACGACTACTACACCCGAGGAATCACCGGATGGATTCGTTGAGGAAATGCTTGAGGGGTTGGAGTAACCGTGTCCAACGAGGTTCCCTCCCTCGCCGAGCCGGACAGCCTAGAGACTCGTCTCGAGGAGTTGCTCGAGCAGACGACCGAATCGCTTGAACCGACCGCTCCGGAGAGAGCCCTCGAACTCTACCTCGACGACAAGGCTCGTGACTGTCAAGAGGCGACCGTCAATGCCCATCGCTCGCGGCTCGGCTTCTTCGTCGAGTGGTGTGACGACCAAGGAATCGACACGCTCGACCAGCTCTCCGCTCGCGACCTCCACGAGTTTCGCGTGTGGCGGCGCGAGGACCTCAACGTCGTCAGCGAGAAAACGCAGATGGACTCGCTGCGCGTGTTCATCGAGTGGTGCGAGACCATCGACGCCGTCGAGTCTGGGCTGTACCGCAAGGTCGACTCGCCGAACCTAGACAACGGCGAGAACGCGCGAGATACCGTGCTCAACGCGGAACGCGCCCAAGAGGTTCTCGCCTACCTCAAACGATACGAGTACGCCACGACGGAGCACGTCTGCTGGGTCATTCTCACGGAGACGGGCGTACGCCTAGGAGGAGCTCGTGCCCTCGACGTGGAAGACTACCGAGCCGACGCGGAGACGCCCCACATCGAGATCCACCATCGCCCGGACTCGGAGACACCGATCAAGAACAAGGAACCGGGTGAGCGTCGCGTCGCAATCAGTGAAGAAGCGTGTGACGTGATCGACGACTACCTCGAACAGCGCCGTCCGGACGTCGTCGACGACCACGGTCGAGAGCCACTCCTCGCGACTCAGAGGGGTCGCGTAGGGACGTCGACCATCCGGACCTACGTCTACCGGTGGTCACGCCCGTGCGCGATAGGTCGAGAGTGTCCGCACGACCGCGACCCCGACGACTGCGAAGCCGCCAACAACGAGGCACGAGCCGCGCGCTGTCCGTCAAGCGTGACACCCCACCCGATTCGTCGGGGGTACATCACGCAGTTGCTCCGGGCAGGTGTTCCGGTCGAAATCGTCAGCGACCGGTGTAACGTCTCGCCAACAATTATTGACCAGCACTACGACGTGCGGTCGAAGGAGGACAAGATGCATCAGCGTCAACAAGTGCTTGGCAAGGTCCAAGGTCGTGGTTCGTCGTACACCTGATATCTTGGAATGTTTGGTTCGCTATCCGCTCTGCTAGCATATTTTGATCTCAGATCGCACAGAGTCTTTGAGTGTTAGTCTTCCAATCTATTTTTGAGGTCGAGGATTAGGCGTTGGAAGTTCTCAAGCATCTCCTCGTACCGGTCTCCTTGTTGCGTTAATTCCTGATCAAGTTTATTGCAGAATTCGATAGCGATCGCTGTTTTGGTCGTGTCAATGTTTCCCTCTCCGAGCGTTTTTATTGCACCTTTCAACGCTTTTCCTCGAGGATCCTCGCTTCCCTCGATAAGGCCGCGCCAATGCTCTTCAGGCGAATCACTGACTTCATCAAGCACCTCATAAAAAAGGTCCTTATCTAGTAATTCTTCAATATCATATTCTTGATCGTCATCCATACTATCGCCGAGTTTGTGATATTTTCCAGAGACGACGGAGTCGTCATCTGAAGTCGCACCATCGTCGTCTTTTAAAATTACAAAGTCCTGTTCTTCATAATCAAGCAATCGGGCAAGGTAGGTCTCCTTTGCTCCTTCAACAGTAACGAACTGGGTGCCGCGACCGAATGCAGTCCACTCTTCTCTAACTCGGAAGTGGTCGTTAATCGCCGTCAGATATTGTTTGTCACTCGGGCCCTCAACGAGCACATTCTTTTCCGCACCAAACAGAAAGTCGCGTATTTCAGCGCCTAGCGCTGCCCGAACTGGCGCAAGGGTGTCGACATCCTCATCTCTCGGACCATCCAGGTTCTCTGTAATGGTTGTCTCTTCGCCCTCCTTGCGCATGATGCGAATCCGCTCGTCGTGCTGGTTATTTATTAGAAATGGAGAGTGGGTACAAAAAATAACCTGCGCAGAATTGGTAAACGCTTCGAACTCGCGATAGAGGAGCGTTTCTGCCTCGGGATGGAAATGAATGCCCGGATCGTCCAATACGATAAGACCTTCATCACCAATTTGTCCACCAATATCTAAGATTACCGTACCTAGAAAAGACAGTAACCACCGAATGCCGTGGCTTTGCTGGTCTACTCTGACCTGATTATCTGTTCCATCAGTGATATACAATTCGAAATTGTTTTCCAACACTTCGAGCTCAATACTGTACTCTCCAGAATCACGTGGAACATTGGTTTCTAATTCATCTTCATGGGCTAGCTTCCAAAATCCATTAAACAGCCGCGTGAATTCCGATTCTGCGTTGTTGACTTGGTCTTCATACTCGTCAAAGTCTACATCGGGAAGTTCATCAAGAACACCGATTGAGTCCATCAGAGCGCGGTATGGAATTGATAGGTCCTCTGCAGTAGACCGTGGAACTCTTCCTTCAATTGGTTCCATTGTGATATTCCGAAATATCGAGGGAAGAGGGGCAAGCGGGTCATCTTGTATACTATTTATTTGAGCGAGATGTTCTGCAAACTGTTCAAGATCGTTTTTAATAACAACATAGTTGAATTCCCCTAACTCACGCTCGTCGTCATCTCCTCCCTCATCTTCAACTGGAATTTCCGATGCTGCAGTCTCTAACCCAGCGACAATATCCTGAATGTCATCTGATTCTGGTGTTTCAATCTCAACGTCATACAGCTCATTATCAACTTGGCTCAGAGTTTCTTTAGCTAATAACTTCAGGTCAGCTAACCGATTGTTGAGGAAGTCTTTAATTTC
>Ga0207714_1001658_pt1 | contig 14224 bp, 15 predicted proteins | sample PonA232FremontCA_2_FD_187270 | JGI IMG/M metagenome (GOLD analysis project Ga0207714, IMG submission 187270) | Marine sediment microbial community from Fremont, CA, USA - Pond A23 Sediment 2 (SPAdes) | ecosystem: Environmental > Aquatic > Marine > Unclassified | place: USA: Fremont, California... | reverse complement strand
CGGCGATGTCTCCTCGATGGCGGTGACCGCCAGAAGACACATGTCCGAATCGACGAACTCCTGGAGCGTCTGGACACGCTCCCACAGCGACCGGAGCGCATCGGTCGGGGCGTACGCGTCATCAAGAAGCCCGTACTCCCGGAGATGATCGGCTGCCGGGGACACATCAAGAGCGTCACCCGCGAGGGCCCGCTCAATGAGCGACCGATACCGCTTGGCCTGCTCGATGCTCGTTCCGATTCCCGCCCCCCGAAGAAGTCCGGCAATCGTGCCGGGTACCGTTTCACACCCAGGGGCGTCAACCTGCACATCCTCAAGTAACGACACCGGTATCGCAGCACGGCCTGCGGCGGACCGGTCGCCGGTCGGGCCCTGGGGCAGAGCGTCTTCCGAGACACGCGTCCGGTAGACGACATCCGACGACGGGTCCTCGACCGTCTCGGTATGGGCGAGCACCCCCTGCATGTTCCACAGCGTCGAGAGTTGTCTGGCAAGCGGTTTGCTCGATGTGGTGTGGATATAGCCGGCCGAAGAGGCCTCAGACTGATCCAGCGCTGTGAGGACTGTCCGTTGGTCGGCCGGCGAGAGCTCGAAGACAAACTCCGGGAGTCGTTGCTCTTCGGCCGTCTCACCACAGACCGACCGCAAGAACACGGCTAGCGGCGTGTCAGACGCCACCGAGTCGGTGTGTCCCGTCACGGAGGCAGAGCCCGCCAAAGCGTTGATGCGCGTCGTGTCGATTACTGCCTCGGCCTGTTGGGGGTCGATGGTCCCCTCCGAGAGGTACTGGCCGAGTAACCGGAGAAAGTGGTCCTCAACCGGCACCGAGACGGGAATTGCCGGACCGTCCGCGTCCGGCGTTGCCGTGATGACACCGTCGGCCGCCCGGTCTTCCCACCCCAGCTCAAGGACGGTCTCAGCGGGGAGATACCCATGTTCGTGGTACTCCTGTTTGAATCGATTGACCGGGAGATCAAGCCCGTGGACGTAGAGCTGGTGATCCGTGAGTTGCTCGGGGGTGAGGTGCTGCAGAAGGTTCACCGTCTCGATTGGCTCTCCAGGGCGCGGGAGTTGCTGAGGAGCCAGGATATAATCGCCGGATTCCAGTTTGTCGGCCGTCACTGCCTCGGTTCCGCCGTTACCGTCGAGTGTGAAGACACTGTGATGTCCGGTGACCTCGACAGACCGTCCGCGCTCGGTGTTGATCTCGTAGGTCTGCTCGTCCGTCTCGTGACGGATCGCGTGGGTAACCGGCTGCCACGTGAGTTCGTGGTCGTCTCGGGTAAACGACGGCACCTCGATCTTATCCGGGATGCGTCGCGTTGCCGCCCCGGAGGCCGGGAGGTACGCGTCACAGAGGACGCCAATCTGGAGAAACTGGAGGTTGCCATTCCGTCGGACGAGAATGCGCTGATCAGGAGTGAGCGACTGCTCACGGGCGTGGAATCGGCTCCCATAGAGAAGCTTCCCGAAAACCTTCGGCAACTGCTCGCGGGTAATGCCGGGGCCATTATCCTCGATGACGACCCGATAGTAATCGCCGATGTCCTCAATCTCGACGTAGATATCGGGGAGGATATCGGCCTCTTCGCCTGCATCGAGGGCGTTGTCAACGCCCTCCTTGACAGCGGTCACAAGCCCTCGGGCGCCCGAGTCGAACCCGAGCATGTGCTTGTTCTTCTCGAAAAATTCGGCGATAGAGATGGCCCGTTGACTCTCGGCGAGTTCTTCGGCGATCCCGATGTCGTCGCCGAGGGTCGACTGCGAGGTCATTGCGGACAACTTAGTGCGGCACGGGCTAAAAGGTGAACGAAGCACGGTGAAACTAGAGCGACTGCCCGAGGGGCAAGATTGACTCCGGTTGAGCACAATGTCCGGGTGTGACCATCGCGGACGTCATCGGGACGGTCCGAGATCGGGAGCGGACGCTGCGGATCTACAACACCGATCCGGACGTCTGTAGAGCGATTGAGGAGGGGCTCACCGAGCGGAATGTGGCTGTCAAATCCATCACAACCGACTCCGGCCGGCCGGCCGATACCGCCATGCTTCTCGACGACGATGATGTCCGTGCCGTTGCCACCACGGACGACCTGCGTGCAGCACTCGAACAGACAGCGGCCAGACGGCCGCCACGCAAGCAGTTTCCAACGCCAGAGTGGGTGCGCGACCGCGGGGCCGAGACCGACGCCTCAGCGACACCATCCCCTGGCGAGTCGCTTCTTGATCAGATCGAAGATCGCACCTTCACCTCACACGACACCCGTCGGATGATGTATCTCTCGCGAGAGATCGAGGATCGTGCCTGGCGGGTCGGCGAGGGACGGCTATTCGCCGGATTCCAGCGGACGGAGGCGATCAAGGACCAGCGACGAAAGTACCGCCGGTTGGCCAACCGCGGGCTTGCTGTCCACGTATATGCTGGGACCCCCGAAACGACACCACCGTCGATTGAGGGCGTAGAGGTTCATCTCGAGGACACCCGTGAACTCGCACGGACCTGGTTCGTCATCTTCGACGGCGGTCGCGATCCGCTCCAAAAGAGTGCACTCCTTGCCGACCGGCGCGGACCGGATGAGTACTTCGGCGTTGTGACCTACAAACCGGCGTTAGTCGACCGCGCGCTCGCGTATCTGACCGACCGATATACACCGTCCGACCGCTCACAGCGCCACTCGGCGTGAGGGCGCCGACCGACGGGAAAAGACATGAAAGCCCTGGCATTTATCATACACCACCCCGTCACACGAGATAGGGATACCTCACGAAGACATGTCACAGGATCGCCCCGAAGTGCTCGTCGTTGACGATGAATCGCGGCTCGCCGACCTGTTTGCCGCGTGGCTCGAGAACGGCGGCTGGACCGTTAAGACGGCCTACGACGGCCGGACTGCCCTCGAGAAGATGAGCGACACCGTGGAAATCGTACTGCTCGATCGGCGGATGCCGGGGCTCTCCGGCGACGAGGTGCTCGGGGAAATTCGTGAGGAAGGGTACGACGCCCGGGTCGTAATGGTTACTGCAGTCGATCCGGACTTTGATATTATCGAGATGGGCTTTGACGACTACCTCGTCAAGCCGGTTTCCAAGGACGAGCTCCTTGATCTCGTTGACCGCGTCCACGACCGCCAGGAGTATGCCAGTGACGTCCAGGAGTACTTCTCGCTCGTCTCAAAGCGCTCACTGCTCCAGATCGAAAAGTCGAGCCAGGAGCTTGAGAACAGCGCCGAATATCAAGAGCTCCAAGCACGGATCGAGAAGCTTGAGGAAACGGTCGACAGGCAGGTAACCGAACTTGAAGGACACGAGGACTTCGTCGGGGCCTTCCGGGATCTCCCCGGTGGATCGGGTACCGAGTGAGCGGGATCACTCGGTCCGTCGGTCGGCAAGCGCCGGGAACTCATCGCGAACCGTCGTGACGCGCTCGGGATCAATTCTTGCGGTGACCATATCCGGCTCGGCGCCCGTTTGAGCGATCGGCGTACCCCAGGGGTCAACCACCATTGACCGACCAACGAGTGTCTCGCCGTTGATCGCTCCGGCCCCATTGACAGCCGCTACGTACATGAGGTTCTCAAGTGCCCGCGTTCGTGGGAGCAGGTTCCAGTGTTCAACCCGTGGATACGGCCAGGCGGAGGGAACGAGTGTTAGTGTCGCCCCGGCATCAACGAGCGAGCGGTAGAGCTCGGGAAATCGGAGATCATAGCAGGTGGTCACACCAACGGTGAATTCGCCGACTGTCGCGACTGCGAGTCGATCACCAGGAACCAGTCGTTCGGCCTCAGCAGAATTATAGCCGAAGAGATGGTGCTTCCGGTAGACCAGTCGGCGTTCGCCGCTGGCATCAAAAAGCACCGCGGTGTTCGCGAGGCCGGTATCCGCCGGCGTCGGCACGTCCGTCGTTGCCGCCAGATCCTCGATCACTGTGCCGGCAAGCACAGCCGTGTCGGCCGCTGCCGCGGCGTCGGCGAGCGCGGTTAACGTCGGGCCATCAATCGCTTCGGCACTCCGCTCGTAGGCATCGAACGCGAAGTAGCCGACCGAGAACAGCTCCGGCAGGGCCACGAGATCGGCATCCATCGCACCGGCCCGTTCGATTGCCTCGATGGCTCGCTCGCGGTTTGTATCGAGGGCACCACCATCGATGGCGAGTTGGGCGAGGGCGAGTTTCATGACTCACGTGATCGTCTCCTGTAATGCATCCGCGAGATTCTCAATCTCCTCGTCGAGATTACGCTTGAAGTACTGCTCGACGCCAGGGACCGATCCGTCGACGGTGAACGTGTTGGTGAGCGTCGTCATTTCGGGGCCAGTGTCGATCGAGTGCTCGCCGACCACCTCAAGGACACGCGACTCGCCGACGAACCGGACGTACTCGGGCGGGGTGCGTGTCGTTTCCTCGGTTCGTACGGCGACCGTTCGGCTGACAAACGGGATTGGTAGCTCAACGTGCCAGGTCGCCACCTGGCCATCCTCGTCCTCTAAGTCGTAGTCGGTGACAACGCTGATCGCGCCGGCACGCTGGGCAGGATCGGCAATGAAGTCCCAGACGACCTCGGGGGGTGCCGGGACGCGGATATCGCGCTCAACACGGACCGTCATTGGATTGTGTGTGACGATAGATCACGAAAAGCATCCCGATTGTGTGGTCACTCGGGGGTGACCTTCCACGTCGTCGAGCGGGCACGGCCCCATTTTTCGATGTCGATGTCCTCAACCTCGTCGGCGAGTTTGGGGAGTCGGACACCGACCTGCTTGGCCGAGAGGCCGAGTGCGTCGGCGATATTTCGAGCCTTGAAATACCGCTTGCCGCGGGCAGCACTATCCTGGAGGTATGCCAGGATCCGACGTTCTTCTTCGGTGAACTCGGACATTACTGATCAATAGGAGCCTGATGGACTTAACTCTTGTAGGGATTGGCAGCGCTGGGGGTTCGCAAGGGGTTTGAGCATCGACTACCACCACCCGATATGCGAGAGTTCGTCGTCGTCGGAGCGGGACCGGCCGGCTCGCATTTTGCTCGACGAGCGGCCGATGCCGGCCACGACGTCCTCGTACTTGAGCGAGGGACCATCGGGCGTCCACTCGCCTGTTCAGGACACGTAAGCCGCGACCTCTGGGAGTTCGTTGAGGGAGCTCGTGAGGACCTGCTCCAACACGAGATCGGTGAGGCACGGTTTCATCTCGATGAGCAACCGGAGGATGGCTATCCATTCCGTGTCTCGGGATCGATCTCCGATGTTATCGATCGGGTCAAGCTTGATCAGACGCTCGCCGAGCGCGCACAGGCGGCCGGGGCGGACGTTCGTGATCAGCAACACGTGATTAGCGTGGACGAAGGTCCTGACAGTGTCACCGTTACCGCCCGCGGTCCCGACGGAATCGAGGAGTTTCATGCCCGAATCGTGGTCGGAAGTGACGGACCACGGTCGCGGGTGCGACGCGAGCTTGGGCTGTCCCCCCCGAGTCGACTACTCCATGGTGTCTTCGGATACGAGTCGACACCCGATCATGACCCGGGTGTCGATGTCCACCTCACGACGCCAGGACTGTTTGCCTGGCGGATCCCGCGTGGGGCAGCCGGCTGTGAGTACGGGATCGCGGCACCCCCCGGGGCGGATGTCCGAACGCGCTTTCACCGACACCTACGCGCCCACGAGGTCGACCCATCGGCCATCGAGACGTACGCAGGCGGGATTCCGATCGGCCCCCCACCAACGGTCACAAGCGAGCGGGGACTCCTGATTGGAGACGCCGCCGGACAGACCAAGCCATTCACTGGCGGCGGCATCGTCTATGGACTGACGTGTGCGGAACACGCCGCTACAACGGTCGACCCCTGGGAGCCGGACTCACTCGACCGGTACGAACGCGCTTGGCGTCGGGATATTGGTCCGGATATTCGACTTGGGGAAGTCATCAGGCGGGCCTACCGGCTACCGACACCGATTCGGCGCCTCGGGCTACGACTTTTCAGTGGATCGATTGACGTCGAGATGGATCGCCCGGCGTCGCTCATCCCCGGCCGCGGGTGATCAAAACGGCAGCCACTCGCGCAGACGATCGGCCAGTGATTGCGATGGTTGCGGTGAATCATCTGGTAACACCGTTGAGGCAGGCTTGATCACCGTTTGATCGCCGCCGTGACCGCCGTTTTCAACGATAATCAGTCCATCATCATTAAGATCGGTCAGCGCCCGCTCAATCTCGTCGATATCGGCGCCGACGTGCGTCCGGAGTTCGAAGACCGTCATCCCCTCCTCACTGCGATCAACGAGCGCGTCGAGAATCTCAACATCGATCTCGTCGCGGTCTCGAAACTCCCCCTGTACAGGCATTACCATCCGGTTCGACCGGCAGCGTCTTAGTTTTGATTGCTCGGTACGACCGTTCTCAATCGTCAAGCACCCGGATCTCGTCGTCGCCGTGAGGGACACTGCAGAGAAATCGTACCGGATCGTCCCCCTCGTTGCGGTACCAGTGGACCTCGCCAGCCGGAATCAACAGCGCGTCGCCCGGAGAAACCTGGCGCTCGGAGGCCGTCTCCCCTTTGCCGGCCCCGACCGTGTAGGTTCCCTCAAGGACGTACTGGACGTGTTCGATCGCGTTGGTGTGCTTGGGAATCGAGCCGCCAGCCGCGAGCGTGAACTCCCGGAGGGCGAAGTTCGGAGCCCCCTCATCCGCGCCGATCAACACGGCCTTCTCGGCTCCCTCGGCCGCATCGACTGCTGTCGCCTCAACGTCGGCGGCGTCACGCACGAACATAGCGGTCAGTACGCGTAATCGGCGTATCCATCAGAGGTAATCGTCTCCGAGTTGCTCTCGTTGAGCTTGTCAAGCGCGTCTCGGAAGTCCGTCATCCGGACCTCGGTCCGGTCGTCCCGGATCGCGAACATCCCGGCCTCGGTGGCGAGGTTTTCAAGCCGTGCCCCCGAGAAGTCCTCAGTCTCAAGCGCGAGGGCATCGAAGTCGACCGCTGGATCGATCTGCATCTCGCGGGTGTGTAACTTGAGGATCTGCTTGCGGCCCTCGTGGTCGGGCTTTGGCACCTCGATGAGCCGATCAAACCGGCCGGGGCGGAGAATCGCGCGATCAAGCATGTCAAAGCGGTTGGTCGCCGCGATAATCCGGATCTCTCCGCGGTCCTCGAAGCCGTCCATCTCCGAGAGAAGCTGCATCATCGTCCGCTGGACCTCCGCATCGCCCGAGGTCTTTGACTCGGTGCGTTTTGAGGCGATTGCGTCGATCTCGTCGATGAAGATCACCGCCGGCGTGCGCTCTTCGGCGAGATCAAACAGATCCCGAACAAGACGCGAGCCCTCACCGATGAACTTGCGCACCAGTTCGGAGCCGGCCATCTTGATGAACGTCGCGTCGGTCTGGTTGGCAACCGCCTTTGCCAGCATGGTCTTGCCGGTCCCCGGCGGGCCGTGTAACAGGACACCACCCGGCGGTTCAATACCAAGCTGTTCGAACTGCTCAGGATCACGAAGCGGTTCCTCAACCGTCTCACGGACCTCGCGAATCTGCTCGTCGAGGCCCCCGATATCGGCGTACTCAACCGACGGCGACTCATCGACCTGCATGGCCTGTGCACGCGCGTCGGTTTCCTCATCAAGGACGTTCTTGATCGTGAACGAGTCGTTGACGGCAACGCGATCGCCGGCATCGAGTCGGGCCGCCATCCGGTCGGAGACGGAGGTAAGCACCTCCTGGTTGTTGCCGTGTTGTTTGACGATCGCCTCGCCATCGTCGATTTCCTTGACCGTTGCGACGTACAGCGAGGTGGTCTTGAGCGTCTCGTTTTCCCGCTCAAGCCGGTCGGCACGCTGCCGAAGTTCCTCCTGGCGCTCGTCAGCGGCCTCAAGTTGCTGCTGGAGCTGCCGGTGGACTTCAACAATGTCTAAGAAGTGCTCGCGGAGGGCGGCCAGCCGCTCCTCGTCGGTCATATCGGGATCGAGATTCAGCCGCGGCCGGTCCGGGAGCGAAGGGCTGTGCGACATTTATCATATGAAGTTGTGTTGGGCGTTAAAAGTGCCTTTTGGGTTCGGTAGGATAGTGGGTGAACCGACAGGTACGAGCCTATGAGGAGGCCGCAGCCCGAACGATCCCGACGGTCTGACCGACGCCGACCGTCGCCAGTCCGAGGGCCGCCGGTCCGACCCCGGCCGCATAGATTCCTGCTCCGAGGAGACTCAAAGCGCCGCCACCACCATAGAGCACGATCGACGCGTCGGGCTGGAGGCCGGTATAGATGAGTCCAAGCGCCGGGAGGACCATCCATCCGTACAACGAGAGCGCAAGCAGGGGGGGAGCGTATACCGCACCGATGAGCCCAGCCGCGGTGATGGGAATCCCGAGAAGGATGATCCAAAGCCAGACGGCCAAGACGCCGCCCGTCATCTCGCGTCGACCAAGCACGGCAAAGGCGACAAGAAGAACGACCATGACGCCGTGGGCAATCCGAAGACTCTGGGATCCGAAGAGTCCCCGATGGAGGCCAATCGTGAACGCCCACGCTAGTGGAACCAGCGCTGCCGGACCGACCTCGAGTGCGCGGCGATACATCATCCTATGGTTTTGAACCGCCAGCCATGATGGTGTCGGCTTGACGGAGCCACAGGGCAAGCACCTCGGGATCGTCCGGCAGGCGTGACCGTCCGTGCTGATGGGAGGCGCTGTCTCACGGACCACTTGATACCAGGGCAGCGCACGCGGTCACAGGAGCGCAGCCATCTCGTCAAGGGCCCGGTCGTACTCATCGATAGCGGCCTCAATGTACGCCGGGTCGGTAACATCGACACCGGCGGTCTCAAGAATCTCGACGGGGTAGGCACCGCCACCGAGACGCAACGCGTCGAGATACCGATCGGCGGCCGACTGCCCCGTCTCAAGAATGTCTGTCGCGATCTTCACGGCCGCACTGATACCCGTGGCGTACTGGTAGACGTAGAACGCCCGGTAGAAGTGGGGAATGCGCATCCACTCGTGGGCGATGTGGTCGTCAACCACCGCCGAGGGGTAGAACTCGGCCTTGAGGTCGGCGTAAATCTCATCAAGTCGGGGAGGCGTGAGCGCCTCGTCGTCCTCCACGATGGCGTGCGTACGATCCTCGAAGGCGGCGAACATCGTCTGACGAAATAGCGTCGACCGGAACCGGTCGAGATACTCGTTGAGCACGTGTCGACGGAGGTGGTCGTCGGTAAGCGTATCGAGGAGGTGGCGAGTGAGCAGCACCTCGTTGACCGTCGAGGCGACCTCAGCGACGAAGATTTCGTAGTGGCTGTTGACATAGGGCTGAGCCTCGCTGGTGAGTTGGGAGTGAATCGAGTGCCCCAGTTCATGTGCGAGAGTGTACATCGAGGCGACATCGTCCTGGTAGTTCATCAGGATGAACGGCTGGGTGTCGTAGGTCCCCCCAGAGTACGCTCCCGAACGCTTGCCACGGGTCTCATAGACATCGACCCAGCGACTGTCGAGTCCATCGGCAACCCGCGATTGGTAATCCCCACCGAGCGCCCCAAGGGCCTCAACGACGTGATCGGCGGCGCTGTCGTACTCGATCTCCGGTGTCGGCTCGGCCGCCAGTGGCACGTAGAGATCCCACATCCGGAGGTCATCGACACCCAGTTGCTCACGCTTGAGCCGGGCGTGGCGGTCAAGCGGCGACCGGTTGTCCATGACCGTATCGACAAGCGTGTCGTAGACCGCTGTCGGGACGTTCGCGCTGTCGAGGGCGGCCGCCCGGGCGGTCTCGTACTCACGCGTTCGGGCCGTTGTCACGTCGGTCCGGACGCTCTTCGCGTAGGCGGTCCCGACGGCGTTGTGTAGCTCCGCCCAACGGTCGTAAAACGCCTCGTAGACCGTCTGTCGGAAGGCCCGGTCCGGACGCTTCTGGAGGGTCGTGAAGTTCGAGAGGGTGATTTCGACGGACTCGCCCTCGGGATCTTCAACCGTCGGGAAGGTCATGTCCGCATTGGTAAGCGTGCTGTAGATGTCACGCGGGGCGTCGGTGACCTCCGAGAACGACGAGAGAACCTCCTCAATCTCCGGTGAGCGAGTGTGGTCCTTCAGCCGAAGGACGTCGTCAAGGTAGTGTTCGTACTCGGTGAGAGCCGGTTCGGTCTCAAGGAATCCCTCGATAGTCTCGCGGTCGAACTGCTGAATCGCTGGATCGATGAAACTCGCTGCACTGGCTGCCCGCGTGTGGATGGACTGTGCGCGGGCGTGCATCGCCTGGCCGGCCTCTGCCCGAGTGTCCTCATCCCGCCGCATCCGGGCGTACGCCGAGAGGGTCTCCAGTTCACGGAAGATCCGATCGCGCAACGAGAGCACCTCGGCCAGCGACGACGCGTCGGTGATGTCCGACGCGTCAGCCGCCGCGAGATCGTCGATTGTCGCGCTGATATCCTCAAGCGCCGCCTCCCAGGCCTCGTCATCGGCGTAGACGTCCGAAAGGTCCCACCGGTAGTCAGAATCGATCTCGGATCGATCCGGGACAGAACTCATGAACAGGCGTTGGCCGCCGGCGTCCTAAGCCTTTCACTGATCAGTCGGCGATAGCCGTTTCGACGACGAGCGCAAGCCCGAGGACGACGATGTACACGCCAGCGAGCGTCGCGAAGTCGAGTTACTATCGTGACCCGCAGCTCAAAGACCGGATTGTCTCGGCCTCAGGGATTTCGTTCGGGTGCAATACCTTCGCGGATCCGGTCAGCCACACGAGCACGTACCCGAAGCGCGTCGCGGCGGTCCGCAAAGAATGTCTGCGCCGCTTGTGCAGCCTCGGTCGCGGGGTCGAACGTGGCGGCCGGATACGTGACATCGGCAAGCATCAACGGATACGGTGGCGCCGGTCGAATGCCGTCAGGGCCATCGAGCGGGTCGGATGCGAGGACGCGATCGATCCACGAGAGGGGCCGGTTGGTTGTCGCGATGTCAGTGATGAGGGCAACGGCACGGCGGACGAACTGCCGCGGAAAGCCATCGGCTCGGAACGTGAGTACAAGATAGGGGTCGGCGTGTTCAACAGCAGTCTCAAGAGACCGGGTTGTCCCGCTGTCGGCCACCGAGAGGTTATGAAAATCGTGGGTGCCAGCCAGTCGGTCGGCCGCCCGGCGCACGCGATCAACGTCAAGATCCGCCGAGTCGAGGGTATACTCATAGGTGCGGCTTGTTGCGTCGTGGGTGGCGTGAAACGCCTCAGAAACATCGGCGGACGCCCACGCCCGGATATCGTCCGGGAGATGCGCCGAGAGCACGTCAGGCGTGAGCCACTCGGGGGCCTCGAAAGCGACCGTCTGAGCGAGGGCTGATACGCCGGCATCAGTCCGCCCAGCGGCGGCATAGGACGGAGGAACATCCGAGGTGACCGACAGCGATCGGAGCGCCGAGAGGATCGCATCTGAGACGGTCGGAACGTCCGGCTGGCGCTGGAATCCGTGGTAGGAACGCCCGTCGTATGCGATCCGGAAGGCGCGCATGGTGTCTCAGGCGAAGGTGTCGTAGGTCGGGCGCTCGTGGTCGCCAGGAAAGGCATCAACGGGTACCTGGACCTGGTCGCCGCTGGCCATGTCTTTGAGCGTGATCTGATTCTCAGCGAGATCGCGTTCGCCAACAATCACAACCGTTTCGGCGTTGATACCGTCGGCGTAATCGAGCTGGGCGCCGAATCCGCGCTCAAGGAGGTCCATCTCGACGACGTGGCCCCGCTCGCGGAGCGCAGTGGCGATCCGAGCGGCAACCGGACGGGTGTCGCCGATCTGGAGGACATAATAATCGGTCTGGAGGGCCTCCTCAGGCCAGACGCCTGCCCGTTGGCAGAGCAGCCCGAGAGTTGCGTGTCCGGGCGCTACCCCCACAGCCGGCGTCGGCTGGCCGCCGACGGACTCGATCAGGTCGTCGTACCGGCCGCCACCAAAGATCGACCGTGAGACCTCCCCTTCGGTGTCGAAGCACTCGAAGACGGTACCGGTGTAATAATCCAGTCCGCGTGCGGTCTCAAGTGACACCGAACAGTGGTCGCGTACGCCGAGTTCCTCGGTCGCCGCAAGGACGGACTGGAGGTTTGACACCGCCGCCTCAACACGATCGGTTCGGGCGAAGGCGGTCAGTTCCTCAAGGTCGTCCTCGCCAGCGTCAAGCAACTGATCGAACTCTCGGGCGCGGTCCTCGGATAGTCCGGCATCAGCGAGCAGCCGGTAGTACTCATCAGCGTCGATCTTGGCCTTCTTGTCGACGGCCCGGATCGCCGCGGTGGTGTCTACCTCGGTGTCGAAGGCGGCCAGCAGGCCCGAGAGGATATCACGATGAGAGACGCGGAACTCGAAGTGCTCGTCGGTTAGTCCAAGATTCGTCAGCGCATCGGCCGCCCAGGCGAGAATTTCGGCGTCAGCGACCGGCGCATCCGCCCCGAAGATGTCGACGTTCGTCTGGTAGAACTCGCGGAATCGGCCCTGCTGGACCTGTTCGTATCGCCAGAATGGCCGCGTCGAAAACCACTTGATCGGCTTCTGTAGGGCCTTGCCTTTGGCGACGACCATCCGGGCGACCGTCGGTGTCAGCTCGGGCGTCAAGGCGACCTCCCGGCCGCCGGCATCGGTGAAGGAGTACAATTCCTCGACGATCTCCTCACCACTCTTGTCGACATACATCTGGGTGCGCTCAAGCGCGGGAGTGCCGATCTCCCGGAATCCGTACCGACGGGCGGTCGCTTCGAGCGTGTCGGTGACGATTCGACGCGCCCGCATCTCCTCGGGATAGAAGTCACGAAAGCCCTTCAACCGGTCGTACATGCCGACTGATTCGGGGGCGCTGTGTTTGAAACCTTCTGTCGGGGGCTACCGACCGGTGGTGATCGACTGAACGTGGGAGGGAAAGATCGCCTCAACATCACCGCCACGATCACGCAACAAGACCCGGAGTTCGGCCTCGTAATCGCCCGTTGGCAGGGTCTCACTCGGTCCTGTCTCGATCTGCAACCGCCGCGCAACGAGCGTATCGATGGCCGACCGACCGAAGCCAGCCAGCGGCGCAACGTACTCGACCCCGTGGCGGTCCTCAAGACTCTGGGCATCCGCCCGCGAAACCGTCGGGACGCGGTCGTCCCGGCGCGTGCCATCGGCGATGACATCGAACGTCTGATCGGTGGCGAGACGTTCGAGGGCGTGGTTGTGGACCAGTTGGATTCCATTCCGAGGATAGCCATCAGCCCGCATGGTCTCGACGGCCTCAACCGCAACAGAGCGATCAAGCGCAAGCTGCGTGTGGTCGATGCCGAGTGCCTCCGCGGCACGTCGGGCATGACGCCACGTATCGGTCACCCCAAAGGTGCCGGTCACGAGGGTAAGGTCATAGAACTCCTCAAGCAAGAGTGCCGCAAGACTCGAGTCCTTGCCGCCGCTGTATAGCAGTCCAGCCCGGTCCATGCGGTCAGCGCCGCTTGATGTCGAAGCTCTTCTGATCGGGCTTGAGTTCCTGCAGGAGTTCCTTCATCTGTTCCTCATCGATCTGATCACGGACGCGACCGCTCTGTGCGAGGGCGAGGATCTGTTGTTCGACCTGCTCGCCGAACTCGGGTTTTGACATCTTGACCGTATTCAGCCGTTTGCGAGCCCCATCGGTGAGATGCTGTCGAAGCAGGGCCTTCTTCTGGGCCTCCGCGCGGTTCTGTGCTTGCTGACGGCGTTCGGCAGCCTCATCGTCCCCCTGCGCCTGATCGCGCAGCTGCTCGAGTTTCTCTTGACGGAGCTGCTCGATATCGTCGTCAGTAGGTCGGTCACTCATGAGCGATGATTTGGGCGTGAGCGGAAAAACGGTTACGACGGCGTGACGGGGCGCTCAGGCGTAGCGCTCAAGCTCGGGGCGATCGAGGTCTGCGAGGACATCCTCAGCAAGTTGGTCAAGATAGCTGACTCCCTCGTCGGTCGCGACGCGGCCCTCGCCTTCGGCGGTGGCCACAAGGCCCTCCTCCTCAAGCTGCTGGAGCAGCGTCCGGATGAGGTTCTTGCTGCCGTCCGACCGGTGGGCAGGGGCCACACGATACCGATTCGAGCCGGCGTCGAGGCCACCGTAGGCCGTCGAGAGTCGTTCGACGCCGACCGGACCGTCGGTCGCGACACGGCGAAGAAGACTGGCCGCTCGACGGGCCCAGAAGTCCTCCTGTTCGGGGGCAAGTTCAGCGTGCGTTCCCGACTTTGCGTACTCCGACCAGACAGGCGGGTCA
>Ga0207714_1001656_pt1 | contig 14228 bp, 14 predicted proteins | sample PonA232FremontCA_2_FD_187270 | JGI IMG/M metagenome (GOLD analysis project Ga0207714, IMG submission 187270) | Marine sediment microbial community from Fremont, CA, USA - Pond A23 Sediment 2 (SPAdes) | ecosystem: Environmental > Aquatic > Marine > Unclassified | place: USA: Fremont, California... | reverse complement strand
ATCTTCGGCCTTACCAAGGGCCAGACCTCGCCGACGAGTCCGAAGGGCCACAAGTCCAAAACCCAGCCCTCCGGCAGCGCCAAGGAGCCGCTTCGCCCGCTGTCGCTGGCGCTGAACGCCGGGGCCTCCTACGTCGCCCGGACGGCCGCGGTTAACCCGAATCAGGCCAAGGAGATCATCGTCGAGGCGATGGAACACGACGGCTTCGCCCACATCGACTTCCTCACGCAGTGTCCGACGTGGAACAAGGACGCCAAGCAGTACGTCCCCTACATCGACGTCAACGACTCCGACGACTACGAGTTCGACAAAACGGACCGACGTGAGGCCGCCGATATGATGGCCGAAACCGAGCAGTCGCTCCACGAGGGCAAGGTGCTCACCGGTCGCTACTACGTCGAGGAGGACCGCCCGTCCTACGGGCAGGAGAAACGCGCGATCGGCGAGATGCCCGAACAGCCGCTGGCCGAGCGCTACTTCGACGACGACTACGAGTGGGAGCAGTCCTCCGAGCTGTTCCTCGATCAGCACAAGTAATCACCATATTCCCCTCTCTGGGCGCGGGTTGCGGCTACACAAACCCGTTTTTCGGTTCGCAAGGTATTTTTTCGTTGGATGGAAAGTATACGGTATGAGCACAACCTCGACCCAAGATCGAATCCTCTCTGTTCTCGAGGACGACGCCCAGGCCTCCTACTCGGAGATCGCCAACCGGGCCGATGTCTCGAAACCGACAGTCCGAAAATACATCGAACAACTCGAAGAGGAGGGCGTTATCGTCGGCTACTCGGCCGATGTCGATCCGAAGAAGCTCTCCTCACAGAGCATCGCCATGGTCGGGATGGATGTCGCCAGCGACCAGTACGTCGAGGCAACCCGTGCGCTCAAATCGCTGGACCCGGTCGAGAAACTCTACAGTTCCTCGGGTGACCACATGCTGATGGCGGAGATCCGGGCCCCCGATGGCGACTCGCTGGGCGATATCATCAGCGACGACCTCCTCGCTATCGACGGTGTCACCGCGGCCCATCCCTCCTTCCTGCAGGAACGACTCAAGTAGTGGGACACACTCGGAGTGATCTGACCGGCTGCTTCGCTGCCGGCCGTGCCCAATGACGATCCGGCCGTCGTCGACTGCGATCTCGACTGATTCACCGGGTTCGATCCCCAGTTGCTCCCGTATCGCTTTGGGGCTGGTGATTCTCCACCCGGAATCGATCCGGCGTTCGATACGCATGATTCTCACTACGATTGGACCACACGTAATCGTTGGGCAGCGAACGGTGGAATTCACGCGCGTTCATCCGTGGTGAAGCTCCCTCACAGCAAGCGTTGTAACCACTCCGACCGGCGTAGCACCGAACCAGTGGCAAGCGCGTGGCTGACCTCTGTCTGACGGGTGTTTATTAGATCGTCTCCAGACTGATGAGGTATGCGCACCAGCGTCTCACTGGATACTGAACTCGCCTCATACGTGCGTGAAGTCGCCTCATCAGTCGACGATAACAACGCCGAGGCGATCAGAGACGCGCTCCGGCACGGCCGCGAGCAGGCCGACCGGGTCGACTCACTGGAGACCGAAGCCGAGCAGCTCCGCGACCGGGTCGCGGAACTCGAAGCGGAGCGTGACCGGCTGCGGTCAGAGAAACAGCAGTTACTGGAACAGCGCGAGCAGACGACCGAGCTCGTCGAGTACGTCGAGCAGGAGCGTGCCGTCGAACGACAGTGGCGGGAAGCCGGTCTCGCCACCCGTATGAAATGGCGCGTCCTCGGCATGCCATCGGACTCTCACACATGAGCTCTTCAACCGGCCGTCACGACGACCCGACGCCCGCCCGCGGAGCGGCTGGGAACGCGACCAACGAGGAGGGGGTCGTGATCGCCGGCGGCTCCATCGTCAGTGATACGGCCGCCAGCGAGTTGATCGACGAGGTGACCGACGCCGTCGACGACGCGATCACCGGCGAGCAAACCGAGACGAACGGTTTCGAGTTCGTCGGCGAGCCCGAACACCACGACCCGGTCGTTCGCGCGACGAAGGCCTACAATCGCGGTGAGCTGTCGATCGGCCCGCTATCGGACGACGATATCGACCGACTGAAGTCGTTCGTCGCCCGCGCGGAGGCCGGTGCCTTCGAGGTCCGGGAGAACCCCAAAATCGAGGCGACGGTCCGGATCGCCAGACTACTTGTTTGCGACCACCACGACGGATAACCCGACACCACTGGAACCGATGGGCGTGTGGATGCTGCCCGCTACCCGTCGTCACTGCCGACGGTCATCAGCGTCGAGGCGATCTGTTCTCGCCACTGCGCGAACTCGTCGATTTCGGCCTCGAGGTCGTCGATCCGCTCGCCGATGTCGCCGTCGTCGTCCAGCCGGGCTTCGAGGGTTGCGACATCCTCGCTAACCGACTCGATATCGCCGGCGAGATCGGACAGCTGGTCGGCGTGGTCGTCGATACGGGCGGCCAGCGCGGCCCGCTGTTCGTCGGCCGCCTCGAAGCGGTCGTCGATCTCGTCGCTGAGCTCCCCCAGTGAGTCGGCAACCCCTTCGATATCGTCGGCGATGTCGTCGATGTCGGTCTCGTTTTGCGAGGTCCGCTCGGTGAGTGCGGTAATCGTTTCACCGTGGTCCTTGGTGGTGTTTTTGAGCGTGTCGATCTCCTCGGTGTGGGTTGCGGTCGTCGCTTCGAGCGCATCGATCTCCGCTTCGTGCGTGTCGGCCCGGTCGAGCAGTTCCTCGATCCGCTCGTCGTGTTCGCTGAATCGAGTACTGAGCGCCGCTCCGACGTTGCCGATCCCCTCATCGTCGTCCTCGTCGCCTGTCGCGCCACCCTCATCGCTTGCCGCGCTATCGTCGTTGCTCGTTGCGGTCTCTTCGCTCGTTGCCACAGCCTCGTCGCTTGCCGTGCTGTTCTCGTCGCTTGCTGCCACGTCCTCGTCGCTCGTCGCGGTAGCCTCATCGCTCGTCGCGGTAGCCTCATCGCTCACCGAGCTATCGTCGTCGCCTGTCGTGCTGTTCTCGTCGCCTACCGCGATATTCCCGTCGCCCGCCATATCCTCGATTGCATCGGCTATCTCGGCGACGTTGGGTCCACTCGATTCGCCGTCCACCGTCGATTCGGTACTCGGTTCGTCGCTGGCGGCCGTCTTGTCGTTGGTTGTGACCGACTCCGCGGACGCCTCCGCCTCGGCCTCCTCGGAGCCATCGATTACCTCGATGTCCGGTTCACCCATCCACTCACTCAGGTTGGTCTTCAACTCCTCTGTATAGGTGTACGCCGTGGTCACCCCGTCGGTATCGATCCGGTGACGGAACACCAGTTCCCGGCCCTCTTGCTCCCACGCGAGGTCGCCGGAGGCGTGAGAGTCGACGGCGTCGATATCGGCGGATTCGGGAACCCGCTCGCGTATTTCGACGGTCTGTGGTGTTTCCGACCAGTGCCGAATGTAGTACTCGATCCCGGGATCGTCGTCCGGGAACTCGGTGTACGACTTGGTGACTGTAATGTCGTCTTTGTTGATTGGTTCCATGCTCAGGGAGTACGTCTGACTATCGAAGGTGACTCCTTAGTAATATATTGGTTCGCTACGCTATCGGAACGATCTTGAGGGTGCGGCTCCTCGGAGCAGTTCTCGCCGACACAGATCACGCGGATGCCGATCCCGGCGAGGGCGCCCGCCGGGGCTGCCCTCGATCAGGCTGTTTGGTGGCCCTGTCGGTCGCGGCTGCGGAGAGCACCCTCGTTCCACAGGCCGTCAGTATCTTCACGCTGACATCGTAACCCAGGGGTATGGCATCGGGCGGATACCGTCCGCGGGAGTGGTCGGCGTGACCTTCGACGCGTTCACCGACACCGAGCGCGACGCCGAGCCGCGGATTATCCTCCACGTCGATATGGACTGTTTCTACGCCTCCTGTGAACGCCTCCGCGAGCCTGCCCTGCGCGGCGAGCCGGTCGTCGTCGGCATGGGCTACGAGGCGGGCGAACCCCACGGCGCGGTCGCAACCGCGAGCTACGAGGCCCGCGAGTACGGGATCGAGAGCGCCCAGGCGATCAGCGAGGCACTCGACCGACTCCCCCGTGTCGAGAACGACGCTGACGACGAATCAGTCGATAGCGAGGCCAAGCCGGCCGACAGCGACGACGCGGGCTACTACCGGCCCGTCGATCTCGATTTCTACGAGGCTGTCGCCACCGAGGTGAAGGAAGTACTGCAGGAGAGCGCCGATGTGGTCCGCGAGGTGAGTATCGACGAGGCGTATCTCGACGTGACCGACCGCACGAGCTGGGACCCGGTCGACGACAGTAGCGACACCGAGGACGACGCCAACGCCTCAGCGATCGCCGATAGCCGGACGATAGCGGCGGGATACGCTCGCCACGTCAGACAGCGGATCGGCCGCGAGGTCGGCGTCCCTGCCAGCGTCGGCGTCGCGCCAAACATGGCGACCGCGAAGATCGCCAGCGATCACGACAAGCCGGACGGCCTGACCGTCGTCCCGCCCGGCGCAGTCGAGGACTTTCTCGCGCCCCTGTCGGTCGCGGCGATCCACGGCGTCGGCCCCGTCACCGCCAGCGAACTCCGCGAGATGGACATCGAGACCGCCGGCGACCTCGCCGATGCCGACCCCGCAACCCTCGTCGACCGCTTCGGCGAGCGCGGCCGGGCGATCTACGACCGCGCTCGTGGCGACGACGACCGCGCGGTGACGCCGACCGGCCGGCCGAAGAGCCTCTCGCGGGAGTCGGCGTTCACCGAGGCGACCGCCGAGGGCGAAGCGAAACGCGAGCGAGTCGGTGCACTCGCCGCGGATGTCGCCAGCCGCGCCCGGAGCCGCGACGCGATGTACCGCACCGTCGGGATCAAGATCGTCACGCCGCCGTTCGATATCAACACCCGCGCGGCCTCGCTGCCCGGCCCCGTCGACGACCCCGATCTCGTCGAGTCGATTGCGCTCGATCTGCTCGACGAGTTCGACGACAGCGAGGTTCGCAAGCTCGGCGTTCGCGTCTCGAACCTCCACTTTGGCGCGCGCGATCAGTCGACACTCGACGGCTTCGAGACCGACGACGATCTCGACTCGTTGCGGGAATCGTCCGCTGACTGGCCGGACGCAGTCACGACCACCGAGACCGACGCGCCGCTGACCGAGTGGACGACCGAGCGAGATGGGGACGCCGACGCGGGCAACGACGACCGCGAGACGGTAGCCAACGATCGGTCCGGGCAGTCCTCGCTGGGCGAGTTCGACTGAGGATCGCCGGCGGCGCATTCGGCTGTCCGACAGGGGAGGGTCCCACTACCCCGACGGCAGCGACAGCAGGAACTATGTGTGCTCACGCAGACGTTGAGGCAAGTGAATGAGTAACGAGGAGATGATCACGGTCGCGGACGTGAGCGCAGGCCCCGGCGGGACCGACGACATCGAGTCGGGAACCCCCGTCTCGCTGCCCGTCGTCGACCTGCTCACGGGTCGTGGCTTCATCACCGGCAAGAGCGGCAGCGGGAAATCGAACACGGCCTCCGTGATACTGGAGAACCTGCTGGACAACAACTTTCCCGTGCTCATCGTCGACCGCGACGGCGAGTACTACGGGCTCAAGGAGGCCTACGAGATCCTTCACGTCGGGGCCGACGAGGAGTGCGACATCCAGGTCACCGCCGACCACGCCGAGAAGATCGCCTCCCTCGCCCTCGAAGAGAACATCCCGATCATCCTCGATGTCTCTGGCTATCTCGACGAGGCCGACGCCGACGAACTGGTGCTGGAGACGGCTCGGCACCTCTTCGCCAAGGAAAAGAAACTCAAGAAGCCGTTTCTCATGACCGTCGAGGAGTGCCACGAATACATCCCCGAACAGAGCGGGCTCGACGAGGTCGGCAAGATGCTGATCAAGATCGGCAAGCGCGGCCGGAAACACGGGCTCGGCGTCGTCGGCATCAGCCAGCGGCCGGCCGACGTCAAAAAGGACTTCATCACCCAGTGTGACTGGCTGGTCTGGCACCGCCTGACGTGGCGCAACGACACCAAGGTCGTCGGCCGCATCCTCGGCAGCGAGTACGCCGACGCCGTCGAAGAGCTGGCCGACGGCGAGGGCTTTCTCGTCGCCGACTGGTCGGCCGACGTGCGCCGCGTCCAGTTCCATCGCAAGGAGACCTTCGACGCGGGCGCGACGCCCGGCCTCGACGAGATCGAACAGCCGGAACTCAAATCCGTCAGCGACGACCTCGTCAGCGAACTCACCGAGATCTCGGAGGCCAAAGCCCAAAGAGAGAGCGAACTCGCCGATCTCCGACAGGAACTCGACAAGAAGGAGTCCCGGATACGGGAACTCGAACGGGAGCTCGAAGAGGCCCGCGATCTGAGCCGGATGGCCGACCAGTTCGCCCAGGCCATGCTCCAGCGGTCGCAGGCAGCCTATCGTGGTGGCGACGATTCGCCGCCACCCGAAGAGGACGGTGATACCCCCGTTGCCGATACTGCCGAGGCTGACACTGCGTCCCCGAACGCTGCCGACCTCACGCCAGCTGGCGACGCCGATGCGGAACCCACAAACTCGGCCACCGCCGACACCGGTGGCGACACCCCCGATGCCGCCGAGTCAGCCGAGGTCGACGGGCCGGTCGATCCCGAGGCACTGGCCGAGGCGGTCGAATCGGCCGACCTCGACGCCGAGGAGATGAGCGCGCTCGTTCCCGACGAGATGCCCGATTCCTCGGGCGACCAGCCGGGCGATGATTCGGATAGCGACGAGTACGAGCAGGCGGTCGGTGCCACCCCCGATCCCGTCGACCCCTCGGAGGTGTCGGGTCCAACCGAGGCCGAGCGGACCGACACGGGTGACGAGGAGTCGATCACCCAGCGGTTCGGCACCGTCACGCGGAGCGATATCGCCGAGGAGGCCATGGAGTTCGCCGAGGCCGTCCAGCTCGGCACGCGACAGGCCGTGGTCTCGGAGCTCAGCGACCGCATCGACGACCTGCCGCTGCTGTCGGTCGGGATGTTGCGACATTACCGCGAGGAAACCGAGAGCGACCCGGTGTCGGCTCATATCGCCGCCGGCGGCGACGACGATCACCAGTTAGCTTACAGCCGGAACCGACCGCTTCGACAGGCGCAACTCATTCGCCACGTCGGTGAGGGCCGCTACGCGTACGCCATCCCCGATCTGATCCGGGAGGCCTACGCCGATCAGCTCTCGGAGTCGGAGCTGTCGACGATGGTGCAGGCGGTCGAGGCGAGCTTTATCGATCCGGTACCAGAGCCCTCGACCGACGACTGGACTGATCCAAGCCAGTAATAGAGCGCGTCGCCTCTCAGAGGTCGGCGACAAGGTCTTCGAGTGCCGCTCGGGGGTCGTCAGCCTTGGCGACGCCGCTGGCCAGCAGGATCCCCTCGGCACCGAGATCCTGTGCGGTGACCACGTCGTCACCCGTCGAGATGCCGGCGCCACAGAACACGTCGACAGATTCGTCAACGCCGCCAGCGGCTTCGACGGCGTCGGTGACGATGTCCGGATCGGCCGAGGCGACCGACACGTCGCCGCCGATGAGTTCCGGTGGCTCGACGGCCACCGAGTCGGGTTTGAGCGCGGCCGCGGCGGCGATCTGATCGGGGTTGTTCGCACAGACACAGGTTTCGAGGCCGGCGCGCTCGGCGGCCTTGACCGCGGTGTCGATCTCGTCGAGCGTCCGGCGGTTCTCGGAGTGGTTGATCAGGGTTCCCGCCGCGCCGGCGTCGGCGACGGCCTCGGCGAGCGTGCTCCCGGTGAAGCTGCCGTGGCCGTTGGCCGAGACGTGCTGGGCCCACGTCTCGACACCGGTCTCGGCGACGGCGTCGATCTGGGCGGCCTGCGGCGAGACGGCGATGCGGACGCCGGAGGCCTCGGCCACATCGCGGGCAGCGGTTGCGACGGCAATCGGATCACACGGGTACGCCTTGAGGTTCACCAGAATGAACATACCGGATCGTTGGTGGCCGACACCAAATAGGTTCACCATTCGGTCTCGGTATCGCGGCGCTCCTCACGGCCGGCTGACCGCCTGCTCTGTGGGTACCGATGTCGCAGCCGCAACAATCATTTGGGGGGCCGACGAGAGGTTAGACGAACGTGTCGTTGCGTGAACTGATCGCCGACGTCGAGGCCCGCGAGCTGACGCTCACAGCCGTCAATACACCGGAACATGTCGTCGCGGATCTCAGTGAGCAGTATGCCAACCGCAACGTCTCGGTGGAGCGCCGCGAGATGCCGGACGAACCAACCCGGTTCGCCATCCTCCGCCGACAGGGTACCTTCGTGACCGCGGTGCATCTCGACGACATCTACGCCGGCAGTATCGACGCCGCCGATGCCGAGGTTGCGGCGACAACAGACGAGGAGGCGCGTGGCGACGAACAGCTCGATCCCGATGCCGAGGGCGGCGGCGATGTCTCGGCCGACGATATCCCGGCCGACGATCTCGACGATCCGACCATGTCGCCGGCCGCTTACAGCGAGCCGGTGCTCGACCACCTCGAGGAGACGCTGTTCACCTCCTACTCGATCAAGCAGATGTTCATGGCTTCCCGCGAGATCGAGGACCGGGCGTGGCGCGTCGGGGGTGGCGAACTCCACGCCGGGTTTCAGACGGTCGAGGTGTTATCGGGGCAGGTCGAGACATACAATCAGCTGGGGACCGACACCGATCTCTCGGTGCACGCGTATGCCGCGCCGGTCAGCGAAACGTCGGCCACGCCCGAGGCGGAGGGGTTTACGCTCCACATCGAGCGCGACGACGAGCTCAGAAAGACGTGGTTCGTCGTTTACGATGGCGACGGCGTCGACGAGAACAAGTGTGCCCTCCTGGCCGAGGACCGCGGTGAGGGCGAGTTCTACGGCTTCTGGAGTTACGATCCACAGACCGTCGACTACCTGCTCGAGTATCTGCAGGGCGCCTACGGTCGGGCCGATTCTGACGATCCCGACAATCCCGACGACTTTGATGACGACTCGCTGCCGGTGTAACGATCGGTCGGAAAATCAGTGCCGGCTACTGGTATCTGACCGAATCAGTCGTCTTTCCGCTCGACCACGTCGCCGAGCGTCATCTCGCCGCTGGCGTTACCGGACCACTCGGTGTCCTCGACATCTGTGCCCTCGGTGAGCGCGATCCCGAGCTTCGATTCGAGTTTTCCCCGCACCTCGTCGCTCGGCAGCACGTCGCCCCGTTCGAGTTTGCGGATCAGACTCGCCTTCTCGTTGAGATCGTCGGCGAGCTCCTCCTGTGTTTGCCCCTCGCTCTCGCGGGCATCCCGGATGCGGTCGTCGTAGTCGCCGGCGATCTCGTCCATGTCGTCGAACATGTCCGACCGCGAGCGGCTCGACCCGCCGCCCGAACCACCCGAACCGCCAGCTGTCGACGTGCTGCCCCCCGGCCCCCCAGAGCTGCCCGAGGTCGAGTTGCCGCCCGAGGTGGAGTACTTGCTCGAACTCGACGACGAGGACTCCGTTTTGACCTCTGTCCCGAAGTCCGTACACTCGTCGCAGAGCTCCAGTTCCGCCCCCTCGACTTTCGTAGTGGTGAGCGACGATTGCTCGGCTCCACACATCTCACACTGTGCCATACCACCGCGTTACGCGTGACCCTGTATAAAGCATGCGCCACCCCCGCTGTCGCCCGCGCCCTCCCCGGCTCAGAGGTCGCCCCAGGCACCCCAGAACCGCTGGAAAGCGGTGATGTGTCCGACCACCGCAAAGAGGACGAGCAGGAGGTCGATCACACCGAATCCCGCGACGACTGCGCCGCCGTAGCCCGCTGTCGCGAAGCCGGCGATCCCGATCAGCGCCAGCCTGTCGGCCCGGCCGACGAGCCCGCCGTAGCTCCGCCCGAGGCCGACGGCCTGAATCTGGGTGCCGAGATAGGAGGTCATCAACACGCCCGTGACGGCGAGAAAGCCCAGCGCGAAACTGCCGACACCGGCGGCCAGCCCGCCGATGATCGTGAGATCCGCGTAGCGGTCGATAACGTGATCCAGCAGGTCGCCGGCGTCGGAGGCAACCTCCTGCCGGCGCGCGAGCGCACCGTCGATGAGGTCGAGCCAGCCGTTGGCGAACACGAAGAGGGAACCGACAATGTACCACCGCGGCTCGGCCAGCAGAAAGCCGCCCGCGGCCGCCAGCGCGACGCCGAGCGAGAGCACGCTCACGCTGTTGGGTGTCAGCCCGACCGTATCGGCGGCCCCGACAAACGGTCTCAGCAGGCGGTCGGCCAGCGGGCGGAGTTTATCCAGTGTCATCCGACGAGATACCCTGTGAAGTCGACCGTGCCGGCCGTCGGCTCGCGGTCACCATCTCTGACAGCCCTGATTTCGTCGGCGACAGCCGCCGGCTTGCGGTCCGTTGTATCGATCTCGTATATCGATTCCTGTCCGTGTCGGTCGACCGCTTCCGAGAGCACCACGTCGAGCGCCTCGCTCTCGGCGTTTTCGCTGGCCGTGGCGGTTGACTCACCCTGACTTTCGAGTCGGTCTGCAAGCGCCGACGGCTCACACCGCAGGACGACGACCCGGTCGGCGTCGAAGTGGTGGGCGAGATGTGATTCGAGCACGCCGTGCCACTCGCCGAGGTGATCGCGGGCGGCGTCGAGATCGGTCACCAGCGAGTCGCGGTCGGCGTCGCGGTCGGTGTAGAGGTCGTGTTCGCGGATTTCGTCGTTGAGGTGGATTACCTCGGCGTCGATGCCGCTTTCGAGTTGCTCGGTCGCAGCCGTTTTGCCGGTGCCGGGGGTGCCGGTGACGACCACGCGTTTTGCCACTCCGTCGCCTGCGGCTACCGTGTCGCTCGTCGTTTCATCGTCAGCTGCGGCTACCGTGTCGCTCGTGGTTTTATTATCGCCTGCGGCTGTCGTGTCCCCCGCGGTTTCGTCGCTACCTGTGGTTGCGTCGTCGGTCATCATCGGGTCGTCTGTCGTCGCCGGATCGTCGGTCACGTCGGCGTCACCTCGGCCAGAATCCCGTTCAGTGTCTCGACGGCGGTTTTCGTTTCCTCGCGGGTGCCACAGGAGATCCGCACACAGCCGGGCAGCCCAAAGCTACTGCAGTCGCGGATGATGACGCCGGCCCGCTGGCTCTCCTCGGCCACCCGGCTTGCGTCGCCGACCTCCGCCAGCACGAAGTTGGCCGCGCTCTCGACCGTCGGTGCGTCGAGATTTTGTTGCATATACTCTCGGGCCCAGTTGGCCGACTCGACGGACTGCTCGACGTGTTCGTCGTCGTCGAGGGCGGCCAGCGCGGCCCGACAGGCGACCTCGTTGGCTGCGAACGGGGTGTTGACGCGGGCGTAGGCGTCGGCCCAAGCGTTGGGTACAGCCGCGTAGCCGATCCGCAACCCGGCCAAGCCGTAGGCCTTCGAGAACGTCCGGAGCACGGCGAGATTGTCGAACTCGTCGAGCAGGCCGATACTGCTCGGCTCCGCGGAGTACTCGCCGTAGGCCTCGTCGACGACGATCAGCGTCTCGTCGTCGACCGCGTCGAGGAGCGTCCTGATCTCGGCGCGCGTCCACTCCGTGCCAGTGGGGTTGTGTGGTGAGGTAACGTGGACGATCCGCTCGCCGTCGTAGGCGTCGAGTACCAGCTCGGGCGTCTGCTCGAACCCCTCGGCCTTCGAGAGCTCGTACTCGGTGATCTCGCCGTGATGGTGGCGCGTGCTCATCCGGTAGTATGAAAAGCCCGGCGAGGGGACGAGCACCCTGTCTCCGGGTTCGAGCATCGCCCGCGAAAGATAGTCGATCGCACCGTCGGCGCCGGGTGAGACCCAGATCTGCTCGCTGGTGCAGTCCCACTTGGTCGCCAGTTTCTCGGTGAGATCCGTGTGGGAGGCCTTCGGATAGATATGGAGACCGTCGTCGGCCTGCTGGTGGACGGCCTCGACGGCTTTCGGGCTGGAGCCGTGGGGATTCTCGTTCGAGGAGAGTTTGATGAGGTCGGCCGGATCGAGATCGAGGTCGCGGGCGACTTCCTCGATTCCCCGCCCCGGCACGTACGGGCTGGTCGCTGAGAGGTCCCGCGGTTGCATACCCGATGAGAGCGGCCCGCGGTCCTTAAGCGTGCTTACACGGGCCTTCAGATTTAGGTAGCTCCCGCCCGTGGGTGGTGATATGTATTCGACGACTGTCACGACAGCGTTCGTTGCACAGCACTATCTCACGGTGCCGAACCCGGGGCCCGAGGGCGAACCACACTCCCACCACTACGGGATCGAACTCACGTTCCGCGGCCCGGAGCTCAACGAGTACGACTATCTGGTCGATATCGACGACGCAGAGGCGGCACTCGACGACCTTGCTGACCGCTACCGCGACGCTTTGCTCAACGATCTACCGGAGTTTGCGGGATACAACCCGAGCGTCGAGCGGTTCGCTCGCGTTATCTTCGACCGCGTGACCGATATCGTCACCGACGAGACCGTGACCGAACTGGCCGTCACCGTCTGGGAGGACGACGAGGCGGCCGCCGCCTACGATGCCGACGTATGATTGCGCTCCACTCGCTGCTGGTGCTTTCAGCGGGCTGCCACAGGGCCGCGCTCCCGGAGGTCACGCGTGACTGATTTTCAGCGATACCTGCGGGCCAAGCGATCCGTCGACGACCGGGCGATAGACCGGCGGCTCGTCGGGCTGCTCCGCGAGCAGGTGACCGCTCGCGCACAGGCCACGGATGGTCCGCTTCGGATTCTCGAGATCGGAGCCGGCGTCGGAACGATGGTGGCCCGTGCCGTGGAGTGGGACCTGCTTCCGGCGGGCGAGATCCGGTACACGGCTGTCGATATCGAGGCGGCGAACGTCGACGCCCTGCCACAGCATCTCCGCGAGTGGGCCAGTGAGCGGGACACAGCTGTCTCGATGGGCGGGAACACAGCTGCCTCGATGGGTGGGGACACAACGGTATCGACGGCTGACTCGGTCGTGCTGGACACACCTGAATCACAGATCGAGGTCGATCCGGTCGCCGCCGACGCGGTCGACTACGCCGATCAAACGGAGACTGATTACGACCTCCTCGTCGGCGCTGCCCTGCTCGATATTCTCGATCTCGATCGGCTGGACCCGTTGCTCGGCTGCCTCGCGCCCGGTGGTTGCTACTACTTCCCGATCACGTTCGACGGGGCGACCCGGTTTCGGCCCGCACACCCGGCCGACAGCGAGGTCGAACGGCTCTACCACAGTCACATGGATCGCAAGCCCGGCGGTGCCAGTCAGGCGGGCGGTGATCTGCTGGCACGGCTGCAACAGCGCGACTGCGGTTCGATCCTCGGGGCGGCCGGCTCGGACTGGATCGTCAGACCGGTCGACGGCGCGTACCCCGGCGACGAGGCGTACCTCCTCTCGCACATTCTGGACACGGTGGAGACGGCACTCGGCGAACTCGACGAGACGATCACGGTCGATCTCGACGGCTGGCTATCTCAGCGCCGCGACCAACTCGACGCCGGTGACCTCATCTATCTCACTCACCAACTCGATATTCTGGGACAGATCGACGACTGATCCGGCGACCGGTCGCTCCCGGCGGGGTTACGCCTCTGGAATCTCCACATCGTGTTCGAGTGTCCCGATCCCGTCGATTTCGATTTCGACGTGATCGCCGTCTGCCACCGCGCCCACGCCCGCTGGCGTCCCCGTCGAAATCACGTCCCCCGGCTCTACTGTCATGTACTCGGTGATTTCGGCGATCAGGTCGGCGACACTGAAATAGAACTGATCGATGGTGGCCGACTGCTTCGTCTCGCCGTTGACCCGGAGTTCGATCCCGGCGTCGTCGGGCACCTCGTCTGGCGTCGCCACCACCGGGCCGAGCGGCGCGGCGTTGTCGAAGGCCTTGCCGCGCACCCAGTTCTGCTCGCGCTCCTGGTCGTCGCGGTTCGAGAGGTCGTTGAGACAGGTGTACCCCCTGACGACATCCATCGCCTCGCTGGCGTCGACATGGCGGCACTGCTCGCCGATGACGACGGCGAGTTCGGCCTCCCAGTCGATTCGCTCCTTGCCGGCCGGCAGCCTGACCGTCGAACCGGGGGCGGCGACGGTGTTCGGTGGTTTGAGGAACAACAGCGGCCGGTCCGGTACGCTCTCGTCGCGCTCGGCGGCGTGGTCGGCGTAGTTGCGCCCGACACAGACGATCTTGCTCGGCTCACACGGTGGCAACACGTCGACCGCGTCGATATCGTACCGCTGATCGCCGAAGCT
>Ga0207714_1001654_pt1 | contig 14243 bp, 11 predicted proteins | sample PonA232FremontCA_2_FD_187270 | JGI IMG/M metagenome (GOLD analysis project Ga0207714, IMG submission 187270) | Marine sediment microbial community from Fremont, CA, USA - Pond A23 Sediment 2 (SPAdes) | ecosystem: Environmental > Aquatic > Marine > Unclassified | place: USA: Fremont, California... | reverse complement strand
ATAATAATAGCATGTAATTCGTTGGTCTCGGTAACCTCTGCCATGGAACCCTCATGTTTTATTCATTACCTTTTGTGCTAGTCGGTGCATGAGGGTTTCGTATAAAGTTTAATTAACGTTCTGTATTTCAACACAATTTTGCTTCCAACATGGCATAATTTGTTTCCCTCTGCCATGGAACCCCCATGCTTTATGCATTGCCTTGTTGTGTAAGTTCCTGTATGGGGGGGTCATGCTTAAAAAAAGGATGTTCATGATCATCAATGAACCGTAAGCCAACGTTTCACATTTAACCCTTGGAGAGATCGTCAAATGAAGATAGGGTCCATAGAAATACCGCCAAGGCCGCTTTTTCTGGCACCGATGGAAGACATCACCGATCAGTCGTTCCGCCACGTATGCAAGGAATACGGCAGCGATGTGATGATCTCGGAGTTCATTGCTTCAGAGGGGCTGATCAGGGATTGCGACAAAAGCATAAAGAAGATGCAGATTGCTGAATTCGAGCGGCCATTTGGGGTACAATTGTATGGCAACCGGATTGAAGCCATGCAGGAGGCAGCGAAGCTGGCAGAATCGAAGCGACCTGATTTCATTGATCTGAATTACGGTTGTCCGGCAAAAAAAATAGCCACGCGTGGGGCGGGAGCCGGGATGCTCCAGGATCCTGATTACATGGAACAGATGACCCGGGCAGTGGTGGCGGCAACCAGCCTTCCGGTAACAGCCAAGACCCGCCTGGGATGGGACGAGCATTCGGTCCACATTATTGAGATTGCACGGCGGCTACAGGATGCCGGTATACAGGCTATTGCCATACACGGGCGAACCCGGGCACAAATGTATAAAGGCCAGGCCGATTGGGAAAAAATCGCTGAAGTGAAACATGATCCCGAAATAGAAATTCCCGTGATCGGCAACGGCGATATCACCTCACCCCAGGGTGCCGCCCGGGCATTTGACCATTACCGGGTCGATGGCATCATGATTGGCAGGGCCACCGTGGGCAAGCCCTGGCTCTTTCGATCCATCCGCCAGTACCTGGATTACGGCCGTGTGGTTGATGAACCCGATGTCCGCGAAAAAGTAGCGGTGGCCAAAAAACACCTTGAAAAATCCATTGAATGGAAAGGAATGCCCCGGGGAATATATGAAATGCGTCGTCACCTGTCGAACTATTTCAAAGGCCTGCCCCACTTCAAACCCTTGCGTACAAAGCTGGTCACTTCCCTCGACCCCGACGAACTTTTCGACACCCTTGATTATATTGGTGAACATTACGCCGATTTCGACGCCTCTCAGCTTAAAAGCAACGCCTTTTTTCATTATTAAACCCAGGCTCTCTCATTTGAAGCCCGCCTGGTGGGCCACCATCCTAAAAAAATGGATTTCAACCAGTAAGCCAGGGACCCATCATCAACTGGCATTTGATGGCCTACGGGCCCAGCTACAAGATAGGAGGGACCTTTCGTTTAGCGGGGTCACCTTTTATCAGGATGGGGAATAAGTCAATCCCGGAAAATTAACCTGGTGGCGGAATATCCAACGGTTATCGTTTTACTTGTTTTGTCGGGGAGGAAGGAACTTATCAGGAATGGAAAGAATAGGCATCATTAAGCAGTTGGGGAGCTTTTTGAGAAAGCATACGGGCATTGCAATCGGGATCATCCCGGTCGGTCTCCAATGGATATATTTGATGGTGATTGCGTTTTTTCAATCCGTGCAGGTAGGCTTTGTCATAATAATCAAGGGTGATATCGATGGCGGTATGAAAATCGCATTGATCAATGGCCTGATGGGCTTTTCGGGCTTTATCCCCGCCCAGTCTTTTCCTGATTTTATCAATGCCCTGGTGAAGTTTTTGCTGATCAAAGCAGGCATATTCCTGAACCAGTCTTTCCACACGAAGGGATTTACTCATCTCCAGCCTGATCACGGGAGCTGATCGCATGACAGCGAATAACTCATCGGGGATCCCATTTTTACCGATCATCTTACTTTCATCTTCAATCCAGATGGGTTGGTTCAGGTTAAAACGGAACCATTTTTCAAAGATGAGGTTCTCAAAGTGTTCGTTGGGGAGCTGTTCCTTTTGGCCCATGGCTCCAAAAGCCGATCCTTTGTGCCGGGCAAGGCCTTCCAGGTCGAGCACCTGCTCGCCTTCCCGTTCCAAGGCCTGCAGGATATCCGTTTTCCCGCTGCCGGTATAGCCGCTAAGGACAACCACTGAAGCAGGCTGTTGAAGCCTGGCCCGTCCATAACGCCGATATGTTTTGTACCCCCCTTTCAAAACATAGGTTTGAATGCTAAGCCTTTCAAAAAGCCAGGCCATACTTTCACTACGCATGCCTCCCCGCCAGCAGTGCAGAATCAGTTTTCTCTGCTGGCCTGCAAGTGCCCTGGCCTGCTTAGCCAGTGCTTCCATGTGGGGACCAACGATGCGCAATCCCTCCATGATGGCTTCCTCCCGACCCTGCCGGTGATAACGGATCCCTACCCGGGCGCGTTGATCATCATCAAATAAAGGAATATTATTGGCCCCCGGTATATGCCCTCTCTTAAATTCAGACGGTGAACGCACATCAACAACCGGTATGCCATGACGAATCTGAAGAAATTCCTCAATATCAATTTCTTTCATAACTTAATGCATTTGCCAGAGCAAAGATCACCCCCATACCACCCGGACAAAGGTTAACCCGCATTGGAGAATACCTGGGGTTTCACGATGGAACGCACCGCCTGGAATATGCCTTCAGCATCAAAACCGCATTTTTTATGCAATTCTTCGGGTTGCCCGTGTTCTATGAAGCGATCGGGGATGCCCAGCTTCCTGATCCGAACCCGGTACTGATGTTCTGCCATAAATTCCATCACTGCCGTCCCCATGCCCCCGATGATGGTACCATCCTCGACGGTAATGACATGGTGGTAATGCTGACCCACTTCATGGAGCAACTCCTCATCCAGGGGCTTAAGAAAACGTAAATCGTAATGGGCCACTGAAATACCTTCGGTGGCGAGTTTTTGAATGGCCTGCCGGGCGAAGTTGCCGGGATGCCCGATGGTAAGGATGGCCACTTCATCGCCGCTGCTAAGTTTGCGGCCCCTGCCCACCGGAATTTCCTGCATGGGTTGTTGCCAGTTGATATTCACACCTCTACCCCGGGGATAACGTATGGTAAAAGGTCCCTTATCGGAAAGTTGTGCGGTAAACATCATATTACGCAGCTCCATCTCGTTCATGGGAGCCGCGATGGTCATGTTGGGCACCGCTCGCATATAGGCCAAATCGAGGGCTCCATGATGGGTGGCTCCGTCACCCCCTACCAATCCAGCCCGGTCAAGACAAAAAACCACATTCAGGTTCTGAAGGGCTACATCATGCACCACCTGGTCATAGGCACGCTGCATAAAAGTGGAATAAATATTGCAAAAGGGCACCACTCCATCTGAAGCCAAACCGGCTGAAAAGGTTACGGCATGCTGCTCGGCAATCCCCACATCAAAAGCCCGGCTCGGCATCTTTTGCATCATAATGTTCATGCTGGAACCAGTGGGCATCGCCGGAGTAATGCCTACAATTTTATCGTTCCTTTCTGCCAGCTCAACCAGGGTGTGGCCAAATACATCCTGATATTTAGGCGGTTTGGGTGTATCGGAACCCACCTTGTGCAACTGGCCCGTATCTTTATCAAAAGTACCCGGAGCACGGTGCCAGGTGGTCTGATCCTTTTCGGCCTGGCTGAAGCCCTTGCCTTTCTTGGTGACCACATGCAACAGTTTGGGCCCTTCAATGTGCTTCATATCCGCCAGCAGCTTGGTCAGATATACCACATCGTGGCCATCGACCGGACCAAAATACCTGAAATTAAGGGCCTCAAAAAAATTGCTCTGTTGAAGCACAGCCGTCTTGATCGCACTCTCCAGCTGGGATGCCAGTCGCTGATAGTTCGCTCCCAGTTTGCTGATTTTTCCCAGTAAATTCCATACTTCATTCTTCAGGCGATTATAAGTGCGCGAAGTGGTGATGTCCAGGAGATATTCCTTCAGCGCCCCCACATTGGGATCAATGGCCATATTGTTGTCATTGAGGATCACCAAAAGGTTAGAACGCTCAACCCCTACATTGTTCAGCCCCTCAAAGGCAATCCCGCCGGTCATGGCGCCGTCACCTATAACCGCCACCACATGACGGTTTTTGAAATCTTGCAATTCTCCTGACTTGGCAAGCCCCAGGGCCGCAGATATGGAGGTCGATGCATGACCTACCCCAAAGGCATCATACTTGCTTTCGCTCATGCTCGGAAAACCGCTGATGCCATTTAACTTACGATTGGTGTGAAAAACATCCCGGCGACCGGTCAGGATTTTATGGCCATAGGCCTGATGCCCTACATCCCATACAATCTTGTCATAAGGCGTGTTGTAGACATAATGCAACGCAACGGTCAACTCCACAACCCCCAAACTTGCACCAAAATGCCCCGGATTGACCGAGGCTTCATCAATGATAAATTTCCGCAGCTCTTTGCTTAGCTCTATGAGATCCACCTCTCCCAGCGCTTTCAGATCCCCGGGGTACTGAATCTGCCTTAAAAGACTATCACCTGTTGAGTTCATGGCCACAAACGGTTAATATTTTATTTCAAAATTAAGAATAATTTTAATTCGTTAAACAACCCCCTCGGTCAATTCCATATTTATTATATTTGCTTACTTACACCTGCCCATTAACGAGAAAAGGTCAGGTCAAGTTGATCTTCTAAAAGATGGATACAAGCCATTTAAACATGAACTCAAAATATGGTTTGAACCGCTTTGTTTTGAGGTCCAGTACAAATCAAAGGATCCCGGCATGAGGGCTCCTGATAACAACTTCAAGATCTACATATTAACAATCCTTTCTTAAAAACGTTCAATCAATTGCAATTCATATGAAGATACATGTTCTATTTCTTGCCCTGATTCTTTTAGGTTCATGCGTACCCCAGAAAGAATTTGAAAAGATCCGCCAACAGAAGCAAACCTGCCTGGAAAAGCAGGACTCCCTGGAACACGCCAACCGAAAGTTAAAAGTAGCCAACAAAGAGCTTTCCTCCAAAAATGAGGTGCTTCGAGACAAAAACGAACGCCTGATGCGCGACAGCCTCAGCCGGGCTAAACGCCTGATCAGCTATCAGCAAAAAAACGAACGGCTTCAGGACAAATATGAATCACTGAAAGCCACGCAGGAAAAGCTGCTTAAAGGCACCACGCAGGAAACGAAAAAGTTGCTCCGGGAGATACAAAACAGTCAGGAAAAGCTTCAGGCCAAAGAAGACCGTTTACAGGTGCTGGAAGAAAACCTGAACCAGGAGCGCGAACAGCTCAAAAAATTACGTCGTCAGCTGGAAAACAAAAAGCAGCGGCTGGTCAAGCTGGAAAAGATTCTCCACCAGAAGGATTCGCTGGTTGATCGCCTGAAGCAAAAAGTAAGCGATGCCCTGTATGGTTTCAGGAATGAGGGCCTCGATGTGAAGACCAAAAACGGCAAGGTCTATGTTTCGATGGAAGAAAAGTTGCTTTTCCCTTCAGGCAGCACTGTTATTGATCAAAGGGGCAAGCAGGCCATCAAGGAACTGGCAGGGGTTCTGGAAGGCAACCAGGACATCAACATCATGGTGGAAGGCCACACCGACACCGTTCCGGTGATCAGCAGCAAAGCCATCAAAGACAACTGGGACCTGAGTGTTAAAAGGGCAACAGCGGTTATCCGGATCCTGATGAAGCATTCCAGCATAAAAGGCGAAAGAATCATCGCAGCCGGTCGCAGTAAATACCTGCCGGTGGCCACCAACAACACCAAGGCAGGCCGCAGGAAAAACCGGCGCACGGAAATCATCCTCACTCCAAAATTCGGTGAACTGCTGGATATTCTGAACATGCAATAAAAAGAACCATCATAAGCCCGTTTGAATAAAAAGATCAGTCTATGCCCGGGGCGGCCGCTTAAATCAATAAACCCCCGAGATGCGATTTATTATTTAAAATCATAGCTGACCAGCACATTAAAATTCTGTGCCACTTCAGCATGGGCTTTCAGGGTAACCCCCAGCCTTAAATGGTCGCTCACCTGATAAGTAAGGGCATACCGCTGGAAAAAAGGCTTGTTGTAATAGGGGGCATACAGGTAGGTTCCCCAGAACTGGGAAAAAATGAATTTACCAAAGGCAAGATCATGACCGGTTAACAAAGATATTTGCCGGGAATGTCCGGCTTCACCGGTCTTCTCTTTGATCTGGCCGTCCCATAAATATTCCACACCGGCATTCAGGGCATTCAGCCGGGTGATACGCCGGCGTCCCCTCAGGATAAGTCCATAGCTGTATGTGCGCTTTTGAACATCGCCTTCACCCCTTGTAACATTCTCCATGGTGGCAAAAACTTCAAGGGAAGGGATGATGCCTTTTTCCTCCAGGGGCAGCGGTTGGCGTTTTTTCAATTCCACAGGAGCAAACAAATAATCCAAACCTGCCCCGAAAGTGGGAAAATTCATCCCTTTATTGGGTTCCTGAATGCCGCCGTTGGATATGTGGTTGTATTTGCCGTATACCTTAAGAAACCATTGGCGGGTCAAACGAAAATTTAACGCCACATCCAGGTGAATGATAAAGCTCAGGTGCGTACTAAAAAAAAGATTCCGGGGGTTCTTTTCCGGATCATAGATCTTATTGAGGTAGGTGGGGCCCACTCCCATTCTCAGGGAAGTCAGCACCCTGCCCCGGTAGTTGAAAAAGGGCTCGGCAAACATCATCAGGTTGGTTGCCTGGCCCAGCACACGTGGCTGATTAAAATTTATATGCGAGATGGAAAAACCGGCCCGGGAATAGCAGTTGCACCGCTGCCAGTCCTTCTTCTGGATCATGAACCAGCCATAATCGACTGCAAGGCCATAGGGCCGGGATTGGCTTAAAGAGCGGATGGCACTGCTATGGGGAATGATAAATCCATACTGGGGTTTAACCCCTAAAAATACAGGGTTGGTTGTCTTGTCCTGGGCTGCAACAAGAGAAGCCAGGCCGGTTAGAAATAACAGGAAAAGAAAACGCATCTGTCCGAGCTTCAGTTTATTTTCCGGTTTGGCCGGCTATATCCGACGGCAATGATTCCCGGTTAATCAGCAGGGAAGTGGTTTTCAGCCTGAAATAAGCTCTGGAAACATACAGATATCCCTGGTAAGGATTGGCAGAACCATGGGAATTTTTCACGATAAAATACCTCGTTCCATTTTGATCTTCAGCCATACCGGTGATATGCATCAGGTGATCATCGGTGGTGGCATACTGATCAAAATCCCGTTGCCGCATATCCATGGTAACAGCTTGCTGTTTGACTGGATGCTCAAAAACCTGGCTTTGCTCATAGGCATCCATCTCTTGCCATGATTTTTGAGGCAGAACAGCCAGGCCCTTACCAAAGTTGAAGCCGGGATTGGTCACATCCGCTGCCCAGGCCACTGAATAACCCTGTTCCAGGGAATGTTCCACAATCCTTACCAGCTCATCCAGGGGCACATTGAAGATCTGTTCCATCGACCAGTTGTCAGGTGACTCAAACACATACCAGTCATAAAAATCGTGGTTTTCAAAAGAGGTGACCGGCATATAATCAGCCGGGTCAAGGCCGAGGGAATTCACAAATTTGTGGGGTTCATAGGTATTTTGCTCCACCTGGAACTTCCCCGGGGCATCGCCCAGGTATGCGTCCAGTATCCCGCGGAAACCCTCCTTCCAGGAAGAAGACAGCCGGTCGTTGTGGTTTTTAATCACCTCCTGCATATAAGCCTGCAATACAGCATCCATCTGACCATGCCGGGGCAACCCCCCCGCCTTTTGCTCGCCCGGATAAGCTTTTTGTGGCACCAGCCCTTCCTTGTCCATGACATGAAGCACATCCCAGGCCTGGGCGCCGGGCCCGAAATTCAGATGCCCGTGAAAACGAACATATAGCTCAGCCCGGTCCAAATAAGCCTCCCGCACAATATACATTTCCGATAGGTCATAACGGCCACGCTCCTTTCGCAACAACTCCGATTCCAAAAAAGACAGGGTCGCATAACTCCAGCATGTTCCGCTGTTTCCCTGGTTTTTCACTGAAGTGGCCGGAAGCCTCACCTGTTCATTAAACTCATATCCGGACCCCTGCCCGTAAACAGTTCCCGGACCGGTCATGACCATCAATGAGAGCACCGCAAGAAACAATAAATGTATGGTAGCCTTCATAAGCAAAAGAATTAAGTTTAACTCTGCATGTTGGTTGTTTCGATGGTGAAGAGAGACCATTATTTAAATTGCTCATAGATAATTAGTACACAAAATTTAATGGTCGTCCATCTTTTAAATATATTAGAAAATTATTACCAAAATCGTTGTTGCTTCATAGCAAACATATAAAATATTCCGTTTACTAAATAAATGGATTTTAATTTAATACGATTTTTTGTTATATTTGATTCTGTAACAAATTGCAAATAATCTGCATTATGCTGGATGGTTATATTAAAGAGTTGATTGCAAGTAACAATCGGGTGATCATTCCGAATTTTGGTGCTTTTCTTCTGAGAGCCACTTCCAAAAACAAAAACAAGAAAGTGCTAGCCGAAAAAATTGACGATATATATTTCAGCCCCTTTTTAAAATTCAATGATGAACTGTTGGTGAATCATATCATAGAGAAGGAGGGGGTCCATCAGGAGGAGGCCATGGAAAGGATCAACTCCTATGTCAAGAGCATCGAGGAGCAGGTTCAGCAGGCGGGTTCATATACCCTGGAAGAGATGGGTTCTTTTTACATGGATCAGCAGGGAAAAATACAATTCAAGGTCAACCCGACGGGCTCGCCAGAGGGAACTGGCGCGGATGCTGCTTCAGGGGCAGCGGCTGGCGATTCATCCGAGCAAGTTTCGGCCAAGGGCCAGGAAGGGAGCGAAAAAGAAAAACAAGGTAGCACCGGGGCTTCCACCGGAGGTAAAACCGCACCCCAAGGGTCTGAAACAGCTCAGGCCAATAAACGGCAGGGCGAAAAGGCTGCCGGGCGCACCACCGGCCAGGAAAAACGTGCCTCAGCTCAGGCAGCAGGCGGGGGGCAGAAAGCCACCGGCCAGAAAAAAGGCCGCCAATCCTCCACTGCTCAAAAAAAGACCGGCCCACGATCTACCGGCCCACGAGGCACCGCTCAAGCACCCCCTCCCCCGCCAAACCAGCAAAAACAGACTGAAAAATCCGGGTCAAAAGGCAATCGTGGCCTGATCCTTTCTATCGCCATTGGAGTGCCGGTGGCCGCTGTTTTTATATGGGCCATGATCAACTTTGATACGGTTCAGAACCTGTTCCAAAAAGAAAGCGGCCCCGGAAAAATCAAGCAAACCACCGAACAAAAAGAGCCCTCCAAACGGGCAGAAGAAAAAAAAGCTGCCCGGAGCGGCCAGGAAGCAGCCGGTAAAAAGGAGCCCTCCGCAAAACAATCCCCCGGCCAGGCACAGGAGAAAAAGTCCGAAACCACCGCCAGCCAGAAGAGATCACGGACTGATCAGTCACAACAAGCTGCCAGGGGCGGGAAAAAGTATTACCTGGTAGCCGGCAGTTTCAAGAATAAAGAAAACGCCGTTCATTTCCATCAAAAATTACTCGACCAGGGTTACCAGGCAGAAATAATTGATGAACGCGACGGGATGCATGCGGTAAGCTATAGCTCTTTTCAAAATAAAGAAAAGGCCCGGGCAGAATTGCGCCGTTTAAGACAGCAAGGGCACACCGCCTGGTTGCTTTATCATTAACCCGGAAGATTAACCTTTTCGTCTCATTTTACGCAGCAATCGGCGGGAAAGCTTATCCACCTTCCGGTTATAATCGGTGGCTTCGCTTTTGCCTGCCCGCTCATGGCTTTCCACCTTAATCAGCCTGACCGATGTTTGATCCAGCAAATTATAAAATTCCCGCACCAGTGCGCTGTTTTTTACCGGTTTTCCTCCCCGGGTGACAAACCGGTTGATCTCCAGGCGCCGGCGTCTTTGCGGGAGATCAACCACATACTGGCTATCGGTATAAACTTCTGCCCATTCAACCTTTTTTTTATTGAATTGTATGTATTTTAGTGCCTGTATCACAGCGGTCAGTTCCATGGTATGCTGGGTGGCTTTTTCGGCCGTCCCATGAAGCATTTGTTCCTCGTGGCGGTCTACAATGCACGCTGCCCAGGCCCCGGGGCCCTGTTTTCCGCTGGCACTGCCATCGGTGAAGGCTTTGATCATAGGCCATGAATTTAATTGCCTGCCGGATGATCCGGCCAGTATATAGATAACAATATAAAGTTTTATCCGGAAAATACAAGGTTAAATTAAAACAAGCCCCAAAAGCTTATCCCAAAAGCAACCCAAGATGACACAGTTCCTGCCGATTCCTCTAAACATTTCATTCAACTTTGAATATTATCCGCTGCTGATCGTAGCTTTTGTTGCATGGCTCATCCCAATGGCCCTTTCTGCACTGAGGCTGCAGAAATTGCCCACCGTTATAGTGGAAATCATTGCCGGTTACCTGATTGGCAGGTTCATCATGGTGGATTTTCCCGAGAGCCACATTCAATCCCTCGACTTTTTAGCCCTTTCCGGATTTATGTTTCTGATGTTTCTCAGCGGCCTGGAGATCGATGTGAACCAGATTCTCTCTTCCTTCCCCAAAAGAAAGTTGAATGCCGGGCGTTTTTTGAGCAATCCGCTATTGGTAGGGGTTGCTTTTTTCATCACATCCCTGCTTTTATCCCTGGCCAGTGCGCATCTGCTTGGCCTTTTGATTCCCATTCAAAACAAATGGTACTTTGCCCTGATCATGGTCACCACTTCAGTGGGAATCATCCTTCCGGTTTTAAAGGGACGCAACGAGTTGAACTCCCGTTTCGGACAAATGGTCATCACCTCTGCTGCAGTAGCAGATATTCTGAGCATCATTCTTTTTTCCTTTACCGCCTTTATCCTCAAACATGGTTTTCAGCCGGAATTGATGCTGATTATCGGGTTGTTCTTCCTTTTTTATCTTTTTTACCGCATTGGAGAGCGGCTGACACAAAAGACCCTGTTCAAGAGGCTCACCTATCAACTTTCACATGCGGCTTCTCAAATACAGATCCGGGGAACCCTCTTGTTGATCATTCTTTTTGTGGTGCTCGCCCAGTTTATCGGCAAAGAAATCATGCTGCTCGGGGCTTTTCTTGCCGGCATCCTGCTGTCGGTCTTCCTGAACAAGAGCCGATCCATCCTGCTGCTGAAACTCGACGGGATGGGATATGGCTTTTTTATCCCCATCTTTTTTATTATGGTGGGGGTGCATTTTGACGAAAGTGCCCTTCAACAAATGGACCAATCCCCCTGGCTGTTTCTGCTCGCCTTATTGGTGATCCTTTATGCCATCAAACTGGTACCGGGACTTTTTTGGGCCCGGATTTTCGGTCTCCGAAAAGCTATGGCCGGGGGCATCCTGATGGCTTCCCGGCTAAGCCTGATCATTGCCGCCTCCAAAATCGGCCTCGACTTCGGAATCATCACCCCCGGCATCAACGCCTCGTTCGTGTTGATGGCCGTTATCACCTGCATCTTATCGCCCCTGATCTACAACATGATGGCCCCCGAGGAGATGCTCAAAACCGACAAGGTGATCATTGTGGGAGGAAGCAGCACCGGGGTTCTGCTGGCCCGCCGCCTCAAAATGCACGGAAAAAATGCCATTATCCTGGAAAACAACAAAAAACGTTGCCGCGAGATGCGTTCGAAAGGCCTCAATGTTCGGTTTGGAAGTGGATTCGACCGTCAAACCTTCTATAACCTCCACCTTAAACCCTACAACTATGTGGTGGTGGTCACTGAATCGGAACTCAAAAATACCCGGATCACCACAATGCTCAAAGAAGAATTCCTTCATCCCAAGATCATCACCAAGAGCTCCAGCTCCATTATAGAAAAAAACCTCCAAAAAATGCAGGTCGAATACCTCGATACCACCCGCCTGATGGCCACCACCATCGAAAGCCTCATCCTGCGCCCAAGTACCTATCATACCCTGGTGGAATCTTTTGAAAACTATAAGCTCGAGGAAATCACCATTACCAATCCCGCCATCCAGGGACGACAAATTAAAGAACTACCCTTCCACAAAGACGGCGAACTGATATTGATCAGGCACCAGCAAAAAGCCAGCATCCCCCATGGGGATACCTACCTGCATATCAACGACATTGTAACGGTGATGGGCACCGAAGCTGCATTGCAGGACTTTCGGGAAAAATTCCGCTCCAGCCTGGCGGCAGGAAACACCAATCAGTTGTCTTAGCATTCCCTGATGAACCGGTTATTAACCCTCTTCAATCATACCTGCTGCAAGAAAAAGTAGAGGTTGAACCGCCCTCATTGAGTTGGCAACAATATTTCAGTTTAAAAGGTGAACTGCCCTTTCTCAACCATAAAGCGGGAGAGAAAATCCGGGGCTTCTTCACCCGGATCAAACCAGCAGGACTCCCGCCACCAAGAAAAAATGAGGCATACGGGTTCATCGGTGTTTGAGCCCTCCCATTGCATTGTTATTCTGTAACCTTATTTCTAAATTAGAGGTTTCAAAGATCCATAGGCCCGCGCCTTAAGGCTGGCCTGTCATTTATACCAATGAACAAACGAATAAAGCCAAAAGCCATGCATTCATATTCAAAATCAACCCTTTGTGTCCATAAAGGCACCATCATTGACAAAGAAGACGAAGGGGCCAATTCCCCGGTTTATACTTCCACCTCTTTTGGTTACCTGGACAAGGATACCCCCATGTATCCGCGATACTTCAACACCAAGAACCAGCAGGCACTGGCCGAGAAGATCAGTGCCCTGGAAAACGGCGAACGTGCCCTGGCCTTCAGCTCCGGGATGGCAGCCATTACCAGCACCCTCTACAGCCTGCTCAGCCAGGGCGACCACATCATCTTTCAAAGTGCCCTGTACGGGGGCACCATCAAGTTCATTACCCGCGATCTGAATCGCTTCGGCATCAGCTATAGTTTTGTCAACAGCACCCACATAGAAGATTTCGAAGCGGCCATACAACAAAACACCAAAGCCATTTACATTGAAACTCCCTCAAACCCGCTGTTGAAGATAACCGACCTCGAAGAATTGGCCCGGCTGGCCAAAGCCAACAACATCACATCCATCATTGACAATACCTTTGCTTCACCCGTCAACCAGAATCCCATCGACTGGTGGATGGACATTGTCATACACAGCGCAACCAAATACCTCAACGGGCATAGCGACGTGACGGCAGGGGCGGTCATCTCCTCCAAAGAAAACATTGAGAACATCTGGGAAGTGGCCAGAAACCTTGGAGGCAGCCTGAACGCACAAATTTGCTCCCTGCTGGAAAGAAGCCTGAAAACATTGTACATTCGGGTAAAAGCCCAAAATGAAAATGCCCACCAACTGGCCCACTTTTTAGAAGCCCATCAACGCATCAAGAAAGTCTGGTACCCGGGCCTTAAAAGCCATATCGGACACGAAACCGCTAAAAAACAAATGAGTGGCTTCGGAGGCATGCTCTCTTTTGAGCCGGAACATTCCAGCATCATTGAGCTGCAAAAAAGACTCGAACTGATCCGGCCGGCCGTCAGCCTCGGCGGCATTGATTCGACCATCTGTTCACCTGCCCTGACATCGCACAAAGGCCTTACCCAGGAAGAAAGAGAAAGAGAAGGCATCAGCGATACCATGCTCAGGCTCTCAGTCGGTATCGAAGACCCCGATGACCTGATTAAGGATCTGGACCAGGCCCTGGAAAGCCTTTAATTCAATGATTCAGGCTTCTGCTTGAACATCGCGAACCCATTAAATGCAAAAAATCTCGCCATTTGCCTTTTCGTTCCAGACAAGGAAAAGGCTATGCCGCTGCATCCCGGGAGGAACCCATTGGCAGATTCCAACAAAAATCGTTTCCTGTATCCGTCAAATTTCCGGAAAGCATTATTCGCGGGCGGCACCAAAATCGATCCTGCCCCGAAATGAGGGTTTATCCGCCGCCACATTCAGCCCTTCAAAAATATAGTGATTATCGGGGCCTTCGCTCCGGGTAAGCCGGATGCCCTCTCCAGGCCGAACCTCTCTCATGTAATTGACCGACAGCAATCGTGGATAATGATCCTGATGGAATTTGAAAGAAAAAGAATCCATCATC
>Ga0207714_1001653_pt1 | contig 14251 bp, 14 predicted proteins | sample PonA232FremontCA_2_FD_187270 | JGI IMG/M metagenome (GOLD analysis project Ga0207714, IMG submission 187270) | Marine sediment microbial community from Fremont, CA, USA - Pond A23 Sediment 2 (SPAdes) | ecosystem: Environmental > Aquatic > Marine > Unclassified | place: USA: Fremont, California... | reverse complement strand
ACTCGGTATGAGCGAACGGACGGCAGAAGCGACGACGACCGTCGACGAGGACGGTATTCGCGTCGAGAAATCCTTCACCGACGACGCGTTCCCCGTACCCGCGGTGATGTACGAACTCTCCTCGACCCGCGAAGACCCCGTGCGCGTGCGCATCGTCGACCGGATCCCGGAGTCGTTCCCGATGGACCGCGTCGGGTTCCACCCGGAGTACGAAAGCGAAAATTGGACGGCGTACAAGGACCACCGCGTGGAGTTCGAGCGCGTGCTCGACCCCGGAGACGCGATCGAGACCGTGTTCGGTATCCGTGACGACGACCCGGACCTCGACGGTTTCCTGGGCACGCCGGTGATCGAGCACGTCCCGGTCGGCGAGGAGATCGAAGACGTCCTCGGCGCCGGCGACACCGACGCCGTCAGGGAAGTCCTCTCGGGCGACCGGGCGACACTGCCCGGCATGGAGGGATCGGTCGCGGAGGCGAAGGGAGCGGAAGCCTCCGAGGAGGGCGCCGAGGCGGACCTCGGAGCGGATGATTCCGACGCGGAGGGGGACATTTCAGGCGCGGAGGCGGACGATTCAGGCGCGCCGGAACCGCGGGCCGTCACCGCGGGCGGCACCGCGGCGGTGACGGTACACGAGGAGGCGGTCGACGAAAGCGAGCCGACCGCCGAGCCGGGAGCGGACGGCTCGGACGACGCGGATGAAACAGTTGAAGCGACCGACGCAGACGACGCGGACGACGCAACAGACGCGACAGAAGCGACAGACGCGGACGACCCGACAGACGCGGCCGAAGCAGGCGAAGAGCCTCCGGAAGCGGACGAGTCCGCCTCCGACTCCGCCCCCGATGCGTCGCCTGAGGGCGGTCTCGCGGCCGCACTGGCCGCCGAGATCCGCGCCGGCGACGTGGCCGACGAGGACCTCGAAACAATCGGCGAGGAGCTCGACGTCGGCGTCCCGCGAAGCGTCGACGTCCGTATCTCGCGCCTTCAGTCGAGCGTCGCCGACATCGAGGCGTACGCGGACGCGCTCGCGGAGTTCATCGACGGCGAGGGGACGGCCCGAGAGATCCTCGACGAGCTCGATCGGAAGGTGGAGACCGTCGAGTCGGAGATGGAGGCGCTCGACGACAGGGTCGACGCGGCCGACGCGGACCGCGATGACCTGCGCGAGACGGTCGACCAGGTCGACGACTCCGTCGAGACCGTCTCGACGGAGGTCGACGGGGTGACCGAGCGTATGGACGGCGTGACCGAGCGCGTCGACGGCGTGACCGAGCGCGTCGACGGCGTGACCGAGCGCGTCGACGGGGTGGAATCGAGCGTCGAGGACGTCGAAGGCGCCGTCGGCGACGTGGAGGCGACGATCGAGGGGGTCACCGACGACGTCTCGCGGATCGACGAGGAGACTGACGCGCTCGACGAGGCGCTCGACGACGTCGGCGACGACGTGGAGACGCTGTACGAGGAGGTCGACGACGCCGCCGCCGCGGCCGAGGCGACGGCGGACCGCGTCGAAGACGTCGAGTCCCGCATGGGACGCTTCGACGAGGAGTTCGACGACCTGTGGGACGACCTCGCGGAGGTCGACACCCGGCTGACGGAGATCGAAGACCGGCTCGGCGAGGACCTCGACGACGTCGAAACGGAGATCGAATCCATCAACGACCACCTGGAGGAGCTCGAGGCGTTCCGCAAGCGCCTCAACGAGGCGTTCGGGCCGTAAGGGCCGCGTCTCGACCGATTCCCGTTCTGTTCAGATTGCCCCGAGGGCGACCGCCGTTCCCGCCCGAACGAAAGCGCAACCCGTTTTAGCCGCGGCGACGCAGTTCGGGTAATGAGCGAACCGGTACCGGTCGCCGTTCCGCGGAAGGGCCGACCCCTCGAAGCGGTCCTCGAACGGATCGCGGCCGTCGGCCCCGACGACCGGTTGGAGCGGCTCGCGGACGGCGTGAGCAACACGCTCCGCTACGAGAAGGCGATCACGAAAGAGCGCGTCGAGGCGGACGACGGGCCCTACGAGCGGCTGGCCGAGTACTCGGACCCGCACGCCGCGGCCGAGCCGGAGTTCACGCTGTTGCGCGACGACCGCGACGGGAAGCCCCGCCGGATCGTCTTCGACGCCGCGACCGTCGACCTCGGCGACGTCAGGCTGAAACTCGTCGGCCGCGAGGAGCCGTTCCGCTCCCTCCGGACCCACGAGTTCGCGCTCGGATTCGACTCGGCGGACCTCGTGCTGGAGGAAGTCGTCGGAATCCGCCCGGAGGGGCTCGGCGAGATAGCCGACGTCAACGAACGGATCGACCCGGTCGACACCGACGTCCGCGTCGTCAACGGGCTCGGAGACACCGTCTACCACACCCTGATGGCCCGACCGGAGCGGATCGAGCCGGGAACCGACCTCGACCGCGCGTTCCTCTCCGGCTACGAGGGGCCGCTGTGTATCTCCCCCCGGTACGAGCGGCTCGTCACCGCGGTGCTGGGGACTGACGCGCTCGACGGGGTGACGTTCGTCTACCCGAACCCCGACGAGGAGGAGGAGGCGGGCATCGCCCGAGCGGGCGTCGGCGTCTATCTCACCGTCACCGGGTCGACCGCCCGCGATCACGGCCTCGTCGTCGGGGAACACCTCTTCCCGAGCGAGACCGTCTTGATGCGAAACGCGGCCGAAAGCGACCCGCGAGTCGAGCGCGCGATAGCCGCCCTCGACGTCGAGGAGGCGGCCTCCGAGATCCGAATCTGATCCGAGATCCGGATCTGATCGTACTCGCAGGTGAGACCGGCCGTCTCGATGCATACGTGTCTCCATTTCAGGCACCTGTCCAGCCGCGACTCAGTGAGTACTCGACTCGAAACTACTCACGTCCCGGAATCAGGTGAATCGACTCCCGGGGAATCAGTACCCGGACCTCTGAGCCGTTCTCAATCGACAGTCGCTCGAACGTCGGCGGAGGGACGTTCGCCGTGAGAGCGAGCGATCCGGCTGCGATTTCGATCTCGACCCGATACCCGCTCCCCTCGTTCAACCAGCGAGTGACTGTCCCCGCGATCGCGTTCGCCGTTCGGTCACCGTCAGCAACGTACGGCGCTTCGACCGCGACTCGTGACGGATGGATACAAACCGTCACGGCGGACGCAGCGAGGTTCGACGCGGTCGTCCGGAACCGAACGTCGCCGAACTGAACCGTCGCTTCCTCGGTCGTTCGGTCGGTCACTGTCCCGTCGAAGAGGTTCTCGTTCCCGGTGAAGCGGGCGACGAAGCGGTTCGTCGGCCGTGTGAGCACCGTCGACGGCGTGTCCACCTGTTCGAGGTCACCGTCTCGAACGATAGCGATCCGCTCACCAAGTGCCGTCGCCGTGCGCTGGTCGTGCGTGACGTACAGAACGGGGACGTCGAGCGATCCGAACAGGTCGTGTAGTTCGTCCCGGAGGCGCTTCCGGATCGGCGCGTCGAGGCTCGACAACGGTTCGTCAAGGAGCAACACGTCCGGGTCGGTCGCTAGCGTCCGCGCGAGGGCGACTCGCTGTCGCTCCCCACCGGAAAGCGTCGGCGGCCGCCTGTCGAGCGTGCCGTCCAACTCCAGAATCGTCACGAGGTCGTCGACGCGATCGCCGGTCGCGGCCGCGTACTCGATGTTTTCCCGGGCGGTCATATGTGGGAAGAGCGCTCCCTCTTGGAAGACCATCCCCACACGCCGATCTTCGAGCGGTAAGTCGACCAGTTCTCGCCCACCGAGCCGAATCGATCCCGAATCGGGGGCGGTGATGCCGGCGATCAGCGAGAGTAGCGTCGTCTTTCCGCTGCCGGACGGTCCCAAGACGGCGAGCACCTCGTCGTCGACCGTCAGGTCCGCCGGACCGAAGTCGAACTGCCCGTAGGCTTTGCGCAATCGAGAGAGTTCGAGTGTCATTCCCATGGGTTCGAGGCGACGGTGTTGAGAATCAACAGCGCGGCGGCGGCGATCAGCACCAACAGGATCGCGACCGGATAGGCGTTATCGAGGCCGAGTTCGATAAACGCGACCCAGATCTGGACCGGCATCGTCCGGGGATAGTACGCCATCATCATCGTCGCTCCGAACTCGCCGATCGCTCGCGCGAAGGTGAGCGTCACACCGGCCAGAATACCCGGGCCGGCCAGGGGGAGCGTGACGTGGCGAGCGGTCGTCAATCGGCTCTTCCCCAGCGAGCGAGAGGCGTATTCGAGCGTCTGATCGACGCTCTCGAACGCTGCTTTTCCCGTCACGACCACGAACGGCGACGCGACGAATATCTGGGCCAGCACCACCCCAGCGAGCGACCGCGTGAGTGGAACCCCGGCGGCAGTCGCGGCTTCGCCGAGCGGTGAGCCGGGGCCGAACACAGTGAGTAGTACGATGCCGCCGACCGTCGGGGGAAGCACCAACGGGAGGACGACAGCCGCGAGGACGACCTTCGTCAGGGCCCCGTCGGTGCGTGCGAGCCAGTACGCGAGCGGCAGGCCGAACAGCGTGGCGACGACGGTACTGATCGACGCCGACAGGAGCGACGTCGTCGCCGAATCCACGACGGTCGGAGCGCTCATCTGAGCGAGGACGTCCCCGGCCGGGACCGAGAGAAACAGCGACACCAATGGCACGACGTAGTACAGGAGGAGCACGCCCCCGAGGACGAGCGCAACGCTGAGCCAGTCGAACCCGAACGTGACCGTCCCTGACCGATTCGAGTTTGGACGCACCGACATTCAAATCAGGACAGTGATGTCCGAAACCGCCGATGTCATCGTTTCGTCGGGTCCGCCGATCCGGGATCGGGTCTCGGCCGAGTGGTCGGCCGCCTCTCTGACACGCCGGGGGACGTCGCCCGTATAGGCGGGGAACTGTTCGCGGAGGAGGAATCCGTGTTCTTCGAGATAGCTTCCGGTCGTGTGGACGTTGAAGACGGAGACGACAGCGTCGCTCATGTGGCGAATGGTCGAGCCGTAACTGATGAGCCCACCCTGGATTTCTCGACCGCTCGGCAGTTCGTACGACGTCGTCGCGTACCACTCCTCGGCGAACTGTGGATTACTCAGATTGATCTGATCCGGCAGTTCGATGTACTCGTAATCGCGCTCGACGGCCATATTGCGGTAAGCGATCGCAGCGTCGATGGATCCGGTTTCGAACTGACTGATCAACGACGTTTCGGGATACACCTGTTCTCGCTCGGGTATTCGTTCTCTGAGAGTCGATGCGTCGTCGTAGTACCGCGAGGCAAGTTCGAGCATGAACAGCGCACGATATCCCAGCGGGTCTTGATCGGGGTCGGTTCGACCGATATCCACACTGCCGTCGACCATCGGTTCGTACCAACGCTCGGTCCCGGCGTCGGCCAAGCGCTCCCCGCCTGCCGTGTCCGGATTGTACGCGATGACGACGGAGTTGCTGGTAAACATCGAGTACCACGACGGTGAGAGCGGCTCGTCAAAGAGCGCCACGTCTGCGACCGAGACGATATCGGGGTCACGTTGCCCCTCGTCGATCATTCGGGCGACAGTCGCAGAGCCGTGTGATTCGATGTGGACTGGGACGTCTACGGCCGGCTTGAGCCCGTTAGCTAAGGCGTTCTGGAGGCTGCCAGCGGCGAGGATGGCGACCGTCGTCGACTGACTACCATCCCGGTCGCCCTCGACTGTACAGCCTGCGATGCCAGCGACCGCCGCAGTTCCGGCGGTCACGAGGAACCGGCGTCGCGTAGTCGGAGGTCTCCTATCCATTATGCGAGATAGAGAAGTATTTGAGGGAAAAGCTTATCTCAAACATATCTGTTTAACCCTGTATGGTCTCTGCCGAATCGACGACATTGACCGAACGACAGGTGGAGGTGCTCGAACTCCGAGAGCAGGGGCAGACCCAACAGGAAGTCGCGGACCGCTTGGGGACCACCGACTCGAATATCAGTGCCATCGAACGAGCGGCGGAACAAAACGTCACGAAGGCCCGCCGGACGTTAGAACTCGTCCAGACGATTCGGTCGCCAGTTCAGTTCTCGGTTGCTCCGGGAACGAGTTTCGACGACCTGGTCGCCAGCGTCTACGCTCACGGAGACGAGGCAGGTATCAAGATCACGTACTGTCGTCCGGAGCTTTATACACACCTCTACGGGGTCCTCGAAGAGTGTACGAAACAGAGCGAACTGACGACGACCATCGATGTCGGAGTTACCAACGATGGCGAGGTGAGAGTCTACACCGATGACTTCTGAGCGCACCGTCGGTCCGTGACTCTCGCCGAACTGTCTTTCGACGTATCGCCCGACGCTCGGACGCTGAATGGCCTGCGTACGACTCGACGCGGCCCTACGACCGAGCCTCGCTCGCTGGACTGGAGTCAGGTGTCCGCACCGTCTCGGGAACTTCCAGATCCCGTCCGTTTCTATAGCGGCATACGATACATTTGTCGTACACGATCCGTGACACCGTGAGCGATCTGCTTTTCCGGCGAGGAGGCGCCAGCTCTGCTGGCGGTGAGCAGCCGGTGGAACTCCTCAGTGCGACAACGGTCCACTGTCCGGGCGCGCTCTGAGCCCGGTCGACGTGGCTCTGCGCGCCTCTCAGAGGCGCGGCGGTCGCAGTGGGATCGGGAACTCCGCAATCGGATTGAGAACTCGAAGATGCACCGAGTCGCGCGGCCCGACCTCGACTGGTGAGAACTGGCCCCTGGCCGAGAGATCGCACTCGTGATTGTGACCGTCAGCATCCGACTGTTTTGATAGCGACCTCCAAAAGTATATCTCGTATTCTAGCACCAAACTAGGATCAAAAAGTACTAGAATACCAGACATACACTACTTAGCGCCGTAATAAGGGTTCTACAACTCAGTATAAGTGACCTTATCCGGAATTGTGGGATAGATTGAAGTCGGCGGCCGGCGAAGCCGAATTCGAACGATGAGCGACGATCGCCGCTCGGTGAAGACGTACGTCCCCGCCGATCAAAAAGATCGGTGGCAGGACCACGCGGACGAGCTCGGGATGTCACAGAGCGAGTTCGTCAGAACGATGGTACAGGCCGGCCGTCGGGGGTTCTCGATGGGCGAATCCGGGAAGGCCGCCGAACCCGATCCTTCTGGGTCTGACCCTGGGGGTGACGGCCTCGAAACACGGGTGGAAGCGGCCCTCACCGACGGGCCGCTCTCGTGGGAGGAACTCACCGAGGCCGTGGTCGGAGATTTCGAGGATCGGTTGGAGGACGCGCTCGACGCGTTACAGGATCGCAACCGCGTCCGGTACAACGGCCGAAAGGGCGGGTACACCCTGACCGATGAGTAGCGCCCGCGCGCCGGACGAGGTCTCAGATCCGGTGGGGTACTTCATCGAAGACCTCACGTATCACGGGAAAACGAAGCGCACCCGCGAGTCCTACGAACGAGTCCTCCGACGGTTCGAGTCGTTCCTCGGTCCGGAGACGACGCCCGCGTCTGCGTCGCACCGCGACTGCATGTCGTTCGTGCACTCGCTGCGCGGCGACGTGGCCGACAGCACGGTGGCGACGTACGCCGCCTACCTACACCGGTTTTACGGCTATATGACGGAGGTCGGCGTCTTCGAGGGGAACCCGATGACGCTCGTGATGGAGGAAATGGACGAGACCGTCGACAAGGACCCCGCCCGGCGCGACATCCCCGTGGCGGTTATGTGCGAGTTCGTCGCCGGGATCCGCCATCCGCTCCACCGGGCCCTCGTCGTGACGCTGCTCAAGACCGGCATGCGGGTCGGGGAGTGCTGTAACCTCGATCTCCGCGACCTCGCCGTCGACGACGCCGAGCTCCGGGACGCGTACGACCTCGGGACGCGTCACGTGCTCGCGGACCGCCCGAATTCGCTGTACGTGACGCCGGACGCAACCGTCGGCGAGGAGCTGAACGGCGAGGTGCGGACGGCCGCTAACAAGCGGAAGCGCGGGACGGTGATCCCCGTCGACGACGAACTCGCTCGAACGCTGAAGCGCTGGCTGGCGATCCGCCCCGACAGTACCTCGCCGGCGGATCCCCTGTTCGTCGGTACGGCGGAGGGATGGGGCGAGCGGCTCGATCCGCAGGCGGTGCGACACGTCGTCGAGCGGTACGCCCGCGATGCGGGCTGGTACCGGACGGGCGGCGGCGCCGCCGAGAACGTCACGCCGCACTACTTCCGGCACTTCTTCACGACGCACCTGCGCGACAGGACCGGTGACCGCGGCGTGGTCAAATACCTGCGCGGCGACGTCGCCGACGACGTGATCGACACCTACACGCACAACTGGGGCGACCAAGTCCGGGAGACGTACGAGGCGAACGTCTACCGACTGTTGGGGTAGCTGCAGAGCTGGAAGCAATTTTTGTTGGCTCAGAAACGACGTGGAACGCGTCGCGAGTCGGACGCATAAATCATATGCCGCTATACGAAATTGCGGCCGCGTCCGGATTCACGCTGCCTCACGAACCAACCGAGAGTGCCGGGAGAGCTGCGGTTTCCGAGGAACGCCGAATTCGCCTCATCGGGTCGTTCTCCCGGATGATCGACGGGAGGTGGACCAGTGGCCGAGCCGCGGTCGGCGAAACGGGACAGTACCTGAACACGTTCGGGGTACACCCCAAGGAGGCAAGAGTCGTAGCGCGAGACAAGGATATGTTCGACGACTTCGACGTGGACCGGCGACCCCTCGTTCTGATCTGGGAGGTGACGCAGGCGTGCGGACTCGCCTGCCGTCACTGTCGGGCCGACGCGAAGCCCGAGCGTCACCCGGACGAGTTGACGACCGAGGAGGGGAAGCGACTCCTCGACGACGCCGCGGAGTTCGGCGACGGCCACCTCGTCGTCCTTTCCGGCGGCGACCCGCTCGCCCGCGACGACCTCACGGAGCTGATCTCGTACGGCGACGACCTCGGCCACCGGATGACGATCACGCCGAGCGGAACGGCGTCGCTGACTCCCGACCGCGTCGAGGCGCTCGCGGACGCGGGGATCCGGCGGATGGCGCTCAGTATCGACGGCGCGACCCGAGAGAGCCGCGACCGGTTCCGCGGCGAGGAGAGCTTCGAGGACACGCTGACCGCGGCGCGGGCCGTCCGCGAGGCCGGACTCCCGCTCCAAGTCAACACCACCGTCTGCGCCGAGACCGTCGACGAACTCCCGACGATCCGGGACGAAGTGCGCGACCTCGGCGCGGTGCTCTGGAGCGTCTTCTTCCTCGTGCCGGTCGGCCGCGGCCGGATCCTCGACCCGATACCCCCGGAACGCGCCGAGCGGGTGATGGAGTGTCTTCACGACGTCACCGAGACGGAGGGATTCGGAGTCAAGACGACCGAGGCGCCGTTCTACCGCCGGGTCGGACTGCAGCGAGACGGAAACAGCGGCACGGCCCGCCGGAGAGGCGGGATCACGGCCGGGCGCGGCTTCGCCTTCGTCAACCACACCGGGGAGACGTACCCGTCCGGGTTCCTCCCGAAGTCAGCGGGCAACGTCCGGGATCGGTCCGTGGCCGACATCTACCGGAACGCGGAGCTGTTCGAGTCGCTCCGGCATCTGGATCGACTCGAGGGGAAATGTGGCGCCTGCGAGTTCAGACAGGTCTGCGGGGGGAGTCGCTCTCGGGCGTTCGCCGCGACCGGTGACCCGCTGGCGAGCGACCCGCTCTGCCCGTACGTCCCGGACGGATACGACGGCGAACTACCGGAGACGCTGGCGGGCGAGAGCGCCGGCGTCCCCGACGCGGCGGACTGAGGGCGCGCCTCGCCGGGGTTAGAGGTCGTCCGAGTCGAGGACTCGGTGCGGGACGTTCTTATCGCGGAGTTTGGAGGTGTGTCGCGGGATCTCGTCGGTCACCGCGACCAGCAGGACGTCGAGCCCGAGCATGCCCGCCTCGGCGACGCCGTCCGCGGTTCCGAACCGGACGTCCGGAGTCGCGTCGCTTCTGGAGACGAGCGCGTACGCCTCCGTGCCGGCGACCGCGAGCAGACCGTCTTCGGGGACGTGCGCCGAGACAACACTCGGATCGGGCGGGGCCTCCTCGGTGACGGTCGGGACCGGAAGCACGGAGACGGTGCCCGTGTCGTAGTCGACGACGCCCTCGAAGTCGGCGACGCCGACGGCCTCACCCGCGTTCGCGCTCGTGACCGTGACCGCGGTCGCCGTGCCGCCGGCGGGATTGGCGTGGAGGACGCCGTCGCGCATCACGAGGCCGACCTCCCGCCCCTCGGCCACGTCGTCGAGCGCGATGGCGGTGTCGACCTCGACGCTCCCGAGGACGTCCGAGTTGACCCGTTCGAGGTACGCCTCCAAGTCGTCGGTCCGGGAGATGAGCCAGTCGACCCCCTCCTTCGTCACCTCGTACCGGCCGCGACCCCCCTTCTCGACGTATCCAGCCTCGACGAGGTCCCGGACGTAATCGCTGACCGCCTGCGAGGTCACGCCGATCGTCTCCGCGATCTCGCCCTGACTCACGGCCGGCTGTCGGGCCGCGATCTCGACGAGCACTTGGTAGCGCGTCGCGCTCCGCTTGTTCTCGAGGACGTCCGGCGAGTCTCCGCCATCGGCGTCGGCCATTACCGGGAGTTCGGCGGCCGCAAATAAAGTAGTGTTGTAGATCTGTTCGCGTCGTCGCTCCAGCGGCCGTCTCTCGGCGGCAGGTGAAAATAGGACTTTTCTAAGACAACCGTAGTTGAGTCGAGTTGCGGTCGACTTGGACGCCGGAAGGCAGAGGACGGAGGGCAAACTTGGTCGACACGCGGGCGTCGCACTCGATTCCGGCCGCTCAGCGCTGGGTGTCGGATGGCGACGACATCCTACAACGGCAGAACCCCGTCGTCGTCGCCGTCGTCAGTCGTGTTGTCGTCGGTGGAATCCCCGTCGTCCGTGGTGTCTCCCGTGGTGTTTCCGTCGGTATCGTCTCCGTCGTCGGTTTGGTTCCCACCGTCGTCGGTGCCGTCGTCAGTCCCTGAGCCGTTGGTGCCGCTCTCGTCGTCACCCGAGTCGCGCACGTCGTCGCCCTCGTCGAAGATGTCGGTCTCGATACGCTCCTCGTACGTCAACTCGTCGAGCGGGACGGTGACCTCCGTTCCGGTCGGGAGCTCGATGACGGCGTAAAACTCGATCCGGAGCTCGCTCACTTGGTGGCCGCGCACGTCTTCGTCGAGGTGCGTGACCCACCACTCGTCGAGGCGGCGGTTCTGGAGCGCCGTCGTGAACTCGATCGTCTCGGAGCTCCGCGAGGGGATCAGGTACCCCTCCTCGGTCTGTCCGGAGGCCATCTCGACGCCGTTCATCGTGACGTCGTAGCCGATCTCGGAGACGACGTACGGTTCGAGGTTCGGGTTGTACACGGTAAAGGCCATGTCAATGGGCGTCTCGGCCTCGCTGACGCTCCCCCACTCGCCCCGCGTCTCGTTGACGTAGAGGATCGGGTCGTCGGTCAGGGCGCTGTCCGCGTTCACCGGGCGCGTCTCGTTCGAAGTCAGCTACCCCACCCTACTTCGCTCACCCAGAGGGGTTCGCTCGTGGAGGGTGTCGCCAGAACTCTTTGAGTTCTGGCTGCTAACCAGAAGTCTGTGACTTCTGGTGATGGGGCTTGTCCATGAACTCGGCCTCGAACCCATTCGGGTAGGCGGTGAATCCGCCACTCGGCGTCACTGTTCCAGACTTGAGGGCAAGCTGACTGTTGCCCGTCCGCCGAGACGACTGTTGACCTCGACGGACATACCGCATCCCGATGTTCTTCGCCGCATTGTAGTCCGCGTTCGCTTCTGACTCACACTTTACGCATCGGAAATCGGTGCGAGTCGCGCGATTCTCCTCAGCTGTGAATCCACACTCGGCACACCGTTGCGACGTGTACGCCGACCCGACTTGCTTCACCGAGACGCCGACCGCTTCGGCTTTGTATTCTACCTGCTCGTACAGGGTTCGGAACGCCCACCTGTGTCCCCACGACGCACCCGTTCGGTCGCGGATATCCGTCAAGTCCTCGAACGCAATCACGTCGCACTCGTATCGGAGTGCTTCATCCACAATCGCGTTCGACGCCCGGTGGAGTACGTCACCGACGTATCGTAGTTCGCGTCCATTTGATTGTTCGAGCGTTCGGTGGGCGCTTCGCGTGCCTGTCTGTTGGAGTCCTGCACGGACTTTCTCGAACTCGCGGAGATTGTGAGTCAACTCTCGCCCACTGAAAAAGTAGGCTGTACTCGTGACGGCGAGATTTTCGATACCGAGGTCGACCCCGAGGACCGTTCCGTCCTCGGCGGTGTTCCGCTCGGTATCGGTCTTGTGTCGGCGGAAGCCGATGTGCAAAAAGTAGTCGCCGTCACGAGTGGTGAGTGTACTTTCCGTGAGGTTCCAGTTGTCGGAGTCGAGGTACTGCCGTTGGTAGCCATCCTCGGCTTCAGGGAGAGCAAGTTCACATCGGACGCGACTCTCCGTCGTGGAGAGCGACACCGTATCGTCATCGAACAGGGTCATCGTTCGAATGTCGTACGTCACCGTCGGAGCGGTGAAGGTGGGCTTGCTGACTCTCTTGCCGTTCGAGCGGCGTTCAAGACAGCCGGTGATGGCTTGGGCGGCTTGGTGAGTGGCGAGGAGCGCGTGCTGACTCCCGAGGTCGGTTTCCTCGCGCACGTCGTCGTAGGCGAGGGGTTGTACGTCGCTCTTGGCGTTGCATTTCTCCCACGCCATGTCCGTGGCGAGTTGGCAACCACGCTTCCACTCGGAGATGGTTTCCTCAAGCAACTCGCGTTGCTCGCCATCTACCGAGAGGCGGGTAATTGCCGTCCGACGCACGTAGTCGTCTGCCACGTATTCAATGTGTATGAGTGGCTATTTATAGGCTGGTGTTTGTGACAGATACGAACGCGCTCCTCCCCTCCCTACTCGCTCCCTTCGGTCGCTCCTTGAGGAAAGGGACTCCGCGCTACCGCTTCAGTTGAATGCGCCGAGCAGGTCGGTCGTGATCTCGCGGCTGCGGCTGAACGCGGCGCTCCGCCCGAGCAGGTCCGAGGTGACGGTGGCGTCGATACCGACGGTCGTCCGCTCGCCGCCGCGCACGTGGCTGACCCACCACGATGGGATCGCGTCGTTCCGCAGGTCGGTTTCGAGGGGGATCGTGGCGTTGCCGGCCCCCAGACGCACGCCCTCGCGGCCGCCCTGTGCCATCTCGATGTCGTTCATCGAGACCGTGTAGTTCACCGAGACGCCGTCGAGCCCGATGCCGACCGGGTTCGGGTTCGAGACGACCAGGTCCGTCCGGACCTCGGTGGTCTCGTTGGTCACGTCTCCGAAGGTGTTATCGACGGCCGCGACGCTCGGGACGCCGAGTATCCCGACGGCGAACGCGCCGCCGACCACGCCCGCGACGATCAACAGAGCGACGAGAGCTGTGCGTAGCTTCGAACTCGTGAGCGACGCGAACGCGGCTCGGAGACCCATACACCGGCCGATCCGGTCGGGTCGTAAAATCGTACCGTTTCGGGGAGTGACGCGCGACCCCGCTTACAACACGTCGCCGATCCGCACCGGTTCGCCGTCCAAGTCGGGCTCCTCGGCGACGATCTGTAACACCTCGTGGTCGGTGACGTCGCGGAACCCCTTGCCGGTCGCCTCCTCGATCAGGTCCTTCTCCAGTTCGAACTCGGTCCCCTCGTAGACGACGTCGACGCCGTCGTCGGTGAACGTCAGGTCAGTGCTCATGGCCCGTCGTAGGCGGCGATCGGATAAAAGGAGCGTGACACGGCCCGGTCCGGCGCTCGCGGCTGCTCGTTCGTCGGTCTCGGTTCGACGAGGGGGCGGCGCTTACTCCTCGTCGCCGTCGTCTTTCATCTCCGAGAGCCGCCCGACCAGGTCGTCGGTGGACGCGCCGCCCTCGATGGACACCTCGCCGTCGTGGTCGTGCTCGTGGACGTTCACCGCGCCGTCGTCGTCGGTGTCAACGTCCTGGTTCTTCTGCTCGCTCTCGTCGTACGATCCGAATCCCATACTCGACCCTCCCGCGCCGCACTCAAAAGGGTAGTGACCTGCCGACGGTCCGGGGGAGAGTCGCACGCGCGGCACCGGGGGTCGACCCCCGGGCAAAGCCGACCGCTCAGGCGGCGTCCGACGCGCGTCGGACGTCCCCACACGGTTTATAGGCGCGGAGGGAGTTCTCCCGGTGTGTCGCTGCGAGGGGACGGTCCGATAGAGGAGCTCGCGGTCCCGTCCGGGACGACCGTCGAGGAGCACGACCTCGTCGTCGACGGCGACGTGCTCGTCGGCGGCCAGTCGACG
>Ga0207714_1001652_pt1 | contig 14269 bp, 10 predicted proteins | sample PonA232FremontCA_2_FD_187270 | JGI IMG/M metagenome (GOLD analysis project Ga0207714, IMG submission 187270) | Marine sediment microbial community from Fremont, CA, USA - Pond A23 Sediment 2 (SPAdes) | ecosystem: Environmental > Aquatic > Marine > Unclassified | place: USA: Fremont, California... | reverse complement strand
CGGCCATTTTTTTTGAAATTGTTACCTAATCAACGTCGGACGACGATTCAGCGGCGGTTCGTGCTCGCCGCAGCTCTTGCACGTACATCTCGCGCAGGGATTGCGGTTCCAGGATCTCCACGGCGTCCCCCCAGGTGAAAAGGTGCCAACACATTTCCAGCTCGCCGCAGGCGGTGAAGGTTACGACGACCGCGCCGTCCGGCTGTTCGGTGAGCGTTTGGGTGGGGTGGAACTGATAATTGCGGACGATGTCGGCCACGTCGGGCGCGAACTTCCAGACCACGCGCTTCGGTTCGTCCTGATACACGCCGAAGGCGCGGTTGACGAAGCCCTCGAAGGAAAAGCCGGGTTCGGCCACGACGGGCGCATCAATCGTGTGGACATCGTGAATGTTGGGCAGGCTGTACAGACGCACGCCCGGATCATTGAGGCCCTCGGGCCGGCCCACAATATAGTGGCGATGGCCATGGAGCAGGCCGTAGGGCGAGAGCTCGATCCAGGTGCGCTTGGCCTTGCTGCGCAGGTAATAATCGATCCGGATGCGCTGTCCGGCCTTGAGCGCATGCCGGAGGGTTGCCAGCATCTCCGGGTCGATCCGCGGGCGCGGGCCGGGGCGCGAGATGAAGCCTTCCGCGTCGAGCAGCGCCTCGACGTCCGGCGCCATGCGCGTGAACGCGCTGTCCGGGATGGCCGCGGCGATCTTGTTCTGAACGTCGCGCAGGCGCTGGGCTTCGCTCGCTAGGTTGTGGTGATCGAGCAGGTCGGCCGCCTTCGCCAGCGCCGCGACCTCGTCGACGCTGTAGCCTTCGGGGTCGATGGATGTGCCGGCGGGCAGGCGCCAGCGCTTCGTGCTGTCGTCGGTGTCCACCGCCTCGATGTCGGGGAAAAGATAGGCCACCTCGTTGCGCAGCCGCTCCGCCGTGCGCCGGGAGATGCCGAAGCGGTTCTGGATCTCCGGGATACTGACGCCATAGCGCGAGGCGCGCATCCAGCTCGCGAGTCGGAGGACCTGCTCCGCCTTGCTCATGGGTCGAAAGGAACCCTTGGATGAAACGATTTTACCTTCGCGCGATCCTATGGCGGCGCGCCGGGGTGCGGCAAGCTAGGACGTCGAACATGCCCCGTTGCTGCGTCAAAATTTGACGCTGTGCCATGGCCGACGGCGGCCGCGCGGACAAGGCCCGCCGAGGCGCTTTTTGCGGCGTCCGGGACGGCGAGGGCGGGCGCCTGACCGCGCCGGGGTTCACCACCCACTCCGCCAGAATCTGACGCATAATCGCGGCACCCTTTCCATTGCGGTGGATGCGCGAAACGCCGTGCCGGCGGAACGGCGCGCCGCATCGCCGGCGTGTCGCGAAACATCAAAGGGGGAGTTGGGTGCGATGTCGGTGATCGAATGTGCGGCGTATGGCGGTGAGGCAACGATCGCGGATCGGGCCGTGGGCGCGATAATGGGGCTCGCTGTCGGGGAGGCCCTGGGGGCGTCCGTGGCGTTCACCCCGCGGGATACCCACGCCCCGGTCACGGACCTGGTCGGCGGCGGCCTGTTCGCGCGCGCGGCGGGCGAGTGGGGCGAGCATACCGCCATGACGCTCTGCCTCGCCGAGTCTCTGCGTGCGGCGCCGGATTTCGCGCCGCCGGACTTCATGGACCGGCTCGTTGCGTGGGTGGACCGGGGGATTCCGGGCCTGCGCAGCGGCCCTGTTGAGGTCGGGTACACGACGTCCTCGGCCATCGAACGGTATCGCTGGACGGGCCGGACGGCGGAAACCGAGCCTCGCCCGCGGCCGGTGGATGCGGAATCCCTCATCCGTGTCGCGCCGGCGGCGATCCGGTGGGGTGCGGCGCCGGCGACGGCGGAGAGGGTTGCCCGGCGACAGAGCCGGGTGACGCACGCGGCGCCGGAAGCGCTGGATGCCTGCGCCCTGCTGGCCCGCTGCCTGACGGCCGCGCTGCGCGGCGAGGACCGGACATCAAGCCTCGTGCCCGGCCCGGACCCGTCGTGGTGCGCACCCGTGCGCGGGCTCGCGCAGGGGACGTGGAAGCCCAAGCGGCGCGAACACATCGAAACCGCCGGCAACGCCCTTGATCTTCTGGAAGCGGCGCTGTGGGCCGTTTACCACGCCGAGAGCTTTCCGCAGGCGGTGCTGACGGCCGTCAACCTGGGGAACTTCGCCGACGCCACGGGCGCACTCGCGGGCCAGCTCGCGGGCGCCCTGTACGGCGCGGGCGCGCTGCCCACCCGCTGGCGCCGCACGCTTGTGCAGGAAGATCGCCTGCGTGGCGTTGCCGTGGCGTTGTCGGCGCCCGACGCCGGCCATGCGCCGGGTGTGTAGTTTGCTTGTTCGGCCGGTTCGGACGCCCCGGTGGCCGTCTGCCGTCGCTCGGGGGTCGATGCGCCCGACGCTGTTTCTTGGTGTCGCGCCGCGTAGGCTGCGCTCGCAGGGGGATGTTCGACTCAAATGACGACGCACCAAGATGTAACAAGGCGGATCGGCATCGGTCACCTCAGCCGATGCAGATCTCACCGGTTCACCAGTAAGCCACTCTTGTCCTGATTCGCGTCAGGGTTTATGCTTTTAAGCGATGTTTAGGTTCATCCACACATCCGACTGGCAGATTGGGAAGGTCTTCCGCTTCGTCGACGAAAAGACGATGGGCCTTCTCCAACGCGCGCGGCTCGACGCGATCACGCGGATCGGTCAGCACGCGCAGGCCCAGGATGCGCGCTGTGTGCTCGTCGCGGGCGACGTTTACGACATGGAGGCCCTCGCGCCCCAGTCGCTGATGCAACCGCTCGAGCGCATGCGCGCGTTCGAGGACGTCGCGTGGCACCTGATCCCGGGCAACCACGACCCGCACCGCCCCAATGGCCTGTGGGATCAGCTTACACCCCGTCTGCCGCCCAATGTGCACGTCCATACGGCGCCCGAGCCCGCCGAGATTGGCGACGGCGCAGCGGTATTGCTGCCCGCGCCCCTCCACCGGAAGCAGGCGCTCGAGGACCCCACCGCATTCATGGACGACGCCGAGACGCGGGCGGAGCTCCCGCGGATCGGCCTCGCACACGGCTCGATCACGGCGTTCGATACGGCCGGCACATCGACGCCCAATCTGATCGCACCCGACCGGCCGGCGCGCGCGAACCTTGCCTACCTCGCCCTGGGCGACTGGCACGGACAGAAGCAGATCAACGCGCGCTGCTGGTATGCGGGCACGCCGGAGACAGATGCGTTCGACGTGGACGGGGGCGGCGGCGCACTGCTCGTCGCGCTCGGCGGGCCGGATGACGCGCCAGCCGTGACGCAGCTTGAGACCGGGATCTACACGTGGCAGCCGCGGCGCGTCCACATCGCATCGCACGACGACATCGCGCAGCTCGCAGACACATTGCGCAACGCCGCGACCACCCCGGACCGGCTGCTCGTCGATCTCACGGTCGAGGGAACGCTGTCGCTTGCGGACAGGCGGAGCTTCGAGGAGACGATCGAAACGTCCGTCGCCGCTGCCTTGTGCCACCTGCGCGTCCACGACGCGAACCTCCTGGCCGAGCCGACACGGGCGGACCTGGACAGCATCGACCGGGGCGGCTTTGTCCGGGCGGCGGCCGAGCGTCTTCTGGAACAGGCCGAAACGGGTGACGGCGAGGACAGCAAGCTCGCGCAGGATGCACTGCGCCGCCTCTATCTCGAACACAAGAAGCTCGAAGCAAAGAAGCAATGAAGCTCATCTCGCTCGGCATCAATCAGCTCAAGAAGTTCGATGCGCCGACCCGCCTCGAGAACCTGGATGGCGGTCTCAACGTCGTCATCGGGCCGAACGAGATGGGCAAGTCGACCATTCTCGACGGCCTGCGGGCGGTTCTGTTCGAAAAGCACAGCTCCAAAGCCCAGCCCATTCGCGAGCTGCAGAACGAAGCGAACCAGAGCGCGCCGGTCATCGCGCTCACGTTCGAGCTGGACGGCGCGCGCTATCGCATCACGAAGCGCTTCGTCAAAAAGCCCTACGCGGAGCTTTCATGTCCCGACGGCCGGACGCTGCAGGGCGAGACGGCCGAGGAAGCGCTGCGCGCGAAGCTCGGCTTCAGCGAGCCGAACAACCGGGGCGCGCAGCCGGAGTCGCTCGGCACCTGGAGTGTGCTCTGGGTGCAGCAGGGCCAGTCCTTCGGCGCGCCGGAAATCCCCCACGCCGCTCAGTCCGATCTGCACAGCGCGCTGGAGGCGGAGGTCGGAATGGTGCTGGGCGGCCGGCGGGGGCGGGCGTTGCCGGCCGAGGTCGAGCGTCAGCTTTCTGCGCTCGTCTCGGACAAAGCCCAGAAGCCGCGGGGGCCTTACAAAGACGCGATCGAACACGTCGACAAGCTCGAGGGCGAGCTGGCCGAGCTTCAACAGCGCCGGCACGCGCTTGACACGGAACTCGACGAACTGGAGCGCGCCCAAGCCATCCTTGCCCGCGTGAAGGAGCAGGAAGCGAATGCCGAAGACGATACGAAGCTCGCGAAGGCGCGCGAACAGCGCAAGGCGGTCGAGGAACTCGAGCGGAAGATTTCAGAAGCGGAGCAGCAGCTGAAGCTGCGCAAGGCCGAATGCGACGCAGCCGAGAACGCGCGAGAGCAACGCGAAACCCTCAAGGCGCGTGTGCGCAAGGCGTCGGCGGCGATCGAGGGGGCGGACGAAGACCACCGCCAGGCTGCGGCGGCGGAGGCCGAGACGCGCGCACACGTCGAGAATCTCAGACAGCAGCGCGACGACACCGAGCGCGAGATCGAGCGTCTCGACAAGGAAGTCTCGCGCCAGCGCAAGCTCAGCTACGCCGCGGCTCGGCAGCGCGAGATCGGGCAACTCGAAAACACGCTCGAAAACGCGCAGCAGGCCGAAACGGATCGGCGCGAACTCGAGCGCGCGATCGCGGCGATCCGCATCGACAAGAAAAGCATGGCGGCGCTGCGCGAGGCGTCGAACAAGCTCGAGAACGCGCGGGCGGCGTTACACGCCGTGTCGACCGGGCTCCGCGTCGAGCTGCAGGACGGCGCGCAAGAACGCGTCTGCATCGCCGGCGAGCCGGTCGTCGAGGCGAACACCTATACCCGGATCGTCGAGGCGACGCGGATCGACGTTGCGGGGGTGGGTGCCGTCACCGTCGAGCCCGTCGTCCGGGACCGCGATACCCTCGTCGCGAACCGGGACGCCGCGCAGCAGCATCTCAACGCATTGCTGGAGAAGGTGGGCGCGCAGAGCGTCGACGAGGCAGAGCGACAGCTCGCGCGGAAACAGGATCTTCAGCAGCGCGAGGCGACGGCGCGCAGCCGGGTCGAGGCCTATGCGCCGGCCACAGCCGAACGGAACGCCGGGGCGCAGGCGCTTTCGGACCATATCGCCGGCCTACGGGACGCGCTGCAGCGCGAGCTTGACGACCTCGGCGTCGACGCGCTTCCAGCGCCTGAAGCGGCGGCGGATGCGCGCAAACGCGCTGAAGCGGCGGCGGAAGAGGCCCGTCAGCGGTATCGCGCGATTCGCGCTTCGCTCGAGGGCCCCGAGCATACGCTGCGCGAACAACAGGATGCCCTGGCCGCTGCGAAGACGAATGCCGAAAACGCACGCGCACGCCAGGCCGAGGCCCAACGGGAGCTGGACGCGGCAGAGCAGCAGGCGAGCGACGACGCGCTGGAAAAGCGGCGTCAGGCGGCCGAGGAACAGCGCGATGCACAACACGCGACGCTGGAAGCGCTGAAGGCGCAGCGCGGGACGCAAGATCTCGATCAGATCGACGCGCGCATCACGCGGCTGGAGCAGGCGATCGCGAACCGTCAGCACAAGCGGCAGCAGCTCGAAGTCGACATCAGCCGCCTCAAGGCGTCGATCGAAACGCAGGAAGGCGCGGGTCTGGACGAGGCGATTGCACGCAAGCGCCGGGAAGTCGAGCTCGCCAACAACGAAAAGTCACGCTACGAACACGAGGTTGCGGTTCTGTCACGGCTGCGCGATACGCTGCGTGCGGCGGAATCGGAAGCGAAGGAGCGCTACCTCTCGCCGATCCTCAAGCGCGTGCAGCGCTACCTCCAGCAGCTCTTTCCGCGCGCCGAGATCAAGCTTGACGAAAACCTCGAAATCTCGGGTCTCGTGCGCGAAGACGGGCGCGAAGAACCGTTCCGGAACCTGAGCGCGGGCACGCAGGAGCAGATCGCGGTGCTCGTGCGTCTCGCCTTCGGCGAGATGCTGGCAGAGCAGGGCCGGCCGGCGATGATCGTGCTCGACGACGCGCTCGTTTTCTCGGATGACGCGCGCATCGACAGGATGTTCGACATCCTGAGCGTAGCATCGAAACGGCTGCAGATTGTGATCCTCACGTGCCGCGAGCAGCTCTTCGAGTCGCTCGGCGGCCACAAGCCGTCCCTGGTCGCGGGCGATGGAGAGGAGCTACGGTCGGCGTGAGGGTGTGCCGTCCGGCCACACGGGGAAATGTTTGGCGTTGAGCTGATGACGCGAGGCATACTGGCACCGGCTTTGGGTATTCGGCCATCGGATGATCGAGCTGACCTAAGACCAATCGTTATCCAGCCTGTGTGCGCATGGGCATCGTAACGGGGGTCGCATACAAAACCTGCGCGTGACGTGGGCGGATCGGCGTGTACGCCGAGACCCAGAAATCGATTTATTCCAGCGCCTGAGCGTTCAGAGCGGCATGATCACCCACTGCCGCTTGATAGTCCAGGGAGCCGTGTCGGTGGCTTGGGGCATGAAGCTGATGGAGGGTCCATGAAACAGGCGTTTGCCGTCATCGGTGCGCTCGTCGCAGCGACAAGCGTGACTGCAAAAGCTGACGAAAACCTCGTACTTCTAAGTCCGTGTTTTGAGGGGACGATCTCCTCCTGGGGAGACAAGGTGCAGGTCTACAGCATCCAGATCGCCGGGAATGTAAGCGTCGGTGAACTACGCTGCCTTTTGCCGGAGAACGTTGATGTTCAGCCTTTTCTCATCGGCGATCACGGAATTAGCTATCCTTCGAAGTTCGACCATAGTCTGCTTGGCGATGGACCACCGAGACCGCTCAAGGAGGCTGCCATTCGAGCGGGCGAAACGTTTATGGTCGTCACAGCGCCGAGCAGCGACATTGGCATTAGCCGCGCCCGCCCTCTAAATGGCGGCCAAGCCCTTATTGAAGTTGGCGAACTTACACGCGAAAACATGTTTATATTAAATACAGAATCCAAAAAATCGAGTACTTGACGAATGGACACGTTGAGCTGATAGAAGATGGCTTTCGCGTTGAAAATCGAAAATCATATTTCAATGATGTAAACGGTGCGTTTTGGTTTGACGCGGTTCTCAACAGTGATGGGAAAATCGTCGATATTGTGACGCCAGCGACCGGAAATGTCTGTATGAACCGTAAAGAGCTGCCCCGGCGCTCGTCACTTGATTTGGATAACGTAACAAGCAAGACGGTTTGCGTTAGAAGGTAAATTCCGAGCGAACCGGCCGACGGCTGCGAAATCATAAGCGCAATTCTACATAGGTGTGGATAATGTTCGTGTGAACAGCCTTCCCCGCGCAGGGCGGGTAGCGCATACAATGGTTCCAGACTCGCCGCCGCGGCCCACGTCTGCCCTCGGTGCGGGCCCGGTGAAATCCGGCTACCACACTGGACACACCGGACATATTGGACACTCTAGGCACTCTGACCATATAGTGGAAGGGCGCATGGAGGAGGTGATCATGGGCGAGAACGCGCTACAGGGTCTACGCCTGTCGGAAGCCGGCAAGCGGTACCTGGACAAGCACCCCGGGAGGGCGCATCGCATCGCGAGCGAGGCTATTGAGGCCGAGGCGCGCCGCGAAGCTGGAACGAACGAGATTCCTGAGACCCTGAGACCTTTCGTGCGCGAACGCGAGGATGGCCCCGAGATTATCTCCTTGAGCGAAGCATCCCGACGTCTTTCGGTCACGCGGACCACGCTGTACGATTGGGTTCGAAAGCGCCGACTGCTGGCCTGGAAGACCAGCAAACGCGGCCTGAAGATCCCCGCCGAGCAGATCCTGGGGCCTGAACGGATCGTCGACGGCATCGACCAGGTATGGGCAATCCTCGTGGACCCGGAGCTGGTCTGGGTGTTCCTCAGCGAGGAGCAGCCCTTCGAGGATGAGGTGGCGCGGCCGATCGACAAGCTGAAGGCCGGACAGATCGACGACGTGGTCGGTGCCGCCCGTGCCTACGGATCAACGCCGGCGTGACCATCGCCTATCCGCGCGAGCGCGTCGAAGATGTCTTGCTGGACGCGCCGCTTCCGCCGTCCGTGCGGATTTTCCCCACGCGGCATCGGTTCACCCCGAAAGGCGTGGGGCCGAGCGACTCCAGGTTTGCTGGGCGCGCAGATCCGTACAGCGTGCTGTATGCCGCGCCGGACTTCGCGACGGCCTTCGTTGAGGTCGTAATCCGGGACCGTTTCGCAAAACGTGTCGGCGATCGATCCGTTCACTTGGCGGAACTCCGAAATCTCTCGTTCACGGTGATCAGATCGGGGAGCGCCGTTCTGAGATGGCTGGATCTGCGCGATGACGGGTGCCTCAGGCTCGGCGCCCCCACGGATGCGGTTCGTGCCCGACATCACGCCGCCGGCCGCGCGCTCGCGCGGAGTATTCACGCCAGGCATCCGGACATCGATGGCATCCTGTTTCCCGGGCGCTTGACCGGCTTCAATGTCTACGCGGTTTTCGACCGCGCCCTGGGGCGGGTTGAAGCGGACACCGCGGCACCGCTCGCAACACATCCCGATCTCCCTGATGCGCTGCGAAGGTACGATATCTGGATAGATCATCCGAAGACGTGATCCGGTCGCCGCGGCTGTGCCGCAGTACAGTTATGCGCTTTCGCGTGTCGCAGCCTCAAAGAGCGCGGCGTAATCGCTTTCGGTTTCCTGCGGCACCAGCAAGCCCTGGGACATCTCGCGCTTGCGCTGGAGCAGGGCGTGGAGCTTCAGGTCGAAGGACTGCTCGCCGATCGCCGGGTGCCGGGCCATGGGGCAGTAGACCGTGACCGGCTTGTCCTGTCCGATGCGGTAGACGCGGTCGTTGCACTGGTCCTCCACGGCCGGGTTCCACCAGCGGCTGAGGTGGATGACGTGGTTCGCCGCCGTCAGGGTCAGGCCCACGCCCGCCGCGCGCGGGGCCAGCACCATCACGTCGAAGCCCGCGCCGGCGTTCTGGAAGGCGTCGACGTGCGCCTGGCGCCTGGCCGACGGGGTCTGGCCGTTGATGACGCGCGGGGTCTGGGCGAGGCCGTAGCGCACGCGCAGGATGTCCGTGACCAGCTCCTGCATGTCGCGCGTCTCGATGTAGACCAGCGCCTTCTCCCCCTGGCGGTACACCCCATCGAGGGCGGCGATGGCCTGCTGCAGCCGCGCGGATTCCTGCACGTAGGCGTCGTAGGAGGCCGTCAGGCCCAGCACCTCCCCGGGATCGCGCGGATGCAGCGAGGTGCCGCGCATCTTGTGCAAGACGGAAAGCATGCTCTTCCGGTTGGCGCCACTCTCGCGCGCCTCGCGGAGCAGGTCCTCGTAGGCGCGCGCCTGGGTCTCGGGCATGTCGGCGGGCAGCTCGCGGGTCTCGCGCGGTGGGAGCGCTTTGCCCAGATCCACGTTGTCCTTCATGCGGCGGAGCATGACCGGCGTGCCATGGCTGTCGTCGGTCATGACGCGGTGCAGCGTCTGTAGGCTCGCCAGATCGTCGGCCTGGTAGGTCTGGGTGAACGTGTGCAGGTCGCCCAACAGGCCCGGATGAAGCCGGTCCATGATGGACCAGAGGTCGGTCAGGCGGTTTTCCACCGGCGTGCCCGTGAGGCCGAGCGTGAATTCGGCGTTGAGCGTCTTGGCGGCGTGGGTGTTGATCGTCGTGGGCGTCTTGATCTTCTGGATTTCGTCGAAGATGACGAAAGCATAGGGGATTGCGGCGAAGCTGAAGTGATAGTTCGCCAGGGTCTCGTAGGTGGTCAGGATCCAGGAGGCCCGGCGCAATTCCTCGCGGTCCAGCGCGGCGCCGCCCGCGTCGATGTCGCGGGTATGCCCGGTGCGGACCTGCTTGAGGCCGCTGCCGTAGAGTTCGCGCGGCGGCCCGAGACCGCCGCCGTCGAGATGCTTGTCGTGCTCGGCGCGCCATGTCTTGAGCAGGGCCGTGGGCGCGACGATGAGGATGGGGCCGCGCTGGCTTGGCGCGCGCTGATGATGCTCGTCCAGCCAGGCGGCGAAGGCCAGCGCCTGGAGCGTCTTGCCCAGGCCCATGTCGTCGGCGAGCAGCACGCCCGGCCGGCCCAGCCGCCAGCTCCTGACCAGCCAGGCGAAGCCTTCCTGCTGGTGCGCCAGCAGCTTGTTTGGGTCGATCAGGCGCCCGGGCGGACTGAGCGGCGCATGCGGCCGGCGCGGCGTCAGCCCGAGCTGATAGCTCAGCTCCTCGAGGTTGTCGTCGATCTGAATGACATGACGTCGTGGTTGTCCGCCTCTTGCGCCGCTTGCCGCCCCACCGTATCCGCCGCTTTCGTCGGGGCTGGTCGGCGTCAGCTGTTCGGCGACAGACTCCAGGTAGCCGATCGCGCTGTCGGTCTCGGCGGAGACCGGAATCGCGTCCGCCTCGTCGAAGCCGAAGCTGCTTTCTTGCGCCTGCACTGCTTCGTCGTAGCGCCGGCGCAGCTCGCCCACGCGCTCCGGCTCCAGTTCGACGACCTTGCCGCCGATCTGCAGCCCGAGCTTTTCCGGCATCCAGCTACTGCCGCCCTTGGGCATCCAGGGCAGGACCTTGGGTTCCCAGAGCTGGATGCCCTTCACTCGGTCGGCGTACTGTTCGGTCTCGACGAAGAGCCCGACGGCGTCCGGCGAGTTCGCGGGCAGGCCCAGGCGCTCTGCGATCGCGGCGCGCGGATTGCGGACGAATTCGCGTTTCTCGGCCGTCGGGGCGCGCTGCTTTTCCTTGACCACGTCGAGGGCCTGGCGAAGCGGTTCGTCCAGGACCACGTACTGGTTGCGCTGCAGCGGATAGGCCCAGCGGGTTTCCGTGTCCGGCCCGAAGCGCTTGTTTACGAAGGTCTCGTGGGCGTCCCGGGGCAGCAGGGCTTCGCCCTCGTCCGCGAGGTCGTCGACTCCGTGACCGCCGGCCTCTTCGTCGTCGACCTCCTCGTTATCCGACTCGCGCCGGCCGTCCGCATGCCGATGGCGGCCGAAGAGCACCGGCTCGAAGCCGATGTCGTCGGCGCGCATGTCCACGGAAAGCGAAAATGCGCCGGCGTGCAGGATCTGGAGATCGGCGAGGTAGCCGTCGGGGCGGACGCGCTCGCCCGTGGCGCGCTCCAGCGCGTCCTGAATGGGCGCCCAGGCCGCCAGCCGGTCCGCGCGCTCGCGCGTGTCGGCTGAGCGGAAGGTGTCTACGGCCTTCGCGACGTCGAACAGGGTCTTGGGAAGGCGGTACCAAGTCTCACCCACGTGGCCCAGCGCGCCCCGGCGCACCAAGCGTTCCTTGACCGTGCCGTGGCGCAACCAGCGCAGCGAGATGTCGAAGTCCGCCTGATCCAGAGTGCCGTGACTGTTCAGCGAGAGGGCGTGGGGCAGGACCGGCGGCAGATCCAACTCGCGGGCTTGTGCCTCGCTGAGCGCGGCGACTTCGGCGTGCGGCACGGTCACCGCCTGACCGTCGGATGTGGCGCGCTCGCGGTCGAGCCAGTGCCGGAGCAGACCCACGCCGGGCATCTCGCGATCCCCCGGCCAGTCCGCGACGGATACGGCCTTGTTCTGCCGCAGCAGGCCGCGGCGGTGAAGGGTGAAGACGACGCCGTTCTCCGTCGGCTGTTTCTGCCACTGCAAACTCATCGTTTCGTCACCTGAAAATCCCGTTCCGAAACCGAGACGCCGATCTTGTCGCGGATGAAGTTTGCGATCCGCCGTTGCCACTTATAGGTGTCGGATCCGTCGTGGCGAACGGAGATGCCGCCTGTTGGGGCGTTCCCCGGCGCCAAATCGCCGGAGCGATAACTTGCCTGATAAAGCCTGGGTGCAGTTTGGTCGCCTTGCGGCCAAATAATGCAGCGTCCGTTGTGGCTCCAGTCGCAAATGGTGAGGTTGCCGATGCGCATCAAAAGAACGGCGTGACCCTGTTCGACCAGTTTACCGCGCTGTTCGAGGGTTCCGAAACTCGCCTTCCGGCCGAAAACCCGGCGCGCTTCGCGTTCGCCGGCCGGGCCGAAGGCGACCCAGGCTTCTTCCATGAGCCCGGCGTCGTAAAACGCCTTCCAGAAGGCGCGCCGGTAGATCCAATGGCTCGGCTGGGCGTTGTGGTCGACGATGTCGAGGAACTGGCGCAAAGACTCGCCGGTCAGCCACTGCCGCACCCGGTCGCGCTCTTCGGGGACCTGAAGCCAGTTCTGCGCGTAGAGCCGCGGGTCGTGGAGGCGGTCCAGCAGCGTGTTGAGGATGGCCTGACGCAGCTCCGGTTCGGGATGGCGTTCCAGGAACGGCCCGACGAGCGTCCGGGCCAAGGCGATGGGAGCCCCGGCAAAGCGCGCTTCGTCGCGTTTGTAGGCCCAGTGGTCCGCGCGGGCGACGGCTTCCTGGTCCTTCGACCGGGTGAGGTCGTCGCCGATCTGCGCCATCCCCCGGCGGGCTGCTTCGGCGGCAAAGCCTGCGGTCAGAGTGTCGCCCGTGAGGCCATAGCTTTCCAGGATCTCGCCCGGCGTGGCCTCTCGAATCAGGGCCCGCTGCGCCAGATGATCCGGGCCATGCTTGGGCTCGAACACGTCGATTTCGTGGGAAAGGTCCGCAATGCCCGGGCTCGCCCTCGCTGCAAGATGCTGCAGCGATCGGCCCACCAAGCCGACACCCGGTCGATCCGGCTTGTAGTGGCGCAAGTAGGCGACGGCGAGCGTGTTGATCAGGCTCCGGCGGCCGCGTTCGGCGATGGTCTCGACGATGCGCCGGGCGGCCGCGGTGTCGTACTCGGCAATGGGCTCGCGGCCGGCCCAGAGGCAGTGCGGCGCATATTTCAGCTCGCGTCGCCGAAGCGCTCGGGCGCCTTCACGATGGACGGTCTCCCGGATGCGTGTGGCAATCGCGTCCAAATCCGGCGGTTCCCGGGCAACGCCGGCCAGCGCATGGCGTTGTGCGACCTCACTGGCGGCCCGGTTGCACCGCGGCTCCGTCGGCAATGCCGGGGCAGGGGCGGCCGTGTCGAACTCCCGCCCGACCGATTGGAGCCGGTTGCGTAAGCTCATCGCCCCTCGTGAATGCTTTGCAGGCGCTGCTCGATGCGCTTGAGCGCGCTTTCGTAGTTGAGGTTCATGACGAAACGCAGGTCGATGCGCCGGTTGCGGCGCAGCTCCACGGCCGTATTGCCCTGGACGACGGGCCGGTTTTCGCCGTAGCCGGCGACGCTGAACAGGTATTTGCCTTCATCGTTGCGCAACTTCGTCGCCACGTCCGCTTCGGCGTTGAGGGCGCGGAAGGTGTTGATGGCGCGGTCCGCCGACAGGTCCCAGTTGTAGTCCTGGTTACCCTGCTTGTCCGTGTGCCCTTCCAGAAAGACGGCCTCCAGCCGCAAGCGCGAGGTGCGCTCGCCGGGGCAAGTGGCTTTGGCCTGAAGCGCATCCGGCACGCGCGTGTAGCAGGGCAGAACGACGTCCAGGACCTCGGCGAGGTGGCCGACGGCGTCACGGCCTTCCTCGTCGAGGGTGCGTTCGTTGCTGGCGAAAAGAAGCTCGTCCGGAAGCTGGAGCACCCCGCTACCCTCGCGCAGGATGACCTCGATGCCGCGTTTGGCCAGCCGGGATTCGATGTCCCGCAGCATTTCGGTGCGTTCGTTCTCCAGCCCGCGCAGCCGGCTCACCTCTTCCTGCACGGCCTTGACGCTTTCCAACACGTCCGCCCGCGTTGCCTCGGTTTCGGCCTGCTCGTCCTTCAGCATCAGGGCGAAGGCCATCAGCATGATGATGAAGATGAACAAGAGCCCGACCATCACGTCGGTCATGGAGACGAAGTAGCTCTCCTCCGCCTCCTCGCGCTGGTTCTGCGGTGCGCCCCATTGGTCGGTGATCATCGCGCGTGCGCTCCGTCACCGCCGCCATTGGGCTGGGCCGCCTTGGCCCAGCGCTCCAGGGTCTCGTTCAGGTCGTCGGTGGTCTCCGATATGCTGGAAATCGTGCCGTTGAGGTTGTTCGTGGCCTGGGTGAAGCTCTGGTCGAGTTCCTTGACGAATTCCTGAAGGCGACGCTGCTGGGTGTCGACAGCCTCGGTGATCTT
>Ga0207714_1001651_pt1 | contig 14274 bp, 14 predicted proteins | sample PonA232FremontCA_2_FD_187270 | JGI IMG/M metagenome (GOLD analysis project Ga0207714, IMG submission 187270) | Marine sediment microbial community from Fremont, CA, USA - Pond A23 Sediment 2 (SPAdes) | ecosystem: Environmental > Aquatic > Marine > Unclassified | place: USA: Fremont, California... | reverse complement strand
GGCCCGAGGCCGCTGTCGAGGACTTCTCGCTTTCCGTCCGCGAGGGGGAACTGCTCACGCTTCTGGGCCCCTCGGGCTGTGGCAAGACGACCACCCTCAGACTGGTCGCCGGCCTCGACGAGCCGACCGCGGGGACCGTCTCGGTCGCCGGCCAGGTGGTCGCCGGCGACGGCACGTTCGTCCCCCCCGAGGACCGCGACGTCGGCCTGGTCTTTCAGGACTTCGCGCTCTTTCCCCACCTCACCGTCGCGGAGAACGTCGCCTTCGGGATCGACGACTGGTCCGCCGAGGAACGCGCCGCGCGGGTCGACGAACTGCTCGAACTCGTGGAGATGACCGACCACCGCGAGAAGCCGCCGAGCCAGCTGTCGGGTGGCCAGCAACAGCGGGTCGCGCTCGCCCGGTCGCTGGCTCCCGAGCCCGACATCATCCTGCTGGACGAGCCGTTCTCGAATCTCGACGTGCGGCTCCGGGTGGAGATGCGCGAGGAGGTCCGGAACATCCTCAAACGGACCGGCGTCACCGCCGTCTCGGTCACCCACGACCAGGAGGAGGCGCTCTCGATCTCCGACCGGGTGGCGATCATGAACGACGGCCACCTCGAGCAGGTCGGCCAGCCCGAGGTCGTCTTCGAGAACCCCCGCTCCCGCTTTGTCGCCTCCTTCCTGGGCCGGGCCTCCTTTCTCACCGGCCGGGTGCGCGGCGACACCGTCGAAACCGAGCTCGGGACGCTCCCCGCCGACCGCTTCAACGGCCCCGTCGGCGACTACGACGGCGCCGAGATCGACGTGCTCGTCCGGCCCGACGACCTCCAGGCCACGCCCACGACAGGGGGCGGCGCCGACGGGGAGGTCGTCCACCGCCAGTACAACGGTCCCAACTTCGTCTACCGGGTCGAACTCGAGGAGGGGGACGTCGTCCGGTGTCTCCACAACCACGTCGAGACCTTCGAGCACTGCCAGCCGGTCTCGGTCGACATCGTCGCCGACCACCCGCTGGCCTGGTACCCCGCCGAGTGACCCGGTGCGATGACTCCCTCCCCCGCGACGCTCCGGGACCGTCTCGCCGCGTTCCGTGCCCGACTCACCCCTCGAAGGCTCGCGTTCGCCCTCGCTGCGTTGGCTGCCGTGCTCGTCTTCTCGACCAGCCACGAGGTGTTTCCCTACCACAGCCTCAACCACGACGAGGGGGTCTACCTCCAGCAGGCCGCGATGCTGCTGGAGGGGAAACTCTCCGTCACCCCGCCCGTTCCCGACGCCTTCCGGCCGTGGTTTTTCGTCGCCGACGGCTCCCGGCTCTACCCGAAGTACGCGCCCGTCCCCGCGGCGATGTTCGCTGCCGGCGAGCTACTGGGTGGCTACCGGCTCGCGCTCGCCGCTGTCGCCGCCGGCTGCGTCGGCCTGCTGTACGCGACTGCCGCCGAGGCGTTCGACCGCCGGACCGGGCTGGTCGCCGCCGCCCTGCTCGTCGCCTCGCCGCTCTTTCTCGTCCAGTCGAGCGTCTTCCTCCCCTACGTCCCCACGCTCCTCCTGAATCTCCTCTTTGCCTGGTCGTACCTCCGGGCCGACCGGACGGGCGACCGCCGCTTCGCCGCGCTCGCCGGGCTCGCTATCGGGCTCGCCTTCTTCGCGCGGCCCTACACCGCCGTTCTGTTCGCGACGCCCTTTATCTTTCACGCGCTCTGGACGCTGCGGCCGCTCGACCGCGACCCGCTCGTCCGACAGGTGACGACCGCCGCGGTGGGGCTCGCAGGCGTGGCCCTCACGCTGGGCTACAACGCTTACGTGGCCGGTTCGCCGACGACGTTCCCGTATCAAGTGTTCGCCCCGCTGGACGGCCCCGGCTTCGGCTACCGCCGGATCCTCGGCTACGACCGGGTGTACTCGGTCACGCTGGCGCTGGAGGTCAACGCCCGGATCCTCGTCCGCTACGTCACGAACTGGACGCCCGCCGGGCTACTGGGGACGCTCGCGGCGGCCGTCGGCCTCGGGGTCGTGTTCCGCCGGCTGCCGGACGTCGGCCCGCGAAAGCTCCCCCTCGCGGGGCTCGCCATCTCCATCCCGCTCGGGCAGGTGTACTTCTGGGGGACGCTGAACACGCTCGGCGACCTCGACCGGGTCGGCGACGGGCTGATGTTCTTCTTGGGGCCGTACTACCACGTCGGCCTGCTCGTCCCGACGGCCGTCTTCGGTGCGGTCGGTCTGCTGTGGGCCCGGAACTGGCTGCGCGCCCGGGCTGATTCCCTCCCCGACCGGACCCGGCTCGACACCCGGCAGGCCCGCGCGCTCGGCGCGGTCGTGGTGCTCGTCCTCGCAGTCCCGGCTGGCTCGCTCGCCGTCGGGGCGGTCGCCTCGCCGCTCGCGGAAAACGCCGAGGTCACCGACCGCTACGAGCGGGCCTACGAACCCTTCGAGGACCGCTCGCTGGACGGGACGCTGGTCTTCCTGCCGGACCCCTACGGCGACTGGCTGAACCACCCCTTCCAGGCGCTGCGCAACGACCCCGGCCTTGACGAGGGACCGGTCTACGCGCTGGAGGAACGCCCGTTCGACGTCCTTGACGCGGTCGAGAACCGCCCGGTCTACCGCTACGTCTTCCGCGGGGAGTGGATCCCCATCGAGGGCGAGGGTGTCACCGGGCACCTCCAGCGGGTCCGTCTGGTCGAGGGTGCGGCAGTCCACGCCGACCTCCGTGCCGGGATGCCGACCTACGCGCGAGGGGCGACGCTCCAGCTCTCGGGAGCGGGGAACGCCACCGGCGGGGCCGGGCTCCGGGTCGACTCCGGCGAGCCCGTCGAGCTGAATCTCACGGTCAGCGGGAGGACCGCGACGGTCCGGTCGCCGGCGCTGTCCGGCCCGGTGTCGGTCCCCGTCGAGAACCGGGGAGCGGTCGAGGTCCGGGTCTTCGTCGACTACGGGACCGTAGACAGTTTCAGTTACCGGGCGCAAGTCCCGGTCGACAGCGGGAACGGGACGACCCGCGCGCTCACACCGGTGCTGGAGGTCTGTCGGCAGCCCCGCCTCTGTGGCGGCGAGGCCGCCTACGTCCCCGGGACTCACCGGTCGAACGTCACGATGGAGGCCACCGTCCATGACTGACTACGAACTCACCCGCCGCGACGCGCTGGCCGCGCTGGGAGCCGTCGGTGTCGGCGGCGCCGCTATCGGCACGCTCGCGCTGTCTGGCGAAGAAGGAGACGAGAACGAGCGGCTGCTGGACGAGGAGGCGGTGGCGACGGTACAGGCGGTCGCCGACATCGTCTACCCCAGCGAGGTCTCCGGCGTGGAGGCGTTCGTTGAGCGGTACGTTCTCGCCCGGGCGCGGGACCGGACCGAACACGCACGGGGGATCGCCGACGCGGTCGTCGAACTCGACGCGTACGCCCGCGACTGGTACGACCGCGGATTTCTCGACATGGACCGGGAGGGGCGGGAGGAGGCGCTCGAGGACATGGGTGTCCCGGTCGCGGACTCCGACCCGGAGGGATCGGCCGTCGAGCGCGTCCGTTTCTACCTCGTCAACGAGCAGCTGTACGCGCTGTACACGACGCCGACCGGTGCCGAACTGGTCGGGCTGGAGAACCCCCAGGGACACCCCGGCGGGACCGACAGCTACCGGCGGGGGCCCTGAGGCCGGGGCAGGCCGACCCGGCCATCGGACGGCCTCGCTCGCCGTCACCGGACCCGTTCTTCCAGACAGACCTTCAGGATCGATTTCGCGATCGCCGCCCCGCCCTGCAGCGGGTCGAGTTTCGTCTCCCCCTTCCGCTCGCGGTACTCGATCGGGAGTTCGCGAACGTCGTACCCGCGCATCAGCGGCCGGATCAGCAACTCCGCCGACAGGCCGGTGTTCTCGGTCCACTCGACCTTCCGTACGAGCTCGCGCCGGTAGGCTCGCATGCCTGTCGTCGTGTCGTGGACGCGCCGGCCCATCAACACGCTCGCCAGGAGTGCGAACCCGCGATTCCCGAGCCGGTTCAGGTCCGGCATCGTCTCCGCACCGTAGTAGAGTCTGTCGCCGCTGACGACGTCTGCGCCGTCGTTGATCCCCTCCAGCAGGTCGGGCAGCCGTTCCATCGGGTAGGTGTCGTCGCAGTCGGTCGTGACGACCACCGGGCGGTCGGCAGCCAAAAGCGCCGCGCGGACCGCGACGCCGTATCCCTGTGGCTCCTGCTCGATGACGCGGGCGCCGTGCTCGCGGGCGATCTCCGGCGTGCGGTCCTCGGAGCTGTCGACGCAGACCACCTCCGCCTCCCCGTCGGCCACCTCCTCGATATCAGTCAGGACCGTTTCGATTGCCTCCTCCTCGTTGTAGGTCCCCATCACGACGCTGAGGTCCTCGAATCCGTACTCCATTACCTCCCGGTCGCGCCCCTACCCTCTTGAATTTTTAGGTTCGCCAAAAAAAGGCCAGGCGCGTGGCCTCAGTGGCCGAGGCGCCGGCGTCCGCGAGCACCGCCTCGATATCGGCAGCCATCTCCGAGGCCGTGTAGGGTCCCTCGGGCACGTCCGAGTCGCCGGTCCCGCGGTTGTCGGGCAACAGGAGGTCGTACTCCGCGAGTCCCTCCCGTTGCCAGTTCCACATCCAGCGCCCGTACCCAAGCCCCTCTACGAGCACGACCGTCTCGCCCTCGGGCGTGCCGTCGCGCTCGTAGGCGACCCGGACGCCGTCGCTGTCGGCGTACTCCATACCTCCACCGCGGCGGCCGCGAACTTGAACGTTCAGGCCGCGTCCTCGGCGGCCAGCCGGCCGGCGACGTAACCGGTCGAAATCGAGACGCCGCTGCCGGACTTCTCGGCCGCGAAATCGTAGCCTCCGAGGACACTCCCCGCCGCCCGGAGGTTCCCGAACTCCGGCTCCTCCCGCGCGTCCAGCGGCCGGAGCCCGGCGTCGGTCTCGACGCCGAACCGGGCGAATCTGTGCTCGCCCAGCGCCGCCTCCGCGGCCCACGCCGAGCGGTCGTCGGGAGCGGGGACGTGACAGCCGAAGACCGGTTCCCGGACCGCCTCGCGCCCGCCCTCGACCCCGCCGCCGACGAGCCCGCCCGTCACCAGGACGGTCGCAGCCGTCTCCACTCGCGTTCCACCGTCGGGCGTCTCGACGGTCAGCGCCTCGATGTCGCCGTCGGCCGGCTCCGCACCCGTGACGCGGTGTCCCGTGGAGACGGTCACGCCGGCGTCCTCGAGCGCCCCGCGGAGCAGCCTCTCGAGGCGCCGGCCGGGCACGCTCGGGGGGGCGGTCGGGACTTCGAAGACGGGGCTTTCGACGGTCGCCGCGAGTTCGGCCCGCAGACTCTCGGTAGCCTCAAGCCCGAGCACCGCCGGGACCCCCACCCGGCGGTCGGTGTCGTCGTGCATCAGGATGTCCCGCGAGAGCTCGTCGTGGAAGCGCTCGAAGGCCTCGCGTGCGCCGTCGCGCCCGTGAGCCTCGTCGAGGGCGGCCGCGAGGTCGGTCGTCTCCGGGACTCCCTCGAGGTCGACGGGGAGGCCGACCGAGGTCCCCCACACCTCGTAGGGCAGCGTCGCGTGGAGCCGGTCGGCCGCGAGCGCCGCGTCGAAGTCGGTGAGCTCCTCGAAGCCCACGAGGGTGGTCCGCTGCTCCCGGCTGGCGACCCCCGGTGCGACCGTCGCGGGGTAGCGGGCCGTCGGTTTGAGATTTCCCAGCTGTGTGGGGACCAGCGCGTTGCGGTCGGTGCCGGCGCCCGCGTAGGCCCCGCCGGCCACGCCGTCGAACAGCGCCAGTGCCTCGCGGACCGCGTCGACGCCTACAGTTCGATAGGGGTGTTCCTCGGGGAGGCGGGGTATAGCGACGAAGGGGTCGGCGACCGGTCCCTCGCCGCCCGGCGCGTAGCCGAGCACGTCCACGAGCCCGCTCGCGGCCCGGAGGCTGGTCTCTCCGGCGGTCAGCAGGCGGACGCCGACGTCGCGGTGGCGGGCGGCCGCGAGGGCGGCGACGGCGCCGGCGAGCCCCCCGCCGACGACAGTTACCGTCACGCCTCCGACCCCCCGCGCTCGCCGGCGTCCTCCTCTCCCTCCCCGCGGCTCCCGGGCCCCGGGTCGAACGCATCCAGGTTCGGGCTCTCGACCGGGTGGTCGCGGTTCATCGTCGTCGCGTGCAGCGCGTAGCTCCCCATCGCCCGCGAGAGCTGCTCGCCCCAGAGAACGTGTCGCTGGCCCGCCCACCGCTCCCCGTAGAACGCTGACAGCGACCGGTCGACCTGGTCGAGGTCGTGCTCGGGCCGCAACAGCCCGGCGACGCGGTGGGCACACCGGTCTCCCTGGCAGTCGCCGGTCCCGACGCCGGTCCGTCGCCGGACCGCGTCGAGGTCGGTCTCGAAGACGGCCTCGACGTCCATCGCGGTCTCGACCTCGCCACGGGTCACCCGCTTGCAGGGACAGACCACGGGGTTGGGGCCGAGCGGCTCGAGCACCTCCGGCGCGCGCTCGCCCCAGCGGTCGTGGACCCGCTCCAGGGTCGCCGCGTCGACGTCGAAGGTCGCCAGTTGCTCCGGGTCGGCCTGCTCCCCGCCGGGAAGCGGGATCTCGTCGGTTCGGCAGGGGCGGTCGATACCGAACTTCCCGCAGACGTGGTCCGCGACCTGCTCGGCCATCAGCCGGTGGGTCGTCAGCTTCCCCCCGACGACGGTACTCATCCCCCAGAGCCCGTCCCGGTCCTCGTGGTCCAGCAGGGCGAAATCCCGCGTCAGGTCACCGGGAGCGCCGTCGTCCACCCTTCGGTCGGCTCTCCTCCCGCTCTGACTCGCACCCTCGCCGCCGTCCGGGTCGTACAGCGGCCGGACGCCCCAGTACGCCCGCAACGAGCGGGCGTCGGAGAGGGCCGGAACCACCGGCGAGAGCTCCTCGAACAGCAGGTCGACCTCCCAGTTCTCGCGGGCGTAGCTGACGGGGTCTTCGACCGCCACGTCGGTCGTCCCGAGGATCGAGACGTCGCCGTGGGGGACGAGGATGTCGCCCTGCCCGCGGGGCCGGCAGCGGTTGACGACCGCGTCGACGTGGCGGTCGGCGGTGACGACCATCGCGCCCTTCGAGGCCCGGACGGGCACCTCCAGGCCGGCCATCGCCGCCACCTTCCCGGCCCAGGCGCCGGTCGCGTTGACGACGTAGTCGGCGTCGATGTCGACGACGTCGCCGGGCATCGGCTCGCCGGGCGTGGTCGGGTCGTGCTCGCGGACCCGGACCCCACGGACGGCGTCGTCCTCAACGTCCACGTCGACCACCTCCGCGTGGGTCAGGATTGTCGCGCCGTAGCTCCCGGCGTCGCTCGCCAGCGCTTCCGTCAGCCGGAACGGGTCGACCCCCGCATCGGGGACGGCGAAGGCGCGCTCGATTTCCCCGGAGAGCCCCGGCTCGCGGTCGCGTGCCTCGGCGCCCGTCAGTTCCTCGGCGGGGATGCCCACCGCCTCGCAGGCGTCCAGCCGGGCCTCGTAGTGGCCGTCGGGGTCCTCCGGGCGCTCGACGAACAGCCCGCCGGTGTCCTCGACAAAGTGGCCCGCCACCTCCCTGAGGACGCGGTTCTCGGCGAGACAGTCGGCGGCACTGTCGGAGTCAGAGAGCGCGTAGCGGGCCCCGCTATGTAGCAGGCCGTGCATCCCGCCGGTCGCCCCGCTGGTCAGCGCCCCCCGCTCGATGAGCGTTACCTCCAGGCCCCGCATGGCGAGGTCGCGGGCGACCCCGACGCCGGTCGTGCCCCCTCCGACTACGACGACGTGTGGCGTGTAGCCCATTCGCCTCGAAGGGAGGGGGCGGCGCACTTAGCCCCTTTCACTGTCGCTGGTCGCCGGGCGCCGTCCGTTATCGGCTGTCCTTCGGAGCCTGGTCCGGGTCGCCCGTCCCGCCGGTCAGCGCGGCGGCGACTGTCCCCTTCAGGACCGCGTCTTCGCCGAGTGAAGCAAGCCGGATCGCCGGCGTCTCGACGGCGAGCAGGCCGGGCAACCGCTCGCGGACCGGCTCCAGCACCGCGTCGGGGTTGTTCACGGCAATGGCACCGCCGAGGGTGACCGCTGCCGGGTCGAAGGCGTGGACCGTGGCCGCGACGCCCAGCGCGTTGTAGGTTCCGAGCCGGCCGCGGACGCGCGCGGCCAGCGGGTCGTCGGCCTCGAAGACCGTCCTGGCGCTCAGGTCCGCCAGGTCGAGACCCGTCTCGACGCCCTCGGCCCGTGCGACCTCGCGCGCGAAGCCCGGGACAGACTGCCCGCCCGCGTAGGCCTCCCAGTGGCCGGGACCGCCACAGCCACACTCGCGGCCGCCGGGCTCGACGACGACGTGGCCCATCTCGGCAGCGTTGCCCCGCTGGCCCCGGAGCGGCCGGCCGTCGACGATGGCGCCGGCGCCCACGCCCGTCGAGAGGGTGACGTATGCGAGATTCGGCCCGCCGTCCGCGAAGTAGCGCTCGCCGATGGCCCCCGCGACGCAGTCGTTGACGAGCACGACCTCGCAGCCACAGCGGTCCTCCAGGGGGGCGACGAGCGGGATCCACCCGGCCGCGACGTTCGGTGGGTCGTCGGCCGCGCCAGCCGCCCGGTCCAGCGGGCCGATGGAGCCGACGCCGACCGCCGCGAGGTCGGCGGCCGCGACGCCGGCGGCGCCGCAGGCCTCTCCGAGGGTGCCGATGACGGCGTCCGAGACGGCTTCGCCGTCGCCGCCTGGTGTCCCCCTCCGCGCACGGCCGAGGACCTCGCCCTCGCCGTCGGCAACGGCGGCCCGGAGGTTCGTCGCCCCGAGGTCGACCCCGCCGACGAGCCTGCCGGTCACGGTCGGTCACCCGCCTTCTCCCGGCCCGGCCGCCCCCGTGTCCGGCGCACGGCTCAGGTCCGGTCCTCGCGGACGATGGCGAGCATATCCTCGACCAGCCCGGGGACGATGTACTGGAACCACGCCGACCGGACGTCGTCCGTGTTGCCCTGCCGGAACTGGTGGATGCCCGAGAGGCCGATGGTCATCATCACGAACGCGGAGAAAGCGCGCCAGTAGCGGACCCGCTCGCGGTCGACCGCCCGGCCCGACCGGCGTTCGTACTCGTCGTAGAGGTACTCCCGCTCGAGCAGCGAGCAGGCGAGTTCGGGGCGTTCCGTGGGCTCGATGAGCTTCCCCGCGAAGTACTGGAGGCTCGCGTAGCCCAGGTCGTACAGCGGGTCGCCGATACGGGCGAGCTCCCAGTCTAGCACCGCAGTCAGGTCGTCGCCGTCGACGAGCATGTTGCCGATCCGGAAGTCGCCGTGGACCAGCGTCGTCTCCGGCACCTCGGGCTTGTTGGCCCGGAACCACCGGATGCACTCCTCGACGGCCGGCTCCGGCCGGACCGTCGACTCCCGGTACAGGTCCACCCACCGGTCTATCTCCCGGTCGACGACCGCCTCGGCCGGGACGTTCTCCAGGGCCGGCACGTCTTCCGGAGCGACCTCGTGGACGCCGACGGCGGCGTCGACGAACTGGTCGGGGAGGCCGGTGTTACCGTCCCAGGCCTCCTGGAGGTGCGCCCGCTGGTCGCGGTCCCAGACCACCGGCGCGTCGCCGGGGCGGTGGTCGACGACGAAGAACTTCCCGCCCATCACCGACCGGTCGCCCTCGAACCACCGCGTCGTCGGGACCGGAACGGGCGCGTCCTGTGCGGCGTCCATCGTCCGGTACTCCGTCTCGATGTCGTTGCCTTCGCTGCGCCGCCCGCTCTCGACCTGGGCGTCGCTCTCCGCACGGACGACGAAACGCCGCTCGCGGCTCTCGCCGGCGTCCTGCCAGCGAGCGGTGAAGGAGACGGTGTCCCGGGACCACCCCTCGACGTGCTCCACGAGGTCGGCCACCGTCACGTCCGCGTCGAGTTGCTCACCCAGGTACGACGACAGCGCGTCGCCGGTGACGTCGCTCACTGTGCGCCCCCCCCGTCCTCACTCTCCGGCTCGCGGCCGAGCATCCGGAGCTGGCCCTCGGTCCGTGTGTCGAGGAAGTCGTACACCGGCCGCCGCGCCCGCCGGGCGGCGTCCCCCTCGAGGTGGACGTCGACCGCCGCGAGGACGTCGTCGGCCGCCTCGAGCAGCGCCTCCTCACGCTCGCGAACGCCGTCCGGTGCGTCGTCGACGTCGGCGACCACCGCCTCGACGGCCTCCGCGGCGGGCGTGTCGGCTGTCCGCTCCGTCACGACGTCGAGGGCCTCGCGCAGCGCCCGCTCCTGCTCGTCGACCATCGCCTCCCGGGCCTCGAGTTCGCCGGCGAGAAACCGGAGCGTGCTCGCCATCGACCCGGTCTGCCCGCGGACGAACTCCTCGTCCTCGGCGATGGCCGGCCGGACCGTCGAGAGGGTGAATCCGGAGAACTCCTCCAGTACCGTTTCGGGCCGCAAGTATGGCATGGCCGCCCGCTTCGACCGCCCCCGGTAAATAGGTGGCTCCCGGGGTTACGCCGGACCCGACGACCGACGCGTATCTGTGTACGAGTAGAGTGCTATCTCGAACCACGAAATCACCAACAGCCGGACGGCCGGCCCTCCCTCCTGTGCGGGCGACCGCCTTCGGGACCGACAACCTCGAGCCGGGGCGCGAGTGAGAATGTTCGTCTAGCGCGCCCGCCAATGAGCGCGGAGGGGGCCGCGAGGACGTCGCCGACAGAGCGGAGCTAACGACGCCAGCGTCCCGGAGCGGCCGCTCTGGGACCCGGGAGAGTGCGACCGGCCTGCCGTCACTGGTGGACGACGACCTCGCCGTGAGCGTAGACGGTGACGTCGTGTCCGGCGACCGGGAACTGGACGTAGCCCCTGTCGCGCCGCTCCCCGCCGTCGCGGGGCGCGAACAGGGCCTCGAGCGCGTCCGGGTCGATCGCCGTCGCGAGGGGGTCGAACTCCGTCGGGTCCAGCCCGGTGACCGTCGCGACAGCCTCGACGACCTCGCGGGTCACCGAATCCACCTCGTCCCACTCGAACGTGACCGACTGGTTTCGAGTACGCTCCCTCACACACCGGGTGTCGGTACGGTGGCACTTATACACTCTGGCCCTATCGTCTCATGATAGCCACGGGCAGAGTATACCTCCCCCCCCCGCCAGACGCTGACGGAGGGGGACTGCGGACCGGGATCAGGACCGTGCGTGGAAGACGGACACCGTCCCGACCGCCGCGATGCAGAGTGCCGACACGAGGCCGGGACTCAGACCCACGCCCGACCCGACCGTGAGGCTGACCAGCAGGAGAACGGCCCCGGCGGTAGACAGTCCGAGGTAGACGTGTGGCCACTCGACCGCGGGCTGGTCCTCGGCTTCGATGTAGGGGTAGATCTGGTCGGCGTTGGGGCCGAGTTCGATCAGGCCCCTGTTCTGATTGAACTCGACGATCTTCATGTCGTCCATCTTCGGGAGGTGACACTGATAGAGGCCGACGTAGACCCGCTTGCGCTCCTGTGAGGAGATCGCCTCGACCGTCGTGTCGTTCTCGACGGCCGCGATGTGTTCGGCCAGCGTCCCCAGTTCGACGGGACCCTCGCGGTCCCGGAGGAACCGGAGCGCGTGACGTCGACGCTCGTTCTTTGCGATCTCGAACACCTGGTCCAGCGGGAGCGCCGGCGGTTCTTCTTCCTCACGGTCGGGAGCTTCCTCCGGCTGTTCGCTCCCGCCCCCGTCAGCGTCCGACACCTCGCCGGCCGCTCCGGTCGGGGCCGTCGCCGCCCCCCCCGTAGACACCCTGTCGTCGACTTTCATGCCGGACCACCGGGCAGGTCGCGTGTTTGGCTCGCCCCCTCCGGACGCGCCTCGTTCACCACTCGGTTCGCCGTTGGGGGCTGCTTACAGACAGTCCCGCGTCGGGTTATCGTTGCTTGTATCACGGTATTTCCCCCCTTCCTTCGTCCCTCGTCGGGCACGGCTGGAACGGATCGCCGCTCTAATTGTACTGTCAGACTATTACTTAATTATTGTCAATATTTTCTGACACGAAAGCCGGGTAGGATAACACTACAACAGGTAGGAGAACCTTAGGACGCCTCTTCGGATTAAACGATTGTGCTGTTCGCAATCTTCGCGGCCGGAGAGGTGGCTTGCTACCTGCGCGACCGGGCGCAGTAGTTGCCGGCGCAGGCCACCCGGAGGTAGGGCACCCGCCGTCCCTCCGGCCGCCGGCGGGTGCGGGCGGGCGTCGTGGACGATACCGAGAACCGGCGTGTCGGGACCTGTCAACCACCCCCAGTGGATGTCCGGGAGTTACTCGTTTCTTGTGGGCGCTAAGGCCCTCCTTCAGCTTCCTGGGACGCCGTCCGTCCGGACCGCTCCGGGACCACCGCTCGCCCATCCGACAGAGTTCGTCCCCGCAGGAACTCCCTGTCACGCCGCGGTGTCACCCGCCAGCAGGTAACCGTGTCGTAACAAAGTGTAGAATGTGATATAATTCAGAGAGCCGGACTACCACCGACTACACTGGAGACCTCGGATGCTCGCTTCGGACACACAACTCGACCAAGATGTCGTCTTCGATATCCTCAGTAGCGCGCGGAGACGCTACGCCATCTCCATCCTCAACCGCCGCGACGAGCCGATGCAGCTGACGGAGCTGGCCGAGGAGATCGCCGCACTCGAAATGGAGACCTCCGTCGACGACCTCACCAAACAGCAGCGCAAACGGGTCTACGTCTCGCTGTACCAGACCCACGTCCCCAAGATGGAGGAAGTCGGTATCGTCGCCTACGACGCCGACGAGGGCACCGTCGCGCTCGCCGACGGGGTCGACGCGGTCGACGAGTTCCTCACCGAACCCGAGGAGTCCTACCCCTGGCACAGGTACTATCTCGGGGTGAGCCTGGTCGCTGGCGGACTCCTCCTGTTGACCGTGCTGGACGTCGCAGCCTTCGCCGCTCTCCCGGACGTGCTGGTCGCCGGCGCGACCATCCTGGCCTTTCTCGCTCTGGCCGGGATCCAGTACGTGACGGAGACGAGGTACAACGGTTCCCCGCCCGAGATACAGTGATAACGTGACTTTACCCCGATATCCCGGACCTACTCTTCGTGCTCTTCCTCCGGGATCAGTTGTTCCGGGTCGCGTTTGTACCCCGGCGTCCGTGCAAACTCTGCCATCCGCTCCCTCTCTTGCTCGGAAATAAACTCCGGCATCAACCCAACGGGGGCACTGAGTATGTATTGTTATTACTCACATACGGCGTGAACCGCAGCAGTAACCGTCGCGTAGAACCACCGTTGCCGCCCTCCTACACTGCGTGGGACGACTCGGCCCACGAGCTCTCCCGGCGACCGGACGGTCGTGCCCGCGGCCGTCACGGCTGCCATAGCCAGGACTCCGGGGGCCGTCTGTTGCCGGTCAGACCATGTTCTCGGCCTCGATCTTCTCCCAGACGCTGTTGCCGTACTCCGTCAGCCCGTAGACGCGCCCTTTCTTTCGGTCGTCGGAGACCAGCAACTCGACCAGTTCGCGGTCGCGCAGGCGCTGGAGCGCCCGCGAGACGTGGGAGATCCCCACGTCGGCGTCGGTCGCGATCTGTGAGGGGGTCGCCGGGCCGACCGCGAGCCGCTTGAGGACCGTCGTCCGGTACCGCGAGCTGATGACGAAGCTGACGTCGTCCCAGTCGGGGCTCATCGTCCCCCCGACCGGTCGGCTCGTCTACCCCGTGTTTGCCGGCTTGTTTCCAGTTGTGGTGCCGTGTGTTCCGTTCTCGTCATGGATTGCTCCGTTTGCTCCTATCCTACTCTTGAATTCCGGGCCGGGTAAACGGGTTTCGTCGGTTCAGGCGAGTTCACACCGGTAAGCGTACCGTACGCGGTTGTTCCGGGAATCCGCTCGGCGCTCTCCGTCCCGTCTCGCCACCCCGACGGCCGGTAACGAGTGTATACTTAGCCCAGTCGACGCCCGTGCCCGAGTATGAGTCAGGACGCACCGTCCGAGGAGACGTCGGGCAGCCGACGCGTGGAGGCGGCCGGTGACCGCGCCGCGGCGACTGCGGACGTGGTCTTCGGGATTCTCGCGAGGCCGACCAACCGGTACGTCCTCCAGTACCTCATCGACTGCGACCGCCGGGTGTCGGTCGACGAACTCGTCGAGTACGCCGTGACGGCCGTGGGGGACGACGCGGACGGGACCGTCGGGGAGTTCCGGGGTTCTGTGCGTGCGAGTGTCGACCGCTCCGTCGCAGAGCTCGAGTCCGAGGGGTTCCTGCGACACGACAGTGCGACCCGGACGGTCGAGCCGACCGACCGGACGGACGTGGTCGAGCCACACCTCGCTCTGGCGGTCAAGGAGTTACCCCCGAACTGAACGCCCCCCTGCGGACCC
>Ga0207714_1001650_pt1 | contig 14279 bp, 14 predicted proteins | sample PonA232FremontCA_2_FD_187270 | JGI IMG/M metagenome (GOLD analysis project Ga0207714, IMG submission 187270) | Marine sediment microbial community from Fremont, CA, USA - Pond A23 Sediment 2 (SPAdes) | ecosystem: Environmental > Aquatic > Marine > Unclassified | place: USA: Fremont, California... | reverse complement strand
CCCGCGGCGTCCTCGACGACGTCGCGCGCTCGGTGTACGAGGGCGTGCAGGACGTCGGCGAGGATGCGTGGAACACGAACTCCTACCAGCGTGAGAACACGCTCATGCTGTCCGACGAGTCCGAGGCCGACGCCTCGCCGAAGCTGATCATCAACAACCACGACACCGAGGCCAGCCACTCGGCGACCGTCGGGCAGGTCGATCAGGAGGATATGCTGTATATGACCTCCCGGTCGATCGACCCGAACACGGCCCGCAACATGCTCGTCGAGGGCTTCTTCGTCCCGGTGTTCGAGGAGATCGACGTCGAGGAGTTCCGCGACGACCTCTCCGAGCTGATCATCGAACGACTCGACTGAGGCTCCGCTTGTCTCGCTGCCGCCGCTCGCTGTTTTTGTCGCCGTTCGTGTTCGTCGTGTTGTTGCTCACGGCTGTGTTCTTCGGTGCTACCGCTGCTCTGAAGGGAAAACGGTAAGTTCGCCCACCACCGAGAGCGGGTATGCGAGATTCGGCTGTACGGAGCGGTAACCAATGAGTCTCAAACAGCGCGTCGAGTCCGACCAGCAGCTCGCACGGCTGTTACAGATCGGGATCGTCCTCGAAGAGGTGGCCGAATCCCGAGCCAACAACCACCGCGAGTCGCTGCCGGAGCCCGACGCCGAACTGGAGTCGCTGCTGGCTGAGGCCGCCGCGGAGTCGGCAGCCCACCGCGACCGCCTCGATGGGCTTATCGACTCCCTCGCGGCCGACAGCGTTCCCTTCGACGAGATCGACGCGCTCGTCGAGGCCAGCTACGGCCAGACGAAACCCGAGGACTTCGATGGCGTCCTCTACGACCAGCTCTGTAACGAGGAGACGGCCTACAAGTTCTACGACGACGTGATCGAGGCCATCGAGGCCAGCGACGCGACGTTCTCGGTCGACCGCGAACAGCTCCTCTCGGTGCTCCGCGAACTCCGGGAGGCCGAACACGACGGCGTCGAAACAGTCACCACGATTATGGAGCAACGAGAATGAGTCCCAACCAACCCGTGACATCCCCGACAGCACCGGAGGGAAAGCCATGAATACGGCCGCCCAGTACCTCAAGTCGATATACATTATTCAGGAGCAGGACAACAGCCCCGCCGCCACCGGTCGGGTCGCCGAGATGCTGGACGTGAGCCCCGCCAGCGCCAACGAGATGATCGGCAAGCTCGAGGATCGCGGGCTCGCCGAACACGAGAAGTACAAGGGCGTCTCGCTGACCGACGAGGGGATCGTCGAGGCCCGCGACGCCCTGCAGACCTACTGTATCATCGAGCGATTCCTCCACAACGTGCTCGAGGTCGACGAGTTCCGTGCCGAGGCCCAGGCGCTCGAGCCCGTCATCGACGGCACCGTCGCCGAGCGGCTGGATACGATCATCGACCGGAAACCGGCGTGTCCCGACTGCTTCGATCCCGATCTCGACGCCTGCGGCTGTCTCGACGTGGAGCCGCTCGAAGAACCCGCCGCCGACTGACTGCCTGTTTCGTTTCGGGTTTCTCGTTCGTCCCCACTTACCTCGCTGTGAGCCACTGTTTTCCCGCCCGCTCCCCTCGGCGTGTGTATGCCGACAATCGAGGATACCTACATCGAGAACCGCCATCGCATCCAGCCCAACCACACCAACAACTACGAGACGGCCCACGGGGGTAACGTGATGAAGTGGATGGATCAGACGGGCGCGCTGTCGGCGATGCGCTTTGCTGGCGCGACCTGTGTCACCGCCAGCATCAACCGGATGAACTTCGAGCGGCCGATCCCGCAGGGCGACACCGCCGTCGTGCAGGCCTACGTCTTCGATCACGGCGAGACGAGTATCAAGGTCCGACTGCGTGCGTTCCGCGAGGATCCCTGTTCGGGCGAGCGGGAGCTCACGACCGAGAGCGTCTTCGTCTTCGTCGCTATCGGCGAGGACGGCTCGCCGACCACGGTGCCGGAGCTCGCTATCGACTCCGACCGCGACGAGGAGCTACAGACAGCCGCCCGCGACTGGGTGGCTGCGAACTAGAGACTGGCTGCGAACCGGGCGACTCGACTGTGAACTAGGCGAACCGGTCTCTGATCGTCACGGTTTCGCCGCAACGCGGGCATTCGTAGACTTCACAGTCGGCCTTCTCGTGAACGACCCACCGCCCGCCTGTGGCGGCCTGGTACTCACACTCCTGACAGAAGAGCACGGTCTTCCGGCGCTCTGTGCTCTGCTCGGTGGAGGGCATGGCGTTCATATCTACGTGTAGTCGCTCGACAGATATAACCCTGTTTGCAATGATCGTTCACCGGGTACAGCAGCTATACCTGCGGTTCTATGGGTTTGCGTGATCGACGCTCGACACCGGCAGCCGTGGTTGCGCCGCCGCAGTGCTCCCGGCTGTCAGCGCGTCCGACGGGTGACACCTGCACCTCAGAGTGACTCTCACACCTGGTCGATCACGTTTTTGATACGGCTTGTCTGCTCGGTGTCCGGGGCGGTGTCGTCGCCCTTGCACCCAGCGTTCATCGGTTGCGAGTTAGCCAAACAGCCGGGTGTATATCAAAACCAATCAGACAGCCGTCATGCCGTCGCACGACACCCGCTCACAGGCTGTGTTGTGCTCTCGGGCGTGCGGGTATGCGTGGGCCGTACATAGGAGAGATATTTATATGCGGCCTTCCATACTACGTGTCATCATGGCAGAAATCGACCTCTACGACCTTTCCGATTGCCCGTACTCCAAACGCGTTCGGCGTGTCCTCGACGTGCTGTCGATCGAGTACGAGGAGACCATCGTCCCCGAGGACAAGGAAAACCGCGACGAACTCGAACGGGTCACCGGCCAGCGTGGCGTTCCCGTCATCGTCGACGACAACCACCCCAACGGCCTCTCCGGGAGCGGCGAGATCGCCGACTACCTCAAATCCAACTACAACTGAGCCGGCCGCCCAGCGCGTCGTTTTTAGCCGTCGCCGCCCGACCACCAACAGCCGTGGAGCTACATATCCGGTATGCGGGCGACGACGATCCCGACAAATGCACCGCCCGGAAGCTGGCGAAATTCGACCGGGCGACGCTCCACCGGGGTCACAGCGAGACGCCCTATGGCGTCGTGCTCAACCCTCACGCCGAGCAGGCGCTCTCGCCGGCCGACCGCCCGGACGCGGGCGATGGTGCGCTGGTCGCGCTGGACTGCTCGTGGGAATCCGCTGGCGAGGCGCGGTTCTCGCTGGCCGGCGACCACCGTGCGCTCCCGTATCTCGTCGCCGCCAATCCCGTCAACTTCGGCCGCCCGATGGAACTCACGACCGTCGAGGCGCTGGCGGCAGCACTCCACATCTTCGGCGAGACCGAACAGGCAGCGGACATCCTCGGCAAGTTCACGTGGGGCGAGACGTTTCTCGAACTCAACGCCGAACCGCTCGACCGGTACGCCGACTGCGCTGACTCCGAGGCGGTCGTCGCCGTTCAACAGGAGTATCTCGACCGCTGAGTCCACACCTCGCCGAGCGCACTAACTGAGCCGGAACGAACGAACTATCACGCCCGGCAGTAAGGCCCAGCCAATGGACAGTGCGGTTTCGGCGCGAACGCTGGCCGACCATCAGCGCGTGTTCGACCGAATCTGGCGGCAGTATCCCGACCGACAGAATCGAAGCTCGTCGTCGTGGTGGTGGTTCATCCTCTTTCCCGAGGGTGAGTCGGGGTACGGCCCACAGCAGCTGATGTTTTCGATTGCCGCCCGTGCGGGCGACAGAATCCGGGTCAACGGGATTCCGATGACAGGGCTCGATCCCAACCGCGACACCGCGGGTGGCACCGACTCCTTTGAAGCAATTTCGGTGGGCTGGTACGGCGACGACGAAACCGTTCACGAGGGGCTGGTCAACCAGCCGGCGACGGCCACGATGGCTCGCGATGGCTCCATCGAGGCGTGGGCCGACACGGCCGACGAGCGACGCGGCAGCGAGATCAGAGCCGCGAAGGATCGACCGCTGGGACTGGAGGCGACATTCGTCGGCGAGAAAGGGCGAGCTGACTTCGAGGCGTGGGGCGAGCTAGCGAACTGCGTCGACTCGCCGGTCCAGGCCGTCGACGACTGGTCGACCGATCTCGTTGCGTGGCGACGCATGCAATTTGAGGGCTCCTTCGACCTTCCCGCCGGGACCGGGCGGCTCTCTGGGCTGTGTTACTTCCAGCGGGTCTGTCTCAACGTGCCGCTGTTTCCGTGGAAATGGATCTGGGCGTTCTTCCCCGACGGCACCGCGTTTTCGGCGTTCGTCCCCTTCGTCGGCCCGCAACTGCTCCGCCGCGGCTACCGGTTTTTCGACTCGACACGGCTCGAACGGGCGACCGTCCCGATTCGGCAATCGGGGCTGTGGGAGTCGGCGACCGGCGACCGGATCGTCGAGTTCGATTCGGCCACCATCGAGCCGGTGTTCACCGGTGGCGACCACCCGGAGTTCGCGGTTAGCGTCAGCGACGATGCGGGCAACCGCGTGGGGTTCAGAGCCGCCAGCTACGGCCATGCTCGAAACTACATCGATCGGCCACTGCTGGGCGGGGCTGTCGACAGCCACTGGAGCTACAACGAGTATCTGTTTCGGACGACGAACCTTCGCGGACGGATCGACGGCGACCCGATCACAGCGGAGACGACGGGACAGGGGTTCGGGACGCTGGAGTATGCGTGCGGCCTCGGTCTGTGAGAGGTCGACGCCAGCGACGGACATGCCCGCCAGCGTGCCGTCGGCTCGTTGGCAGTGCGTCGCCAGCCCATCTGGCAGTGCATCGATGGCTCGTGTTGTTAACACTGCTGCTGCAGCAACCAATCTTTCTAGCAAAAAATGTGCTATTTAGCAGTTGGATTAATAACTGTCGGGACGGTAGCTACGAGTAATGACCGACATCGCAGCCGCGGACGACGACCCGGTACCACCGGACGAGCGCGACGGTGATCGCGAAACCCTCTCGCTGTCGGTGCCGTCGATGGACTGCCCTTCCTGTGCGGGCAAGGTCGAATCGAGCGTGAGCGACCTCGACGGCGTCACCGACATCGATCCCCGAACCACCTCTGGCACGCTCGTCGTCGGCTACGACGCCGACCGCACGACGCCCGCGGCGATCCGCGAGGCGGTTGGAGCCGCCGGCTACGAGATCGAGGACGGCGACGAGCCACACGACCCGACCGCGGTCTGGAAAAGCAGTCGCGCGATCAAAACCGCTGTCGGCGTCGTGTTCCTGCTGGTCGGCGTTGCCCTCGAGTGGCTCGTCCCCGAACTCAATCCGACGCTGACGACCGTCCTCGGCGCGGAGATCGGTCTCGACTGGGCCGCCTACCTCGTTGCCGCCGCGGTGCCGGGAACGACGATCCTGCGGAACGGCTACTTCTCGGTCCGGAATCTGAGCCTCGATATCGACCTGCTGATGAGCGCCGGGATTCTCGGGGCAATCGCGGTCAATCTCCCCTTCGAGGCGGCGACGCTGGCGGTGCTGTTCAGCATCGCCGAACTGCTGGAGGCGTACTCGATGGATCGCGCCCGCGGCTCGCTGCGGGAGTTGATGGCGCTCTCGCCCGAAACGGCGACCGTCCGACGCGACGGCGACGAGGAGGTCGTCGCCGCCGAGAGCGTCGCGGTCGGCGACCGCGTGATCGTTCGGCCCGGCGAGAAGATCCCCGTCGACGGCGTGATCCGCGAGGGCGACAGCGCCATCGACGAGTCGCCGATCACCGGCGAGAGCGTCCCCGCCGACAAGGGACCGGGCGACGAGGTGTATGCGGGCAGCCTCACCGAGGCCGGCTACATCGAGATCGAGGCGACCGCGGCCGCGACCGATTCGACGATCGCCCGCGTGATCGATCTCGTCGAAGCGGCGGAGAGCGAACAGACCGACACCGAGCAGTTCGTCGACCGCTTCGCGGCGGTTTACACGCCGATTATCGTCGTCGCCGCGCTGGCGACGATGACGCTCGGCCCCGTGCTGCCGACGATGACGCTCGGGCCGCTGGTCGTCGGTGGCTCGTTCACCGAGTGGTTCGTCCGCGGGCTGACGCTGCTCGTGATCGCCTGTCCCTGCGCGTTCGTCATCTCGACGCCCGTCTCGGTCGTCTCCGGGCTGACGAGCGCGGCCCGCAACGGCGTCCTCATCAAGGGCGGCCCGCATCTCGAAGCGATGGGTGAGATCGACGCCGTCGCCCTCGACAAAACGGGAACGATCACGACCGGCGAACTCGGCGTCACCGACGTCATCGGACTCAACGGCAACTCCGAACGGGAGGTGTTGGCCTGTGCGAGCGCGCTCGAACGCCGGAGCGAACACCCCATCGCCGACGCCATCGTCGACCGCGCGGCCGACGCCGACGCTGTCGGCGACCGCCCAATCGAGGGCTTCGAGGCACTAACCGGCGAGGGTGTCCGGGCTGACCTCGACGGTGTCACCCACTACGCCGGCAAGCCCGCGCTGTTCGACGACCGTGATTTCGACCTCGATCACGCCCACGTCGACGGGGTCGTCTCCGACGGCGGTGTCGTTGCCGACCGCGACGCCGAAACTGCCGACGCTGCCGACACTGACGATTCCACCGGCGACGCGCTGGCGGCCGAGTGTGACGACTGCGATCACGGCCAGTATCTCGACCTGTTGGGCGACACCATCCCCCGGCTACAGGCCGAAGGCAAAACGGTCGTCCTCGTCGGCACCGACGAGGAACTGGAGGGCGTCATCGCCATCGCCGACACGGTTCGCCCCGAGGCCGAATGGGCGATCGACCGGCTCCGCACCAACGGCATCGAACGGATCGTCATGCTGACCGGCGACAACGAGCGAACGGCGGAGGCCATCGGCGAACAGGTCGGCGTCGACGAGGTCCGGGCGGGTCTGTTGCCCGAGGCAAAGGTCGACGCTGTCGAGGAGGTACGCGAGACACACCCCGGCGGCGTTGCCATGGTCGGCGACGGCATCAACGACGCCCCCGCGCTGGCGACGGCCTCGGTCGGGATCGCCATGGGCGCGGCCGGCACCGACACCGCGCTGGAAACAGCCGACATCGCGCTGATGGCCGACGACCTCTCGCGGCTGCCGTACCTCTCGGAGCTGTCGACGGCGGCCACCAGCGTTATCCGCCAGAACATCTGGTCGAGTCTCGGGGTCAAACTTCTGCTCGCGGTTGCCGCACCCGTTGGCTACCTCTCTGCGCTCGGTGCCATCGTCCCCGGCGTCACAGCGGTGAGTCCCGTGCTCGTCGCCATCGTCGTCGGCGACATGGGGATGAGTCTCGGCGTGACGGGCAACGCGCTGCGACTGGCCGGTGTCGCCCCCGACGAGCCACCGACGCCCGAGAAGCAGCCGGCGACGGCCACCGACGCGCCAGCCGACGCGACGACGGCTGCCGACTAACCGCCTGCCCGCTGTCCTCCATGTGCCCCACTCGACGGTGAATCGATCACGACCAGCGGTGAGCCACCGCAGGGGCAGACTTTTTATCGCTGTTCCCTCACGTTTCAGTGATGCCAGACGCGGACCCCTGTGTGCTGGTGGTGGAAGACGAGGCCGAACTGGCGAGGCTGTACGCCAAGTGGCTCTCCGAGACGTATCGCGTCGAAACGGCCTACGGCGGCCCGGAGGCACTCAACGCACTCGACGCCCTTGGCGCGGAGATCGACGTTGCCCTCCTCGACCGTCGGATGGATGCCATCACCGGCGACGACGTGCTGGCGGAGATCCGCGACCGCGACCTCGACTGTCAGGTGTCGATGGTGACGGCCGTGACGCCGGATTTCGATATCGTCGAGCTCTCCTTCGACGAGTATCTCGTCAAGCCGCTGTCGAAGGCGGGTCTCGTCGACTCCGTCGCCGAGCTGCTCGACCGCCGGGCCTACGACGAGACGGTGCAGGAGCTCCTGACGCTCGTCTCGAAACGCGACCTGCTCGAACGGGAGAAGGATAGCCCGGAGCTGATGGATGCCGCACCCTACGAGGAGCTGACCGACCGGATCGACGCGCTGCGCGAGCGGCTCGACGACCGCAGCGAGTCGCTGCCGCCGCCGGCACGACAGGCCATCGTCGACTGACTCGACGCCGCCGATAGCCCAAAATGTTAATAATTTATCCCTCATATCGTAAATAGTGACGACAATCATCCAAGTTGGGCCGGGGGATCTCCGCCAAACCTCCCAAAATGTCAAAAATTTGGATATTTCGTTCACAGACCCTCGGCCGGTCCCATCCGTGATCACCGGGCAGGTCGAACCCACCGCCGAGTGCGTGGTGATCACCGCTCCTGTCGACGGCGAAGTATCCGTTGCCGAGGTCGCTGCCACACTCACCGACCAGTATGCGCACGTCTTCGTCGTTGCCGCTCCGGAACAGGTCGACATTGGGGCCGTGCTGTCGACCGCGGCCGAGTACATTCCGCTGGTCGCTGATCTTGACACCAACCGACTGCTTGCAACCCGGTTTTCGCTTGTTAGCGACGCACCGACCGATATCGACCGCACCGCGTCGTGGCGCACGTCGATGAACTGGCTGTCGTATCTGTTTCGGACGGTCCCAGAGAGCGACCTCTCGTTCCCCGAGGTTCTCTCGCTCACACTCACGCTCACGATCGGACAGCTGGGCTATCCCTACGGGTACGCGACGACGCTATCGAACGATGCGGTCGAGCTTCGTGCCACAGTCGGGGGGCATGACGGTCTCCGGACCACCGACGCGATCCCGCTGGCCGACTCGTACGCCCAGCAGGTACTCGACGGTGGTGAGGCGGTCGCGGTGGCGGCTGTCGCCGATGACGATCGGGTTGCAGACTGCTATGAGACACGCGCACTGGGGATGGAATCGTTCGTGGCAGCACCGATCCTGTACGATTCGGACCCGATCGGCACCATCTGTCTTCTCGACGACGATACCCGACGCCCGGATATCATGCCCCGGCACACGACACCGGTCGAAACGGTGGCCCACTGGCTCGGCTCGGTGTACACCAGACTCCAGATCCGCGAGGACCTGCAGCGACAGGTCAGCCGGCTTGAGGACTTCTCGCAGATCGTCTCCCACGATCTGCAGAACCCGCTGAACGTCGTACAGGGCCGCCTCCGGATTCTCCACGAGGAACTCGGAGTCGACAACCAGCATATGGACTACGCCCGCGAGTCCGCCGACCGGATCGAGGAGATCATCGACAACACGCTCACGTTCGCTCAGGAGGGCAGCGCCGTCTCCAACCGCGAGACGGTGGCTATCGCCGGACTGATTGACGACTGTGAACGCGTCGTCGACACCGCCGCCGCCGAGATCATCACCATCGATCGGTTCAGCATCCACGGCGACCGAACGCGGTTGACCCACGTCTTCGAGAACCTGTTTCGGAACGCCATCGAACACAGCGGTGCAACTCCGGACGACCCCGTTACCATCCGGATCGGCCTCAACAACGTGCTGCCGACGACGACCCGCGGTACGCCAACCGGCTCGTTTAGCTTCTACGTCGAGGACGACGGCCCCGGGATTCCACCGGAGCAGCGCGAGCAGGTTTTCGACGTTGGGGAAACAAACAGCAGTGATGGGACCGGGTTCGGGCTGGCGATCGTCAACGAGGTAGCCGAAGCCCACGGCTGGGAGATCGAGGTTACAGAGAGCTTTGCTGGTGGGGCCCGCTTCGAGTTTACCGGTGTCACCTGATCGGGGTGCAGCCGGGGTGTTCGCCTCTCGCCGGCTGGCGACGACGCGGGGTTGGTGGGGCTGACCGAAACGCTTACTCGAAATCCGTGTGCATACTTCGCTATGACCAAAGTGTCAATCGTCGGTGCGGCCGGCACCGTTGGCGCGGCCACTGGGTACAACCTCGCGCTCCGCGATATCGTCGACGAACTCGTCTTCGTCGATATCCCGGATATGGAGGACAAAACGGTCGGGCAGGCGGCCGACACCAATCACGGCATCGCCTACGACTCGAATACGGTCGTCCGGCAGGGCGAGTACGCCGACACCGCCGGCTCCGACGTGGTCGTTATCACGGCCGGCATCCCGCGGGAACCCGGCGACAGCCGGCTCGATCTCGCCGCCGACAACGCGCCGATCATGGAGGACATCGGTGCGTCGCTGGCCGAACACAACGACGAGTTCATCACGGTCACGACCTCCAACCCGGTCGACCTGCTGAACCGACACCTCTACGAGACGGGCGACCGACCGCGCGGCCACGTCATCGGTTTCGGCGGCCGCCTCGACTCGGCGCGGTTCCGCTACGTCCTCAGCCAGCGGTTCGACACCGCCGTCGGCAACGTCGAGGCGACGATCCTCGGCGAGCACGGCGACTCGCAGGTTCCCGTCTTCTCGAAGGTCCGCGTCGACGGCCGCGACCCCGACTTCGACGCCGACGAACGCAACGAGATTCTCGATGCCCTCCAGCGGTCGGCGATGGACGTGATCGAGCGGAAGGGCGCGACACAGTGGGGGCCGGCAACTGGCGTTGCCCACACGGTCGAGGCGATCCTCGACGACACCGGCGAGGTCCTGCCGTGTTCGCTCGTGCTCGACGGCGAGTTCGGTCACGATGGAACGGCCTTCGGCGTGCCCGCGAAACTCGGCCGCGACGGCGTCGAGGAGGTCGTCGAGTGGGAGCTCGACAGCTACGAGACCGAACTGATGACGGCGGCCGCGGAGAAGCTGGCCGAGCAGTACAGCAACATCGCCTAACCCGCGGAGCACAGGTTTTCGTCTCCGCAACGTCGTGACGCTCAGAACACGCTGTCGGCGGTCGCCGCCCCGACGACGCTGAAGACCGCGCTGAGACTGATCGCGCGGACGGAAACACTGCCGACCTCGCCGAGCGGGACCTCCGGCGGCCAGCCGACGAACGTCGCCGGCGCGTCGAAGAGAGCCGCGAGTACCGCCGCCGACCCGAAGGCGACGAGCATGAGCGAGAGAAAGCGGATCGGGACGCCGCCGACCTGCTGTTCGTCGTCGGGGTCCCGCTTGGTGTCGGCGCGATAGAGCGCGCCGTACCCGATCAACGAGACGAGTACCACGGTGAGTGCGGTCTGTAGCTGGCCCATCCCGCTGGCCAGCACCCAGACCTCCTCGGTGACGACGAACGGGCCCGCCAGCAGAAAGCCGCCGACGAACTGCTGGGCGGAGTCGGCCAGCCTGAACCGCTGTCGAAGCTGGCGTGACCCATGATGAGGTTGGGGACGCCGATCCATACCGGGCCGAGCGGCCTGCCCAATATAAACCCCGGCCGTCGCCCGGAAGTGAACCGGTTTAGGTGCTCGCCCCCGAACAGCAGCCATGAGCGCGAGCGACGAGTTCGATAGCTGGGCCGCCGATGGCCGCGACAGAGGGATGGAGGACCGCCACTGGCACACCGCCAAACACGCCTTAGCGCGGATGCCGGTCGAGCCCGGCGAGACGGTCGTCGATCTGGGGACGGGCAGCGGCTACGCACTGCGTGCGCTCCGCGAGACCGCCGATATCGCCCGCGGCTACGGTCTCGACGGCGCGCCGGAGATGGCGCGAAATGCCGCCGACTACACCGACGACGACGCGGTCGCGTTTCTCGTGGCCGACTTCGACGCGCTGCCGTTTGCCGACGATAGCGTCGATCACGTCTTCTCGATGGAGGCGTTCTACTACGCCCGCGATCCGATTCATACACTGGAGGAAATCAGGCGTATCCTCCGGCCGGGTGGGACGTTCTACTGTGCGGTCAACTACTACGAGGAAAACGAGGCCTCCCACGACTGGCAGCAGTACATCGACATCGAGATGACTCGCTGGGATCGCGAGGAGTATCGCGATGCCCTCGGTGAGGCCGGCCTCCACGTCGCCACCCAGGATACCATCCCCGACCGCGAGGTCGACATCCCGCCGGCCGACGCGTTTCCGACCGACGACTGGGAGACACGGGCGGCGATGGTCGACCGCTACCGGACGTGGGGGACGCTGCTCACGGTCGGCGTCGCGCCGTAGCTCCCCTGATCAGCCCAGCACCGCGGCGGCGATCCGCGGCGTGAGAAACGCCTCGATCAGCGCCGCGACGACCAGCACGACCGCCAGCCCGAGCAACACCCGGTAGGCACGCCGGAGTCGGTCGGCGAGCAGGCGAGCCGAACATCGGCCGGTGAGGAGGCCGCCGGCACCCGCGGCGATGTGGAAGCCGAGCCCGCCGGCGACGAAGATGGCCGGCAACTCTAACACGCCGTGTGGCGCGACGAGCGCGAGAAAGCCGGTCTGGTCGGCGACGCCGTAGAGCGCGCCGACGATGAGGCCATTGAGCAGCATATCGGTGGCTGCCGGTATCCCGATGGCGATACCGCCGTAGGCCGCTGTCGCCGAGACCAGCCAGTTGTTGACAACGAGCATCACGAACACGTCGACCGGCACCGCACCGAAGACCTCGTTGACCTCCGTTGGCAGGGGAATCTCGGCCCCGGTTCCCCCCGTCAGCACGACGCCGCCACCGGCCGCCAGCGCGAACAGCCCTGCGGCCGCCAGTACGGCCAGCGGATAGCCACGGACGAACCCACCTAGCCCGACGAGGCCATCGCGGAACGCCGCGACAATCCGGCGTAGGGCACCCGGTCGCGGTACGTCGGCTACGATGTCGCTCTCGGCGGCCGCCGCGCCGGTCGGTGTGTTGGCGTCGTCCCTGCGGCGCGGTGCGGACTGCTCGGCGTAGAGTGCGACCTGTACGATATCCAGAAACGGTACCAGCAGCAGCGGGCCGACGAGCCCCGAGAGCTGTGAGACGCCGAGCACCGAAAACAGCGAGCCGGCGGCCGACAGCAGCCCGAAAACGCCGAGACTGACGAGTATGTAGCCGACGAACGCCACCGGACGGTCGACCGGGAACCGGATGCTCTCGCCGATCGCACCGCCGATCCCGACGGTATCGACGACGACCGACGCGCCGGCGAAGGTCAGCGCGAGCAGGCCGACGATCACGATACCACCGCCGAGCACGACGCCGACCGCGGTGGCGAGCCCGCCGGCAGCCGGCGAGATCGCGAACAGACTCGCGCCGAGGAGCGCCGGGAGCGCGCCGAGCACGACGAGCCCGGCCGTCAGCACCGACAGCCCGACGAACGAGCTCCAGTCGCGGCCGACGCCGGTGATGGCCGCTCTGACGGGGTCGTCGCCACGGAGCGCCGCGTGCATGCCGTGTAGCGTGGCCGCACTCGACAGGCCGTTGGCGACGACGCTGATCACCAGCGCGGCGACGACCCCGCCGACGAGTAATCCGACGACGGGAAGCGTGATGGCGTCACCGAGTGCTGTTTCGAGGCCCGGCGGAATCTCGGGCCCCGAGCCGGCCATCGACCCCCCGTCGAGATCGGCCTCGCGTGCGAACTGGGTGAACTCGCTTACCAGCGTTTCGAGTCGGCCGTCGCTGGCGAGCAGCCCGAGACTGCCGCCGACCGCGAGGATAAGCGGGACTCTGACGGTCGCGGTCAGGCCGATTCCGAGGAGGTACACGGGGAGGACATCATCCGGTCGATCAGCGAGAAGCCGAACGCCGGAGTGGAGGGCGGAACCAACGCTCACGCTGATAGCTACACACCCCGTAATGGTAACTTCATCGGATTTGCCCGTCTCCCGACAGTGTGAACCACCGTCCTACCCCCGGCGCTCGCTGGAATCTCCAGCCGAAACTGGGGGGTATGTGAACAGTTCCCAAATCTATCGGTTCGCTAACGTGCCGATCCCCATCGGCAGCGGTGTCGTTCACCGCGGTCGTCAAGTGTGTTCGGTGCCAACCGTCGCCAATGAGTGACGCGGAGTCCGGTCCCCTCCAGCCCGACCGCCCGGATGCGAATCGATCCTTCGTCGTCGACGCACCGTTCGAGCCGGCCGGCGACCAGCCCGACGCCATCGAGCAGCTGGCCGAGGGCTTCAAGCAGGGAATGGACGAACAGACACTGCTGGGCGTGACCGGCTCGGGAAAAACGAACACCGTCTCGTGGGTTGTCGAGGAGATCGACAAGCCGACGCTGGTTATCGCCCACAACAAGACGCTGGCCGCCCAGCTCTACGAGGAGTTTCGTGAGCTGTACCCCGACAACGCCGTCGAGTACTTCGTCTCCTACTACGACTACTACCAGCCGGAGGCCTACGTCGAGCAGACCGACACCTACATCGACAAGGATATGTCGATCAACGAGGAGATCGAGCGGCTGCGCCACTCCGCCACCCGGTCGCTACTCACGCGGGACGACGTGATCGTCGTCGCCAGCGTCTCGGCGATCTACGGACTGGGTGATCCAAGCAACTACCGGGAGATGGC
>Ga0207714_1001649_pt1 | contig 14280 bp, 17 predicted proteins | sample PonA232FremontCA_2_FD_187270 | JGI IMG/M metagenome (GOLD analysis project Ga0207714, IMG submission 187270) | Marine sediment microbial community from Fremont, CA, USA - Pond A23 Sediment 2 (SPAdes) | ecosystem: Environmental > Aquatic > Marine > Unclassified | place: USA: Fremont, California... | reverse complement strand
AAGGACCTGAAACGGCAACGGAGCCAGTCACATGACCTACGTCGTCACCGAGAACTGCATCAAGTGCAAGTACACCGACTGCGTGGAGGTCTGCCCCGTAGACTGCTTCCATGAGGGGCCGAACTTCCTGGTGATCGATCCGGATGAATGCATCGACTGCAGCCTTTGCGAGCCGGAGTGCCCGGCCGAGGCGATCTACTCCGAGGACGATCTACCGCCCTCCATGGAGCACTACATCGAGCTCAACGCGGAGCTCGCCAAGGAGTGGCCGGTCATCACGGAGAAGAAGGACCCGCCGCCGGACGCCGAGGAGTGGGATGGCGTCCAGGACAAGTACCAGTACCTGGAGCGCTGACCACCCCCGCGCTCAGCCGCGCGGGTGGTGCTCGGCGTGGAGCCGCTGCAGCCGGTGCCGGGCTACGTGGGTGTAGATCTGGGTGGTGGACAGGTCGGCGTGCCCGAGTAGCATCTGCACAGCGCGCAGGTCCGCCCCGTGGTTGAGCAGGTGGGTGGCGAAGGAGTGGCGCAGGGTATGCGGTGAGATCGACGGGTCGATCCCGGCCTCTACCGCATAGCGCTTGACCCGGTGCCAAAAGGCCTGCCGGGTCAGCCCCTCGCCGCGCCGGGTGACGAACAGCGCCTCCCCCCTCCGGCTGCCGAGCAACGCCGGCCGGCCGTCCTGCAGATAGCGCGCCACCCAGTCCAGGGCCTCCTCCCCGAGCGGGACCAGGCGCTCGCGTCCGCCCTTGCCCACCACCCGCACCAGCCCTTGCCGGGTGCTCACCCCATCCATGGTCAGCCCCACGAGCTCCGAGACCCGCAGCCCCGTCGCGTAGAGCACCTCCAGCAGGCAGCGGTCGCGCAGCCCCAGCGGATCGCCGGTATCCGGCGCCTCCAGCAGCGCCTCGACCTGGCGCTCCGTGAGCGCCCCGGGCAGGGCTTGCCCCAGCCTCGGTGCCTCCACCTCAGCGGTCGGATCGTCGCCGCGGACCCCTTCCTGGACCCGACGGCGGTAGAAGCGCCGCAGGCTGGTCACCAGCCGCGCCGTCGTCCGAGGGCGGGCGCCGGCCGCCACACGCTCGGAGAGGTAGCCGAGAACGGCCTCACGCCCGGCGGTGTGCAAGTCCTCGCCGCGGCTCGCCAGGTAGGCGGCGAAACCCTCGAGATCGGACCGGTAGGCTGCCAGGGTAGCCTCGGCAAGGCCCTGCTCGGACCAGAGCGCATCCAGGAAGGTCTCGATGCGCCGGGCGTCGGCCTCTGCCGGGGCCGGCCGTGTCCGGGGCCGCCCCCGGCGCTCGGCGGCAGCCGAGCTGGCGCGCCGCGGCGCCATCGTCAGCGCCCATCCCCACCGCCCGGGCCGTCGCCGCCGCCGGCCGGGGCCGCGCCACCTGCCGGAGCGCCCTGTCCCTCGGTATAGCCGAAGGCCCGCAGCAGCTCCAGCGGCAGCGGGAAGACCAGGGAGGAGCTCTCGTTCTCGTTCGCCACGGTAACCAGGGTCTGCAGGTAGCGCAGCTGCAGCGAGGCCGGGCTCTGGCCGAGGATCTCCGCGGCGTCGCGGAGCTGCTCGGCGGCCTGCATCTCGCCCTCGGCGTGGATCACCTTGGCCCGCCGCGCCCGCTCGGCCTCCGCCTGCTGGGCGATGGCACGGATCATCGAGTCGTCGATGTCCACGTGCTTGATCTCCACGTTGGCAACCTTGACGCCCCAGTGGTCCGTCTGCTGGTCCAGGATCTCCTGGATGTGGGCGTTGAGCTTGTCGCGCTCGGCGAGCATCTCGTCGAGCTCGTGCTGGCCGAGCACCGAGCGCAGGGTGGTCTGGGCCAGCTGGCTGACCGCCGAGTAGAAGTCCTCGACGTTAATGATGGCCTGCTGCGGATCGATCACCCGGAAGTACAGCACGGCGTTGACGCCCACCGAGACGTTGTCCCGGGAGATCACATCCTGGCTCGGCACGTCCATCACCACCGTGCGCAGGTCTACGCGGACCATCTGCTGGATGATGGGGATGATCAGGATCAGCCCCGGCCCCTTCACGCTCCAGAAGCGGCCGAGCTGGAAGACGACGCCGCGCTCGTACTCGCGCAGGATACGGATCGAGGCGACGACAATCGCGAGCAGCACCGCGAGCACGATGATCAGGACGGTAACCATGGCGACCCTCCCCCTTTGGCTGCACGCCCGGCAGGGCGATGCCCGGCGGCCGCAACGCTGCGCTGCCCCACCTACCTGCACGGACTCTAGCCCAAGCATAGCCCCGGCTACGGCGAGTGCGCCACCAAGGCACCGCCACACCGGAGGGGACGAGGCCGTATAATGGGCCCATGGAGCTCAAGGGCTGGATCCTGCACTGCCGCGCTGGCTACGAGGAGACCCTCGCCGCCGAGGTGATCGCCGCCGGCAAGCGCCGAGGCGTGCACGGCTACTGCCGGGCGCGCCCGCACAGCGCCTACGTGGTCTTCGAGGCCCCGGCCGGGGACGCCCCCCTGCCGCCGCCGCTCGTCTTTGCGCGGGCCAGCGCCGGCCTTGTCGCGGAGCTCACCGGCCTGCCCGAGGGCGGGCGCGCCGAGGCCATCGCCGAGGCCCTGCCCGCCGGGCTCGGCGCCGCCGAGCCCTGGCTGGAGCACCCCGACAGCGAGGCCGGCCGCCCCTTGGCGCGTTTCTGCCGGCGCTTCGCCAAGCCAGCGCGGCACGCCCTGGAGGCGGGCGGCGTTGCCACCGGCGATCCCCGGCAGCGCCTGCGGCTGCTCTTCCCCGACTCCCGGCACTGCCTCGCCGGCGTCGGGCCGCCCGGCCAGTGGCCCGCCGGCATCCCGCGGCTGCGCATGCCGCGCAGCGCCCCGAGCCGATCGGTACTCAAGCTCGAGGAGGCGATCCACCGCTTGATCCCGGAGCCGGAGCGGCCCTACCCCGGGGAGCACGCCGTGGACCTGGGCGCCGCACCGGGCGGCTGGAGCTGGCTGATGCGCGAGCGCGGTGCCACGGTCACCGCCGTGGACAATGGCCCCCTGGCCGCTCCACTGGCCGACGATCCCGGCATCGACCACCGGTGTGCCGATGCCTTCCGCTACCGCCCCCGCGGCGAGGTCGACTGGCTGCTCTGCGACGTGGTCGATCGTCCCCAGGGGATCACCCGGCTGATGACCCAGTGGCTGCGCGCCGGACGCGCCCGGGCAGCGGTCTTCAACCTCAAGCTGCCCATGCGCCACCCCCTGGATACGGTCCGCCGGGCCCTGGACGCCCTCGCCGACGCCGGCGCCGAGACCCACGCGGCGCAGCTCTACCACGACCGCGAGGAGGTCACGGTCTACGCTCGCCGCGCGGACTCGCGCGGCGGCGGCTGACATACTATGATAGGCATGCTTTACACCTTCCCCGGTCCTGCTGGCGCAGGCGGGGGCGAGCGCACCGGATACCTATGGATCTCAACGAGCTAAAGGAAACCTTCGAGTTCATCGATGACTGGGAGGAACGCTACCGCATCCTCATCGATCTCGGCCGGCAATTGCCGGAATTCCCCGAGGCGGAGCGTACCGAGGCGAATCGCGTCGACGGCTGCACGAGCAACGTCTGGCTGGTCTGCCGGCGCGACGAGAGCGATCCCCAGCGGCTCATCTTCCTCGCCGACAGCGACGCCTTTATCGTCAAGGGCCTGATTGCGCTGGTCCTCATGGCCTACTCCGGCGCCACGCCCGAGGAGATCCAGGATACCGACATCCGGGACCTGTTCCGGCAGCTCGGGCTGGAGCGCAACCTCAGCCCCAATCGACGCGACGGCTTCTACGCCATGGTCGACCGCATCCATGAGCTCGCGGCTGAGGCCCGCACAGCCTGAACACTACTCCGCTCACCGGACCCGCCGAGAACCAAGCAGCCACGACCCGAAGGATGGACCGAGAGCCACTGCCCAAACAGACCGACCTGGGAGAGCAGCTCCAGGAGCTCAGCCTCGAGGAGCTGCACGAGCTCCAGCAAGCGATCGACCGCGAGCTCGAGACCCGCTCTTTTGCCGACAGCCTCGAGGCGCAGATGCGGCTCTTCATGCGCCGCCGCGGCCAATAGCCTGCCAGGCTGCACGTACCGAGGACCTTGCATACCCTGGCCCGATCGCTGCTGCCCCTTGCCCTGCTCCCCCTCAGCTGGGGCCCGGCCAGCGCACCCGCCGACCAGCCATCCGCGGGGCAGGCGCCGAGCTGGGAGGCGGGGCACATCCGGACCGCCGACGGCTACCGCCTGCCCTACCGGCGCTGGGGGCCCGAGGCGGGCGATGCGGACGGCCCCGAGGCCGTGGTGCTCGCCCTGCACGGGCTCAATGACTACAGCGAGGGCATGGCCTACGCGGCCCGCTACCTGGCCGAGCACGAGATCGCCACTTACGCCTACGACCAGCGCGGCTGGGGCGCCAACGAGGACGCAGGCCTCTGGCCGGGGGTAGAGCCCCTCCTCGACGACGCCGCCGCGGTGCTCAACCTGCTCGCCGAGCGCTACCCCAGAACGCCCCTCTACCTGATGGGGCACAGCATGGGCGGGGCCGTGTCCATGGTGCTGCTGACGGAGCGGGATCCGGTCCCCGTCTCCGGCGTGGTCCTCGTAGCTCCCGCCGTATGGGGGCGCGAGGCCATGCCCTGGTACCAGCGCGGCCTCCTGTGGCTCGCCCCGCGCCTGCTGCCCGGCCTGGAGCTGAGCAGTGAGGTGACGGGCGTGCAGCCCACCGACGATCCCGACATCCGGGCGATGATGCGCGAGGACCCGCTCATCCGGCGCAAGGTCCGCGCCGATACCCTGGCCGGCGTCACCGACCTGATGGACCGCGCCCTGGCGGCCAGTCCCGAGCTCACCGAGCGCGCCCTGATCCTCTACGGTGAGCAGGACGAGGTCATCCCCCCCGGGCCGACCTGCCTCATGCTACGCCGCCTGCCCGAGCGCCCGCCGAGGCAGCAACGCTTTGCCCTCTACCCCGAGGGGTACCACATGCTCACCCGCGACCTGCAGCGCGAGCGGGTGCACGCGGACCTGGCTGCCTGGCTCCTCGATACCGGGAGCGCTCTACCCTCCGGCATGGAAGTGGGCCGTAGCGAGGCGATCCACCGCGTCTGCCCCGATCGCCACTGACCCGATCAGCGCTGCTGATCGTTCCAGCATCATGATGCATCTACGACTCACCTTTGAATACGACGGTAATTGGGGTACATTGAGCGGCCCTTAAAATATCAACACCTAAGCATAGATAGCGGCAGCGAGATCTAGCAGGAGGAGATCGTCATGACCCAGCGCAACACCCCGTCCCCCCGAGAGCCCGATCTCGGACAGGGCATTGAGCACTGCTCTCGGCGGGAGTTCCTCAAGCTCGCCGGCCTCGGCTCCGGCGCCCTCGCCGCAGGCGGCGCAGGGACCGGGGCCCTGCTCCACAGCGAGCCCGCCCGGGCGATAGCCACCAACGCGCGCATCGTCATCGTCGGCGCCGGCGCCGCCGGGCTCGGCTGCGCCAACCGCCTCAGCGATCGCCTCGAGGGCGCCGAGATCACCGTCGTCGACCGCCGCGAGCCCCACTACTACCAGCCCGCGCTGCCGCTAGTCGGCACCGGCGTGTGGTCGCCCTCCAAGGCGAAGGATCGCAACGCGCGCTACATGCCCTCGGACGTGCGCTGGGTCAAGTCGATGGTTGCGGAGTACGACCCCGACAACAACCGGGTCGTCACCGACGAGGGCGAGACCCTCGACTACGACTACCTGATCGTGGCGACGGGCCTGGAGCTGCGCTTCGACCAGATCGAGGGGATGAGCCCCGAGCTCATCGGCTCCCACGGCATCGCCTGCGTCTACGACACCCCCGAGCACGGCGAGCGCTCGGCGCGCGCGGTGCAGGCCTTCACCCGGGAGGGGGGCAAGGGGCTGTTCATCCGGCCGCCGGGGGATATCAAGTGCGCCGGCGCGCCGCTGAAAGTCGCCATGATCACCGAGTACCTGCTGCGCCAGAACGGGACCCGCGAGCAGAGCGAGCTCCACTACTACCCGCCGGACAGCAGCATGTTCACCCAGCCCGACCTCGACACCTTCCTCAAGGCGTACTTCCCCGAGCAGCGGGGCATCGACATCCACTACCACCACCGCGTCAAGGGCGTCGATGCCGAGGCGCAGCGGGTGACCTTCGAGTCGGACGAGCACGGCGAGTACACCGAGTCCTACGACCTGCTCCACATCCCGCCGCCGATGAGCGCCCCGCAGCCGGTGCGCGAGAGCGCCCTGGCCTGGGCGGAGGGCGAGACCGATGCGGGATGGCTCGAGGTGGACCCGTACAGCCTGCGCCACCGGCGCTACCCGAACGTCTTCGGTGCCGGCGACGTCTGCGGCGTGCCCATCAGCAAGACCTCGGCGAGCGCCAAGTCCATGATCCCCGTGGTCGTCGACAACCTCGTCGACGCCATCGCCGAGCGGGAGCCGAGTGCGGCGTACAGCGGCTACACCTCCTGCCCGCTGATCACCGAGGTCGGCGAGGCGATGCTCGTCGAGTTCAACTACGAGCTCGAGATGGTGCCCTCCTTCCCCTTCATCGACCCGCTGAAGCCGCAGTGGGCGGCCTGGGTGATGGAGAGGTGGCTCCTGCACCCGACCTACAACGCCATGCTGCGCGGCCGTATCTCCTGAATCCACGCCGCCTGAGGGAGGCTAGTCATGCTGGGTATTATCCCGTACACCCCGCTCGAGGTCCTCGTCGTCATCATCGAGTTCCTCCGCCCCGTACTCGGCGCTATCGCCGCGGTCGCCGTGATCGATGGGGTGCTCCTCGGCCTGAGCGCCGCCAAGATCGGCAGCAGCTTCCGCGGCCTCGGCCGCGCCCTCGGCAGCGCCCTCGGCGTCGGGGCGGTCGTCTTCGCCGTCGCGCTCGCCCTGCTGCCCGCTGCCTCGGGGGGCTCCTGGGGCTCCATCGGGGGGACCGTCGACCTCTTCGCCGTCACCGGCGGCGCCCTGGGCCTGGGCGCCGGCGCGGCTGCCGCCGTCTTCCCGCCCCTGCAGTTCCTGCTCGGCATGAATACCGGCGGGCAACGGGGCCGTGACGAGCAGTACCGCCGGGCCTGAGCGGTAGCCCCGCGCTCGCCACGTTGTGGGCGGCCGCCCCGCAGGGCGGCCGCTCCGAGGGCCGAGCGGAGGCAGCGGCTCAGTACAGGAAGTCGGGGAGGTGCTTGCGGACCTGATCCGGCCGCTCCAGGCGGCAGAGGTCCTTGTCGACCTCGTGGGTGATCGCGGCCTTGAGACCACTACCCATGCGGTGGCGGAGCTGCCCCAGGAAATGCGGCGCGGCAGCGACGACCAGATGGTCGAAGCGCCCCTGCTGCCGGGCCTGCTCCAGCCACTGCGCCAGCTCCCGGGCGAAACGCTCCGCCTCGACCTCCTTGTGATCCGTCGAGGGATCCATGGCGTGGCGCTCATCCCCGGCGCCGCCTCCCCGTCCCGGCTCGTCGGTAACGAGCTCGTGGGCCGGCAGGCGCAGCTCCGGGTTGACCCAGGTCTCGCGCTCCTGCATAGGCTCGCCCGAGCGCCTCTCGCTCTCAAAGATCCGCGCACGTGCCGCGTCGGCTGCTACGACCCAAGTCGTCGCCATGTCGCCACCTCCTTTGCTCTGCAACCCTTCATCCGGAGGCCGGATCGGGCCGCGCCCCCGGGATGGGACATAAGGGCAGCCACCTACATTGCCAAGGCCCTACGCGCTCCCGGTGCATCCTCCCGATGAGGTTAGTAGACTGCACACGTCCCTGTTCCGCCAAGGAGATCCACCATGCCTGAGCTCGGCGCCCACGTCTCGGCAGCCGGTGGCCCGCAGAACGCCCCCGAGCGCGGACGCGAGATCGGCTGCGACTGCATCCAGCTCTTTACGCGCAACCAGCGCAGCTGGCAGGTCAAGCCGATCTCCGACGAGGAGGCCACCGCCTTCCGCCAGGCCCGGCCGGCCCAAGGTATCGGCTCGGTGATGAGCCACGCCTCGTACCTCATCAACCTAGCCGCCACCGATGCGGACAAGCACGCCAAGGCCCAGGCGGGGCTGGAGGCGGAGCTCGAGCGCTGCCACAAGCTCGGTATCGAGCTGCTCAACTTCCACCCTGGATCCCACACCGGCGCCGGCATGGCCAAGGGGATCGCCACCATCGCCGAGACCCTCAACGCCATCTGCCGCAACCACCCGGAGAAAGACGACGTCACCCTGGTCCTGGAGAACGTCGCCGGGCAGGGGACCAGCGTCGGCGCCGACTTCCGCGACCTGGCCGCCATCCTCGAGCGCCTGGAGGCGCCGGAGCGCTTCGGCGTCTGCGTCGACACCGCCCACGCCTTCGCCGCCGGCTACGCGCTGCACACCGCCGAGGGGTGGGACGCCATGTGGCAGGCCTTCGACGAGGCCCTCGGCCTGGAGCAGCTCGTGGGCCTGCACCTGAACGACTCCCGGCCGGGGTGCGGCAGCCGCAAGGACCGCCACGCGCTACTCGGGCGCGGCGCCATCGGCCCCGACGCCTTCCAGCGTGCGGTGACCGACCCCCGGACGCGGGCAGTGCCGCAGTTCCTCGAGACCCCGGCAGGCCCGGCCGGCTGGGCCGAGGAGATCCGCTGGCTGCGCGCCTGCACGCAGGGAACGGCACCTCCACCCCTGCCGGAGATCGAGGACAGCGGCGCTCAAAGCTAACCGACTCGAGGGACCTCCCATGCCCCAACTCCCCTTCCTGATCGTCGGCCAGGGCCTGGCGGGCAGCCTGGTCGCCCTGAGCCTGCTCCAGCGCGGCGCGGCCGTGACCGTCGTCGATGACGGCGCCGCCGACGCGCCCTCGCGGGTCACCCCCGGCCTGGCGACCCCCATTGCCGGGCCGCGCCTGACCTTCCCGCCCAGCGGGGCCGACAGCACCAACGGCTCCTGGCGCCGCTACCGCGAGCTGGAGCACCAGCTCGGCCGTCCGCTGCTGACCGCCCACCAGATCCTGCACGCAGCCGGCAGCCGCGAGGAGCTGGCCCAATTCCAGAAGCGCAAGCGCGACCCGATCTTCGCCCGCTGGCTCGGGGACCAATTCTCCGCCGGTGCCCACGACGGCCTCCTCGCCGACCCGTGGGGTGGGTTCGAGATCCAGGGCGGCCAGGTCAACGTGCCAGCGCTGCTGGAGACGGCTGCCGACATGCTGCGCGAGCGCGGGGCGCTACGGCAGGGACGTGTAGAGCCGACGGGGCTGGCGATCGAGGATGGGCGCGTCACCTGGCAGGGCGAGCGCTACCGGGAGGTCGTCTTCTGCGACGGCCCTGCCGGTGCCGCTAACCCGTGGCTCACCGGCGTGGGGCTGCAGTGCGTGCCCGGCGAGGTGCTCACAGTGCGGCCGGCAGTCCCCGTGCCGCGGCACATCTACCACGGCCGCGCCGGCTACCTGGCACCCCAGCCCGGCCAGCACGGGCTCTTCCGCCTCGGCGCTACCTACGGCACGCCGAACACCGCGGCCCAGGCAACGGAAGCCGGCCGCGAGGGGCTACTCAGCCAGCTGCCGAGGCTGCTCTCCCGCCCTCCACGGATGGCGGTGGTGGACCACCTCGCCGGCACCCGTCCCGCCACCCCGCAGCGCTGCCCGGTCCTCGGCCGCATCCCCGGCAGGCCGGCCGCAGTGCTCAACGGCATGGGCGCCCGCGCCATGCTCCAGGCCCCCTACCTGGCGGAATGCCTTGCCGCTCACCTCGTCGAGGACGCCCCCCTGCCCGACGGCGTCCTGGCACCGGCCGAGCCGGCATGACAGAGCCGCTGACCCGCCTCGCCCACCGCCTCGTCCGGCCCGCCCTGGGCGCCCGGGGACGGGCCTTGGACGCCACCGCCGGTAACGGCCACGACACCGTCTTCCTAGCCGAGGAGTCGGGCACTGCGGGCACCGTGCTCGCCATGGACATCCAGCAGGCCGCGCTGACGAGCACGCGGCAGCGGCTTCGCGGGGCAGGGCTCGAGGCGCGAGCGGCACTGGTGCAGGCCGACCACCGCCGGCTGGGGCGCTTGACGCCGCCAGCCTGGCGCGGCAGCGTCGATGCCGTCATGTTCAACCTCGGCTATCTCCCCGGCAGCGACCGCTCCGTGATCACGACGCCCGAGCGGACCCGGCCGGCGCTGGACGCTGCCCGCGAGCTGCTCCGCCCCGGCGGGATGCTCAGCGTGCTCGTCTACCGCGGCCACCCGGGCGGCGAGGAAGAGGCCCAGGCCGTCGCCGCCTGGATGGCTCGCGCCGCGCAGGGAGGCGCCGAGTGGCAAGAGCGGGTGGCGGCCAGCGAGCGTGGCCCCGTCCTCCACACGCTGCGCCACCCGGCGGCTACCTGCGCGACCGCGGCTACAGAGGCTCAACAGGAGGGAGCGCAATGGCCAAGCTGATCATCGGCGCCAACCGTGGCATCGGCCTGGAGACCGTGCGGCAGTTGCGCGAGCGCGGCGACGAGGTGATCGCCACCGCCCGTAGCGCCTCCGAGGCGCTGCGGGCCACGGGGGCGAGCGTCCACGAGGGCGTGGACATTACCCGCCACGACACCCTCCACCGCCTCGCCGATGCCCTCGCCGCACAGCCGCTAGAGTGGGTCCTGGTGGTCTCGGGGCTGATGCGCATCCAGCACCTCGGCGCCCTGGACGACCGCGCGGTGGAGGAGATCCGGGCCCAGTTCGAGACCAACGCGCTCGGGCCGCTCGTGGCCGCCGAGGCCCTGAGCCCGCTGATCACCGAGGGCGGCAAGCTCGGGATCGTGACCAGCCGCATGGGCTCCATCGCCGACAACACCTCGGGCGACAGCTACGGCTACCGCATGTCGAAAGCCGCCGTGAATATGGCTGCGGCCTCCCTGGCTCACGACCTCCAGCCGCGGGGGGTCGCCGTGGCCCTGCTGCACCCGGGCTGGGTACGTACCGACATGACGAGCCAGAACGGGCTCATCGACCCGCCGGATGCTGCTGCCGGCCTGATCGCGCGCATGGACAATGTGGGCCTGGCGGACTCCGGCCGCTTCTGGCACGCGCCGAACCGCGAGATCCTGCCCTGGTGAGCGCCGCGGGGGCGGGCCGGCACACGGCAGGGCGCATACCGGGTGGGATATCCGCCGGGCTCAGGAGCCGAGCGGCTCGATGGCCTCCAGCCTGCCCTGGAGGGCGAGGCTGGCCCGGTCCAGCTCGTACTGGTTCTGCAGGTGGAGCCACAGCTCCGGCGTCGTGCCGAGGTACCGTCCCAGGCGCAGGGCCGTATCCGCCGAGATCTCGCGCTTACCGAGCACAAGCTCGTGGATCCGCCGCGGCGGCACCCCGATCGACCTCGCCAGCCCGTGCTGGGTGAGCCCCATCGGCTCCAGGAACTGCTCGAGCAGGACCTCGCCTGGATGGATCGGGGTACCGGCCGATGTCCGACGCCGCTTGCTCATGGCAGTGAGCATAACGCAGCTCCGTGTAGGCGCCAACGCTCGCTCCCGAGGGACGTTACGCTCGGCCTGTCGGGGGCGCCCACACAAGAATGCCCCGGAGGGCGGGCCCCGGGGCTATTTTTGTCGTTGTCGAGCCTCCCGACGCCGTCAATAGATCGGGATCTCAATCTCCTCCGGCTTGCGCTCCTCCCCGCCGGTCTCCTTGGACAGGCCGAGGTTGTGCCAGATGCGCTCGACCACCGGTGCCTTGTTCAGGGCGTAGAAGTGGATGCCCGGCGCCCCGTTATCGAGCAGGTTCTGGCATAGCTGCGTGATCACATCGATGCCGTACTCCATGCGCGAGCGCGGATCGTGCTCCCAGGCCTCCATGCGCTTGGCCAGCCAGCGCGGGATGTCCGCCTTGCAGCCCTCCGCGAAGCGGGCCTGCTGCTCGTAGTTCATCAGCGGCATGATCCCCGGGACGATGGGGATATCTACGCCGCGCTTCTCACAGTCCTCGACGAAGCGGTAGTAGCACTCCTCGTTATAGAAGAACTGCGTGATCGCCGAGTCGGCGCCAGACTTGGCCTTGCGCACGAAGTTCTCGATGTCCGTGATGGCGTCCGGGGCCTCCGGATGGAATTCCGGATAGGCGCCCACCTCGATGTAGAAGTGGTCGCCGGTAACCTCGCGGATGAGCTCGACGAGCTCATTGGCGTAGCTCAGCTCCCCCTGCCCCGCGGAGCCGGACCCGGAAGGGAGGTCGCCGCGCAACGCGACGATGTACTTCACGCCCTCCTCCCGGTAGTTGAGGATCATCTCCTTGAGCTGCTCCCGGCTCGCATCAACGCAGGAGAGGTGGGGGGCGGCCTCCGCGCTGCTATTGCGCTGGATATCGACCACCGTCTCGTAGGTCCGCGACTGCGTCGAGCCGCCGGCGCCGAAGGTCACCGAGAAGTACGCCGGGTTCAGCCGCTCCAGGCGCTCCCGGGTGGCTTTCAGGCTCTCGGCCCCCTCGTCGGTCTTCGGCGGGAAGAACTCGAAGCTGAATACGCGGGGGTGTCTCTTCTGGATCTCCATTGAACCCCTCCGATCTGCTCGAAGCGTTCAGTGCTCAGCGTTCAACGTTCAGGGGGCTGCCCTGACCGCTGAACGCTGAGCGCTCAAAGCGCTCAACCTGCACCCCGCGGGCTGCGCGGGGCAGCCCCGGGTGCGTTCTCGGCCGAGCCGTGTCGTATCGCCTTAGTAGCGATACCACGCCGACTTGTACGGCCCCTCGATGGGGACACCGAGGTAGTCGGCCTGCTCCTGGTCCATGCGCGTCAGCTTGGCGCCGACACGGCCCAGGTGCAGGGAGGCCACCTTCTCGTCCAGGTGCTTGGGCAGGATGTAGACGTCCCGCTCGTACTTGCCCCAGTTGTTGAGCATCTCCATCTGGGCCATCACCTGGTTGGTGAACGAGTTGGACATCACGTAGGACGGGTGGCCCGTGCCGCAGCCCAGGTTCACCAGGCGGCCCTCGGCGAGGAGGGTGATCTTCTTGCCGTCGGGGAACTCCACGTGATCGACCTGCGGCTTGATCTGCTCCCACTTGTACTGGCGCAGGCTGTCCACGTCGATCTCGTTGTCGAAGTGGCCGATGTTGCACACGATGGCCTCGTCCTTCATGGCCTTCATGTGCTCGTGGGTGATGACGTTGTAGTTGCCCGTGGCGGTGACGAAGATGTCAGCCACCTCGACGGCATCCTCCATGGTCACCACCTTGTAGCCCTCCATGGCGGCCTGCAGGGCGCAGATCGGGTCGATCTCGGTGATCCAGACCTGGGCGCCGAGCCCACGCAGGGACTGGGCGGAGCCCTTGCCGACGTCGCCGAAGCCGCAGACCACCGCGGTCTTGCCGGCGACCATGACGTCGGTGGCGCGCTTGAGGCTGTCCACCATGGACTCGCGGCAGCCGTAGAGGTTGTCGAACTTCGACTTGGTCACCGAGTCGTTGACGTTGAACGCCGGCGCCCCGAGGGTGCCCTTCCGCGCCATGTGGTAGAGGCGATTGACGCCGGTGGTGGTCTCCTCGGAGAGGCCGTAGAGCTTCGGCAGCAGCTCCGGATACTCGCTGTGGACCCGCTCGGTCAGGTCACCGCCGTCGTCGAGCAGCAGGTTCGGCTGCCAGCCGTCCGGGCCGTTGATGGTCTGGTCGATGCACCACCAGTACTCCTCCTCGGTCTCGCCCTTCCAGGCGAAGACCGGAGTACCCTCGGCGGCGATGGCCGCAGCGGCCTGGTCCTGCGTCGAGAAGATGTTGCAGGAGGACCAGCGCACCTCGGCGCCGAGCTCCTGCAGGGTCTCGATGAGCACCGCCGTCTGGATGGTCATGTGCAGGCAGCCGGCGATCCGGGCGCCCTTGAGCGGCTGCTGCGACGCGAACTCGCGGCGGGTCTCCATGAGGCCCGGCATCTCGTTCTCGGCGATCTTCATCTCCTTGCGGCCCCAATCGGCCAGGGAGATGTCTGCGACCTTGTAGTCCTGATTACTCATGCTGTTCAAAGACTCCTTTGCGATCGGTTACTTGACGCCAGCGGCCTGCTTCAGCGCGTCGGCCTTGTCCGTGCGCTCCCACGGCACGTTGACGTCCTCGCGGCCGAAGTGGCCGTACTTGGAGATCTGGCGGTAGATCGGGCGCTCCAGCTCCAGCATCGACAGGATGCCGTACGGGCGCAGATCGAACGTGTCGCGGACGATATCGTCCAGCTTCTCGTCGTCGATCTTGCCGGTGCCGAAGGTCTCGATGTTCACCGAGGTCGGCTTGGCGACGCCGATGGCGTAGGAGAGCTGCACCTCGCAGCGATCGGCCAGGCCGGCGGCGACGATGTTCTTCGCCACGTAGCGGCCGGCGTAGGCGGCGGA
>Ga0207714_1001648_pt1 | contig 14285 bp, 9 predicted proteins | sample PonA232FremontCA_2_FD_187270 | JGI IMG/M metagenome (GOLD analysis project Ga0207714, IMG submission 187270) | Marine sediment microbial community from Fremont, CA, USA - Pond A23 Sediment 2 (SPAdes) | ecosystem: Environmental > Aquatic > Marine > Unclassified | place: USA: Fremont, California... | reverse complement strand
GAGGAACTCGTCGCGCTCGGTGAGCATGACGCAGCCGTCGAGCACCAGCAGCCGCCCCCACTGCCGGGTGCGGTAGACCTCGATGTGCTGGTAGTCGCTATGCTCCTCGTGGAGCTTGTCATCGATAGCCAGGGAGAAGGCGACGCCTTCATCCTCGACCGATTCGGTAAACCATCCCTCGCGCATCGCGCCTCCACCAATGGATTCAGTTGCTCGGTTCCACTCGCCGCGGATGCGCGAATGTTACCATCCCGGGCCACGATGGCGCCGCGGCACCATCGCCACCGATCCTCCGCCACCAGGCGTAACCGGGCCCATGAGCGACGACTGGAGCGGCCAGCCCGCCCGCGAGGTCTACAATGTGCCACGCTGGAGCGACGGCTACTTCGATGTCTCGGAGCAGGGGCGCCTGCGCGTACGCCCTCGGGGCGGTGACGGGCCGGCCGTGGACCTGCGCCAGATTGTGGCCGAGCTGCCCGGCCAGGGGGTGTCACCGCCGGTGCTCATCCGCTTCCCGGCCATCCTCCGCGACCGGATCGACACCCTCTGCGACGCCTTCGACCGGGCCATGGCGAGCGCCGGCTTTACAGGGGCCTATCGGCCGGTCTACCCCATCAAGGTGAACCAGCAGCGCTCGGTCATCGAGGAGATCGTCGGCGACGGCGAGCGCGTCGGCCTGGAGGCGGGTAGCAAGCCGGAGCTGATGGCTGTCCTCGCCCTGGCACCGGAGGGCGGGACGATCATCTGCAACGGCTACAAGGATCCGGAGTACGTCCGCCTCGCCCTGCGCGGCCTGCAGCTGGGGCTGCGAGTCCACCTGGTCCTGGAGAAGCGCTCCGAGGCCCGGCTGATCATCCGCGAGGCGCGCCGGCTGGGCATCCACCCGCGGCTGGGGCTACGTATCCGGCTGGCCTCCATCAGCGCCGGGAAGTGGCAGAACACCGGCGGGGAGCGCTCCAAGTTCGGGCTCTCCGCCGCCGACGCCCTGGCGGTCGTCGAGGAGCTACGCGAGGCGGGCCTGCTCGACGGCCTGGGAATGCTGCACTTCCACCTGGGCTCGCAGATCGCCAATGTCCACGACATCCGCAGCGGCCTCGCCGAGGGGGCGCGCTTCTACGCCGAGCTGCGCCGGCTCGGCGCCCCTGTGACCCAGGTGGACGTCGGCGGCGGCCTGGGCGTGGACTACGAGGGCACCCGCTCGCGGGCCTTCTGCTCGATGAACTACAGCATCGACGAGTACGCGCAGAACGTCGTCGGCGCCCTGCGTGCCATCTGCGACGAGGCGGGCCTGCCCCACCCGGCCATCATCACCGAGAGCGGCCGGGCCATGACCGCCCACCACGCTGTGCTGGTCGCCCCGGTCATCGACACCGACACCCGGAGCGCCGAGCCGCCGGAACCGCCCGGTGAGGACGCGCCCGCCGTACTGCGCAAGCTCCACCGCGCCGTGGAGGCGTACGGGCACCGCCCGGCCACGGAGGTCTACCACGACGCCTGCCACTACCTGGAGGAGGCGCACAGCCTCTACCTCCACGGGGTGATCGACCTGCCCCAGCGCGCCTACGCCGAGCGCTGCTACCAGGCCATCGGCAACCGGCTGCGGGGACGGCTCAACGCCGGACGGCCCCACCAGCGCGAGGTGCTCGACGCCCTCAACGAGCGCCTGGCGGACAAGCTCTTCACCAATTTCTCGGTCTTCCAGTCGATCCCCGACGTCTGGGCTATCGACCAGGTCTTCCCCATCGTGCCCCTGTCCGGGCTCGATCGGCCGGTCAACCGGCGCGGCGTGGTACAGGACCTGACCTGCGACTCCGACGGTACCGTCTCGCTCTACGTCGACGGCGACGGCGTCGAGAGCACCCTCCCCCTCCCCGAGCCGGAACCGGGCGAGCCGCTCTGGCTCGGGATCTTCATGGTCGGCGCCTACCAGGAGATCCTCGGCGACCGGCACAACCTCTTCGGCGCTACGGACTCGGTGAACGTGGAGGTGGACGGTGACGGCCACCGCTTCGCGGCCGCCGAGCGCGGCGACAGTGTCGGGGCGGTACTGAGCTCGGTGGGCTTCGACGAGCGGGAGCTCAGCGGCGCGTACCGCCGCCGGGTGGCCGCCGCGGACCTGGACGACACCGCGCGCCGGGCCTGCCTGGCCGATCTAGAGGCCGGGCTGCTCGGCGGCACATACCTGGAGACGCCCTGAGCACCGACCCGTGCCGGGGACCAGCAATGGAGGTAGCAGCATGTGGGCAGGCGTTATCGGCCTCGGGGCCATGGGCAGCGGCATCGCCGCCAATCTCGCCCAGGCGGGGATGCTGGCGACGGTCTGGAACCGCAGCCGCGACAAGGCGGAGGCCCTCGCCGAGGCGCACGGCGTGGCGCTAGCCGAGGAGCCGGCCACCGTGGCCGCGGCGGCGGATGTCATCTTCCTCAGTGTCGGCGCCGACGATGACGTCCTCGAGGTCATCGACGCCCTCCAGGCCGGCCTCGAGCCGGGCAAGGTCGTGGTGGATACCTCGACGGTCGCGCCGGATACGGCCCGCACCGCCGCCGGCCGCCTGCGCCGCGCCGGGGCCGAGCTGCTCGACGCACCGGTATCCGGCGGGCCGGAGGGGGCCCGCAAGGGCACCATGGTCATGATGATCGGCGGCGAGGAGGCGACCCTGCAGCGCGTGCAGCCCGCCCTCGACCCGATATGCGGCGCCGCCCACCACATGGGGCCGGTGGGCGCCGGGCAGGCGACCAAGGCGGTCAACCAGGTCATGGTCGCCGGCGTCATCCAGGGTGTCGCCGCGGGCCTGGCGTACGGCAGGGGCCAGGGCCTCGATCTGCACCAGGTCATCGAGGTCCTGGGCGCCGGTGCCGCCAGCAACTGGCAGCTCCTCAACCGCGGCCCGAACGCGGTCGAGGACCGCTTCCCGCCTGGCTTCAAGGTCGCCCTCCACCGCAAGGACCTGGCCATCGTCCGCGACGTGCTCGCGGCGCAGGGCATCGATCTCGACCTCATCGAGCGCACGCTGGCCGACTACGACCGACTGGTCGAGCAGGGCTACGGCGACGAGGACATCTCCGCGCTCTACCGGCTGCGCACGGCGGAGCTCAAGGCGGAGTGAGGCAGATACCGCCCGGGAGGCGAGCCCCCGGGCCGGCGCGGCGCCGGCGCGTCAGCCCAGGGTGCGCAGGCGCCGGCTGCTGCGCTCGCCCATCTCCGGCAGGCCGCGGAGCAGCAGCCAGAAGACCAGCGCTGGATACGTGACCAGCAGCCCGGCCACGAGCCAAGGGACCATCACCGCCGGGCGCCTCTCGATGACCACGATGGCGGCAACGCAGCAGAGCACGCCCAGGTAGTAGGACGCCAGCAGCACCTGGACCCACGGGCTACCGATCAACCGTTGCAGCTCGTCGAGCACCGGCGCGGGGGCGCCGACGGTGGCGAGCGTATACCCCAGGAAGCCCAGGCAGGCGACGGTGGCGAGCAACAGGATGCTGCGCAAGATGATCATGGACGCTCTCTCCTTCGAAAAACCTCGGCGCCCGGCGACGCTCGCCGGACGCCCTGGAAGCGATTCGGGACGGACGGCCCCGCGCCGCGGGGGCGCTCGTTAGCCCTTCTGCCGCAGCATCAGCGGCTGGATGCCGTTGTCCTCCATGCGCGAGCGCGCCTCCTCGAGGCGCTCGCTCTCCTCAAAGGGGCCGACCCGGACGCGATGCCACTCCTTGCCGTCGTCCAGCTCCACGGTGTGGACCTGGGCCGGCAGCCCGATCAGGGCCAGGCTGGCGCGCATACTCTCGGCATCCTGGTGGCGCTGGAAGGAGCCGGCCTGGAGGAGGTAGCTCTCGCCCGGCTCAAAGGTGGCGGCGCGGGTGATCTCGTCCTGCTCCTCATCCTCGGTGCGCCGCTTGTCGGCGGCCTCCGGCTCCTCCTCCGGCACCGAGACCTTGTCCTCCATCAGCAGCTCGTAGAAGTCGTAGCTGCGCTCCTCCTTCGCCGCGGACGCCGCTTCCTCGGGCTCTTGCTCCTCCTGCTCCGGCTCGGGAGCCGAGGCAGGGGGCTCGGCCCCCTCGCGCTGCTGCTGGTACTGGGTAAAGTAGAGCGCCCCGGCGCCGAGGGCGGCCCCGGCTAGCAGCCATACCCAGCCGGGGACGCGGCGCCGCTCGCGGCGGCTCGCCTGGGCGCCGCTGCGCCCCTTCGCGGCGCGCGCCTTGCCGCCGCTGCGCTCGGTCGTGCCGCTGCCTTTGCTGCGTCGCTGCGCCATGGGCTCACATGCTCTGCGGCGCGTCTACCCCGAGGAGCGCCAGGCCGTTGGCGAGGACCTGCTGCGTGGCCCGGACCAGGGTCAGGCGGGCATCGCGCAGCGGCTGGTCGTCGATGATGAACGGCACCGCGTTGTAGTAGGTGTGGAAGGCCCCGGCCAGCTCACGCAGGTACTGCGCTACCTGGTGGGGCTCGCGGGAGACGGCGGCGGCCTCGATGACCTCCGGGTAGCGGCCGATCAGGTCGAGCAGGACCGCCTCGTGCTCGGTATCGAGGCGCGCCAGCGCCGCCTCCTCGGGCGCGTCCCGGCACGCCAGGCCGCGCTCGGCGAGCTGCCGGAACACGCTGCAGATGCGCGCGTGGGCGTACTGGCAATAGTAGACCGGGTTATCGGCCGACTCCGACTTGGCCAGGTCCAGGTCGAAATCCATGTGCTGCTCGGAGCGGCGCATGACGTAGAAGAAGCGCGCCGCGTCCTTGCCCACCTCGTCGCGCAGCTCGCGCAGGGTGACGAACTCGCCGGCGCGGGTGGACATGGGCAGCTTCTCGCCGCCGCGGTAGAGGACGGCGAACTGCACCAGGCGCACATCCAGCCGCTCGGCGTCGACCCCGAGGGCCTGGAGCGCCGCCTTCACCCGGGGCACGTAGCCGTGGTGGTCGGCCCCCCAGACATTGACCAGGGTGTGGAAGCCGCGCTCGAGCTTCTCCAGGTGGTAGGCCACATCGGCGGCGAAGTAGGTGGTCAGCCCGTTGTCCCGGCGCAGGACGCGGTCCTTGTCGTCGCCGAGCTCGGCGGCGCGGAACCACAGCGCACCCTCGGCCTCGTAGGTGTAGCCAGCGTCGGTGAGCCGCTGCACGGCGCCCTCGATACGGCCGCTATCGGCGAGCTCCCGCTCGGAGAAGTAGCGGTCGAAGCGGATCCCGAAGGCGGCCAGCTCCGCCCGGATATCGCCGAGGATGGCTCCCAGGGCGAAGTCGAGGACCCGGCGGTAGGCCGCCTCGCCGAGCAGGGACCGGGCCCGGGTGGCCAGGGCGTCCAGGTACGCCTCGGGATCCGCCTCGTCCGCCGGCAGCCCCGCCGTCACCGCGTCCGCGCCGTGCACGTGGGCGTGGCCGTCGGCGTCGAGTAGCTCGCGGGCGTGGGTGGCGATATAGTCGCCCCGGTAGCCCTTCTCCGGGAACGGCACGGCCACGCCGGCGGCCTGCAGATAGCGCAGCCACAGCGAGACGGCGAGGATATCGACCTGCCGGCCGGCGTCGTTGACGTAGTACTCGCGGTGGACGTCGTAGCCGGCCGTCTCGAGGAGGCTCGCCAGGGCATCGCCGAAGGCGGCGCCGCGGCCGTGGCCGACGTGGAGCGGGCCGGTGGGGTTGGCCGAGACGTACTCGATGTGGACGCGGTGGCCGGCGCCGGCGTCGCCGCGGCCGAAGGCCGGGCCCTCGCGCAGGGCGGCGCGCACCGCCTCGTGGCGGGCCGCGGCGGCTAGGGTGAAGTTGAGGAAGCCCGGCCCGGCGACCTCGACGCCCGCGATGGCCTCGGAGGCCGGCAGGCGGGCACGGATGGCCTCGGCCAGCTCGCGCGGCTTCTGCCCTGCCGGCTTGGCCAGGACCATCGCCGTGTTGGCGGCGTAGTCGCCGTGGGCACGGTCGCGGGCGCGCTCGACCTGCACCTGCGGCAGCTCGATATCCGCCGGCAGCTCGCCGGCTTCGCGCATGGCCGCCAGGGCCTGCGCCAGGAGACTGGCCACGTGTCGCTTCATGCGGATCTCCGCTCGGGTCCGGGAAAGCCGCTCATTATCCCGCCCCGCCGGGCGGGATGCCAAGCCGCCGGCGCGATCAACCGCTGGCGCCGGCGGCGAGCTCCGCGAAGGCGAGGCGCCGCTGGTGCGCTGGCGCGGCGTCGGGATCGTGGCTGATCACCAGCGCGGTACGCTCGGCCAGCCACGGCTCCAGGCGGCTGGCGACCCGCGCGGCGGTGGCGTCGTCGAGCCCGTGGAACGGCTCATCGAGCAGGACCACCGGGGCGTCCACCAGCACCAGCCGGGCCAGCGCCAGGCGGCGCGCCTCGCCGCCGGACAGGCGCGCGCCGCCCTCGCCGACCCAGGCGTCGAGCCCGCTCGGGTGGGCGGCGATCCGCTCGTCCAGGGCAGCGGTGTGCAGGGCCCGCCACAGCCGGGCATCGTCAGCCTCCGGAGCGGCGATACGCAGGTTGCCGGCGACGGAGTCGGCGAAGAGCTCGGTGCGCTGCAGCAGATAGGTGATGCAGGCGAAGCGGTCGGCCTCCGCGAGGCTGTGGACCGGCACGCCCCCCACCGTCACCCGCCCGGCCTGGGGCGCCAGCAGGCCCGCCGCCAGGTCCAGGAGGGTGGACTTCCCGCAGCCAGAGGGCCCGTAGACCACCACCGTCTCCCCGGCGTCCAGGCGCAGATCGCAGCCCTCGAGCAGGGGGGCCTCGTGGTTATCGTGGCGGAAGCCAACCGCCTCCAACGCCAGGGGCAGTGCAGCGTCGCACCTCGGGGGCGTCGCCGTCGGCCCATCGGCCTCGCTACGCGCGGCGTGCTCGAGCAGCCGGCGGGCGGCGGCCCGGATCCGGCCCAGGTGCTGCCACGCGCCGGGGAGCGCGGTGAGCGCCTCGCCGGCCGCCAGGGCGGCCAGGGCCGCGAGGACTAGCACGGGCCCGCTGATCGCCCCCGCCTGATGGAGGGCGATACCGCCGATCAGCGCCACGAGCAGCGCGGCATGGCTGAGCAGCCCCACGGCGCCCTCGCCGGCCCCCGTCAGGCGCGCCGCCCGCTCCCGGGCGGCGGCGAGGCCCTCGGCAGCCGCCATGAGCCGGCGCTCGTGGCGGTGGATGGCACCGCAGGCACGCAGCTCCGCCAGCCCCTGCACGGCGTCCACCCCGGCCCCGCGTAGCGCCGGGAGGTGGCGGTCCACGGCCTCGCCGTGGGGAGAGCCCCGACGCCAGGCCCACAGCGGCAGCAGCAGCCCGCCCAGCGCCAGGACGCCGCCAACGGCCCATCCCGCTGCCCCGGTAAGGGCGATAAGCACCGCGACGGTGACCGCGACGGTGACGACCGCCGCGATGGTGGGACCGACGATCCGCAGGTAGAGGCCGTCCAGGGCCTCCACGTCGGCAGTCATGCGGTTGAGCAGGTCGCTGCGGCGCAGCCGGCCGAGGCGGCGCAGGGGCATGGGGGCCAGGGCGCGGAACAGCCAGCCGCGCAGCCGCGCCAGGGTGCGCAGGACGGCATCGTGGTGGACCAGGCGCTCGAAGTAGCGGGCAACGGTCCGCGTCAGGGCGAAGGCGCGGATGCCGGCGCTCGGGCGGTAGACATCCAGGGCCGCGCCGGCGACACCGGCCAGCGCTGTGGCCGTAAGGAACCAGCCGGCGAGGCCGAGCAGGCCGATGGCCGAGCCGAGGCTGAGGATCAGCAGCAGCGTGCCTAGGGCCAGGCGCCAGCGCTCCGGCCGCAGGTCGCGCAGGAAGGGCAGGAGCTCACGCACGGCGGTCCTCCACGCAGCGGCCGGCCTCGATGACCAGGTGGCGATCCCCCCAGTCGTGGGTGTCGCGGTCGTGGGCGACCATCAGCACCGTCCGCCGGCCATCGGCCAGCGCCGCCACGGCGTCCAGGACCCGCTCCCGGCTGCCCGGGTCGAGCCCGGCCGTGGGCTCGTCGAGCAGCAGCAGCGGCGCGCCGGAGAGCAGCGCCCGGGCCAGCGCCAGGCGGCTGGCCTGGCCGCCGGAGAGGCCGTGCCCCTCCTCGCCCAGGGGGGTGTCCAGCCGCTCGGGCAGGCCGGCGATGACCGGCGCCAGGTCCGCGTGGCGCAGGGCCGCCCACAGGCGCTGGTCGTCGGCCTGCGGATCGGCGAGCTGCAGGTTCTCGCGCACCGTGCCGTGGAAGAGCCAGGGCCGCTGCCCCACCCAGGCCACCCCGGCGTCCGCCGGCGGCACGCCGCCGGCGGTGACCGAGCCGGTATCCGGCTGCAGGAAGCCGGCGGCGAGGTGCAGCAGCGTCGACTTGCCGGCGCCGCTCGGCCCGGAGATCACGACCCGCTCCCCCGGGGCGACGGTCAGGTCGAGCCCGTCGAGCGCCGGCGCCTCCGCCGCCACGAAGTGCACGGAGGTGGCGTGGAAGGCCAACGGCACCGGTGCCGGTACCGGCAGGCCTTCCGCATCGCGGCGCGGTGGCGCGGACGCCTCGGCCACTTCCGGGGAGGACACCGGCGCCGGCTCCTCGAGCAGGCGCACGATCTCCCCGGCAGCCCCGATAGCGGTGGCCCGGTCGTGGTAGTGCTGCGCCAGCCGGCGCAGGGGGAGGAAGACCTCCGGGGCGAGGAGCAGGATGAACAGCCCGGCGGCGAGCCCGAGCTCGGGCCCGGGCCCGAACTGCAGGTAGCCGAGCAGCGAGAAGCCGACGTAGATCGCCACCAGCGCGATGGACAGGGCCGAGACCAGCTCCAGGACCGCCGAGGAGAGGAAGGCGACCCGCAGCACCGACATGCTGCGCGCCCGGTACTCGTCGGCGGCGGCCTCGATGGCCTCGGCGGCGCGCTCCGTGGCGCGCAGGATGCGCAGCGTGGCCAGCCCGCGCAGGCGGTCGAGGAAGTGGGCGCTGATCCGTGCCAGGCTCTGCTGCTGCCGGCGGGAGCGGCGGTCGGCCCCGATGCCGATCAGGGCCATGAACAGCGGGATCAGCGGGGCGGCGATGAGCAGCAGCAGGCCGGCGTACAGGTCTACGGCGCCGACGACAGCGATGAGCGCCAGTGGCACGGCCGTCGCCAGGACCGTCTGCGGCAGGTAGTGGGCGTAGTAGGCCTCCAGCGCCTCCACCTGCTCCACCAGGGCGCTGGCGACAGCGCCGCTGTGGTAGCCCTGCAGCCGGACCGGGCCGAGGGCGGCGATGTGCCGATAGAGCCGCTGCCGGACCGCTGCGGTGACGGCCCGCCCGGCGCGGGCGCCCGCAGCGGCCCGCGCCCAGGTGGCCAGGGCCCGCCCCAGGAAGACCGCCGCCAGCGCCGCCAGGGAGGGGCCTAGCGCGGCCAGCCCCGCGTCCTGGATCACCGCCCCGTCGATGACGCGGGCGAGCAGCCACGCCTGGAGGACCACCAGGATCGCATCGGCCACCCCGGCGCCGATGGTCGCGGCCACGGCGCCGCGGGCCAGGCGAGTCTGCTCGAGCAGCCAGTGCCTGGCGCTGCGCCCGCCAGCCGCTTGCTCAGCGTCCGTGCCAGTCAACGGCCTAGTGGTACCCCGAACCGGCCTGGACCTTGCCGCGGAAGACCCAGTAGGTCCAGGCGGTGTAGCCGAGGATAACGGGCAGCAGGAAGAGCACCCCGAGCAGGAGGAACAGCTGCGACTGGGGATCCGAGGCCGCCTCCCGGAAGGTGATCGCCGGCGGCACCATGTACGGCCACTGGCTGACGAGCAGGCCGAGGTAGACCGTGACGAACAGCGCCATGCCGGCGAAGAAGGGTACCAGCTCCCAGCGCCGGCGCAGGGCCTGCCAGTACAGGATGACCGCGCCGGCGCCGAGAGCCGGCAACGGCCAGAGCACGGTCCAGTTGTCGAGCCAGTGCGCCATGATCCGGTCCTGGGTCAGCGGGGTCCAGGTGCTGATGCCGACCAGGCAGAGCGTCAGCGCCAGCAGCAGCCAGGGCGCCAGCCGGTAGAGCCAGCGCTGGGTGATCCCCTCGGTCTTGAGGATACCCCAGGCCGCGCCGAGCAGGGCGTAGCCGATGACCAGGGAGAGGGCCGTGAAGGTGGTGAATGGGGTCAGCCAGTCCAGCGGCCCGCCGACGTAGGTGTAACCCTCCACCTCGAAGCCCTGGATGTAGGTCCCGACGACGAACCCCTGCGCCGCGGCGGCCAGCAGGGAGCCGCCGGCGAAGGCGGCGTTCCAGAACGGCCGGGTTCGCTCCGATTTAAAGCGGAACTCGAAGGCCACCCCGCGGAAGATCAGACCGGCGAGCATCAGGAACACGCCGAGGTAGAGCGCGGGCAGGTAGATGGCATAGACGGCGGGGAAGGCGGCCAGGAGCCCGGCGCCGCCGAGGATGAGCCAGGTCTCGTTGCCGTCCCAGATCGGGGCCACCGAGTTCATCAGGGTGTCCCGGCTCTGCTCGTCTGGGGCGAAGGGGTAGAGGATCCCGATGCCCAGGTCGAGGCCGTCCAGCAGGACGTACATGAAGACCGAGAGCCCTATGATCCCCATCCAGATGACGGTGATATCGATCAGCTCCATGGCGTCGCCCTACCTCGATCCGGTGGTGAAATCGCCGTCCTCGTCGAACGGGATATCGGCGGCGGAGAAGGGGCGCTTGGCGTGGGACGGCTCCTCGACCGGGCCTACTTCCCCGGGGCCGGCACGCACGATGCGGGTGACGTAGTAGATGCCGGCGGTGAAGATGATGGCATAGACGGCCACGTAGCCGAGCAGGGAGGTCAACGCCATCCACCCGCTGAGCGCCGGCGTCACCCCCTCGGAGAGGGTGATCTCGCCGTAGACCAGCCACGGCGAGCGGCCGATCTCGGTGACGAACCACCCCGTAAGCACAGCCACGAAGGGCAGCGGGATCATCAGCTCCAGCGTACGCAGGAACGGCCGGCTCTCGTAGAGCCGGCCGCGCAGGCGCAGCCACAGCCCCCAGAGGACCGCGAGGACCATCAGCACGCCGATGCCGACCATGATCCGGAACGACCAGAAGACCGGGGCCACCGGCGGCCGCTGCTCGGCACTGACCTCGGTCAGACCGTGCACCTCGCCGTCCCAGTGGTGGGTGAGGATCAAGCTCGCCAGGTTGGGGATCCCCACCGCGAAGTGGTTGGTCTCCGCTTCGGCGTCGGGCAGCGCGAACAGATACAGCGGCGCGCCCTGCTTCGTCTCCCAGGCCCCCTCCATGGCAGCGACCTTGGTAGGCTGGTTCTCGAAGGTGTTCAGCCCGTGCAGATCGCCCATGAAGACCTGCGCCGGGGCGACCAGCAGCAGCAGCCACAGGGTCATGCTCAGCGCCTTGCGGTTCATCTCCAGACCGCGCCCGCGCAGCAGGAAGTAGGCGCTAACGCCTGCGACGACGAAGCCGCCGGTCAGCAGCGAGGCCAGGCCCATGTGGCCGAAGCGGTACCACAGCGATGGGTTGAAGATCGCCTCGGCCCAGGAGGTCACGTGGACGATGCCGTCCCGTATCTCGAAGCCGTCGGGGGTGTGCATCCACGAGTTGGCGGCGAGGATCCAGAACGACGAGATGAAGGTGCCGATCGCCACCATGCAGGCGGCGAACAGGTGCGTCCCCCGCGGCACCCGGTCCCGGCCGAAGAGCAGGATCCCCAGGAAGACGGCCTCCAGGAAGAAGGCGGTCAGCACCTCGTAGGAGAGGATGGGCCCGAGCAGATTCGCCGTGGCGAAGGCGAACTCGCTCCAGTTGGTCCCGAACTGGAAGGACATCACCACGCCCGAGACCACGCCCATGCCGAAGACCACGGCGAAGATCTTCACCCAGAACTCGGAGAGCTGCCGATAGACCGGGCTCTCCTTGACGTACCACAGGGCCTCGAGGACCGCGATGTAGGCGGCCAGGCCGATGGTGAAGACCGGGAACAGGGCGTGGAACGAGATGACGAAAGCGAACTGTATCCGCGACAACAGCAGCGGGTCGAGGATCTCCATCGTGCGGGCACCTTCTGCTTGTAGGCGCGTCCATCACCGCCGGCCGGCATCCTGCGGCCGATAGGCGAGGCTCCTGCGGCAAACTGTAAAGGAATACGGTCCTGGAGACATCCCCACGCGGGGCCTCGCTGGCCTCCAGGGGGGCTGCCGGGCCCTAGTGGGCCTCGTCCCAATCGCCGCCGACACCGATCTCCACCTCCAGGGGTACGCGGAGCCGACCGCCGTCGGCATCCGCCATGAGGCGGCGCACCTCCCCGGCGACGGCCTCGGCCTCGGTCTCGGGAACCTCGAGGACCAGCTCGTCGTGGACCTGCATGACCAGGCGCGTCCGGGGACAACGCTCGGCGAGCAGCGCGTCGACGTCGATCATGGCGCGCTTGATCACGTCCGCCGCCGTCCCCTGCATGGGGGCGTTGATGGCGGTGCGCTCGGCGTACTCCCGGCGCTGCCGGTTGCGGCTGCCGATCTCCGGGAGGTAGAGGCGCCGCCCGAAGACGGTCTCCACGTAGCCCTGCTGCCGGGCCTGCTCGCGAATCCCCTCCATGAAGGCGTGCACCCCCGGGTAGCGCTCGAAGTAGCGGTCGATATAGCGCTGCGCCTCCTCCCGGGGCAAATCCAGCTGCCGGCCCAGGCCCCAGGCGGACATGCCGTAGATGAGGCCGAAATTGATGGCCTTGGCGGCGCGGCGCTGCTCGTCGCTCACCGCCTCCGGGGCGAAGACCTCGGCGGCGGTGGCGCGGTGGATGTCCTCGCCCTGCTCGAAGGCGTTGAGCAGCCGCTCGTCGCCGGACAGGTGGGCCATGATCCGCAGCTCCACCTGGGAGTAGTCGGCGGTGAGCAGCCTGTGGCCGGGCTCGGGGACGAAGGCCTTGCGGATGCGCCGGCCCTCGGCGGTGCGCACCGGGATGTTCTGCAGGTTCGGATCCGACGAGGACAGCCGCCCGGTGGCGGCCACCGCCTGGTGGTAGGAGGTATGAACCCGGCCGGTGCGGGGGTGGATCAGCTGCGGGAGCTTGTCGGCGTAGGTGGACTTGAGCTTGGCCAGGCCGCGGTGCTCGAGGATCAGCCGGGGCAGCTCGTAGCCACGGTCGCTGAGCTCCTCGAGCACCGCCTCGGCCGTGGAAGGCTGCCCCTTGGGCGTGCGCTGGATCACCGGCAGGCCCATGCGCTCGAAGAAGATCTCCTGGATCTGCTTGGGCGAGCCGAGATTGAACGCCTCGCCGGCCGCCTCGTGGGCGCGCTGCTCGACCTCGGCCATGCGCCCGGCGAGCTCCTCGCTCTGCGCCTGGAGCAGCTCGCTGTCGACGCGCACGCCGTGGCGCTCCATGCGCGAGAGCACCGGCAGGAGCGGCATCTCCAGCTGCTCGAGGACACGCAGCAGCCCCGGATCGGCCTGCAGCCGCGGGTAGAGGTGCTGGTGCAGGCGCAGCGCGATGTCGGCGTCCTCGGCGGCGTAGTGCCCGGCCCGCTCGACGTCGATCTCGGCGAAGGGGATCTGCTTGGCGCCCTTGCCGCAGAGCTGCTCGTAGGCGGTCACCGCCACGCCGAGGTACTTGCTCGCCAGCGAGTCCATGTCGTGCCGGGTGGCCGTGGCATCGAGGACGTAGGACTCGAGCATGGTGTCGTAGGCCACGCCGCGGAGCTCGATGCCGTGGTTGGCGAGCACGCTCATGTCGAACTTGAGGTTCTGGCCCAGCTTCGCCGGCGCCTGGGCCTCGAGCAGCGGGCGCAGGGCCTCGAGGACCCGGCCGCGGTCGAGCTGCTCCGGGGCGCCGGGACCGCAGTGGGCGACGGGGATGTAGGCTGCCCGGCAGGGCTCGACCGCCAGCGAGACGCCGACGATGGCGGCGTCCATGTAGTCCAGGCTATCCGTCTCCAGATCGAGGGCGAAGGCCTCGGCATCGCGCGCCTCCGCCAGCCACGCCTCGAGGTCCGGCGCCTCGAGGACTACCTGGTACGCCGTCGCCGGCCCGGTACGCTCTCCGCCCGGGCCGCCCGCCGCGGTGTCGGCCACGCCGTCGGCATCGAGCTCGGCGAGGAAGCGGCGCATCCCGTGGCGCCGGTAGAGCTCGCGCAGGGTCTCGGTATCCGGTGCGCCGCGGACCAGCGCCTCCGGGGCGACATCCAGATCGAGGTCGCAGCGGATCGTGGCCAGATCCACCGCCAGGTCCAGCTCGTCGAGGTGCGCGCGCAGGCTCTCGCCGACCTTGCCGCGGATCTCATCAGCGTGCTCGCGCAGCGCCGCCAGGCTGCCGTAGTGGCTCAGCCACTTGGCGGCCGTCTTGGGGCCGACCTTGGGCACGCCGGGGATGTTGTCGGAGGTATCGCCGACCAGCGCCAGGTAGTCGCGGATCGCGCCCGGCGGGACGCCG
>Ga0207714_1001647_pt1 | contig 14287 bp, 13 predicted proteins | sample PonA232FremontCA_2_FD_187270 | JGI IMG/M metagenome (GOLD analysis project Ga0207714, IMG submission 187270) | Marine sediment microbial community from Fremont, CA, USA - Pond A23 Sediment 2 (SPAdes) | ecosystem: Environmental > Aquatic > Marine > Unclassified | place: USA: Fremont, California... | reverse complement strand
TAGCTTAATCGCTATAAAAATTCTTAAAACGTAATAACTTGAAACTTAATAAGAACTGTCAGGGTCTGCTGTTCACTTTTCAAGGTTCTAAAACTTTATAGTGTAACATTAATAGTATATCACTGAAACAAATATTAGTCAAAATATTCACGGGGATAACTATTTAAATTCTTAAGTTTTTTGCCCGTTTCCTCATCAGCGACATTTTATATATTATCAGTTTTAATGGTTGATGTCAAGAGATTATTCCTATTTTTACTAAAAAATTTTTCATTTAATAATTCCGCCCCCTAGTACATAATCATTTTTATAAAATACTGCAGATTGACCAGGAGTTATAGCTCGTTGTTCATCTTTAAATACTATTTTAAATAAACCACTTTCTTCAGGATACACTGTAGCTAATTTTTCAGGAGAATTATATCTGATTTTACAATTAACAACAATCGGTTTGCTTAACTCATTATAATATATCCAATTTGGATTTTCTATATAAAATGAGTTATTAAATACATTTTCATTTTTCCCTACTACTACTGTATTATTTTTACTGTCTAAATCCACCACATATAATGGATAAGGTTTTGAAATTCCCAGACCTCTTCTTTGTCCAATAGTATAATTATGGAGTCCATTGTGCTCTCCTAATTTATTACCATTTATATCAATAATAGGTCCAGGTTTTCCAATATCATCACTTTGGTTTTCTAAAAAATCAATATAATTACTATTTTTGATAAAGCAAATATCTTGACTATCAGGTTTATCATGAATTTTTAATTTGTATTTTTTAGCCATTTCTCTAATTTTTTCTTTCTTGAATTTCCCCATGGGAAATAGAGTATGTTCTAATTGTTCTTGGGACATTCTATAAAGCATATAAGATTGGTCCTTCTTTTGATCTATAGCTTTTTTTAATAAAACCCTTTTATTATCTCTTTCTATCCTGGCATAATGACCTGTAGCCATATAATTAGCGTTAAGATCTTTTGTTTTATCCAGTAAATAATTAAATTTTATTTTTCTATTACATATCACACAAGGATTTGGGGTGCGAGCATTTTTGTATTGGTTTATAAAATCCCGGATAATTTTATCATGAAATTCTTCAGTAATATTTTCCGTAAAATGTTTAATACCAATTTGATTAGCTACACTTTTTGCATCTTCAATTGCTCTTTTATCCTTTGGATCCAAATTATCATTTTTTGAAAACATTACAAAGGTTAGACCGATTACTTCATATCCTTGTTCTTTTAAGTAAGCGGCAGCTACCGAACTATCAACACCACCACTCATTGCAACAATCACTTTTTCCATTTTTTTAAAATCTCCTCAAATTATTTTTCTTCTAGTAATTGTAAAGATCTTTGTCTTAAATCTTCCAATGTTATATTAGCCAATAAATCTTCAATTCTCTCTCTTAATTCAATCCATAATTCATGAGTAGCACATTTATTACTAAAGTCACATAAAGATTCATCTGCTACACAGTCAACAATATTAATTGGACCTTCCAAAGCTACCAGAATTTCTCTAACAGTAATATCTTCAGCAGCCCCTTTTAATAAATAACCTCCATTTGCACCTCTTACACTTTTAACTAAGCCTGCATTCCTCAAATTAACGAATAATTGCTCTAAATATTGTTCGGAAATATCTTGCCTCTCTGCAATAATTCTTAAAGGAATAGCACCAGAGTTCTCATTCTTAGCTAATTCTATCATTGCTCTTAAACCATATCTACCTCTAGTTGATACTTTCATTTTATACAACCTCCATAGATGAGTAAACATATCATCTTTTAATATATTTTATCACTTAATTTATATTATATCAATTAGAGATTAATTTCACAAATATAATTTCTTATTTATTTTTATTTTTACATCATTTCCGGTTTTCTCTACTAGTGTACTTTTTAATTCCTCAAATACTTCAGGCTTTAAATAAAAAAATACTTTTAGACCATTATTACTATATTTGGTGTTTTTTATTTTCCCTTCAAACGCTTCCACTTGTCCCAATATTGTACCTACTGAGTCATAGTTGCCAGCAGCAGTAACATAATAATATAATTTTAATTCTTTAATTCCCACTGCTTCTATTGCTTTCTTTGCTGTCCCACCATATGCTCTAATTAATCCTCCAATACCTAATTCAGTTCCTCCAAAATATCTTGTTACTACCACAACTGTATCAATCAAATCTGCCCCTTTGATAGTTTTCAATACTGGGGGACCTGAAGATTTTGAAGGCTCTCCATCATCATCATAATATTCTATATTTTCTTCTCCATTTGATATTACATATGCACTAACATTATGGCTGGCATCATAATATTTTTCTTTTATTTTATTTATAAAATTTTCTGCTTCTTCTTTACTACTTACATTTTTAATATTACCCCAAAATATACTATCTTTTACTTTATTTTTGACTTCTACAGAAGAATTTGGGATTTTTATTTTAGATTTCATCTAATATCACCTTACTGACTATTATTACTCCTTTTTAAGTTCCTCTAAGAACTTTTCGAGTTTACCTTCTTCTCCAGAATTATTCCACTCAAGGAAATTTTGTTTTTCTATCTCTTCAGGAAAATATCTTTGTTCCACATAATTATTCTCATAATTATGGGGATACTTATATGAAACTCCACTACCTAAATTTTGAGCCCCTTTATAATTAGAAGACCTTAAATGAACAGGGACTGTACCTGTAGGATTACTTCTAACATACTCTAGAGCTTTATCAATAGCCTTTACTACACTATTACTCTTAGGAGCACTGGCTATATATATAACGGCTTCAGCTAAAGGAATACGCGCTTCAGGTAAACCTACTTTATTTACAGCATTAAAAGCAGCATCTGCTATTAATAATGCTCTTGGATCAGCTAATCCAACATCCTCTGCCGCATGTATAACAATCCTTCTAGCTATAAACTTGGGATCTTCTCCAGCTTCTATCATTTTAGCTAACCAAAATAAAGCAGCATCAGGATCTGAACCCCGCATACTTTTGATTAATGCTGATATATTATCATAATGATTATCTCCTTTTTTATCATAGTTTAAAGACTTTTTTTGTAAAGAATTTCTGATTATATCCTGATCTATGATAATTTTTCCTTCCTTATTCACTGGAGTTGTTAAAACTGAAGCTTCTAAAGTATTCAGAGCTACTCTTGCATCACCATTTGCAATCTCTGCTATGTAATCAATAGTTTTTGAATCAATTATCACATTATAATCTTTTAGACCTTTTTCAGAATTTAAAGCATCATTTATTATTTCTTTTATATTATCTTTTTTTAATGGTTTTAATTGAAATATTCGTGATCTAGATAATAATGGAGAATTGACTTCAAAATAAGGATTTTCTGTAGTAGCTCCTATCATGATAACAATACCTTTTTCTACAGCTGGTAATAATGCATCCTGTTGTGCTTTGTTGAACCTATGTATTTCATCTATAAATAAAATAGTACGAGTATTATAGAGATCTTTTTTTTCCTTCGCCTTTTTAATTATATCTCTAATATCACCAACACCAGAGGTGACAGCATTTAATATTTTGAAATCCGAATCTGTATTTTCAGCAATAACTGAAGCAATACTAGTTTTACCAGTACCGGGAGGGCCATAAAGTATTAGAGATTGTATCTGATCTGATTTAATAGCTCTTCTTAAAATTTTATCTTCACCCATAATATCTTCCTGGCCGTATATTTCATCTAGACTTTTTGGGCGCATTCTATAAGCCAAAGGTTCTTCTTTATTCTTTTTTTTATTTTTATTACCATTTTCACTTTCAAATAGATTTGGCAAAATATCACCTCTTAGGGATTATAGTTTCTCTTTCAGTCATTATTAAATCCACAGGTATATCATAATCATCTACAGGTAAATCATCAAGAACAAAATCAGAATAAACAATCCCAACTTTTTTAACTTTATCTGAAACTCTACTTAAAAATTTATCATAATATCCTCCACCATAACCGATTCTATAACCGTTTTTGGAAAATATTAGACCTGGGACCACTATAATATCTAAATCATAATTATTACTTTCTTTTTTTACTTTTTCTATCGGTTCTAATATATTATAAACACCCTTCTCTAAGTCTTTATCGAAATCTTCTATTTGACTTATTTTCATTTGGTCAATATTACTTTCAATATATGGAACATAAATATTTTTCTCACCATCATTTAACCATTTTTTAATTAATTCATGGGTATAAATTTCATTTCTAAAAGATACAAATATCATAATATTTTTAAAATTATTTTTATGAATATATGAATCTAACTTATTAGTTATAATTGAACTGCTTTTATTTATAATGGTAGATTGTAAATTGGCTCTCTTAGTCATATATTCTTTTCGTAACTTATCTTTATCTTTCAAAATTCTCACCTCTTTAACCTATTATACAATAATCAATATATATTTTAAAACAAAAAAATTCCCCTGATGGGGAATTAAAAAATTGGTCCACTATGCCGCTGGTATCACGTAATTTTGATCCTTTACCGCCAAGTGGGTGCCCTCCTGTCTGGTTTATAGGTCCTCCTAAAGAGGCTTCTACGCTGCAAACAGAGACCAGGCTCCCTTTCATAAAAGTTGGTCAAAATTTCTTATAATCCTGGCAAACAAAGCAGACTCTTTCTTTAACTCTATATTAACACAAAGTATTTAGTATTTCAATCTAAATTTATTAAATTTATATGAAGTTCTTCAAGTTGCTTTTGTTCTACTGTTGATGGTGCATCTGTTAGTGGTGAAGTCGCCTTTTGTGTTTTTGGAAAAGCAATTACATTTCGAATTGAATCAGTATTGCCTAATATCATAATAATCCTATCAAGTCCCAAGGCTATTCCCCCATGTGGAGGAGTGCCATATTCAAAGGCATCCATTAAAAAACCAAACTTGTTTTGTATTTCATCTTCAGTAAAATTCATTGCATCAAATATTTTATGTTGTAATTTCTTATTATTAATTCTAATACTTCCCCCACCTAATTCTTCACCATTTAAAACAATGTCATATGAATTAGCTTTTAAGTTTTCTAAATCATTATCTAACTTATCAATATCTTCCGGTAATGGTGAAGTGAAAGGATGGTGTTTTGCCACATACCTATCTTCTTCATCATTATACTCAAACATTGGAAAATCAACAATCCATGTAAATTTATAATCATCTTCATCAATTAAGTCTAATTCTTTACCCAGCTTTACTCTTAGATGACCTAAAGAAGCAGCTACTACTTTTGGTTTGTCCGCTACAAATAACATTAAATCACCAGATTGAGCTTCCATTTTTTCTATAATTTGTTCAAGCTCCTTGTCAGAAAAAAATTTAGCAATAGGAGAATTAATATCTCCTTCTTCTAATTTTATCCAAGCTAAGCCTTTAGCACCATAAAGTTTAACAAAATCTTCAAGTTCATCAATCTGGCTCCTAGAAAAGTCAGAACCATTTTGAACTTTTATACCTTTAACTTGACCACCTTTTTTAACTGTTCCACTAAATATATTAAATTCACTATCTTTTACAATATTTGAAATGTTTTTTAATTTCATATCAAATCTTAAGTCGGGTTTATCTAAACCATATTGATCAATAGCTTCCTGATATGTCATTACGGGTACTTTTTCAGGTACTTCTATATCATTTAAGGCAAATATTTTCCTTAAAAGATTTTCAGTTAATTCAAATATATCCTCTCTTGTAATAAAGGACATTTCAATATCTATTTGAGTAAATTCAGGTTGTCGGTTTGCCCTTAAATCTTCATCACGAAAGCACTTGGCAATTTGAAAATATCTTTCCATTCCAGAAATCATTAAGAGCTGTTTAAATAACTGTGGAGATTGAGGTAATGCATAAAATTGCCCCGGATTAATTCTACTGGGCACTAAGTAATCTCGCGCTCCTTCTGGAGTGCTTTTAGTTAAAAGAGGAGTTTCTATCTCCCAAAATTCTTTATTATCTAAAAAATCTCTGGTTGTTTTTACAGCCTTATGCCTTAGTTCCATCATATCTCGCATCATAGGCCTTCTTAAGTCTAAATACCTATACTTTAATCTTAAATCTTCCCCTGGATTGACTTCATTATTTATCAAAAATGGGGTGGTATCTGCTTTATCTAATATTTTTAACTCATTACCCTCTATTTCAATTTTGCCTGTTGGCAACTCATCATTAATATTTCCTTGTGGCCTTTTTCTGACCGAGCCCTTTATAGCCACTACAAATTCTGACCTCAACTCTTCAGCTTTCTTGAAAGCTTCTTGATTAAGGTCAGGATTAAATACAACCTGTACAAAACCTGATCTATCTCTTACATCAATAAAAATTACCCCGCCATGGTCTCTTCTTTTTTGCACCCATCCCATAATCGTTACATTATCTTTCTCATTTTCAATACTTAATTCACCACATTTATGAGTACGGTTAAATCCTTCTAAATTTCCTAACACAAATAATGCCTCCTTTAGATCATCTTCTCAATACTCTCTACGATGCTTTCTAATTTAATTTCTTGTTCTTCTCCGTCTTTCATGTTTCTAACGGTCGCCTTTCCACTCTCAAGTTCATTTTCTCCAATTATAACTGTATAGGTAGCATTCATTCTGTCAGCTGATTTCATCTGACCACCTACACTTCTATCTTGATAATCAATTTCTGCTTTTATTCCTTTTTTCCTAAACTTTTCTAGCAATTCAAAAGAAGCTATCTTTGCTTTTTGACCAATTGTCGTTAAATAAATATCTATACTTTTATCTATTGGAATCTCTATTTCCTGTTTATCAAGAGTGAGTAAAAGTCTCTCAATACCAAGTGCAAAACCTATACCAGGGACATCCTTACTACCAATTTCCTCAGCTAATTTATCATATCTACCGCCACCAAAAATTGTATCTTGGGCCCCTAGACCTTCATATTTAACTTCAAAAGCAGTCTTTGTATAATAATCTAAACCTCTAACTAGAGTGGTGTCTATTTCATAATCTATATTTATACTTTTTAAATTATTTTGTAAACTATTAAAATGTGTCTCACATTCTTCACATAAGTGATCTATAATCTTTGGAGCATTTTTTATTACAGTTTGGCAGCTCTCATTTTTACAGTCTAATACTCTTAATGGATTTTTATTAATTCTATTTTTGCAATCATCACATAAATCTTCTTTATTATCATTAAGATATTCTGTTAAATTATCTAAATATTGGGGCCTACAATCTGGACACCCAATAGAATTAATATATAGCTGTAAATCTTTCAAACCCAATATGTCCATATAATGCATACCGACAGCTATTACTTCCGCATCCACCATAGGATCTTGGGTACCAAATACTTCTACACCCAACTGGTAAAATTGTCTATACCTACCAGCTTGAGGTCTCTCATATCTAAACATAGGGCCTATATAAAAGTATTTTGTAGGTTGAGCTTGACCATAAATCTTATTTTCTAGAAATGATCTTACAACTGAAGCAGTTCCTTCAGGTCTTAGAGTTAAACTACGACCTGACTTATCTTCAAATGTATACATTTCTTTTTCTACAATATCAGTTGCTTCCCCAATACCTCTTTGAAATAATTCGGTATATTCAAATATCGGGGTCCTGATTTCATCATAATTATATAAATCAAATATATATTTGGCCTTTGATTCTAAATAATTCCATTTTGCTGATTCTGGTGGTAATATATCATTTGTACCACGAGGAGCATTAATCATATTTTTTCACCCTTAATTTTATAATAGATTCAATATTTATTAATTATTATTTGGATTACTTTGTTCTATTTCTTCTTCAATAGAAGAAGCATCTTGTTGGTTTTGTCCAGACTGTTGCTGTTGATTTTGTCTTTGTTGTTGAATTTCAGTTATTTTCTGCATTTCTCTTTCTGCCTCTTCACTGGCACCAATATTATTAAATGACATAAATAATTGATAATGTGCATAATAATTATTTCCAGCTATCTCAGAGGCCTTATTATACTGTTCAATGGCTTTTTCTTGTTGATCTCTTTGAGCAAAATAATCGCCAAAGTTTAATCTAAGCTCCCAGTTTTCAGGATATTCTTCGATTGCAGTATTGTAAGTTTCCAAGGCATCATCATTCTGACCTGCACCAGCATAAGCTTGAGCTAAATATATATATATACTAGCTGAAGCATTATCATTTTCAACCAAATTACTAAAACTTTCTATTGCAACTTGATAATTTCCCTTATCTAAAGCATTATATGCAAACAATACAGGGTCATTAATTGTTACATTAGCTTCTGTCTTTTTATTTTCTAACCAGTTATTATAAGCTTCATTTTGTTTTTGTGTTAGTAAAGACTCTTTTATATCTGTACGAACTTCTTCTAGTTCAGGTTTGTCCTCACTATCTTGATATCTCTCTTCATAAGTACTTTGAATTTCTTCTTCAGTTACTTCAATATTACTATATGTTGATTCTTTTACTCTATTAATTTTCTCTGAATTAACAATATTATTTCTAATATCACTTTTGAACTGTTCATAAGTATAATCTTGACTTTCTAGATTACTTTTTAACTCTTCCTTCGTTAAATCATTTTGTTTAAGTATTTCGTCAATTCTTTTTTCAACTGCATTATCATCAACTTCAACACTTACACCCATTTCGTCTGCTTCAGATAATAATATTTCTCTTTCTATCATTGAATTTAGTACATTTAATCTAAAAGGTATTACTTCTGCCTGAGTTAAATTATCAGCTTGTGAAGCAGAATTCCTTAATACAGATAAAAATTGTTGTGGTGTAATGCCTTTATCGTTGACTCTAGCTATATATTGAGAAGAATTTGAATTACCGCCACTAGGAGAATTTTGACTCATGTATGAACCAAAACCCATTAAACCACCTGTAACTACAAAAGCAGCTACTACGATATAAACAATAATTTTACTATTATTTCTTAAATTATCAAACATTTATTAGTCACTCCTTAAGATGTATAAAAATATTAGAACAATCTAATGATATCCTTTATAATTTTAACTTATTGATTTTGAAAAGTCAACATTAAAAGCTCTTAAAGCCTTTTAATTTATAACCTTTCCCAGACTTTTAATTTGAATTCACCAATTCTAGTAGTTTGACCATGACCTGGATAAACTTTGACATCTTCAGGTAAAGGTAAAATTTTATTTTCAATAGATTCTATTAATTCTTGTTGGGAGCATCCTGGAAAATCTGTTCTACCTACACCCATACTGAATATTGTATCTCCACTAATCAATATCTTTTTGTTTTCATCATATAAACAAATACTTCCTGGACTGTGTCCAGGGGTATGAAATACTTCGAATTCATAGTCCTCTATTGAAATACTATCCCCTTCTTGAATTATGTTATCCGCCTTTTTTAATTTAACAAGGTTATTCTGACCAAGATGTGAAGATAAATTTTTTTCAGGATTTATTAAAGCCTCTTTATCTTTTTTGTGTATATAAATTTCAGCTCCAGTCTTTTCTTTTAATTCTTGGTTGGCTGAAATATGATCAAAATGACCATGTGTATTTACTATTTTTTCAACTTTAACATTATATTCATTCACCATTTCCATTATTTTATCTACTTCATCACCAGGATCAACTACAATTGCACTAGAATTTTCTTTACCAATTAAATAACAGTTGGTAAAATTGACACCAACTGTTTCAGAACTAATCATATTGAATCCTCCTTAAAACTCTTTTTTACTATCAATTAATAAAGTTACTGGCCCATCATTTACTAAATCTACATCCATCATCGCCTTAAACTCACCAGTTTCAATCTTTAAATCATACTTATTAATTTTATTTATAAAAACATCGTATAACCGCTCTGCTTTATCTGGAGGAGCTGCATTTAAAAAATTAGGTCTCTTTCCCTTACGACAGTCACCATATAAAGTGAATTGTGAAACCACCATTATGTCTTTCCCCAGATCTACAGCGGAAAGATTCATTTTATCTTCCTTATCTTCAAATATTCTTAAATTGACAATTTTATCTATTAAATAGTCTATATCATCCATACTATCCTCATTGCCTATTCCTAGAAAAACTAATAATCCGGAATCGATGGCTCCAATTTCATTATCATCTACTTCAACTTTAGCATTTTTTACTCTCTGAACTACTGCTCGCAAATTAGACACTCCTTTTTAAGTAGGATTAGCTCTTTGGACAGATAATACACCAGAAATATCTTTAATTTTATTCATAATATCCTTCATGTGTTCTATACTACTAAGTTCCACCGATAAATTTATATAGGCTTTACCATATTTATCAGCTCTAGCATTAACAGAAAGAAGTTTTATCTGTTCATTTTTAATCAACCTTGTTATATCATTTAATAAAGCACTTTTATCCACAGCTTCTATATTGAGGTCAACTACATAAGATTCTGACCGCTTTTGATCCCAATTAACTTCAATTATTCTCTCCTCATCATTATCAATAAGAGATTGTAAGTTAGGACAGCCTTTACGATGGATAGACACCCCTCTTCCACGAGTAATATATCCAACAATATTATCACCAGGAACTGGATTACAACATTTGGCAGTACGTACCTTTAAATTATCTACCCCTTTTACTTTTACACCTTTATCTGAACTTTTGGAAGATGGTTTGGTTTTCAAATCTTGTAAACTAACTTCTTCTTCTTTTTCAATATCTAATTTATTTATAATTTGCTTAACAGAAGTATTATTATATCCTATTGATTCTAATAAATTATCTCTGTTGTTTTCCCCAAGTTCTTTGGCTATTCTATCTAATTCTTTTTCTTTTTCTTTTCCTGATAACTCGATATTTTGTCTATCAAATTCTCTATTTAGTAATTCCTTACCTCTTTGAATGATTTCATCACGTTGTTGTTTTTTAAACCATCTTTTAATTTTACTTCTTGCTGTAGAGGTTTGCACAAAGTTAAGCCAGTCTTTACTAGGACCAGTACTTTTCTTTGAAGTAATTATATTTACAATATCACCATTCTCTAATTCATATTCCAAGGGAACAATTTTACCGTTAACTTTAGCACCTACACAATTATGTCCCACTTCTGTATGAATATGATATGCAAAATCTATAGGAGTACCACCTCTCGGTAATGACATTACATCTCCTTTAGGAGTAAAAACAAATACTTCATCTTCAAATAGGTCTATTTTAAGAGCCTTCATAAACTCTTGTGGTTCCTGTAAATCTTTTTGCCATTCGAGTAATTGCCTTAACCAAGAAAGCTTTTGTTCATAATCATCTTTTTCAGTTTTGCCTTCTTTATACCTCCAGTGGGCTGCTATACCATATTCAGCAGTTTTATGCATATCATGAGTTCTTATTTGAACTTCTAGAGGATCTCCACTAGGACCAATTACCGTAGTGTGTAATGATTGATACATATTAGATTTAGGCATCGCAATATAATCCTTAAATCTACCAGGCATTGGCTTCCATATTTCATGAACAAGCCCTAAAACTTGATAACATTCTCTTACATTTTCAACTAAAATCCTTACAGCTGTTAAATCATAAATTTCACTAAAATCCACTTCTTTTCTCTGCATTTTCTGATATATACTATACAAATGTTTAGATCTTCCATAGATTTCTGCATTTAATTCTTGATCTTTGACCTTATCACGAATAGTATCAATTGCTTTTTGTATATTTTTATTTCTTGAGGACCTGTTTTCTTTTAATTTTTTTTCTAGTTCTTTATATACTTCAGGTTTTAAAAAGTAGAAACTAAGATCTTCTAATTCAGATTTCATACGAGACATACCTAAACGGTGAGCTAAAGGTGCATAAATTTCTATAGTCTCTTCAGATTTAAATTTCTGCTTTTCTCTACTAAGATGTTCTAAAGTCCTCATATTATGAAGTCTATCAGCTAACTTTATTAATACTACTCTTATATCTTTAGCCATCGCTAAAAACATTTTTCTTAAACTTTCAGCTTGATGTTCTTCCTTAGATTTAAAGTTTAATTTAGTTAACTTGGTAACTCCATCAACAAGTAAAGCAACTTCATTACCAAAAATCTCTTCAACATCTTCACGGGTAAATTTAGTATCCTCAATCACATCATGTAATAAGGCTGCAGAAATAGAGATAATATCAAGCCCTAAGTCAGCTAAAATGTAACCAACATTAATTGGGTGTTCGACATACGGCTCCCCTGACACCCTGTATTGCCCTTCGTGAGCTTCTTTAGCCAACTCATAGGCTTTTTTCACAATATCTAAATCTGGATCTTCCATATCAGATCTTATCTTTTTTAATAAATCCTCTATTTCCATATATATCCCTTCATTTCATAAATTTCAACTTTATATTAATGTTGTAAGAGTGTAAAAATATCATATCCTTCTATTTTTTCTCTACCATTAAGATCCATTAATTCCAACAAGAAAGCTATTCCGACTATATCTCCACCTAATTCTTCGATTAGATCAACTGAAGCTTTAGTAGTACCACCAGTAGCTAATAAATCATCGACTAATAATATTTTGTCACCTTCATCTATAGCATCTTTATGTATTTCTAATTCATTGCTACCATATTCCAAATCATAATTAGCAGTTAATTTATCATGTGGTAATTTGCCAGGCTTTCTAACTGGTATAAATCCTTTATCTAAAGCATAAGCCATTGGTGTACCTATAATAAAGCCCCTAGCTTCTATACCAACTACATAATCAATTTCCATATCCTTATATTCTTCTGCCATAGCATCTATTGCTGATTTAAAAGCTTTCTTATCCTTTAGTAGTGGAGTGATATCTTTAAATAAAATACCCTCCTTAGGAAAATCTGGTATGTTTCTAATATAGTCATTAAAATTCATTGTTTTCCTCCTCTAGTTTCATAAGATTATTGATTAATTTAAACAAATTATCATCTTTTAAAACTTTTTTTAATTTTTGATACTCTTTCATAACCTTAATAATATTATTATAATATACTGACTTTGATAAGTCCAATTCTGAGAAATTTTTATTGACTATTTCTAGCTCCCCTTTACTTTCATTTACAAGTTTTAGTTCACTAAATATTTTCATTACTTTATTTAGCAAGTTTTCATTTAAACCTAATTCATTACTAATATCATCAAAAACTGCTTCTTTACTTCCTATGTTATTATAATCTGATTGTTTGAAATAAGTATAAATTTGTTTGATTTTAGATTTGTCTGGAAGTTTTTGTCTTATTAATTTTTCATTTAGAATTAAATCTTCATTGTTAAATATTAAATGAATTGGTTGTTTTTCTTTACCAAAGTAATTGATAAAAGAATAAAATTCGGACATAGAAAACGGAACAGAATATAAAACAACATGTGGGTTTTTGTTTATACTTTCTCTCGACAGTTTGTTAAATAACAAAACTGAATTATCTGCAACTTCAAATTTACCAAAATCATTAATGATAACTTCAATATTATTATCAATTAAGAATTTTTTAAGTTTCCTAATTTTCTTTTTACCATTTATATATACTGCAATATCTTTTTTATATTTTTTTAGTCCTTTAATATATTTCTTTTTATTATTTATTTTTCTTTTGTCATATATAGTAAAATTGTTTTTAGTAAAAGTAATAGGGAAGTATGAATGGTCTGAACGTATATTTATATCTTCAACTCTAATTTCTACTTCGTTTCGGCCTCTCCAATTATTCAAATCTACTTTTACAGCTAAATCCAACATTTCATTATTGATTCTGGTGTTCAAATCACCCATATTAAAACATATTCCTGAAATACCATTACTTAATTCTATTTTTAGATGTTTGTTATTATTACCTACAGTATAATATTTTTTTAAATTAATATTATTTAACAAAAATTTGGGACGTGGGTTTCCAAGGCCAAACGGCTTTAATAATTCCAACTTCTTGTAAAAATTTAAATTGATCTCATCAATATCAATAATGGAATCAATTTTTAACCCGGGAATAAAATCTTCTGGAGCTAATTCACTATTTAAAAATGACTCAAACTTTTTCCGAAACTTATCAAGGTTATCTTTATTAATAGTTAACCCGGCCGCCATTGAATGACCACCATAGTTTTCAAGCCATTCATTCGAAAATTCTAATCCTTCTGTAATATCTAAACCACTAATACTTCTTGCAGATCCATGACCTTCACCGTTTTTATCAATAGCTATCAATATAACAGGAAGATAGTATTTTTCAACTAACCTTGATGCAACTATTCCT
>Ga0207714_1001646_pt1 | contig 14290 bp, 19 predicted proteins | sample PonA232FremontCA_2_FD_187270 | JGI IMG/M metagenome (GOLD analysis project Ga0207714, IMG submission 187270) | Marine sediment microbial community from Fremont, CA, USA - Pond A23 Sediment 2 (SPAdes) | ecosystem: Environmental > Aquatic > Marine > Unclassified | place: USA: Fremont, California... | reverse complement strand
TATAGTTTCCGGTATCGGCCGTTGCCGGCCCGACGGACCGTAGTGTCCGGTATAGTGGCCGGTATCGGCCGTTGCCGGCCTGGCGGACGGTAGTGTCCGGTACAGTTCCCGGTGTCGGTCGTTGCTATTATAGTCCCTGATGTTGAGCCAGACGCTTATCCGCGGCGCTGCTGGCCAGCTCGCCGGTCCGCACCAGATAGGTGTCTACGATCCGTTGGGCGGTGTGGAGGCTGTGGCCGCTAATGGCCGCAATTTCCGGGATGGTGCAGCCGGCCAATGCCAGGCACGTCACGCCGGAGTGGCGGAGGCCTCTGAGCAACAGGTCCGAGACGTCGGGGGCGCCGTCGGTGTCGGCCGCGGCCTGGGCCGCCACGTCGCGGACGGCCCGGAAGCGCTTGGTCAGGTGATCGCGTGTATAAGGCCGTCCGGATGATTCGGACACCAGGATGGTAGTGGCCAGCAGGCCACGGGCCGCCTGGTGCTCGTATTCGGCGCTCAGGCGCGCCGCTATTTCCGGGGATTCCGGGACGTCCACGCGGGCGCCGGTCTTCGCCTGGCGGATCGCAAAACGGCCATCCTGGTAGTCATCCCATCGGAGCGCGGCCAAGTCCCCGGGACGCTGCGCCAGCCAATACCCCAGATGCAGGGCGGTGCCGATGCTGTGCGCGTCCATGGCGTCGGCCGTGGCTACCAGCCAGTCTAAATCGGCGCGCGTCCAGAGACGGGCCTGTTCCGGCTGGTACGATATGCCGGGGCTGGATGCCGGGTTGTGGTCGATGTAGCCCCGGCGTCTGGCGTAGGACAGCACCACCCGGAGGGTGGTGACCATGGCTTTGGCTTTGGCCGGTTTCTTGGCGTGCTGCGCCTCGTACAAATCCTGTACCATGGCCGGATTAATTTCCGTGAACGGTATGTCGCCGGCCCATTGCTCCAGAAAAGAAAGGTTGTGGTCGTAAAAATGACGGGTTTTTCGGGCAAGCTCCCGGAAGAACCGACTGGCGCGATATTCCGCGATCAAGGCCGATAGGGTGCCGGCAGTGGGGCCGGTCGGTGCGGGCGTGCCCTGCTGGCCGCCGTTGGCGCGCCACGCGTCCACGGCGGCGTTGATCTGGTCCGCTCGCGCGAAAGCCGCCGACGGGTCCGCCGGCAGGCGCTCGGCGCGCCAGCCGGCCCGGCGCAGCTCCTGGGACGGCTGCCAGTAATACCGGGTCCCGTGCTTCGTGCGTTTCGTCACGCAAAACCGGGGCGCGTTCGTCGTGGCCATGGTCTCGCCGGTCATCGGTACGGGCTCCGAGTCCCTTATCATGACGGCGCCGAAGGCGCTACAGGTTGGCCGCGCGGTCCTTGAGGGTCTGGGCGTAGCCCACGGCCGTGGTGTCGTTGGCGCCCGTACCGGCCGGGGCGCACTGCTGGCGGCGCCAGGCGCGCACGGCCTCGCCGTCCCAGCGATTCGGATGCTTGGCAAACGGCTCCGGGAAGCCTTGCTGGCGCAGCTTCCGGCGGTTGCGCTGGAACGTGCGGAGCGAACAGCCCAGTTCGGCGGCAACGTCCCTGCTGAACAGCACGTCAGGCATTGTTCACCCCCTCGAAATCGAACGTCTGCTGCCGGCTGGCAGCCGGCGCATCATCACGCCTTGCGGTGTGACCGTCGGTCGGCGGGCCCGCGCGGCAGCGCGCCAGGATGTCGGCGACATAAGTGTCGTCGCGCTCAACGCCGATGGCGGTGACGCCCTCGGCCATGGCGGCCGCCAGGGTGGTGCCGCTGCCGGCGAACGGGTCCAGGACCGTGCCGGTGGACGGCGTGACCAGCCTGACAAGCCAGCGCATGAGGCTGATGGGCTTTACGGTCGGGTGGCTGGTGCGGCCACGTGGGCCACACTGGCGGTCCTGCGCCCCGGCTTTAGCCGAATAGAAAAAGCGGGACGCCTCTCGTATCGCTCCGTCATGCAAGACGTCGGCGGGGTAGCGCCCTTGCGCTTCGCCTGGGCGCGGCTGCAGGTAGTGGGCCAGCTTTTTGTCCTGGTCCGGATTGGAGCGCAGCCGGCCCTCGGTCTCGGCGTCGCGACCGCCGTACCGGCCGCACAGGCCCGAGCTGGCCGCCGATGCGCGGCGCTGCACGGACGGCGCGCCGGTGGGGATGCGGCAGGCGTCGATGTTGATTGCCCCCGTGCCCCATTGCCGCGCCGTCTGCACCACCGTGCCGTCCAGAGGCCGGCGTGCCAGGATGATGGGCTCGTAGCCCGGCTTGAGCGCCGTGCCCCACCCTTCCCAGGCTGCCGCCTCGTCCGTGGCGGCGGCGGTCTCGGTCAGGCCATGGCCTGACCACGGCATGCCACCCTTGTAAAGCGGGCGGTATCGGGGCGCGCCTTGGCGCCGCGCGCCGTCCGGTGTGCCCGTCACCGGCCGGTTGGCGCCGTTGGCTTTGTCCATCGCCTTGCTGACGTTGACGCTTTTCGGAAAGCCGGTCCCGAACAGCCACATGAGGCAATCCCTGATCTCAAAGCCGGCATCTTCCAGGGCCGTCATGACACGGTGGTGGGTTCGCGGATGCCCGAATACGGCGACGTGACCGCCGGGTTTGAGAACCCGCAGCACGGCCCGCCAAGTGTCGGCCCGGAAGGCGACATCCCCGCCATCCCATTGCTGCCCCATGAAGCCGGCGGCCTGGCGCGCGAAGGCGCCGTCACGGTCTTTCGGTGGCGCCGCTCCGGGGCGGCCGAAACGCCCGGCCGTGGTGAGGTGGTATGGCGGGTCCGTGACCACGGCCTCGATGCTGGCCGGTCGCAGGTCGGCCAGCACGTCAAAGGCGTCGGCGTGATAGACCGTGCAGCCATTGATGTCGTGGCAGGTATAGGTCATGCCGCTTTCACCACGCTGTCGATCAGGTCGGCCGCCACGGCCGGGCACACGGCGTTGCCGAGCAACCGGATCGCGTCACGGCGGCTATTCGGCGTAGGCGTGTTGTCGGGGAAGCCCATCGCCCGACGGTATTCGCTGACGGTCAGCATCCGCATATAGGGGCCGACCACCGCCGCCCAGCGGTCGATGGTCGTCACGGTCCCCAGCGGCCGGCGGGGGCTCCGCCCGCCAAGGCCGGACCCGCTGGAATAGTAGGGCATCACGAAGGCGTCTCCGTGGACCCGCCGACCCGCGCGCACGCGGTCGATGGTGCGTTGCGCCCGCCCGGGGCGCTCGACACGGGACCACCGCCCGCCGTGCCAGTCGATGATGGGGCCGATGGCGGAACGGTCGCGCGCCGGCAGTCGCAGCCGAATGGGGTGCCGGCTTTGCGTGGCCACCACGAACAGACGGCGGCGTTCCTGGGGGACACCATGGTCGGCCGCGTCTAGCTCCTGTTCAGATACCGCATACCCCAGCCGCTCAAGCGCCTCCCGCCACACCGGATAGAGGGCCCACCTTCTCAGGTCGGGTACGTTTTCGACGATCAGGGCCCGGGGCTGAACTGTCTCTGCCGCGTCCACGACCGCCCACGCCGTCGCGCGTGACGCATCATGGTGCGGCCGGTCGGCTCCGCGAGCGCGTGTGTGGCCACGGCACTCAGGGGCTGCCAGCAGCAGATCCACCGGCGGCGCGGCCGTCCAATCGGCTTGCCGGAGATCCTGGCATACATGGATCGCGCCCGGGTGCTGCGCCGCGTGCATGCGGGTGGCCAGAGGGCAGTGGTTCGCGGCCCATACGACGCGCACACCCGCCTTCCGGGCGCCAAGGCTGAAACCTCCGAGGCCGGCGAACAGGTCCATGGCCGTTGTCATCCCCGCGCCCCCCTGTGCCGGCTTTTTCCCGACAGGCGCTCGAATACCTGCAGCCAAAGGTCGGTAGTCTCGGGCCACCCAATGACTTTGAGGCGTTCGGGCCAAGGGTCGGGCAGGTCACGGTCGCACAGCGGTTCCTCGGGCTGCAGGTCCCGCATTTCCGTGGCCAGGGCTTCCATGTCGGCCCGGTGAATGGCAGCCCGCCATTCAGCGGGGAGCGGCCAGGGCAGGCCCGCCGCCTGGTAGATGGCCGCGTCGTGGGCCGTGATCAGCCGGTCCCAGGCCTCGCCCCCGCCCAGCTCGTGCAGTGTGGCTTTGACCGGGTGGGGCAGGTCGCCGACGATGGCCTCGTGCGCATCATGCAGAAGCCCGGCGAGCTGCAGGTCCGGCTGGTCGGGCGGGAGGGCGTCGGCCACGGTCATGCAATGCTGGGCCACGCTGTACGGCGCCCCGGCGGTCAAACCGTTGAAACGTGGGGTCTTGCCCAGGGCCTCGCCGATGGTCAGCCAGTCCACATCTTCCGGGCGCGGGTCGCGCGGCCACCAGACGCCGCCTCCGCCCGTCGCCATCCAGGGGCCTCGATCAACCCCGGGGGCACGCGTCATATCCGTCATCCCGCTTTTCTCTCCTGTTTGTTGCGCAGCCGTTGGATCACGGCCTGCATATGCTCGCGCGCGTCCTGTTGGCTGACGGCGCGGTCGTCCTCCGTCTCGCCGTCATCGGCCAGCAGGCCCCGGGCCTGGCTGGCCTTGAGCCCTAACGAGTCCATGATGGCGGGATCCGATCCCCAGTCGGCCACGAGGTAGTAGGCCAGCACCGAGTCCTGCTGGCCGTCGCGGTGGGCGCGGTCCTCGGCCTGGCCGTGGACGGCCGGCGACCAATCAAGCTCGGCAAAAACCACGCACCGGGCGCGGGCCTGCAGGCCGTCGAGGCCGGCGGCGCTGCGCAGCCCCACCAGCACGACGTCCGTCTCGCCTTCCACGAACCGACGCTTGGCCTCTTCCTTGCCTTTCTCGGATTGCCGCCCCGTAATGACGGCCGGGGCGTTCAGGGTCGCACGCAATGTGTCCACGACCTGGTGGTGGTGAACAAAAACGATGGTGGGCTCGCCGGCGTCCACCAGCGTGTTCACAAAATGCCCGACGTTCTCGGCCTTGGCGGCGCCCGTGGCCTGGCGCATAAGGCCGATGGCCTCGTTGTGCTCGCGGCCACGCTCAAAAGCATCGCCGGCGGCGTCCCCGCTCGCCACCTTGGCCAGGGCCTCTTCCACCAAGCCCTCGGCCAGCCCTTCGGCTGCGTCCACGGACTCGATGACGCGACGTTTGGGCGGCAGGTCCGTAAGCACGTCTTCCTTGCGCCGGCGCAGCAGGAGCCCCTGGCGCCGGAGGGCCTGCCCCAGGGCCTCGGGATCGGCGACGATGTCTGAACCGTAACCAAGGCACCGTTCGCGCGTGAAGATGTCCCAGTCCCCGAGGCAGTGCATTTCCAATATGTTGAGCACGGCCCAGATTTCACCGCCCCGGTTGTAAATCGGTGTCCCGGACAGGCCGAGAACGCCGTCGGCCTGTTGGGCGATTTCGTGGCACGCGCTGTATTTCCGGCTGCCCGTCCGCCTGAGTTCCTGGATTTCGTCGAAGATGAGGGTGGGCGCCCCCAGGGCCATGAGGGCCTCGCGCCAGTGGGAGACCAGACCGTAGTGCGTCAGGTAGATGTGAGCGTCCGGCAGGGTGTAGGGCGTCTGGCCCTTGATGCGGTGCAGCACCACACCGTCGTGCAGCAGCGGCGCCGTGGCGTCGTCGGCGCCCAGGAAGGCGCCGGCCTTGTCCTGCCAGTGCCGGATCAGGTGCGGCGGGACCACGACCAGCGCGGGCCATGCCGCGCGATCGGCCAGCCAGGCCAGGGCGGACACCGTCTTGCCGAGGCCCATCTCGTCGCCCAACAGGGTGCGCGGATTGGCGCGACACCAGGACAGGGCTTCTTTTTGGTAAGGCCGCAGCTCGCCCCGGAAGGTGGCGGGTGGGAGCACCGCGCGCGGGCGCGTCTCGAACGCCGTCATGCGCCGGGCCGTGTCGCACGCCGCATCATACGCCCGGTCCCAGGCGTCCGTGCTGGCCGGGTCCACGGTGATGGGGAATCGCTGGCGCAGCCACACCAGGTCGCCGAAAGTGCGGCGGCTTGTCGGGAAGCGGCAGGCGCCCCGGCCGGCGCTGGCGCTCCCGGGGAAAAGGCGTTTGGCGAAGACGACCACCTGGGGGTCGCCTTCCAGGACCCAGGCCGTGCCGTCGTGATACAACGTGGCCAGGGCCTGGTCCGGCGCCGGTTCCGGCGGCTGCGCCAAGTGCATCGGGAGGCCCGTGCTGTCGGCGGTCGCGGCCGTGCTCATACCGCCACGCCCTCCCGGGCGTTGATGGACAGGCCGCGCACGGGTACGCCATCGATCTCCGGCGGCAGGACCGGGCACCGCTCGGCCTCCACCACCAGGGCCGCCAGGTCATGGGCGGCGTACCGCCGGAGCTGTCGCGCAAGGGCCGTCGGGTCCGGGCGCCCGAGCTTGACTTCCACACCCATGATCGGGGAGCCGACGCCGCCCGTGGGCACGGCCAGGTCCAGCCGGGCGTTCGGGCCCAGGCGGTACTCGCGCGCGACCGGCAGGCCGTCGGCTAGGAGTAGGTCGGCCAGTTGATCGCTCAAATCCGCTTCGGACCGCGGGCGCCGGGTCAGCCGAAAGCCGTGCAGCGCCTTGATGACGTCGCTGACGTAAAACATGGCGTGCTCTCAGACCCGGCATGGCATAAGGACGTAGCGGGCGCTCCCGCCGTGGGCATCGTTGATGCGTATGGGGTTGACGCCGTCACCCCAGTCGATGGCGACGGAATCGGCGTCGCCGAGAGCCTGGACGATCTCCATGAGATAGCGGGCGTTGCAGCCGAGCCGCTCGCTGGTGGACAGGCTACTGGCCGTCACCGTCTCGTGCGCCTCGGCTTCATCGTGCATGCCGGTGATGGTGACGCCGTCGTCACCGGGGGCAATGCGGATGACGGTGCTTCGTTCAAGGACAATGGCCGTCAGCCGGTCCAGCGCTGCGGCCATTTCCGCCCGGGGCACGGTGGCGCCCGTGCCGCGCGGTTCCGGGATGACCCGGTGGTATTCCGGGAAGGTGCCGTCAATGAGCTTGGAGGTGATGGTGGTGCGGCCGGTTCCAGCCTCGATGGCCGTTCCGCCCACGCGGAGGGTCACCCGATCATCGCTTTTCTTGGTCAGGTTGAGCAGGTCCCGGACCGTGGATGACGGCACGATAATGCCGTCCACCAGCTCCGCCCCCTCGGGGGCCGTGTGCTCGGCCAGGGCCAGGCGGTGACCGTCCGTGGCAACCGCCCGCAGCCTGCCGTCGTGTGTGTGGAGATAGATACCGTTCAGGTAGTAGCGGGCCTCTTCCGTGCTCATCGCGAACGCCGTCCGCTCCAGCAGTTCGTGGAGCGTCGGCGCGTCGAGCACGAAGGTGGTGTCATACGTGCGCGCCGCGAAACTCGGAAAGTCGCATGACGGGAGGGCCGGAATCTTGGCCCATGTCCGGCCCGCATTGGCTTTCACCTTGTCCGTGTCGTCGGGCGATAACCGGATCCGGGCGCCGTCCGGGGCCTTGTTGGCGACGGCTGCCAGGCGCGCGTAATCCGCGGTGGTGGTGCCCGCCCCATCGACCACGGCCGGCACCGTGACGGTGGTCTCGCGATCCATGTCGGTGCCCGTCACGCGCAGGCTGCCGTCGCTTTCGGCCGTCATCTTCGCGTGGGCCAGTATCGGGATGGTCGTCTTGTTCTGGATCACGCCCTTGAGGGCGCTGACGGCCTCCTGCAGGTCTTTTTTGTTAACGGTTACGTCCATCATTACATCCTCGGATCGTGTTCCAGGCCGAAAGCCTTGTCGAAGTCGCTGCCGATCACGGCCATGGACTCGCCGTCGGCCAGCCGCCGGCGGAAGCCCGCAAGGTCGAGGTCGCCGTCGGCCAGTTTTTTCAGGTCGCTTTCGATCATGACGTGCGCCTGTTTGGCAGGGAGCGGCGGCAGGGCGGGGGTGCCCCTGTCGAGGCGGCGGACCACTTCCGCTTCCTCTTCATTCTCGGTCAGCAAGGAGTGCATGGGCGGTCCGGCACCCGGGCGGCCGATGGGCGGCAGGCGGTCCAGGATCTCGATGGCTTCATGTCGGCGTCCCATCAAAATCTCGCTGCGCAGATCCTCCAGCGCCACGCCGTACAGCCGCAGGGCCGCGCCCGGCTCCGGGCCGTCGCAAAGGACCGCCGCGGTCGTGTCGTCCACCAGGTCGTCTTCGTCCACCAGGTCGTCTTCGTCCACGGCGGCGCCGCATTCGGGGCAACGGCTCATGACACGGCGCCCTCCCGGGCCCGGGCGGCGATGCCGCACGGAGCGGCCGGCGTGACGTGGCTGGTGCGTGCGGGCGGCGGGTCAAGTTCGCCATCCGCGGCCGCGTCGCAGCGGACGGCCACGGCCACGTCGTCCAGACGGTCCGCCAAGCTGTAGAGTGCGCCACGGCTGATTGCGCCGAGCACCCGGGACGGATCGCCGTCACGGGCGCCGTGGCCGAGGGCGTCGCGCAGGGCGTCCATGTGCCCCCGGGCGCTGCTCAAAAAGCCGTCCAGCCGTTCGGCCGTCTCCTGGAGGTGGCCGGCCACGCGCTGCGCCTCGGCGTCGGGCAGCGGGTTGGACGTGACGGCCTGATCCGCCTGCACGGGACCGACGGGATAACCGGCGGCGCACCAGACGGCGGCGCAGGCCGTGACGGTAGCCAACCGGGGCGCGTCCTCGGCGGGCATGGGGTCGTAGGTCACGGTGATCATTGGGGGCCTCCGGCGTCGACGTCGTCGTGGGAAAGCTGGCGATCGCCGTCCTCCTGCGCTGGGCAGTCGGCCGGGGTCGCCGTGCAGGCGAGGCTGCCGTTGTGGCCGTCCTTGGCAGGGGCGCCGCATGCCGGGCAGAAAGCCGGCGTGGTGACGGGTGTGGCGGCCGCTGGACGCTCGCGGAGATCGACCCCGTGGGGGAGCAAAGAACCGCCCGCTCGTTCGCAGAGCAGCGTGTCCCCGACCCGGACGTCCATGCGTTGCAGTGTGGGCTGGTCGGGAAAGTTGATCCACTGCCCGCCCCTGCCCACGGAGTTTGGTGGCAACTCGACGTAGACCGCCGGAACGATGGCGCCGTTATCGTCCGTCTCGTGCTGAATGTCTTCGACCCGCGTCGAAAAGGTCCCGTTCATCGGTCTCGCCCTCCAAAAAGCCCCCCGGCCCGTGGCGGGCGGCCCGCCTGGCGGGCCGGGGGAAGTTCGCGATGGGAGGCTCGTTGGCCTAACGGCGGTGCCGTCGCGGTCAACGCTATGTAGCGTGCATAACGCCCCACCGCCCTGTCAATGCGTTTTGCATATTCGCCAAACAAAAAAAAGCCCCGCCGCGTCGGGCGGCGGGGCTTTGTCGGTGGTGGTGGGGTGCCGATTAGGCGCTTTCGAGCGCCATGACCCAGTCCCGTTCGTCGATTATCGCCGGCCGGCCGAGGCGGCTGCGGTAGTCGACAGCCTTTTCGATCTTGCGGCCAAACGCGGAGTGGGCCCAGGCATCCGTGGCGTAGGCGCCTACGATGAGGTAGTCGGTGCGCTGAGTTAACTCGTCCGTTACGCCACCCCGCTGCTTGATTGCCGCGCGGCAGTCGCGGCGGGTGCCGTAGGCGCACGTGCCGGAAAAGGCAAAAACGGATTCGGAAAAGGCGATGGTCGGGGGCGGATCATCCAAGGGGAGCGACGTGCTTTTGAGAAGCTCGCCAGGCTCAATGTCGCCCCCGGAAAACCGGGTGAGTGTGTCCAGGAGTTCTTGGGATTCGTCGTTATCCAGCACGCCGTCGGCCAACATGACGTGAACGCGGTCAAGAAGCGTGGCAACCAGAGGGTTGTCGTGGGCCGCGACATTGGCGGCCAACCAGTTCCGCAGAAATTCGGCTTCCGCCTGGTTCACGACCCCGTCGGCGATGATGCCGTTGGCGATCCCTAGAAGCTCGTTGACCTGGCGGTCATCGAGCCGGCCGCGGTTGTAGAGCGACGTGAGAGGCTTCCGTTCGCTGTCCGTCATGTCATGCCCGCTGGTAGCGATGGCGCTTGTCAACCCATTCGATCGGAGCGCACCAAGTTACGTGCTGATCGCGCATCGGGGGCGCATTGTAACTCGCGAGGTCGAAAACGTGCTTTTCCGAGCCGTTTTCCAGGATCTTCACAAAGGCTCGCCCGTCCTCCAACGTAACGATGCATTCATGGCCAATTAACGCGCGGCATTCCTGGGCTTTGTTCCGATAGAAAAGGATGTCTCCGGGCCAGTGGGCCGGGTACATTGACCACCCCGTGACGCGGACCGCCACCATGTCCGGGTCTGCCTCCGGGGGCGGATCCACGTACTCGACGGCGCCGCCCTCCGCGTGGTCGTTGATAGGCAGCACTTCCGCTCCTGCACCGACTTCCGCAACAAGCGGGACCTGCAACGTGCGATCCCCGGTGCCGTACAATAGCCATTGTGGCGATACCTTGAAAGCCCGCGCATAAATTTTGGCGGCGGTTGGTCGAAAGCCTCGGCTGCCGTTTTCGTGGGCCCGGTATGTCTGGGTGGTCCACCTGAAACGCTCGGCGGCCTCGCCGGCGGTCGCAAAGCCGGCAGCTTGGCGCGCCTCCCTCAGGCGCTCGTGCGGCTCTTCGTGCATGTTTGCAGTATGCATAGCGCCGCTAGACGTTTGGTGTTGCGTTGGTCTATGCGTTGTGCATAATGCCGGCATGATGACGTTCCAACAGATCATAGCGCAGTGGCCGCGCCTGACGGAGTTCGCCGCTGATGTCGGGGTGAAGTACCCGACGGCGGCAGCCTGGCGCCAGCGCAACAGCATTCCGCCCGCCTATTGGCAGGCCGTGGTGAACGCGGCGGAAAATCGGGGCGTCGAAGGTGTCACGTTCGCGGAACTCGCGACCGCAGCCGCGCCAAAGGAGTCGACGGCATGACATCACTGCTCCCCGTCTTCCGTCGCATCGTCGTGAGCCCCCATGGCCAGCAGGCGGGCGAAATCCGCCTGGGTCAGATGGAGGGTTTGCGCGGCGCCGCCGGGGATCATGGGCCGAAGCGTGGCGGTAACGTGGCCAGGCCGCACCGGCCGGAGGCAGTCCGGCTGATCGGGTGTGGCGGATTGGACTTCCAGGACGTGGCCGATCCGACGGCACGCCTCGGACCACGGGAGGTCGCGGGCCATGGGGTCATCGTAAAAGATGTCACCTTCCGTAAAGGCGTAGGCCGGAGGCCAGCCCTGGGACGGGGGCTCCAGGTCCGACAGATCGAGGGCACGGCGGAAGGCCGGCGGGACGTGGAAGAACCAGCCCGGGACGCCCGGCGGGGCGCCCGTGAACTCGATGCCATGGGCGACGGTGCGAAAGCGCCCGGCGTCCCAGGGTGTGGCGGCCGCGACAAAGTCAGCGGGCAGGCCGGCGCCGGTAAGAAGGTCACGGAGGGAGACCGGCGCATCGGCATCGAGGTCGATCACTTCCAGGACGCGGTCGGCGCGGAAGTTGCGCGTGGTCCGCTTGTCCAGGTCCATATCACGCCCCTGCACCAGGAGGCGCCGTGGCGGATAAGGGGGGTTGGCGCCCTTGGCCGTAGGCGCGTGGGGGACGGCCCGGTAGGCATGGAAAAGGCGCCACGAGGCCACGTTTCCAGCGCCCACGTAATGGACGTGCAAGGCGCGGTTCAAAGGGGCCGCGTCCGGCAGCGAATCGGGCATGGATGCCTCCATCGGGTTGGTTGGGAGACTACCGATGGTAGGCGAGGCGGCCAGGGGAGTCACCCCCGGCCGTCTCTCAAGTGTGGCGCCCCGGGCGCCAAGGAGGCCGCATGATGCGGACAACGGGAAACGGCCAGCAACAAGGGGGATTCGATGAACGACCCGGATGTGAGCCCCGAGGGACAGGCGCTGCGGGAGCGCCTGATCCAGATGTGCCACGAGGCCGGATTGGCGCCCTGGGACGTGGTGGACGCCGCCGCGCGCTACGAGGCGTTCATCAAGAACGGGAAGGCCACCCCCGGCGCCGGGGGTGGCGCGGCGGCAGAGGGTCAGTGACCGTAAGCGTCGTCCGGCTCGTCTTCCCGGGACGCTCCGGTGGTGGTCCCAATATCCTTCATGCGTGTGGGGTCCACACCGGCCATGTCGCGGGGATCGTATGTGGTCTGCAGGCAACAGGCATACGCGGCAAGCAGCCAGTTCGCGTAGTCCGTGGCCTCGGCGGGCAGGATGCCATCGCGTTTGTACGCTTCCTCGATCTTGCGGACCAGGAACAGGGCGGCGCCTGCAGGCGTTGCCTGGTTGTCCGGTTCGGTCTGCATGAATGCCTCCGTCGGGCTGGTTGGGGAACCACCGATGGTAGGCGAGACGGCCGGGGGAAGTCACCCCCGGCCGCTCCTCAAGCGTGGCGCCCCGGGCGCCAAGGAGGCCGCATGACCCGTTCAACGGCGCTTCTCCTGGCGCGCGTCCTGGCGCGCCGCTTTGCCCAGCGCCTCGCAGGCACGCAGCTCGGCGAGCTGCCCGCGCCACGTCATGGCGTCGGGGTGGCGTGGGTCGTGCCGGGCACGGCGAGCGAGGCGGCGCATCGCTGCGCGGAGTTGGTGGGTCGTGTGTCGCATGCGGTCACGGTCCGGCAGACCAGGAGGGCAGGGCAATGACCACGGTGGCGCTCGATCTTGTGACCCCGGAAGCGCGCGAAAGCGTGCAGGGGCGCCTGGCGGCGTGGTGCCGCCAATACGATCGCTATGAGCTGCACCGGATCACCGGGGCGGCGCCGGCGACGTGCCGGCGCTGGCGGGAAGGGCACTGGCCCGAGGGGGCGCACCTGATGGCCCTGGCGGCCCACTTCGGGCAGCAGTTCCTGGAAGACGTGTTCGCGCCCCTGTTGGAGGAATCGGAAGATGATATCACCGCGCGGCTGGACCGGATCGAGGCGGACGCGGCGGCGGTGCGCCGGGCCGTGGCGGCGGATGCTGGCGCTGGTGCTGGCGCGGGCAGCGGAGCGGCTGTCGAAGCTCGCGCGCCGGCTCATCGGCGACGGCGGGCCGCCGGGGTAAGCCTGGCGCTGGCGCTGGTGGCCTTCGGCCTGCCGTCCGCCATGCCCGACACGGTGGCGGCGCTGACGGCGCCGCTCGAACAGGACGAGCCCGTGCGCGCGCGCCGGGGCGGCCGGGCGCCGCGCGTCAAGCGGAGCAAGGACACATGAGGTGGCCCGACGCGGCCCTCAGGGGGCGGGCGTGCCGCCCCAGCATACCAAGCCGGCCCGCGCGGTCCCCGCGTCGGGCTCGCGGCGGAAGTGGACACCGTCGCGGGGTCATCATCGGGCCAAGGTCGGCATGCACGCGCGCCAAGGACGGGGCGGCCCGCCTTCCTCATGCCCCTCATGCCCCTGGGGCCGCCCCGTCCGTCGGCGAGGACGGGGGTGCGGGATGAGCGCCCTGCCCGATCTGCCCAACGCCGGCGAAGTGTCGCGGCTCCTGGCCGGGCACATTGAGGCCCTGGTGCGGCAGACCTTGCCCCAAGGCCGGCGCGACGGCCACGAGTGGCGCGTGGGGTCCACGGCGGGCGAGCCCGGGCGGTCGCTCGGGGTGCATCTGGCCGGCGAGCGGGCCGGGGTGTGGGCCGATTTCGCGTCCGGCGATGGCGGCGACGCCCTGGACCTGGTGGCGGCCGTGCTGTGTGGGGACGACCGGAAAGAAGCCTACTGGTGGGCACTGGACTGGCTGGGCATCCGGACAGCGGCGCCGGAGGTGCGCGAGCGTGCGCGGGACAACGCCGCGCGGGCGCAAAAGCAGGCCGAACAGGCGGAACGGCAGCGCGCGGCGGCGCGCGGCAAAAAGGTGGCGGCCGTGTGGCAGGAGGCGCGGGAAGGCCTCGCCGGGACGCCGTCCTACGGGTACCTGCTGGGGCGCGGTATCGACCTGCGGAGGCTGGGGCGGCAGCCGCGATGCCTGCGGCATCATCCGGCGCTGTACGAGCCCGAGACGCGCGACACCTGGCCGGCCCTGGTGGCTGCCGTGGCGGACGGGCGCGGGCGCCTCGTGGCCGTCCATCGGCACTATCTGGCCGTGACCGCGGAGGGCGTGAGCAAGGCGCCGGTCCAGGTGGCCAAGCGGTCGCTGGGCGCCGTCAAAGGCGGGTGTATCCGGCTGTGGCGGGGCGCGGCCGGAACGCCGCTCAAGGACGCGGCCCCCGGGGAGCGGGTGGTGATTACCGAGGGCGTGGAGGACGGCCTGTCCATCGCGCTGGCGCGGCCGGAAGCGCGGGTACTGGTGGCCGTGAGCCTGTCGAATATGGCGGCCGTGGCGCTGCCCGAAGGGCTGGACGTGGTGATCGCCGCGGACAACGACGCGACGGGCAGCCAGGCCGAAAAAGCCCTGGATCGGGCGCTCATGGCGCATCGCCGGCACGCGCGGCGGGTGCGGCTGGCGCGGC
>Ga0207714_1001645_pt1 | contig 14298 bp, 16 predicted proteins | sample PonA232FremontCA_2_FD_187270 | JGI IMG/M metagenome (GOLD analysis project Ga0207714, IMG submission 187270) | Marine sediment microbial community from Fremont, CA, USA - Pond A23 Sediment 2 (SPAdes) | ecosystem: Environmental > Aquatic > Marine > Unclassified | place: USA: Fremont, California... | reverse complement strand
CGAAGCCGGCCGCGAGCCGGGAGGGCTCGGTGGCCTGCTTGACAACCGCGAACGCCGCCCCGAGCCCCAGGGACTTCCAGGCCTGGGCGAGCAGGAGGCCGACGAACACCCAGACCCACGGCTCGACGGTCAGGCCGGCCACCGAGAGCGTCCCGGCCGCCGGGGCGACCAGCCAGACTGCGAAGCCGGCAGTGGCCAGCAGGCCAAAGAGCGTCAGCGCCGTCCGCGAGCCGACCCGGTCGGAGATGGCCCCACCGGGGTAGGGGTAGACCGCCGAGACGACGTTGCCCGCCGTCCCGAACAGGCCGACGACAAAGCCCGACGCGCCCAGCAACTCGATGTACCGCGGGAGAAAGCGACTGGTCATCTGGAAAGCCAGGCTGAAGGCGAACATCGCCAGCGAGAGCACGAGCACGTCCCGCCGGAGCGCGAAGAACTGCCGGAAGGCGTCGAGTGGTCCCGAGGGTTCGGACCGCTCCTCTGCCATTTCAGTGGCGGCGGCTACGACCCGCGCCGCTTAGTACGTACCGGTGAGGTGGGCCGCTACGCCGTCTGCTCCACCCGCAGCCCGAACTCCGCGGCCAGGGTGTCGTGCCACTCCCCTCGCGGTACGTCCCGCTCGGTCTCCGCGCCCTCCCGGTAGACCGTCAGCGTCTCGCGGTCGAGTTTTTTATACCCTTCCCCGGTCCCGACGGCGGTGTTCAGATAAGGTTGAAAAGTGAGGCGGTGGCGGTTTTTAGTGATCCATGCCAAAAACCGACCGCCTCAACGGGTGTTTAGACGAGATCGAGTTAGAGTTTGTGGAGCGCGAAGCGACACCGCGACTGCTGATGAAGCTCAGTATTCAGCTGCATCTGGCTGGATTATCGCTCTCAAATACTGTTTCGTTTCTTGAAGTATTCGGTGTCCAACGCGCTCGCTCCACCGTGCACAACTGGGTTCACAAGGCCGATCTACAGCCCACAGATGGCCGCGAACCGGATCACGTTGCAGTCGACGAAACCGTGATCCAACTCAACGACGAGTACTACTGGCTGTACGCTGCTGTCGATCCTGCTACAAACGAATTGCTGTATACACAGCTTGAACCGACGCGAGCCAACGCTCTCGCTCACGCGTTCTTTGTGGAACTCCGCGAGAAACACGCCGTCGACGACGCCGTGTTTCTCGTCGATGGCGCGGCGCCACTGAAAGACGCCTGCCAACGACACGGCCTCGATTTCAGATACGAACGCCATGGAAATCGGAACAGCATCGAACGTGTCTTTCGTGAGGTAAAACGACGTACCTCTTCGTTTTCAAACTGTTTCAGCAACGCCGAACGAAAAACTGCCGACGACTGGATCGGAGCGTTCGCCTTCGCATGGAATCAGCTAATCTGAACACTACCGTCCCGACGGTGACGACCGGGTCGCCGGTGAACGGCGATTCGGGAGCCGTCGAGAGGTAGTCACAGGAGGCCCCGAAATAGGAGAGCTCGCGGGGTCGCTTCTGGAGGACGTACCGGTCGGTCCACTCCCCGCCGGGTTTGCGGAACCGCGTCAGGTAGTCCGCGTCGGGGCGGTCGCTGTCGACGACTCGCCAGTCGACCCCCGCTCGGTCGGTCCGGACCGAACCGTCCAGCGGCAGCGGCCGGCGAAGCGGCGGGACGGCAAGCCCCACGTCCACGACGTAGCGCCGGTCGAGGTGGACGACGTTCGTGTGGTGGTTCGCCGGCGTGCCGACGCTCCCGTCCGCCTCAAGTACGCAGGCGGCGACCCGGTCGGCGTCGAATCCCAGTTCCCGGAGCAGGCCGTGAAACAGCCCGTTGAGTTCGAAACAGTAGCCGCCGCGCTCGCGGCCGACGACCTTCTCGTAGAGTGCGTCGGGGTCGAGGGTCACCCCTTCGCCGTGCCCCGTGGTGAAGGGATCGCCGACGATCGAGAGGTTCTCGAAGGGGACCGCCTCGACGTGGGCCCGCTGGAGCCGGTGAAGGCTCTCGAGACTGGTGGTCACTCTCCCGGGGTCGACGCCGACCCGCCGGAGGTAGCGTGCCGCGTCCATGCGCTGGCTTTCGTGTGGGTGTCCCTAACGGTTTGGCGTTCGGGCGATGCCGGTTGTTCGCTCACTCCACCGACGGAAAACCCGAGAACAGTAAGAAAGCCACCGGAGACTCGCCAAGCGAGACGGCGCAAGCCGCGGGGTCGTTCGAAAGACCGCGGTGCGGTCTTTCGTGATGAGCGCGGGACGGAGTCCCGCGAACCATGCGAATAGCGTGGGAGCTTCGCTCCCACGAACCATGCGAGCGGGCCATGCGCGGCGCGAAGCGCCGCAACACCGGGGCGGTTTCACCGCCCCGCTGCCCGCGAGCAGACGGCAGCGGAGCTGCCGTGAGCAGACACCGCAGGGGGTGGAGCGACTGAGGAGCGCGGCGAGCCTTCCAGTGGGTGAGTGAGCGAGGGGGCCTTGCGACCGAGTGAGCGAATCGGCCGGGGAGGACCGTGGCGTCCGTTGAGCGAACGAAGTGAGCGCAACGGGTCCGAGCGGTGACACCGCGAGCAAGCGCGGGACCGGAGGGGCAGGGCGCGCACCCGCAACGCCCCGGGCTTCCTTGCTGCTTTCCAGCATGTCGCCGAATCCGTCTCACAGTATCGCGGTGTTTCAGTATCCGCAACACTCCCCGCGGAGTTATTTGCATACACACGTCACAACTAGATATGCCCGGAGGAGGACGCTCGGACTTACCGGCGGTCAGGATTATCGGGGCTATCGTGGCGCTGATTGCTGTCGTCGGCTGTCTGGTTCTCGGATGGTCGTGGGGGTCGAGTGACGCTATCCCAACGACGATTGGCGCCATCGTTGCGGTCTCGATAATCGGATGGTCATTCTACAGGGTCGAATCACTCACAGCCAGCCCGTAGACCACCTATTCGTGCTGTTCCTGTGAGTCCATGACACAGCGTGAAGTACGAGTACAGACCGAAGTGCAAGCTGCAGAGGGTATATTTTGTATGCGTGCCCTGGTGAGACTGGGATAGCGAGGGCGTGTGAAAGCTTCTACGACAGGCTCGTTTTCACCTGGTAGTCCCGTCTCCGCTCAACACCCACAGCCACCCATTCATCCCCGAAAGTCGAACCGCGGCGGGTCGATGTTCGGCGTCCGGTGGTCGACGGGCCGGCCGTCGTCGTACCGGACGAAGCTGAGATAGAAGGTCCGCCCGCAGCCGTCCTTCTCCGGGTCGGGGTCGTTCGCGCCGCCGCCGTCGACCGGTCCCGCCGGATCGGTGTCCCCGGCCGTCCTCTCGCCTCCGTTGCCCAGACAGACGAACTCGACGCCGTCGGCAGCCTCGACCGCCTCGACGTCGTCGGTCGGGGCGGCGTACTCCCACCCCTCCAGGGGCTCGCGGCTGACGCACTTGTCGTCGAGGTATCCCTCCCGCTCGACGCCGGTCACTGCCCCGCAGTAGGGACAGTGGTACGTGACTTCGACCATACCTACTGTAGGGGCTGGAAGGGTATAGCGTAGGCGCCTCGTACGCCGAGGTCCCGGTCGCGCCGCCCCCTCCGACCTCGCTACTTTTATTACCCGAACGCCAACGCCGGGGTATGACGGAGCTGCTGTACCTGCCCGACGCCGACAGCGTCACGGAGTTCGAGGCGACAGTCACGGAGGCGACCGAGGAGTACATCGTTCTCGACGGGACCTACTTCTACCCCGAGGGCGGCGGCCAGCCCGCCGACCGCGGCACGCTCTCCTGGGACGGCGGCGAGGCCACCGTGCGCGACGTCCGGAAGAACCACGGCGACGTCCGCCATTACCTCGATACCCTCGAGGGCACGCTCCCCGAGGAGGGCGAGACGGTCGCCGGGGAAGTCGACGCCCAGCGCCGCGAGAAACTCCGGCGGATGCACACCGCCCAGCACGTCGTCTCCCGGGTCGTCCTCGCGGAGTTCGACGCCACCACCGCGGGCAACCAGGTCCACGAGGACCGCTCGCGGATCGACTTCGAACCCGCCGACTTCGACGACGCCGACCTCGAGACTATCGAGACCGAGACCAACGCCGCCCTCGACCGCGACCTGGCGGTCTCGAAGGCCGAGCGCCCTCGCGAGGACGTGGAGGAAGAGACTCCCGAGGGTCGAACCCAGCTGGACCTGATCCCGGACCACGTCGACCCGCTCCGGGTGGTCGAGATCGAGGAGTTCGACATCTGTCCCTGCGGCGGGACCCACGTCGACCGGCTTGGCGAGGTCGGGCACATCTCGATTCTCGACCGGACCTCCAAGGGTGCCGACGTCGAGCGCATCGAGTTCGAACTCGTCGACGCCTGATGCCGACCCGACACGCCATCCCGGTCGCCGATGGCGAGCGGGTGGTGGCCGTCCACCACGCACCCGACGGTCGTGACGGCTCGCCCGGTGCAGGTGCGGACGGCCCGCCCTGGCTCGTCTTCTGTCACGGCTTTCTCAGCGACAAGTCCGGCAGCTACGAGGGCCGTTGCGAGCGGGCGGCCAGCGAGGGGTACGACGCCGTCCGCTTCGATTTCCGGGGCTGTGGCGAGGCCGACGGCGACTTCGTCGACCAGACGCTCTCGGCGAAGATAGCGGATCTGCGGGCAGTCCTCGCGCACTTCAACCCCGGCTCGGTGGCGCTGTTCGGCTCCAGCTTCGGCGGCAAGATAGCCTTCCACGCGGCGGCGGAGCTGGCAGTCAGCGACGGGGCGGACGGCGGAGCCGACGGCGACGCTGGGACCGGCGACGTGACCATCGAGGCTATCGCCACGCGTGCCCCCGTAACGTACAACCGCACGTTCGCCGAGGCTCGCCGCGAGGTTGATCGGGAGGGCTCGCTCACCTTCGAGACCGGGCAGACAATCGACGATGGCTTTTTCGAGGACCTCGCCAACCACCCCTTCGCGGACGCGGTCGCGGCCGTTGACTGCCCGGTTCTGCTGGTCCACGGGGCCGAGGACGGGTCGGTCGACATCGCCGATAGCTTCGAGGCCGCGACAGCACTGGAGACGGACGTGTTGCTGGAGAAAGTGCAGGGGGAAGGACACCGGTTTTCCGGGGCGGGCGAGCGGCGGCTGCGAACGCGGCTGTTCGACTGGCTCGCGACGGTGTAGCCGCTGCCGTGTGGTCTTGCGGGCGTGGTGCGGGACGCTACGCTTATGCGGTCCCCACGAAACGGGTAGGCAATGCCAGTGCTGGACCGGTTCAGGCTCGACGGGGAGACGGCGGTCGTCACGGGTGGCAACCGCGGGATCGGCTACGCCATCGCCGAGGGGCTCGCAGAGGTCGGCGCGAACGTCGTCGTCGCGAACCGCGACGCCGAGTCCGGCCGGGCGGCCGCCGAAGCCATCGCCGGGGCGACCGGCGCAGACACCCTCGCCGTCCCGGCCGACGTGACCGACGAGGCAGCCGTCGAGGCCCTGGTGGCCGAGACCGTCGCGGAATTCGGCGGCGTGGACGTGCTCGTGAACAACGCCGGCACCTCCTCCACCGGCCCGGCCGAGGAGATGGCCGCCGCGGAGTTCCGCCGGACGCTCGAGATCAACACGACCGGCGCCTTCCTCTGTTCGAAACATGCAGCCAGGGAGATGAAAGAGGGCGACGGCGGCTCCATCATCAACGTCTCCTCGATGTCGGCGTTCATGGCGAACTACCCACAACACCAGGCCGGGTACCAGTCCTCGAAGGCTGCCCTCGAAGGCATGAAATACCAGCTCGCCTCCGAGTGGGCCGAGTACGGGATCCGCGTCAACAACATCAACCCCGGCTACGTCGAGACGGAGATGCTCCCGCCCGAGGAGATGCGCCCGCCGCAGTGGCGCGAGGAGACGCTACTCGACCGTCTCGCCGACCCGGAAGAGCTCGCACCGCTCGCGGTCTACCTCGCCTCCGAGGCCTCCTCCTACGTGACCGGGACGTCGGTGCTCATCGACGGCGGCTACCTCGTCCGGTAGCAGCGAGCGCCCCGGGGCCGGTCCGTCCGTAGCCGCTCCGCCTCAGACCGTCGTCAACAGGTCGTAGAGGTCGGCCTCGGTCGCGTTGCCCTCCCGGACGGCCTCCCGCGGCGCGCGCGGGGCGGGCGGGCCCTCGACGGCCTCGACGGCTTCCCGGGGTGCGTACCCCTGCCGGGCGAGCCAGGCCGCGCCCACCACCCCGGTCCGGCCGAGGCCGGCGTTGCAGTGGACGGCGACCCGGCCGTTCTCGGCCGCTCGGTCGAGGAAGTCGACCGTCTCCGCGAGCCGGTCGGGGTCGGGGAGGTGGCGGTCCTGGATTGGGAGGTGTGCGGTCTCGAAGCGGTCGCCGTAGGCGTCGGGCAGCCCCCAGCGCTTGCCCTCGCCCTCCGAGAGCAGGCAGACGACCGTCGAGACGCCGTTCCCGCGCAACAGTCCCGTCCAGTGCTCTAGGTCGGCGCCGAGGTGCCCCGGTCGGCAGGCGCCACAGACCGGCTCGTCCTCCGCGAGCGGCCCGAAGTTCGCGGCGTTCACCGTCTCACCGCCGGCCGCGTCGCCGGCCAGCCCCTCCGTGCGAGCGTCGTCATGGACGCCCGAACGGCCCCGAGCTTTGAATCCGTTCCGGCTCTCCCAAGACTGATAAACGGCTGCAAGCTGTCACTCCAGCTCCCGCGGGTCGAACGCCGCCGGGTGGATATCGCGCTCCTCGGTGGCCCGCGGTGCGGGGGTGTCAGTAAAGAGTGTCGAGTCGGGGGCGGCGACCGGCGTCTCCCCCGCCTCCGCTGCGGGGACGAAGTCCCAGGAGTGGTAGTGAGTCCACCCCTCGGGCTCGAGGTCCGTGAGGTCGACGTCGTCGACGACGACGAAGTGCTCGACCGCGTCGGTGTGGGCGGTGTAGATCGACTGGACCATTCGCAGCCTGTCCCGGCGGCTGGGGCTGGTCTCCGGCCGGGAGACGTCCTGGCCCGTCACCGGGTCGACGATGGTGCTGTCGACCTCGGGAGTCCGGAGGTCCGCCCGCATCTCCTTGGCGGCCTCGATTCCCGGGACGGCGGCCTCCACCCGCAGGCGCTGGTTGCCGGTCGCCCAGACGTCCACGTCCGGACGCTCGTGGGCGAAGTGTTTCACCCACGACAGCGGGACCACCTCCTTCTCGGGGTGGGGGTTGACCGAGACGGTCCAGTCGCGGTCGAAACAGAGGACGACCTCGGGGGGTGTGGGTCGGGACCTGGGTGTGACCATGCCCGGGCTGGTCGGCCCGGTCGCTTATAGCTCGGGGTTGACGACAGTGTCGGGCCGCTCCCCGGCGAGCACGGCCTTGATCTTCTCGGCGCCCGCTCGGGCCGCCCGGGGTGGGTAGCCGTCGGTCGCGCTGGCGATGTGGGGGGTGACGTGGACGTTCGGGTGCGACAGCAGGGGTTCGTCCGCTGCGGGCGGTTCCTCCTCGAGGACGTCCAGCGCAACGCCCGCCAGCAGGTCCTCCGCCATCGCCTCCCGCAGCGCGCCCTGGTCGACGACCTTCCCGCGCCCGGTGTTGATCAGGTAGTCGCCGGCAAGCGCGTCGAGTTCGGCCGGCCCGACCATCCCCTCGGTCCGCTCGGTGAGGGGCGTGTGCAGCGTCACCAGCTCGGCCCGCTCGAACAGTTCCCCGCGGCCGACGAACTCGACGCCCGCCGCCTCCATCTCGGCCTGGGCCACCCGGGGCCACCGGCCGGTCTCCAGGTCACCGGTGACGTAGGGGTCGTACCCCAGGACGTCCGCGCCGAAGGTCTCCGAGACCGTCCGTGCCACCCGCGAGCCGACGAAGCCCAGCCCCGCGACCCCCACCGTACGCTGGCCGAGTTCGAGCACCGGGTCGCGGGACCACTCACCGCCGGCCGTCCGTTCGATGCGGCCCCGCCAGTCCCGCAATAGCGTGACCATCATCCCGACGGTGTGCTCGACGACCGCCGGCCCCGGCCCCTCGGGGTTGTGGACGACGACCACCCCGTTTCGTGTGGCGGCCTCCAGGTCGATGTGGTCGTAGCCCGACCCGTGGACGGCAATGACTTCGAGGTCGTCAGCCGATTCGATGACTGTCTCCGTGACCTCGCCAGCGCGCAGGAAGACGGCCCCTTTGCCGTCGAGCGCAGCCGACAGTTCGTCGTCCGCGCGGACGTGCAGCGTCCCCGGCGGGAGTTCGAGTTCGGAGACCGCGCAGTCAGGGCCGAGCGCGTCTGCGAACGTCTCCACCTCGACGGGATGGGAGGAACTCGAGACGACGAGTACGTCGGGCATGACCGCGGTTCGACCGGCCCGGTGTTAGGTGTGTGGATCGCCACCGCGGGACTGCCGTCGCCGCTGAGCTACCGTGGCTGCGGGGCCGTCGCGGCGACTGCGTGGCGCGGCTCAGAGCCGCGTTCGCATGCAGACCGCCGTCGCCGGATAGGGTTTCTCGAACTGTGTCGTCCGCCGGATGTCCGGAGGCGTATCCGACCGCTCGATTTCCTCGTACCCGCGGTCCGCGAAGAAGCTGGTTGCGGTCGTCGTCAGCAGATACAGCGCCTCAACGCCCTCGGCGCGGGCTATCCCCTCCAGCCCATCGCAGATGGCCGTGCCGACGCCTCCCTCCCGTTCTGACTCGTAGACGGCGACCGACCGCCATCTATATAGCCTGCCGCCTTCCCTGACAGGGCATGTCACACGTCGTCGACGTTCACTCACACTGGTGGGCGGAGGACTGGATCCCGGAGGCGTACTGGGAGGCGATGACCGACATCATCGTCCGCGAGATGGAGAAAGGCGGCCGCGACCCCGACCGCCAGCGGGTCCGCGAGGAGTACATCCCCACCTACTGGGACCCGACCGGCGAGGAACTCCTGGAGCGGATGGACGAGGCAGGCATCGACCACCAGGTCGTCTTCGGGCTCGACTGGGGGATCCCCCTTGGCGACCCGCCGCTCTCCGTCCGCGAGTACAACCGCAAGGTGGCCGAGTTCACCGGCGACCACGACGAGCTGACTGGCTTTGTCACTGTTGACCCGCGCCGGGACTTCGCCGTCGAACACGTCCGGACGGCGCTGGACGACTGGGGAATGAGCGGCCTGAAACTCCACCCCACGTCGGGGTTTCACCTCCACGACCCCGAGACCTACCGCCTGCTCCAGCTCTGTGACGAGCGCGACGTGCCCGTCCTGACCGACTCCGGACCGATCGCCGCACCGCTGTACAGCAAGTACTCCCACCCGACACACGTCGACGAAGTCGTCACGGACTTCCCGGAGCTGGACCTCGTCGTTGCCCACATCTCGCTTGGCTGGTGGCGCGACCTGCTCGCGGTCGCGGACGTGAACGTGAACACCCGGATGCGCGTGGACATCTCGGGCTGGCAGGGCCGCGCCGAGGAGTACCCAGAGGAGTTCGCCCGGGCGGTCCGCCGCTTTGTCGACGCGCTGGGGGCCGACCGGGTCCACTGGGGGACCGACGACCCCGCTTTCGACGCTGCCTATCCCAAGGAGGAGTGGCTCGAGGCTACCCGCGCGTTGGCTGACCGCGAGGACGAACACGCGCTCACCGACGCGGAACTCGAGCAGGTGCTCGGTGGGGGCGCGACCGAATTACTGGGGCTGTGACCGCCCGGCAGCCCGGCCGGTGACCACCGGCGCCGGCGCGCCGAGCGCCGCCCTCGCGCTTCTCACAGGTTTTATGCCGGTGCTCGGAGTCCCGTCGGACATGGTCGTAGACATCGACGACATCCAGGAGGTCGCGGTCATCGGCAGCGGACAGATGGGGCGCGGTATCGGCGCAGTCGCCGCGCTGGCCGGGTACGACGTCGCTATCAACGACATCGACGAGTCCCAGCTCGAGGAGGCCAAAGAGCAGATCCAGTGGTCCTACGAGAAAGCCGCCGAGAACGACCCTGACGTGACCGAGGCCGACACCGAGGCGGCCTTCGACCGGATCTCCTTCACCACCGACCAGGAGGATGCGGTCGCGACCGCCGACTTCGTGACGGAGGCCGCCGTCGAGCAGCAGTCGGTCAAGGAGGATATCTTCGGGACGCTCGACGAGGTCGCCCCCGACGAGGCGATCCTCTCGACGAACACCTCGGGGCTGAACATCACCCGACTCGCGGAGGTCACCGACCGCCCCGACCAGGTCGTGGGCACCCACTGGTTCAACCCCCCGATGCTGATGGACCTGGTGGAGGTCATCATGACCGAGTACGCCCCCACGGAGGTCGGTGACACCGCCGAGGCGCTCATCGACTCCTTCGGCAAGACGCCGATCCGCTGCAAGATGGACATCCCCTCCTTTATCGTGAACCGGCTGATGCGGCCCTACGGCGAGGGGGCCGCCTGGATGGTCTACCGCGGCGAGCACTCCATGCGGGAAGTCGACTCGGCGATGAAGTACAAGGAGGGGTTCCCGATGGGACCGTTCGAACTCGCGGACTACACCGGCGGCATCCAGATCCGCGTCGAGGGCGAGGGCGACCACCTGGAAGACGACCGCCCCATGGCATACGACACCGAAGTGTGTCCCATCCTCCACCAGCTCTACGAGAAGGGCCGCTACGGCCGGAAGGCCGGCGCCGGCTACTACGACTACAGCGACCAGGACGAGCCCGACATCCCCGTCGACGCCGGCCAGGGTTTCGACACGCTGCTGGTATGGGCGCCCATCGTCAACGAGGCCGCGAAGATGGTCGAGAACGACGTCGCCAGCGTCGAGGACATCGACACCGGCGCCCGTCTTGGCGGCAACTGGCCGATGGGGCCCCTCGAGAAGGCCGACGAGGTCGGGCTGGAGACCGTCCTGGCGAAGCTGACCGAAGTGGCGAGCCGCCACGAGGACACCAACAAACTCGCCGAGACGCTGCCCTGTGACCTGCTGGTCGAGAAAGCAAAGGCCGGCGAGACGTTCTACTGACGCGGCAAACGAGGCGGTCCACCGCTAAACTCAATTCTGTTTGACACGTATGTGGCCGGGTAGACGGCAACACTGACCCCTTTCCGGTGAGTATTGCGTCCACGTCGTGATTGGTCGAGGTGCAACCATGAATACGCCAGTCATCGTAGAAGCGGTGCGAACGCCGCAAGGAAAGGAGGACGGAGCCTTCGCGGACGTGCGAAGCGAGGACCTGTCGATCCCGCTGGTCGACGAGATGCTCGCGCGCACCGGGCTCACCGGCGAGGAAGTCGAGGACGTCGTCTGGGGCTGTGCCCAACAGCGTGACGAGCAGTCGACTAACATCGCCCGCCAGATCGCCATGTTCTCCGAGCTCGGCGAGGAGGTTCCGGGGACGACGGTCGACCGCCAGTGTGCCTCCTCGGCGCAGGCGATCATCCAGGCCGCCGACCAGATCCGCGCGGGCACCCGGCAGGCGATCGTCGCCGGCGGCGTCGAGAACATGAGCCGCGTGAAGATGGGTGGGGGCTCCGGCGAGATGTACCCCGGGCTCGACGAGCGCTACGGGATGGAGAACCTCCCGATGGGCCAGACCGCCGAGAAGGTCGCCGAGGAGTACGGCGTCACCCGCGAGGAACAGGACGAGTACGCGCTGCGCAGCCACCAGCGCGCCCACGAGGCCACCGAGAGCGGGAAGTTCGCCGAGGAGATCGTTCCGGTCGACAACGGTGAGGAGGTCGTCGAGAACGACCAGGGGATCCGTCCGAACACTGACATGGAGACGCTTGCGGGGCTGCCGACGGTCTTCAGCGAGGACGGCACGGTCACGCCGGGCAACGCCTCCCAGATCTCCGACGGCGCCGCCGGCGTCCTGATCACCAGCGAGGCGCTGGCCGAGGAGCACGACCTCGACGTCCTGGCGGAGGTGGGCACCCACCACGTCCACGGCGTCGACCCCACGATCATGGGCATCGGGCCGGTCCCCGCGACCGAGGGGCTGCTCGAGCGGGCCGGCACCGAGATCGACGACTACGGACTGGTCGAGCTCAACGAGGCCTTCGCGAGCCAGGTCATCGCCTCGAAGCGCGAGCTCGGCATCGAGGACGAGATCCTCAACGTCAACGGCGGCGCCATCTCGATCGGCCACCCGCTGGGCTGCTCGGGTGCGCGCCTGCCCGTGACGCTCATCCACGAGATGAACCGCGAGGACGTCGACCGCGGGATCGCCACGGAGTGTGTCGGCTTCGGCCAGGGCGCGGCCATCGAGTTCAAGCTGCCGAACTGAGTCACGTCGTTCACTTTCTCCGTCTTTTGCGACGAGCAGTGCATTGTGAGCGCTGCGCCGAAAAAAGGCCCGCGGCGGCCCGTTACTTCCCCTGGAACTCCGGCTCGCGGTCCTCGTTGAACGCGGCGGCGCCCTCCTCGAAGTCCTCGGTGCTCAGCAGGGTCTCGAACATGGTTCGGTCGTGAGCGATCCCCTCGCGAAGCCCGGTCTGGGTGGCCATCTCGGCGGACTCCTTGAGCGCCTGCAGCGAGAGGGGCGCCTGGCCGGCCAGGTCGGTGACGAACTCCTCGACCGCGTCGTCGAACTCGTGGTCGGGGTAGACGTCGTGGATGACCTCGGCGTCGCTCATCCGCTCGGGCGGGAAGTGGTCGCCGGTCATGGCGATCTCCTTCGCCAGCCCCGGCCCGGCGAGTTTCGTGATGTACTGCACGGCGCCCGCGCCTGGCAACAGTCCCAGATCCACCTCGGGGAGGCCAAAGCGGCTGGACTCGCTTGCGAACCGGAAGTCACAGGCCAGCGAGAGCTCGAATCCGCCGCCCAGGCAGTAGCCGTCGATCTTCGCCACGACGGGCGCGGGGAACTCCCGGACGAACTGGTAGAGGCCGGGGTCGGAACTCCCCCCGGCGGACTCGTCGGAGAAGCCGCCGATGTCCGCCCCGGCGGAGAAGGCGCGGTTCCCGGCGCCCTCGATGACGACTACGCGGAGCGCGACCCCGTCGGCGTCCTCGTTGTGGGCCTCGAGTTCCTGCATGGCCGCGACCACGTCCGTGCGGATCTGGTCGTTGAGCGCGTTCAGGGCGTCGGGCCGGTCGAGCGTGACGGTGCCGACGCCGCGGTCGCCGTCCCAGTCGAGCTGGACGGTCTCGTAGTCGCCCATCTCAGACGCCCCCCCGGAATCGTGCGGTCTGCTGGCTGTGCCGTCGCGTCTGTTGAGACGGTGACATGGCTCATGCCACCGCCAGCGGCGACATAAAGACACCGGTCACGCGCATTCCGAAATACGTTTGTTCGGGTGACGTGCAATGCGAACGATGGACAGGATCTCGCTGTCGAACACGGCTTTCGAGGGGAACAACAACGCGTACCTGCTGCAGAGCAACGGGACCACGGCGATGGTCGACACCGGCGACGCGACCGAGGCGACCCGCGAACACCTCGAGGAGGAACTGGCCGAGCGCGGACTCTCCTTCGCCGACGTCGACGTGGTCTTTCTCACCCACTTCCACGGCGACCACACCGGGCTGGCGGCGACCATCCAGGAGGCAAGCGGTGCGACCGTCTACGCCCACGAGGACGACGCCGCGCTGATCAGCCAGGACCCCGAGGCCCAGGCGGAGATGGAGGAGCTCCAGATTGCCTACTTCGACGAGTGGGACATCCCGGAGGACCAGCAAGCCGTCCTGAAGTCGATCATGCACGAGGACAACAGCCTGTTTGGCGCCGGCCCCGACGTCGAACCCTTCGCCGACGGCGACACCTTCCAGGTCGGCGACTACGAGATAACTGCCCGCCACACGCCCGGCCACGCCCTCGGCCTGGCGAGCTTCGAGCTGACCGTCGACGGCGAGGACGTAGTCGCCTCGGGCGACGCGCTCCTGCCGGTGTACACGCCCAACGTCGGCGGCGCTGACGTCCGGGTCGAGGGCGCACTCGGGAAGTACCTCGAGACGCTGCTGGAGTACATTGAGGCCGACTACGACCGCGCCTGGCCGGGCCACCGCGACCCCATCGAGGACCCCGCCGCCCGCGCGGCGACCATCATCGACCACCACGAGGAGCGGGCCTGGCGCGTGCTCGACGTGCTCCGGGCACAGGGGCCGTCGACGCCCTGGGAGGTCAGCGCCGAACTGTTCGGCGACCTCGAGTCGATCCACATCCTCCACGGCCCCGGCGAGTCCTACGCCCACCTCGAACACCTCGAAGCGGACGGCTACGTCGAGCGGGAGGGCAAGGAGTACCGCCTGACCGACGCTGCCCGCGAACGGATGGAAGAGATCGACGACGAGCGCTGGCCGCTGGTCGACGAGGACTACGAGCACACCCTCTGAGCCGGGCACGCGAAGCGCCACCGCGGGCCCCACCCCGTCCGAAGATTCAAGCCCGCCCCGGCTGTCGCCGGGGCATGGAGTATCCCCTCTCTGACGTCCGCGTCGTCGACTGCGGGCAGGTGATCGCCGGCCC
>Ga0207714_1001644_pt1 | contig 14303 bp, 13 predicted proteins | sample PonA232FremontCA_2_FD_187270 | JGI IMG/M metagenome (GOLD analysis project Ga0207714, IMG submission 187270) | Marine sediment microbial community from Fremont, CA, USA - Pond A23 Sediment 2 (SPAdes) | ecosystem: Environmental > Aquatic > Marine > Unclassified | place: USA: Fremont, California... | reverse complement strand
CCTGTGCGAACTGCGGATCGTCGAGCCTCACGGAGGACTGGGCGGGCTACGTCATCATCACTCATCCCGAACGCTCGGACGTCGCCGAGGAGATGAACGTCTCCGCGCCCGGCGGCTACGCGCTCAAGGTCCGCTGACCGTGCTCGAACTCCCCGACGACCTGCGGGGAGCGTTCAAAGACCCGCTGGGGCCGGTCTTCACCGATCCCGACTCGTTGCTCGCGGCCGACGACGCCGGGCGACCACTGATCGCCGTCGGCGACGTGGTCACCGCCCACCTCCGCGACGCCGGTCATCCACCGGACGTGGCGGTGATCGACGGCAAGACGGAGCGCCACGCCGTCGACGAGTCGATCGGCCGCTCGCTTCCCGTCCCCGATATCGAAGTGACGAACCCCGCGGCCACGCTCTCGCGCTCGCTCCTCGACGCACTCGTCGCGGCGCTCGGCCGCGAGGAGTCGACGACGATCGGCGTCGACGGCGAGGAGGACCTCGCGGCGCTCCCGGCCATCCTCGTCGCGCCACTCGGCGGCTGCGTCGTCTACGGCCAGCCCGGCGAGGGGATGGTGCTCGTGCCCGTGACCGACGAGACGCGGGCGCTCGCCCGCGACCTCCTCAGTCGGATGGACGGCGACACCGACGCCGCGTTCGCGTTGCTCGGTGCGTGAGCACGTCGCCGCCCGCTTCGTAATCCTTTTGTCCAGTTCGAAACCACATATGGGTAACTGAACGATGGATATCGATATCATCACGGAAGACGAGAATCCCATGTTGCACCGGACGGACGTTCGATTCGAGATCACGCACGACGAGGCGACGCCCTCGCGGCTCTCCGTGCGCGACAGTCTTGCGGCCAAGCTGAACAAGGACTCCGCCGAAGTCGTCGTCCACGAACTCGACACGAAGTTCGGGATGCGAAAGACCGTCGGCTACGCCAAGGTGTACGAGAGTCCGGACCACGCCCGCGACGTGGAACAGGAGCACATGCTCGACCGGAACAAGATCAGCGCGGACGGCGAGGACGCCGAGGACGTCGACGCGGAAGCCGAGGAAGCGTAGCGCCGGATGCGAGTGCTCGGCCTCGAGGGGACCGCGTGGGCCGCCAGCGCCGCGGTCTTCGAGTACGACCCCGACGACCCCGCGCCCCTCGACGCCACCCCACCGACTATCGAAACCGACGCCTACCAGCCCGAGAGCGGCGGCATTCACCCGCGCGAGGCCGCCGAACACATGGGCGAGGCCATCCCCGCGGTGGTCGAGTCGGTCCTCGACGCCGCGGACGGGCCGATCGACGCCGTCGCCTTCTCCCGCGGACCGGGGCTCGGCCCCTGTCTCCGTATTGTCGGCACCGCCGCCCGCGCCCTCGCAGGGACGCTCGACGTGCCGCTCGTCGGCGTCAACCACATGGTCGGCCACCTCGAAATCGGGCGGTACGGCGCCGGCTTCGACTCACCAGTCTGTCTCAACGCCAGCGGCGCCAACGCGCACCTATTGGGCTACCACGACGGCCGGTATCGCGTTCTCGGCGAGACGATGGACACCGGCGTCGGCAACGCCATCGACAAGTTCACCCGTCACGTCGGCTGGTCACACCCCGGCGGGCCGAAAGTCGAGGCGGCGGCCAAATCGGGCGCGTACGTGGACCTTCCCTACGTCGTCAAGGGGATGGACTTCTCGTTCTCCGGCCTCATGAGCGCCGCCAAGGACGCCTACGACGACGGGACGCCCGTCGAGGACGTCTGTTTCGCCCTGCAGGAGACGATATTCGCCATGCTGACCGAGGTGAGCGAACGCGCCCTCTCCCTGACGGGGGCGGACGAACTCGTCCTCGGCGGTGGCGTCGGCCAGAACGCGCGCCTACGGGAGATGCTGTCGACGATGTGTGCCGATCGCGGCGCGCAGTTTTATGCCCCCGACCCCCGCTACCTCCGCGACAACGCGGGCATGATCGCCGTCCTCGGCGCGAAGATGCTCGCCGCGGGCGACACCGTCGCCATCGACGAGTCAGCGGTCGACCCGAACTTCCGCCCGGACGAGGTGGCCGTGACGTGGCGGGCGGGGGAGGCGTCCGTCTCCGTCGCGCCCGCGGAGACGGCCGAACGGCAGGGCGCCGAGGCGGTGGTCACCGTCGGGAGCGACCGCGTGACCAAGCGCCGACTCCCGAAGGCGTACCGACATCCGAACCTCGACGCCCGCCTGCGCCGCGAGCGAACCGTCGCCGAGGCACGCCTCACGAGCGACGCGCGCCGGGCGGGGGTGCCGACACCAATCGTCCGCGACGTGGATGTGGCGGAGGCGACGCTCACGTTCGACACGGTTGGGGAGCGTGACCTCGCCGCTGCGCTCACGCCCGCCCGCGCCCGGGCCGTGGGCGAACACCTCGCACGGCTTCACGGAGCGGGCATCGTCCACGGCGACCCCACCGTCCGGAACGTCCGGGTCGGCGACCGGGTCTACCTCGTCGACTTCGGCCTCGGCTACCACAGCGGCCACGTCGAGGACCACGCGATGGACTGTCACGTCTTCGGCGGGAGCGTCCGCGGGACGGCCACGGACGCCGACGCGGACGCGACGCTCTCGGCGTTCGAAGCCGGCTACGCCGCCGTCGGCGACGACGACGTGCTCGGGCGGTTGCGGGAGATAGAGGGCCGGGGTCGGTACGCTTAACAGTCGGCCCGGTCTCCGTCGGCGAACAGCGTCGTCCACGCCGACCAGTAGCGGTGCCAGACGTCGACGTAGCGCTGGATCGGCGGCGAGGGACGGTCGTCGGGTACGCGTCGCTCGTCGACGACGCACCGGCAGTCGGGACAGCGGAGGCGCCGACGATCACCGACAGTGCGGACGGTCCAGTCGCCGTCGGCGGAGCTGGCGTGGCCACAGGCCTGACAGAACAGGGTGGCCTTGCGTTCGCTCGCGTCGACGGTCGACGGGGACGAAACGGGAGCGGAACTCATCGGTTGTCCTACGTGTCCGACAGGGATATTTCTGGCGTTAGACGGTCTGAACCGGACGATAATGAACGATCCGCGGCAGCACACGCCCACCGAAGACATATGTGCGAACGCGCCCTGTCCGACGCCGTGAGCGAACCGATAGACGTCGAGGCGGCGGCGGGGGTCTGTAGCGACATCGTCGACCGGGTGAGCGAAGCCGTCGTCGCCGACCGGACCTTCCTGGAGACGGTGCTGGCCGGGATGCTCGCCCGCGGGCACGTTCTCGTCGAGGACGTGCCCGGCACCGGCAAGACGCTGACCGCCATCGCCTTCGCGGACGCCCTGGGCCTAGAGTTCAACCGAATCCAGTTCACCCCCGACCTCCTCCCCAGCGACATCACAGGCACCCACGTCTACGACGAACACGACGGAACCTTTCGGTTCCAGCGCGGCCCCGTCTTCGCGAACGTCGTCCTCGCCGACGAGATCAACCGCGCGCCACCGAAGACCCAGTCCGCGCTGCTGGAGGCGATGGACGAGGGGCAGGTGAGCGCCGACGGCGAAACCTTTCCCCTCCCCGAGCCCTTCTTCGTCATCGCGACGCAGAACCCCGTCGAACAGGAGGGGACCTTCCGCCTGCCGGAGGCCCAGCGTGACCGCTTCGTCGTCGAAGTCTCGATGGGCTATCCGGATCGTGCGGGCGAACTCGAACTCCTCGAACGCCGAAGCAACCGCACGACGACGAAACCACGGGTCGACAGCGTCGTCGACGCCGCGACGGTGAACGACCTCCGAGGGGTGCCGGAGACGGTGACAGTCGAACCCGAAGTACGGGGGTATCTCGTCGACCTGGCGCGGGCGACCCGCGAGGACGGCCGCGTCGCAGTGGGCGTCTCCCCTCGTGGCATCCAACGGTTCTACGAGGCGGCCCGGGCCCGCGCCGTCGTCGCCGGACGGTCGTACGTCGCGCCCGACGACGTGAAGGCCGTCGCGCCCGCGGTGCTGACCCACCGCCTCGTGTTGACCGACGAGGCGTCCATCCGGGGCGTCGACCCCGCGGCCGTCGTCTCCGCCGTCCTCGATACGGTCGAAGTGCCGGCGGCGACGGCCGACTAGGCCCGCAACACACCGAGCAGGATCACCGCCGCGGCGACAGCGGCCACCGCCCCCACGAGCGCCCCGTCGGGGAGCGCCACCGCGCCGACGAGGCCGAGTGACGCCCACGCCACGCCGACGCCGGCCGTCGCCGTGACGGCGCTCCCGACGGCGTGGATGGCCTCGAGGCGACCGGTCGAGCGTGGTCCGAGATCCGCACGCACCGCCGCCCCCTGATCGCTCACATCCCACGCGACGGCCCCGAGGCCCACGAGGACGAACGTCGCGAGCGGCGAGGCCGTCCCGACGCCCAGGACGACCGCACACGTCGACAGGCCCGCACCGGCCAAGGCGCCACCACGCTCACGGGCCGGGACGAGGTCGATCCGGAGGGAGAGAAACAGCGCCGTCAGCGCGGCCAGCAGCGCGACGAGGGCGGCGGCGGCGACGCCAAGAGCGAGGCCAGTCGGCGACAGGGCGTCGAGCAGGTCGACCGCGACGGGGCGAACCGCCGCCGGAAGCCCCGCGACGGCGGTCCGAACCTGACCGCCGGCGACGACGGCGAGGAGGACGAGGAGGACCCCCCCGGCCGTCGCGGGGAGCAGGTGGCCGAGCGTCGACGCCGTCGCCCCCGCCGCGGCCCGGAGGAGGCGGGCGGCGAGCGCGAGCGTCGCGGCGACGGCCGCGACGGAGAGCAGGAGGAGTCGCGGGCCGGTCGGGGCGAGAAGCACCGCGACGCCGACGACCGGCAGCGCCTCGCGGACGGCCGGAATCGCCGTCGGGAGGCTCGCGCTCGCGGCGACCACACCGTATTTTATCAGCGTGCGGCAGTCTGCGTCGAGGCGGGTGACCGCCCGCTCGGCCGCCTCGCGCCGCGCCCGCGGGAGCAGTTCCGTGATCGGAAGGGCCGACAGCGCCCACCGACAGGCGAGCGCCGCGGCGACGACGAGACCGAAGAAGGTCGCCAGCGCTATCGTCGGCCCGTCGGGCGACAGCACCGGATCGAGGAGCGCACCCGGCGAGAGGTCGGGGACGGAGACGGCGTCGAACCGGGCGGCGAGCAGTGCCGCGAACGCCAGTCCGACGACCGTCACCGTCGCGGCCGTGGATCGGAACACCCGTCGGATCGTCCCTTCGTCGACCCCGTCGCCGAGCGTGCCGGTCGCCCCGACGGCCGCCACGCCGGCGCCGATCGCGAGGGCGACGGCGGGGAGAGCCGTCACGGGTCCGGCGCCGAGGACGCCACGCTCGGCGGCGACGAGGACGACGCCCGCGACGCCGCCGAGGGCGACGAGTGGCGTCAGCGCCGCTCCCGTGGCCGCCGCGGCGGGACCGTCGTGCGTCCGGGCGAGCGCCGCGACGCCGAGGGCGACGCCCGTCGCCGCGATCAGCCCGATGCCGGCGGCAACGCCGGCCGTCGCGCCTACGACGACCAGACCGACGCCGACGGCGAGGACGACGGTCAGACTCGCCGGGCGGGCGAGGCGGGCGCCGACCGACGCGCCCGTCGACTCGCTCATCGGTGATCACCGCCTCGAAGTACCCGCCCCAGCGCCACCGGCAGCTCCTCCTCCCGGTCCCAGTCCACGACGGCCGCGCCGACCCCCCGCATCCGGTCGAGTCGAACCCCCCGCTCCAGCGCGAGCACCCGACCGCCGACGGAGTCCGGCGTCACCGACGGCGAGAGGACGGTGATCTCGTGGCCGTGGGCGCGGATCGACTCGACCGTCGACGCCGCGGCGTCGTCGAGGGCGGGCGTACAGTGGATCACCTGCGCCGCCGCGGGGAGGCCGGCGAGCAGACGGCGGAGGTCGGCACCGCCGCCGTCGGTGCGGGCGGCGGCCGTCGCCGTCACCGACTCGCCGGCGCCGGTCGCGGCGGCGTTGCAGACGGCGGCCGCGTGGGCCGCGAAGGCGTCGGCGTCCGGCGGCACCCACGCCGGTCGGCGGTCGGTGAGCGGGTCGGTCGTCGCCAGTGCGCCGACGCCGACGTGATGTCCCTCGTCGCGGAGGACGCGTGTCGCGAGCGTGGCGGCGTACGCACATAGCGTCGCGCCGGTCGGGAGCGATGCCGCGCCAGCGACGTGGTTCGGCGCTCGGGCGTCGATCAGCACCGCCACCCGCGCGGCGCGCTGTTCGCGGTACTCGACCGTCGAGAGCTCGCCGGTCTTGGCGTATCGCCGCCAGTTGATCCGGTTGACCGGGTCACCCGCGCGGTAGTCGCGGGTGGCGTGGAACTCGACGCCGACGCCGCCGGTGTCGGTCGCCAGCGACCCCGAGAACGCCGCGGTTTGCCGCCGGAGCGGGACGTCCGCGGCGTCGATGCGACACTCGAACCCGTCGGCGCCCTCGGCCTCGCGGGTCGTCTCGTCGACGACCGTTCCGCTCACCGTCGACGCGCGGAGCCGAACCGGGCGGAACGCGTACCGCCCGCGATTCGCGGTGAGCGTGTAGGTCGCCGTCGCCGACTCACCGGGCCGAAGCGCCGCGCCGACGGCCGACTGACCCTCCCGGACCGATAGCTCCTCGGGCACGCCGTCGCGGATCCGGAGATCCGGAAGCATCGAGTCGCCGACGTTCGTGGCCGTCAGCGTCACCTCGACGGGCTGGCCCGGCAGCGGTGCCTCCGGCCGAAGCTCGCGTTCGACCCGCACCCGGTCGTCGAGGGGGGCGAGCGTCGACAGCGCCCCGTGGACGACGAACGCGAGGGGGACGACGCCCGCGAGTAGGAGCGCCGGCGTCCCCGACGCGACGCCGACGGCGACGAGCAGGACGGCCGCCGCCGCGAGGCCGCCGTACCGCCGGACGCGACGGGTCACGACGAGCCCTCCAGCGCCGCGCGGATGGCGTGGAGGCGCCCCCGTGGCGACGACGGCGGCGGCTCGTACCCCGACAGCCGGTCGGCACACGTGCGTTCGACGGCGGCGAGCGCCCGGGACACCCGGCGCTCGTAGGCGCGGCCGGGGTAGAGCCACGCGTACAGCCGATGGTACCACGGGTAGTCCACGTCGGCGGTGGTCGACAGGAAGGCCGCCGCGTACCGGTCGTCGGTCCACGACCCCCGGTCGACGTACCCCTCGGGATCGTCGGCCGCGACGCTCTCGACGACGACGGCACGGAGCCGTCGCCGGATCGGATCAGCGGCGGCGTCGGGACCGCCGTCCTCGACCGACTGCTCGTACCGCGTGGAGAGGTCGGTGCCGGCGACCGACGGCCGCCGCCCCGACTCCCCGGCCGGCCGCTCCGACAGCGGCGCCGCGGCGTCCGGTTCGGTGAGCCACGAGTAGAGCAGGCCGATCACCCCGGCGACGGCGCCTGCGAACGCCAGCGCGAGGCCCGGATCGGTGTCGAGAGCGCCGAGTCCGTCCCGGATCGGCGCCGGGAACGTCGCCGGCGCGTAGCCGTACCAGACCGCGAACCCGACGCCGGCGAGGGCGAGACCGACCGCACCCCGGCGCCACGTGAGGCGGCTCACTCCGACCCCCGCACCGCTTCGCGGACCGTCCGCAGCGCCTCGCGGGCGGCGGCGAGTCGGTCGGCGTCAGGGGCGAGCCGCCCGTACTCGGCGTCGCGGTACGCCTCAGTCAGCGCGTGGATCGGGGCCGCCGGCAGGCCGCGCTCGATGGCGTAGCGGGCAATCTCCCCCGGCGTCCGGGTCGTCGCTCGTGGCGGCGCGACGACCCCGACGAACTCGCGCCAGAGGTCGCGGATCGTCGGCGTCGACGCCTCGTCGGCGGTAGCGGCGCCACCCGTGCCCCGTGGACCGTCGTCGGTCGAATCTCCGGTCGTCGTCGTCGCCGACTCGGCACGCGCGATCAAGGCGGCGAGCCACCGCCGAAGCCACCCGACGAGCGCACGGGGATCGAGCGCCGCGAGGGCGGCGAGTCCGCGGGTCGCCAGCCGTTCGGGGAGGCCGGCGAGGTGTCGAAGCCCGCGTCGGAGCGCCCGACCGATGGCGACGAGCCGGTCGGCGGCGCGGATGCAGGCGGCCGTCGCCCACGCGACGAGTCGGGACAGCCACGTCGCCGCCGCCAGTCCCGCGTTCCGGGGTGTGAGCCCGCGCCGTCGCGCCGCGCGTCCGAGGAGGGCGAGCACTCCCAACGCGACGACGCCGACGGCACCGGCGTTGCGCGCGAGCGGGAGGGTCGTCCGTGCGCTCGCCCCGTCGGGGGCACGGGCGACGACGGTGGTCGACCCTGCGAGCGGCAGAGAGACGCCGAGCGTGCCGTTCTCGGTCGTCGTGCCCGCCGCGGCGCCACCGACGGTCACCCGCGCGTCGGCGACTGGCGTCCCGTTTCGCGTCGTCGTCACCGTCGCCGACCCGCCGGGGAGCGGGAGGAGCGGCGCCGACACCGAGAGATTCACCGGCGGCGGTCCGGCGGGCGTCGGCGTCGCGCCCGCGGCGCGGACGCGGACCGTCGTCGTCGCGCCGACGGCCTCGCGACGGGCCGCGAGTCGGTAGGTGCCGGGAGAGACGTCGGCGAGCGAGACCCCGAGTCGGCCGTCCGACCCCGTCGTCCCGACGCGCTCGCCGTCGAGGGTCACCGTCGCCCCGCGGACGGGCACGTCACGGATCGTCGCCCGGACGGTCATGCCGCCGCCCGCGACGGGCGTCCCCTCGACGGCGAGCGTGACGTTCGTGTCGCTCCGGTAGGTCCGCGAGGAGCCGTTCGGGGCTGGGGCGGCGCGCTGTGCGGTGATGGGCGGTTCGTCGCGGGCGGCGTGGGGCAGCGTCTCGCCGCGAGCCGGGAGCATCGGGCCGCCGGCCCACCGGTCGGCGGTCGTCTCGGTCGTCTCCCCGTCGTACTTCGTCGCCGCGTCCGGCGGCCGCGCGGTGACGGTGAACTCGGCGGCGTAGGGGAGTCGCGTCGTCACCGTGCCCTCGGCGCCCGTCCAGCCGACGCGCTCGTCGTTGATCTCGACCGGTGCGCCGACCACCGGCGTCCCGTTCTTGGCGACGCTGACCGAGACGGGGGCCCCCGCCACTGGCGAGCGGTTGAGCGAGATGTCGTACGGCGGCTGTGGGTTCTGCACCGGCAGTCGCCCGGAGCCGGTGGGATCGAAGCGCACCCACCCGGTTCCGGGGAAGAACACTTCCACCCACGCGTGCCCCCGGTCGGCGGTGACGAGATACTGCTCCTCGCCCACCCGCTCGCCCGGCGCGTAGCCGACGACGTAGCGGGCCGGAATCCCCTGGGTCCGCAGCATGGCGACCATCGACGTGGCGTAGTACTGACAGTAGCCCGACTCCATCTCGAAGATGAACTGGTCGGCGACGGGGTCGCCCGCCTCGTGGCTGGCGTTCAGCGAGTACGGCTTCTGCCGGAGCCAGTCGCGGACCGTGACCGCCTCGTCGTACGGCGTCTCGTCGCCCGCGGTCAGGTCGTCGGTGAACGCACCCACTCGGTCCGGCGTCGCCTCCGGCAGTTGCGTGTACCGCTCTTCGATCCGGTCGGGGTAGTCGGTGCCGGCGGCCCGGAGCGTCGACGGATCCGAGGGCGGCGCCGCGCTCCGGGCGAGGTAGTCCGTCCCCGCGGGGAGTCGGGTGGTCGCGCGGACGCCGCCGACCGTCGACGCCTCGACGCCCGTTCCCGCGCTCGCGTTCGGCAGTTCGACGCCGCTGGGTTGCCAGGCGGTCGGGAGCGACGACGACGGCACCAAGAGGGTGACGCGGTAGTCCATCGCCCGCCCGTCGACTGTCCGGGCGTCGTGGGGGACGCCCTCGTCGATGGATCGCCACCCCGGCGAACTCGCCCACGTCGATCCCGTGTACGTGGCGTACGCCGTCTGTCGCCAGTAGGCGTTCTCCGGGCCCTCGACGACGAACTGCGGGGTCTGGGGGAGTTCGCCCTCGAACCCCTGCGTGGATCCGATTTGCGTCCGTTCGGGGGGCGCCGAAAGCGGGACGCCACTCGGCGAGCCGCCGGGGAGCTGGCCGCCGGCCGAGGCGCCCCCCGATTGCTCGCCGCCGCCCTCTGGCGTCGCCATCGCTTCCGGTGTTCCGGTCGCCGCGGATGTCCCCCGCTCGCCGTCCATCCCGCCGCCGAGGCCGGCACCCGGCAGGAGCGCCGCGGCGACGACGAGCGCCGCGACGGCCGCCAGCGCGAGCGCCACCTCGCCGTACTCGGCGCCCCCGGAGCCGTCGGACTCACTCATTGCGGATAGTGTGAATCCGCCGTCAGCAATAATAACGCTGTTCCCGCTCGCGGCGGTGAAGCCGAAACCCACCTGACGCCGGCGTCCGTACGGACCACATGGACAAGGCGACGCTCCGGGGGCGAATCTGGGACGACCTGGAGGCGAGCGGCGAGGCGCGGTTTCCGTTTCCGCCCCACGGCCGTATTCCCAACTTCGCGGGGGCGAGCGAGGCGGCCGACCGCCTCGTCGAAACCGAGGCGTGGAAGGCGGCAGGGACGGTCAAGGCGAATCCCGACGCCCCGCAGTTGCCGGTGCGGCGGGCCGCGCTCCGGGCGGGCAAGACGCTGTACGTTGCCGTCCCGCGCCTGCGCGACGAGCGGTGTTTCCGGCGGCTCGATCCGGATATCGACGACTACGACGCCGCGACCACCGTGAGCGGCATCGACGAGTACGGAATGCCGGTCGGCCCCGACGGAATGGAGCGGATCGACCTGATCGTCAGCGGGAGCGTCGCGGTGACCGAGAGCGGCACTCGGGTCGGGAAGGGGGAAGGGTACAGCGACCTCGAATTCGCCGTCCTCCGAGCGTTCGACCTCGTCGGCGACGACACGGCGACGGTGACGACGGTCCACGAGCGACAGGTCGTCGACGACGCTCCGGCGCTGGACGACCACGACGTGCCGATGGACCTGGTCGTGACGCCGGAGCGGGCCCTGCGGACGGGGGCGGTGGGGAAGCCGTCGGGGGTCGACTGGGAGCGGCTGGGCGAGCGGGTCACGGAGATGCCGGTGCTGGAGCGGTTGCGGCCGGAGTGATCGACGCAGGCTATTTGCCGGCGCGGGTGGATGTGCGTCCGTGCGACTCGTACAGGTAATGGTCCCCGCGGGCAAGCGCGAGTCGATCCTGCGGGCGCTCGACGACGAGGGCATCGACTACGTCGTCACCGACGAGACCAGCAGCCGCGAGTACACGGCGACCGTAACCTTTCCCCTGCCGTCGGCGGCGGTCGAGCCGGTGCTGGAGCGACTCAGGGAAGCCGGCCTCGACCGCGACGCGTACACCGTCGTCCTCGACGCCGAGACGGTCATTTCGCAGCGGTTCGACGACCTCGTCGAGCGGTACACGGAGGAGGAGGAGAACGGAGACCGGATCGCCCGAGAGGAGCTCGCGGCGCGGGCGCGCTCGCTCGCGCCAACGTGGCGGACGTTCGTCTTCATGACGGCCGTGAGCGCCATCGTCGCCACCGCGGGCCTCCTGCTCGACTCCGCCGCGGTGGTGGTGGGTTCGATGGTCATCGCGCCGCTGATCGGCCCCGCGATGGCGACGAGCACGGGGTCGGTCGTCGACGACCGCGAACTCCTGCTCCGCGGGGTGAAACTCCAAGTCGCCGGTGGGGTGTTGGCCGTCGTCGCCGCCGCGGGCTTCGCCGCGTTCCTGCGGGCCGCCCACGTCGTCCCCCTCGAAGCGGCCGACGTGTTCGCCATCAACGAGGTGCGCGAACGGCTCGTCCCCGACGTGCTCTCTTTGGTCATCGCGCTCGGTGCGGGCGCCGCGGGGGCGCTCAGCCTCTCGACCGGCGTCTCGACGGCGCTCGTCGGTGTCATGATCGCCGCGGCGCTCGTCCCGCCGACGGCCGTCGTCGGCATCGGCCTCGCGTGGGGGTCGCCCCGCACCGTCTCCGGGGCCTTTGTGCTCGTCCTCGTCAACTTCCTCTCGATCAACTTCGCGGCGCTCGCCGTGCTGTGGCTCACGGGCTACCGGCCCGAAAGCTGGTTCCGGCGCGAAGAGGCACGAGCGGCGACGCTCAAGCGCATCGCCACCCTCGGCGTCGCGCTGCTCGTCCTCTCGACTCTGCTCGCGGGCGTCACCTACGGCACCTACCGGACCGCGACGTTCGAGGAGGACACCCGACTGGCCGTCGACGGCGCCCTCGCCAACTACGAGGACCTGGAACGCCTCTCGCTCACCGTCACTTACGAGGAGACGTTCCCTTTCTCCCGTCCGGATCGGGTGACGGTCACCGTCGGCCACCCACCTGGTCAAGAGACGCCCGAACTCGCCGGCCGCCTCGCCGCACGGATCGAAGCTCTCGACGACCCGCTACTCCGTGACGACGGCCCGATCACCGTCGAAGTCCGATACGTCGCCGTCGACGTGGGGACGAGCACGGACCGCACGGCGGCCGCGGCGAACGTCGACCCCAGTTCACCGTCCCCGGCATCGGGCCGCGTTAGCACTCGGCAGACGGCGTAATTCATATTCTCTGCCGTCCTCTCTCCCCCTATGAGAGTTATTTTTACGCTGACATTCGTTGTCGTCGTCCTCCTCGCCGGCTGTACCGCCCCGCTCCAGACCGCCACGAACAACGGGGGGACGGCCGGCCCGACCGTCTCGGTGTCCGCGAGCGGATCGGCGAGCGCCGACCCCGACTTGGCAGTGGTGCACGTCGGCGTCGAGTCGACGGCCGACACGGCGAACGCGGCCCGCGGGCAGGTCGCCCGGGACGTCGAGCGGGTTCGGACGGCCCTCTCGGGCGCCGGCGTCCCCGACGCGAGCGTAACGACGACGACGTTCGGCATCGCGCCCGTCTACAACTACACCCGTGGCGAGAGCGAACTCGTCGGCTACCGCGCGGTCCACGCACTCGCCGTCGAGACTGGGTCCGACCGCGCCGGCGAGGTGATCGACCTCGCCGCCGGCGCCGGCGCGACGAGCGTCGACGGCGTCCAGTTCACCCTGAGCGACGAGCGTAGGGCCGAACTGCGGGCGACGGCGCTCGACCGCGCGATGAACGCCGCTCGGACCGACGCGGACGGCATCGCGGACGCGGCGGACCTCTCGGTAACCGGCGTCCACCGGGCCGCCACCGGCGCGGAGTTCGTTCCCTACCCGGTCTCCCGGTTCGAGGACACCGCGGGCGGCAGCGAGACGGTCATCCAGCCCGCGCCCGTTCGGGTGACCGTCACGGTCGACGTGACCTACACCGCCGCCTAGCGCGACGGTAAGTCGGGCTCCCAGTCGACCGTCTCAATCACCAGATCGAGGGTCGCGTCGACGTTCTCCCCCTCGCTGACGCTCATATAGGCGTCCGCCTCCACGTCGCGGGACCGGTCGCTCTTGTTGCACACCGTTAGCACGGCGGCGTCGAATCGCTCGGCGACCGCGTCCCGCAGGTCGAGTTGGGCGTCGAGCGGGTAGCCACACGCCCCGCTCGCGTCGACGACGAACAGGACGGCGTCGGCGAGGTGGGCAAGTGCGCTCGCCGCCTGGCTCTCGATGTCGTTGCGCTCCGCTTCCGGCCGGTCCAGCAGTCCGGGGGTGTCGATGATCTGATAGCGGATGTGGTCGCGCTCGACGTGGCCGATCTGGATGCCACGCGTGGTGAACGGGTAGCGAGCGATCTCGTTGTCGGCGCGCGTGACGGCGTTCACGAACGACGACTTGCCGACGTTGGGGTAGCCCGCGACGACGATGGTCGGCTCGTCGGGGCGGATGTCGGGCAGGTCACGCAGAGCGTCGCGGGCCTCGCCCACACGCAACAGGTCGCCTTCGACCTCCTCCACCACGTCCGCCATCCGCGCGAACGCCTGCTTGCGGTGTTTGCGCGCCGTCTCGGCGTCGGTCTTCCGGAGTTTCGCGTTGTACTCCCGCTGGATCTCCTCGACCTGCCGGCTCGCCCACGTCACCTCCGAGAGGCTGGCCCGGAGGGCGTCGAGCCCCGTCTGTTCGCTGCCGTCGTCGGCGGTTCTAGTGCCCATCTCCCGGCGCAACACCGCGTCGGCGAGTTCGCGATAGAACGGGTCGACGACGCCGAAATCCGGCCACTCGGTCACCACGTTCTCCAAGTTGTCCGAGAGGATGTTGCCCGCCGTCTGCAGCATGGACTGCTGGGCCTCCACCCCGGACTTCGCGCGCCCGGTGCGGGCGGCCCGCGAAAACGCCTTGTCGATGAGTTCCTCCGACCGGGGCGTGGTCGGCAGGGCTTCGAAAATCATTGTCGGCGCTTCGACACGGGCGAATAAAAGGGCGTCCGTTCGCGACGGCGCCGAACTACCGGCTCGACGGCGACGCGGCGGCTGACGCGCCGTCGTCGGCCCCACCGGGGCGCGCACCCCCCCCCCCCCCCCCCCCCCCCCCCC
>Ga0207714_1001643_pt1 | contig 14303 bp, 17 predicted proteins | sample PonA232FremontCA_2_FD_187270 | JGI IMG/M metagenome (GOLD analysis project Ga0207714, IMG submission 187270) | Marine sediment microbial community from Fremont, CA, USA - Pond A23 Sediment 2 (SPAdes) | ecosystem: Environmental > Aquatic > Marine > Unclassified | place: USA: Fremont, California... | reverse complement strand
CTGCGCGAGCGCTACGAGGAGGTCGAAGAGCAGTTCGAGCGGGCCGAACCCGTCGAGGACGAACCGACCGTCAGCCGCACGTTCCAGTAAACCGGCCCCGACCCTCGACCCCACCTCAGAGCAGGTCGGGCGTAATCGGGTACTCCCAGGCCTCACCGTTCAGCGCCTTTATCGTACCGATGGCGATGAAGATGAGATTCGCCCCGATGAGCCCAAGAAAAGCCAGTATGGTCAACAGGGCGAGTATCTCGGAGATAAGTGCGAGCACGAAGATGAGAATAAACGTCCCGAAGTTGTACGCGATGAGTACAATCTGCCAGTTCGTCGCATTGGCGGCGTTTTCCTTGACGAACGGGTCGTTGGTGACAGCGTAGAGGATAATCGGGCCGAACAGTCCGGTGAACAGCGCGAGAACGTGCGCGAGTCCGGCCAGCCCCGTGCTCGAATTGGGGCCGGCCGTCTGCAGGCGGTCCGGTTGTCTGCCGTACTGCTGGCCGCCTCGCTGCTGTGGTCTACCTGCCCTGCGTTGTCGGCCACCCTGTTGCTGTGGTCCGCCTGGGCCACGTTGTCGGCCACCCTGTTGCTGTGGTTCGTCTGGGCCACGTTGTCGGCCACGCCCGGACTGGTTACCACCGCCGGGTTGTCTGCCCTGCTCACCGCCCCCACCCTGCCTGCCGCCTCCGGGTCGACCGTCGCCGCCGGTCCACCTGTCGCTCGTGGACTGGCCGCTATTGGCCTCGTCCTGTTGCCACTCGCTGCCTCCCTGCCCGGTGTCGGCCTCCGCGTTCTGCTCTGCACCACACTCGGAGCAGAACTTCGAGTACCTGCTGAGCGCTGCGCCGCAGTTCACGCACTGCTTTTCGCCGCCGTCAGGCACCGGCTTCCCCCTGTCGGGCGGTGCGCTGTCCCCGACTGTCTGTTCCTCGCCGTCCATAGACTGATTCACACGGACACGTCTGATATCTCTTTCCCTCTGACTACTCCCAGTTCTTGCACGAGGCACAGACGAGACGACCCTCCTGTTGCCAGAGACGGGTCGCCGTCTCCGCGCAGTCTGCACACGCTGTCCCGTCCGGACTCCACCGCGAGGTTGGCGGCTCGCTGTTGCTCTCCTCGGTATCGTCGCTGTCGCCGAGGAACTCGTCGAGCGAGGCGTTCTCCATACCCAACAGAGACACTCGTGAATCTTAAGAATGGTGCTGGCCACTGCTTTGGCCCGCAGACGACCTCTCTCCGGGTCTGTTGCCGTGTCCCTACAGCAACTCTGGCGTGATCGGGTAGCTCCAGGCTTCTCCGTTTACTGCTTTTATCGCGGCAATAGCAATAAACACGAGATCCAGAACGAGGAGTGCGAGCAAAAAGAAGATGCCGACAATCAGGAGCACGAGCAGGCCGGAGATGAAACTGTAGATGATGAGCATGATCTGCCAGTCGGTTGCCTTTGCGGCGTTTTCCTTGACGAACGGGTCGTCGGTGACGGCGTAGATGAGAATCGGTCCGAGCAACCCGGTGAACAGGGCGAGGATGTGCGTGGCCGCAGCGAGTCCGGTGCTCGAACCGGGTCCGGCCACAGCCATGCGGTCCGGTTGTCTGCTGTGGCCGGCCTGCCGGCCGCGCTGCTGTCCCTGGCCTCTGGGCCGTTGTCTACGGCCGCGCTGCCCCCGGTTCCGGGACTGCTGGTTTGGTCCCTGCTGTCTTCGGGTTGCGCCCTGTCGCCTCTGTCCGCGCGCTCCGGTGCCGGACTGCCCGCCCTGCTGCTGGTTGCTGTTGTACCGTTCCGGGTTCTGTTCTGTGCCACACTCCGTGCAGAACTTCGAGTCCCTGCCCAGCGGCGCACCGCAGTTCGTGCACTGTTTCTCCCCACTTTGCTGTCCGCTGTCACCCTGCCCGGGTGACGACTCTTCGCCGGCGGACCGGTCCCGTGGTCCGTCCGGGTCCTCTGTCTCGTCGTCCATACGCCACTCTACACAGATACGCCCGATAGCTCTTTTATCGCTGGGTCGGCTGTCCGGTTCCCGGTGTCGGCGGCCGCCGCGCCCAACCGGAGGGTTTTATCGCCTGGTCGTCCGTGCTGTTGGTATGATACTCTCGGATGGGGACATCCGCCGCCGACTCGAGGAAGGTGACCTGGTGATCGAACCACTCGAGGACCCGGACCTGCAGATACAGCCCGCGAGTGTCGACCTCCGCCTGGGCCGGGAGTTCCTGGAGTTCGAGCGCACGAACATCGCCTGCATCCACCCCGACAGCGAGGCCGAAACCGAGGACTACGTCAGCGAGACGGTCGTCCCCGAGGGTGACGACTTCGTGCTCCACCCGGGCGATTTCGTGCTCGGAACGACAATCGAGCGCGTCGCTATCCCCCCGGACCTCATCGCCCACGTCGAGGGGCGCTCGTCGCTCGGCCGCCTCGCAATCGTCATCCACGCCACCGCCGGCATCGCCGATCCCGGGTATCGGGGGCAGATAACGCTCGAACTGTCGAATCTCGGGGCCGCGCCGGTCGTGCTCTCGCCCGGGATGCGGGTCTCCCAGTTGACGTTCACCGAACTCACATCGCCGGCAGAGCGGCCCTACGGCGAGGAGCGCGACTCGAAGTATCAAGAACAGGAGGGGCCACAGGCCTCGCGGCTCGGCGGCGACCGCGAGTTCGGGGACAAACAGTGAGATTCGCCGAGGAGGTGGTTGTCGAGGCGGTGCTCCCGACTATGCGGTCGATGCTCGCCGAGGCGCTCCGCGAGCGGGGTCACACACAGCGCGAGATTGCCGACCTGCTGGGTCTCAGCCAGAGCGCCGTCTCGAAGTACGTCCACGGCGACATCGAGCGCACCGAGCGCGTGCGCGACGACGAGCGGGTGCGTGACCTCGTCGAGCGCCTCGCCGACGGCCTCGCGAGCGGCCGACTCCAGCCGGTCGAGGCGCTGGTCGAGGCCGAGGCCTGCATCGACACACTCGAACAGGGTGTCGTCGCCGAGTTGCACGCCGAGGCGGTGCCGGCGCTCACACCCGAGGACGCCGCCGCAATCCACGACAGCGGCGGCCGCCTCCAGGCGACCGTCCGGGTCCGGGCGTCCGTCCGGCAGGGGCTCCGCGTACTCGAGAACACCAGCGGCTTCGCACAGCACATCCCCGCGGTCGGCTCGAATCTCGTGGAGTCGCTCCCCGACGCCGAGACAATCGAGGATATCGCCGCCGTGCCCGGGCGCATCCTCGACGTGCGCGGGCAGGTCACCATCCCGGGAGAGCCAGCCTTCGGCGTCAGCCAGCACGTCGCCGGCGTGTTGCTCGCGGCCCGCCGGGGTGGCAGTGACGCCCGGGCGGCCCTGAACGTCCGGTACGACCGCCAACTGCGCGACGCACTCATCGAGCGGGGCCACCGGGCCGCCGAGTTCGACGCGGAGACGAACATCGAGACGGCCGTTCCGGCGGCGTTCGGTGACCGACCCGACGCGACGGTGCTCTACCAGACCGGCGGGTTCGGCGTCGAACCAGTGCTGTACGTGCTCGGCTCGGACGCGCCGACTGTTGCCCGTCGACTCCGCGAGACCCATCCCGACCTCGGCGGGTGAACTAAGTGTCTCGGGGGCCAGTGTTCCGGCAGTGGACCTGCCGTGAGCGAGACACACCACCTCGCGGATACGTTCTACGGGACGTGTGCGGGCATCTACGACACGGTGGCGACAGCGCCGGCCGTACGGCCCTGGCGTGCTCGCTGTGTGGGGGAACTGGCGCTCTCGCCGGGTGATACTGTCGTCGATATGGGCTGTGGCACGGGTGCGAACTTCCCGGCGCTGCGCGAGCAGGTCGGTCCCGAGGGGACTGTCGTCGGTGTCGACCTGGTCGGGGCGATGCTGCGGCAGGCCCGCCGGCGCGCCGAGCGCAACGACTGGACGAACGTCTACGTCGTGCAGGGGGACGCGACACGGCCACCGGTCGAGACTGCGGACGCGCTGGTGTCGACGTTCGTCGTCGGGATGTTCGACGACCCCGGCGCGGCCGTCCGGTCGTGGGTGCGAACCGTTCGGCCGGGAGGCCGCGTGGCACTCCTGAACGCCGCCCGGAGCAACCGGCCGGCACTGTGGCCCGCCAACCTCCTGTTTCGCGCGTTCACCCGCCTGACCGCGCCCGGCCACCGACTGCGCCTGCGCTCGCCCACGCGCAACCTCGAACGCAGGTGGGACGACTCCGTCGACGCCCTGTTCGAGGGCACTGTCGACCACGTCGAGGACCGCCTCGGCCTGGGATTCGTCGTCTTCGCAAGCGGGCGCGTACCCGGGAGTGTGTGATTGACCGCGCGACTGCGCCGACGACCGGTACGTTGAAACCCGAACGTGCCGAGAGTCAGGTATGCTCCTGACCGTCGAGGGTCTGGACGGGAGCGGCAAGACCACCTGCATCGAGGCGCTGCGGGAGTCGTCGGCGCTCGGGGACGCGACGTTCACCCGGGAGCCGACCACCTCGTGGTACGGGGAGGCCGTCCGGCGCTCGGTGGCCGACGAGCACGCGGACCCGCTCGCGGAACTGTTTCTGTACACCGCCGACCACGCGGCACACCTCGCGCGAACGGTGCGGCCGGCGCTCGACCGCGGCGACGTTGTCATCTCGGACCGGTACTCGGACTCCCGGTACGCATACCAGGGGGCGACGCTCGCGGACCGCTTCGAGGACGCGCTGGCGTTCGTCCGGGCGGTTCACCAGCCCTGGACCCGCCCACCCGACGCGACTATCTATCTTGATGTCGACCCGGAAACCGGTGCCAGACGGAGCGGCGCAACAAACAAGTTCGAGACGGCGACCTACCTGGCGGACGTGCGGGACAACTACGAGCGCCTGCTCGCCGACGACCCCGACCGGTTCCTCCGCATCGACGCCTCCCGTCCGGCCGAGGATGTCCGGGCGGACGTTCTGGCCGCTGTCGAGCGACTCGTCTGATCCCCGGCCGCTACGCCGTCGCGGTGTCGACTGCGTCGCCGATGCGGACGAAACTGTAGTCACAGCCCTCGCCCGTGCACCGCCACTTGACCTTCTCTCCGAGGTGAATCTCGGTGCTCGCCGCCCGGTAGAAGGTCGTCTCACCACACCGCGGACAGCCCTCCGCTCGCTCGCGCTCCAGTGACATACCCGGGTGTACACCGCGGGCTCAATTCAACCTTCGGATTACCCGTTATCGGGTGGGGTCGCGGTTTCCGGTCCCGCCTGCTATCAGCTAATTCCTCCTCAAGCCCGAACTATAAGTGGAAAGCCGAACCAGAGTACACAACACAACTGATGTTGGGGGCATCACGCGACCGGGGTGTTTCGAGTCCGCTGGGGTACATCCTGAACCTGAGCATCGCGGCAATCGTGCTGGTGAGTCTGGGCACCGCCGGCACAGTCTTTTTTGACGCCAACACGGACGCGGCAATCGAGGAGGACCTCGCGGCGTACGGAAACGACCTTGCTGGTGACATCCAGTCGGTCGACCGGTTGGCGGCTGCGACACCCGGCGGGACGGCCGACGAGCGCGCCGCACTGGCCGACTCGGTCCACGGGAGCGGCTACATCGTCGAGGTGGTAAACGCATCCGACGCCGGCAACGTGACCGGACCGCTCCAGTACGCCACCGAGTGCCAGCGGCAGTGTCTGGTCCTCGCGACACAGGACGGCGACGTGCACACGACGGTCAACTTTGTCTCGGCGACCCCGGTCGAGAGCAGTCGGTTCGACGGCGGGCCGGTTCTCGTCCGCCGGCCGGCCGGCGGCGACCGCATCCAGTTTGACCCACTCGAGTAGATGTCCAGCACCCAACCCGACCCACCCACGACAGACGCGCCCCCCGGTGACAGCGGCGTCACCGACTGCCGCCGCGACGAGCGGGCCGTCAGTTACGCGCTGGGCTTTGTCGTCGTGTTCTCCGTGGCCGTCGCGGGCACGCTCGCGCTGTTCGTCGCGGGGGTCGACCTGCTCTCGGACGTCGACCGAGACGGGGCAATCGCCGCCGGCGAGGCGAACGTCGACGTGGTCCACTCGGAGATTTCCGACATGGTCGCGCAGGGCGACGAGCGCCGCGAACTCCAGCTCGAATTGGTCGACACGCAGGTCCGACTCACCGACAGTCAGGCGGTCCAGTTGCGTCTCGAGTCCGACGACGTGGCCCTGGGCGGTGTCGAGTACGGTACCCGGGCGCTGCACTACGAGATTCCGTCCCACGACACGACGTTCGTCTACGCCCTGGGGCACGTCTACCGGGTCGACCAGCGCGGCGACGGAAGCGCGCTCAGCGAGCAACCGCCGGTGTTCGATGTGTCGGACCGGCAGACCCGTCTCGTCGTGCCGGTGTTGACCGGGTCCACCGCCGGCGGCCCCAGCGAGGTTGGCGTCACCGGGACCGGCGAGCGGGAACTCGTGGCGCTCCGGTCGGGGTCCCGCGGGTCGCTCACCCGGACGGGCACGGGCGGTGCAAACGCCAGCGCGGCGGGTGTCGACACCATCTCGGGGACGCTCACCATCGGGGGTGTGACATACCCGTCGGTCTGGGTGACGGCACTCGAGACGACCGGGTTCGACGACGTCCAGGTCGGGACGGAGGGCACCACCGTGACCGGAGCGTTCGAGAGCGACCGACTGACACTCCAGCAGGCCGACATCGCGTTCGCGCTCGGGGGTGGACCCTCCTCATGACAGGCGAGAACGACCACGAGACACCGGTCGGCGAGCACACGTACCGCTGTCCGTACTGCCCGGTCGAGTATCCGACGGAGATGCTCGCGCGGGTTCACGTCACCTACGCCAACGACGAGCGCCACGAGGGTCGTGACGGGATGACACCGGAGGTGGAACCGGTCGAGTGTGACGCGGGCGGCGAGCAGGTCGGGACCGCGTTCACGCTCGCGGGCCAACTCAATCTTCACGGACTCTCGCTGTCGGACATCCCGGCGGCCTACGACGGCCGCGAGTTCGACGAGCGCGAGCGCCGGGCGCTGCTGGTCGCGGCGGTCAACGCCGACGGGACGCGCGCGGCGGCCGAACTGCAGGACCGCGTCCGCGCCCACCTCGCTGACTACGACCTCGAACCGCTGTCGGCCGGCGAACTCCGGGCGCTCTGTGACCACGTGTTCCACCCCGCCGTGAACGCGGGGTCCGACACGGACGAACACGGTCCGGAACTGACCACCGCGGAGACGAGACTCAGGGACCTCACCCCCCTCCAGCAGGCAATCGTTCTGGCGCATCTCGCACGGCCGGACACCGAGCGGACGGACCTCGCCGCCCGGGTCGGGACGGCACGCTCGTACCCGACGCAGGTCATCGACGCCCGACCGGACCTTGTCGCGCGCCTCCGGAGTCGTCTCGACCGCACGAGTCTCGAACGACTCCTGACAGAGCGTGTCCCCGGTGAGGACCTCGCCGAGATACGCGAGGAGGGGTATCTCGACGCGTTCGACATCGACCTGGCCGCCGCACGGGAGCGCAAACGCCGCCGAAACGACCCCGGTGTAGGAGCTCCTGACGACAGCACTCCCGGCGACACCGTGTCCGACGACAGCGCTCCCGGCGACACCGTGTCCGACGACAGCGCTCCCGGCGACGCCGTTCCCGATGGCCCGGGTGGCGGGGTGCCGGGCGACGCCGGCGTCTCCGGCGGCGAGTGGTCCGGCGACGACGGGGCCAGTGTGCCCGCGTCCGGCGACGAGAGCGGACTGGGGGCGTTGGGGGCAGAGACCGAGAGCGGGCCGGAGGAGTCGAGAGCAGAGACCGAGAGCGGGCCGGAGGAGTCGGAAGTAGACAGCAAGCGGGGGGCGATACCGCGCGCGGAGGTGGAGGCGGTTCGTGAGCAGGTCGCGTTCGACCTCGCGGTGGTCGAACAGGAGATGGAACTGGCCGACCCGACCCCCCAGCAGGTCCGCACGAAGGCCTACCTCCAGCAGATTCTGGAGCGACTCGACGATATCCTCTCGTGAGCAACGTGACCCCCAGTTCGCTCCCGGGTCGGTCCGCGAGCGCGCATTGTCGTTCGCGTGGCCGGCACCGGTCTCTCTCCCGGCCCCAGAGACTCTACACTTATCGCTCGTGTAGCGTGACCGCGAGGCTGCCGTCCTCGACAGTCGCGGTCATCATAGTCGCGCGGCCGGCGGGGCTCGCGCCGGTGACGCTGCCGGGGTTGAGCAGGCGCACCCCATCGTGGCGTGCGTCGAGTACCTCGTGGGTGTGGCCGGCGACGCCGACGGCGCTCTCCGCGCTCGCGTGGGCTCTGACGGCACTCGCGACGCGTTGCTGGTAGCTGTGTTCGGGGCCAGTGCCATGGGTGAGGACGAACTCGACGCCGTCACATCCGACCGTCCGAACCTCGGGCAGTCCAAGCCCCCGGTCCATGTTGCCCGAGACGGCGGTGAGTCTATCGGCCATCGCCCGAACGTCGGCAAAGGCACCCTGCGAGTCGAAATCGCCCGCGTGGACAACGTGGTCGGCCGCCCGGATGCGTCCGGCGAACGGTTCCGGAATCTCGCTGGCGCGCGTCGGAATGTGGGTGTCCGCTATCAGCGCAACCTCCATACCTGCTCTCCGGGGGCCTGCATCATCAACCTGTGGCCGGAAGCACCGCTGACCGGTTCGACTTGCCCGCCGACTACCGCTGGGCCCGGCAGACGAACGTCTCCGTCCTGCTGACGGCGTGTTCGACGGTGAACCCGGCCTCGCCGAGTGCCGACACCGCGTGGCCGAGGTCGTGGCGCTCCTCGAGGGGTGGGCCGCTCTGTTTGCCCCCGTTTCTCGACCAGTCGACGGTCACGAGGCGGCCGCCGGGGCGCAACACCCGCGCGAGCTCGGCCATCGTCTCCGGGCCGGAGAACTCGTGGTAGGTCATCGTGGAAAACGCCGCGTCGAGTTCGTCGTCCGCAAACGGTAGCTCCCCGATTACGGATTCGACCTGTTCGACGTTCGCCGGCAGCCCCTTTTCCCGGTAGCGCTCGTGCATCTCCGTCTGCACGTCGACGGCGTACACCGTCCCGGCGTGTGGTGCGACGATGTCGGTGTAAAAACCGGTTCCGCTGCCGAGGTCGGCTATCGTCGCGTCCTCGTCTGGCCCGACCTGTGTCAGCAACTCCTCGCCGGAGCACCAGCGGTACCGCTGTGCCCGCTCCAGTCCGTCGGCCATCTCGGGGTCGAACGTGTGAAAGCCCATATTTACAATTGTCGGCGCTGGTAATAACAGTGCCGGGACAACACAGTGGCAAACCGTGTCGCGCCCGTGCAAACGCGACCCACCGTGCCGGCCGGGACCGCCGCTTGGCCCAAAACACAATGTGGCTCGCCGTCGAACCACATCTGTGACCGCACCTGACCATCTTGAGGACGAACCCGACGAGGCTGCATTCGGCGTCCTGACCGTCTCGACGAGCAGAACGCTCGAAGACGACAGGTCGGGCGACGCAATCGTACAGGCAATCGAGGATGACGGCCACCGCGTGGTCGCCCGCGAACTGGTCGGTGACGACCGCGAGGCAATCCGGGCCATGGTGCTCACGATGGCCGAGACAGAGCCCGAGGCAGTTGTCGTCACCGGCGGAACCGGACTGGGTCCGGACGACGTGACCGTCGAGGCCGTTGCGCCGCTGTGTGACCGCACGATTCCGGGGTTCGGTGAACTGTTCCGGTTGCTCTCCTACGAGGATATCGGACCGAACGCCCTGCTCTCGCGGGCCCGTGCCGGTGTCATCGAGACGGTCCCGGTGTTCTGTCTGCCCGGGAGCACACAGGGCGCGACCTTCGGCACGACGGAACTCGTGCTCCCGACAATCACGCACGTCCTCGCGCACACACAGCCAGACTGACCACCCGAACCGATGACAGACACCACCGACGACAAAGACAGCGAGAGGGCACAGAGCCAGCGCGACGACCTGGAGCCAGACCCCGACAGTCTCACTCACGTCGACGACGGTGACGCACAGATGGTCGATGTCGGCGACAAGCCGGACTCCCGGCGGCGTGCGGTGGCGCGGGGCCGACTGTGTCTCCAGCCCTCGACGGTCGCGGCAATCCGGGCCGACGCCGTCGAGAAAGGCGACGTGCTGGCGACCGCCCGGGTCGGCGCGATACGGGCGGTCAAACACACCTGGGAGACGATTCCGATGTGTCACCAGATTCCGGTGACGAACGTCGAGACGAGGTTCGACCTCGACACAGACAGGGTCACGCTGACCGTGACCGTCGAAACAACGGGCAAGACCGGGTGCGAGATGGAGGCTCTGGAGGGGGTGACGACGGGGCTGAACGTGGTCTGGGACATGGTGAAAGCCGCGGAGAAAGTCGACGGCGCGTACCCCGACACGAGAATCGAGGATGTCCGCGTCGTCGAGAAGCGCGTCGAGCGGTGAGCAGCTACGGCCGGGTCAGAGCCGCCCGGCCCGGTCCCACTGCTGGACGGTGACCGTCTCACCCGCCGGCACCCCCTCCAGTTGGCCCGGAATCTCGACCCAGCCGTCGGCGGTGGTCACGCTCGACAGGCGGTTCGCACCGCCGACCTGCAGCGGGACGGCCTGGACCCGCCCGGCGTCGGTTGCCGTCGGGTCGTCGTCCGGATGTCCCTCACCCTTCCCGTTGCCCCGCCGCAGACCCACTCTCGCGAACGTCCGCGTCCCGGGTTCGCTCGGGAGTTTTCCGTCGAGTTCGGCCCGTACCGTCGGGAACGGTCGGGCTGTGGTCCCTTCGATGGCCGCGAGTGCTGGCCGGAGAAACTGGACGGCCGCGAGATAGCACGCGACCCGCTCGCCCGGTAACAGCACGACCGGTGTCCCGGAGACGGACCCGACCCCGACCGAACGGCCCGGTTCGAGCGCGACGCCGTGGACCGCGACACTGCCAAGCTCTGAAACCACCGCCGGCAGACGGTCCCGCTCGCCGACGCCGGTGCTGCCGGTCGTCACGAGGATATCCGCGTCGAGGCACTCCTCGATTGCCGACTCCATCTGTGCCGTCTCGGGCGGGACGGTCGGCCGGCGTGTCGGCTCTCCACCCCAGCGCCGGGCCAGCGAGGCGACCATCCCCCCGTCCGTCTCGACTCGCTCGCCGGCCCCGGGGTGGGCCTCGACGAGTCCGTCGCCGGTCGGCAGGACATCCACCTGCGGTCGCTCGGCGACGGTCACCCGCTCGTGACCGGCCGCGCGGGCGAGCGCCACCTCCGCGGGCCCGAACCGGTCGCCGGCCCCGACCAGTTGGTCGCCGGCCGCGACGTCCGACCCGACTCTGGTGACGTTTGCCCCCACCGACACCGACTCGAAGACGACCAGTTCCCCGGAGCGCCGCTCCAGGCCCGCGACCCGCAGGACAGCGTCCGCACCTCCGGGTACCGGGCTTCCGGTCTGGACCGGCACCCCCTGTCCGTCGGCCACCGGTCCGGACGCCTCGGCCAACCGGACCGGCGAGCGCCCGCTCGCCGCGAACGTGTCGCTGGCTCTGACCGCGACCCCGTCCACCGCGGCACGGTCCTCGTGAGGGACGGGCCGAGCGGCCTCGACGGACTGCGCGGCCACGCGGCCACAGGCGTCGTCGAGCAGCCGCTCCTCGGTTCGGCCGTGAGACGAGCAGCGCTCCCGGAGTCGGGCACGGGCCTCGCCGTAGCCCATCAGTTGCTCGAACCCGCCGGTCGAGGACATACAACCTCTGTTCGGACAGGAGAGAAAAAAGCCCCGCGGCAACCTCTCAGTGAGACAGACAGCTCTCCGAATCGGTCGGTGATAGCGCGAATCAGCCACAACCGCCGGAGATATGATGGCCGGCGAATCGCCCGGACCGACGAGGAGCGGGTGGAGGAGTGGTGCTGGCGGACGGCGCGCGCCGGGGCTGGAACGGGCCTGTGCCGGTTGCGACGTGAAAAGCGTCTGCGCCGGCGTCACTGGGTTGTGCCTCATCCCAATTAAATCCACGGGGATGTACCGCGGCGCTCGTGTCGGGCGGTCAGCAGTCCCGCCTGCTTGCCCAGCCCGGTGACCCGTGTTCCCCAGGGGTCGTAGACGGCAGAGCGACCCAGCAGAGTCGTGTCGTCGAACTCGCCGACGGGGCGGACACCGAACAGATTGCCCGTCGTGCACGGTCACGACTGGGGTAGGCTTTTGTCGCCGCCGGTCATCTACACGGACATGCTTACCGTTGTCGGCTCCGGTCCCGGAGCCGCGGCCGTCGAGGCGGGCCTCGCCGACCGTGAGGCGGAGATAGCAACCGACATCGAGACAGTCGACCGTGCGAGACTTGCCGTGGTCGTCGGCCCGGCCGGTGACGACGTGTTCGAGCGCGCGAACGAGCGCGCACTCGCCGGCGAGACACCGTGGATTGCGGTCGAACACGGCGGACTCGGCGGACTGCCGGTTGTCGACGCCGCCGTCACGTGCTTCGCGCCCGGACAGGGCTGTTACAACTGTCTCCAGGCGCGCGTCCGCGCGAACCACGGCGACGAAACCGGGATGGACGACAAAATCGGGGTGGACGACAAAATCGGGGTGGGCGGCGAAGTTGGGAGCGGGGGCCGAACAGACAGAGCAACAGAGCGACTCGCGGGGGCAGTTGCCGGCCACGAGGCGGTTCGCCGACTCGACGGTGCCGAGGTTGCCGGGCGGGTGGTGGTGGTCCCTTACACAGAGCACCCGTTCTTGCCGGTGCCCGGCTGTGACTGCGGGTCGACCGCCGACAGGGAGGTCCGGCGGGCGTACACAGACCGGCCACTCGGGGCCGCGCTGGACCGGGCCGAGCGCGCGCTGGACGACCTCGTCGGTGTGGTCCAGGAGGTGGGCGAGGCCGAGTCGTTCCCGGTTCCGTACTATCTGGCGACGCTCTCTGAGACCGCGGGGTTCAGCGACGCCACCGCCGCCCGGAACGCCGCCGGTGTCGACCCTGACTGGAACCGGGCGTTCATGAAAGGACTCGGCGAGGCGCTGGAGCGTTACTGTGCGGGCGTCTACCGAGCCGACAGTTTCCTGCAGGGGACACCCGACACCGTCGAGAGCGCTGTCGACCCGGCGGCGTTCGTCTGCAAGGAACAACCGGCCGGCGAGTCTATCCGCTGGGTGCCCGGCGTGGAACTGGAGAGCAACCAGGCCGTTGCGCTGCCGGCGGCGTTTGTCCCTCATCCCCCGCCCGAGCAGCGCTACCGGCCGGCGGTGACGACCGGCCTCGGCTTCGGCAACTCCGGCGTCGAGGCGCTGCTCTCGGGACTGTACGAGGTTGTCGAGCGCGACGCGGCCATGCTCGCGTGGTACTCCTCGTTCGACCCGCTCGCGCTGTCAGTCGAGACCGACCGGGTCGAGACGATGCGCTCCCGGGCGGCCTCGGAGGGGTTGTCTGTCACACTGCTGTTGCTGACGATGGATGTCGACGTGCCGGTGGTGACAGCGGCGCTCCACCGCGAGGAGTGGCCCCAATTTGCCACCGGCATGGCGGCCGACCTCGACGCCCGGGCCGCCGGGGCGTCGGCACTGGCCGAGGCACTCCAGAACTGGATGGAACTCCGCGGGATGGGTCCCGAGCGGGCCGCGGCCGCGTCCGGCGCGATTGGCCGCTACGCCGACCTGCCCGGGGCCGCATCGTCCTTTATCGACACCGGGGCGACGGTCGATGCCGGCGACATCTCGACCGAGGTGTCCGACGGCGGGGCGGAACTCGACGCGGTGCTCGGCCGACTGGCGGCGGCCGATCTTACCGCGTACGCCGCCCGGACGACGACACGCGACGTTGCGACACTCGGGTTCGAGGCTGTCCGGGTGCTCGTTCCCGCGGCACAACCGCTCGCGTTCGGCGAGATGTACTTCGGCGAGCGTGCTGAAACCGTACCCGTGTCACTCGGGTTCGAACCCCGACTCGACCGGGAGCACCACCCGTTCCCCTGACGATACCCAACACAGCACTCGCTCGCGGAGAACGGACCTGATTCGCACGACGTTGCGGAGAACGGACCTGATTCGCACGAGGGAAACAGTTCGGGGAGGTGTGAGTTCGACCTCACACGACAGCGGTTGCTGGTTGTCTGTCGGGTTGGAATCACCGGAGAGCAGTCGCTCGTCGGGATGTATCGTCGAAAACTATTGCGCCGCGGTTGCCAAAACGGCAGCGCGGCGAAATAGGGTAGATGGGGATTGGGGTGGGGGGTTGGGTGGCACCCTTAACGGGTGCATATTAGATTACTGGGCCCATCTATATGAACCTTCTGGTGGGTTCGTGTCCATGAAACGGCGACACATGGTCGATACGACTCCGGCCGCACGCGCGGAGGCGACAGCCGGATGTGTGGGGGCACAGACCGGTGTCCCCGGGCCGTCTCCGGCGGTAGAGCGCCG